>Ga0210391_10000207_pt1 | contig 69082 bp, 60 predicted proteins | sample IncBWC12OmetaG_FD_160573 | JGI IMG/M metagenome (GOLD analysis project Ga0210391, IMG submission 160573) | Forest soil microbial communities from Barre Woods Harvard Forest LTER site, Petersham, Massachusetts, United States - Inc-BW-C-12-O ...
TGATGGTCCACCCCGAACCGCACGCCGCGCGCTCGACGGCCACGGCGCACCCTCCGATGGTCGCGCGGGCGCCGGCGATTACGCACCCACCGGCGATGACACACTCACCGGCGGAGACACACCCCCCGGCAGCGGTGCACACAACGGCAGCTGCACCGGTGCTGCCGGTCGCGCCCGCACCGAGCGCCGGTCGCGATCCCAAGTCCACCACGGGACCTGTGGGCGACAACAGCGACCGCTTGGCCGCACCATCGGCGCCGTCACCGAATGCCACGGAACTACAGCGGATCGTCACCATTCGCGTGTGCGCCGTGGGCGAGATGCGCTGGTCCGGGGCCCAATTGATGGCGGCGCTCGAGTTGCACGGCCTGGCATTCGGGCGCTACCAAGTATTTCATCGCAAGCACGTCGACGGCCGCAGCCTCTTCTGCGTTGCAAGCCTCATCGAGCCCGGTACCTTCGACATGGCGGTCATGGGGAGCCAGGAGTTTCGCGGCGTCACCCTGTTCGCCGTGCTGCCGGGGCCGACCCCGCCCATCGACACGGTGGATGAACTCTTGCGGACAGCGCGCGGCCTTGCCGAGGAATTATCCGGCATGATTCAGGACGCGAAGGGCATGCCCATGTCGCCGCAGCGCGCGGCCTCTCTGCGCGAAGATGTTGCGCAGTTTCAGGCCTCGTTGCCGGGGAGGTAAGGTCATCCCATGTGCGCCCAGAAAGCAGCGAGCCCGGCCACGAGCGCGGCGGCGAGGGTCGCCCTGCTCAAGGAAACCCTGGACCGCTACAACTATCGCTACCACGCGCTCGACGATCCGGAAGTTCCGGACGCCGAATACGACCGGCTCATGCTCGAGCTCAAGGATCTGGAGGCGAAGCACCCCGACTTGCTGACGCCGGATTCGCCGACGCAGCGGGTGGGCGCCGCTCCCGTGGCGGCCTTCGGCGCCGTCAAGCACCGTCTAGCCATGCTGTCGCTGGACAATGCATTCAGCGAGGAGGACGTGCGCGATTTCGATCGCCGCATACGCGAGCGGCTCGGGCGGGAGGACCCCATCCGCTACTCGGCGGAACCGAAACTCGATGGCTTGGCCGTCAGTGCCCTCTATGAGAATGGGATGTTCGTGCAGGGCGCGACCCGCGGCGACGGTGAGACCGGCGAGGACATCACACAGAATCTCAAGACCATCAAAGCCCTGCCGCTCAGGCTGCGCGCGGATCGGCCCCCCCGATTGCTCGAGGTCCGCGGCGAGGTGTTCATGCCCTTGGCCGGCTTCGAGCGTTTCAACCGGGAGGCGGTTGCACGCGGCGAGAAGAGTTTCGTCAACCCGCGCAATGCGGCGGCGGGAAGCTTGCGCCAGCTCGATCCCAAAATGACGGCGGCGCGTCCGCTCGATCTTTTCATCTATGCGTTGGGGGTGGTGGAGGGCGGCGCGCTGCCCGCACACCATAGCGAAACCCTGCAGGCATTGCGCCGTTGGGGCTTCAAGATCTGCCCGCAATCCCGGGTCGTTGACGGCGTCGAGGGCTGTCTCGAGTATTACCGTGAGATGGGAGCGCTGCGGCCGAAGCTGCCCTATCAGATCGATGGCGTGGTCTACAAGGTCGACGATTTGGAGCTGCAGCGGCAGCTTGGCTTTGTCTCGCGCGCTCCGCGCTGGGCGGTTGCGCACAAATTCGCGGCCGAAGAAGCGCTGACGACGGTGCGTGCGGTGGAATTTCAAGTGGGGCGCACCGGCGCCTTGACGCCCGTGGCACGGCTGGAGCCGGTCTTCGTCGGCGGCGTCACGGTGAGCAACGCGACCTTGCACAACATGGATGAACTCGCCCGCAAGGACGTGCGGGTGGGCGATACCGTGGTCATTCGCCGCGCCGGAGACGTGATTCCCGAAGTGGCGAGAATGCTGCCCGAGCGCCGGGCCGAGGGCGCCAAACCCGTGACCCTGCCGACCCAGTGTCCGGTGTGCGGATCGCCGGTGGTGCGCGAGGAAACGCAAGCGGTCGCCCGTTGTACCGGCGGCCGAATATGCGCGGCGCAGCGCAAAGAGGAGATCAAGCACTTCGCCTCGCGGCGCGCGCTCGACATCCAGGGGCTCGGCGACAAGCTGGTCGAGCAGCTGGTGGACCGCGATTGGGTGCGCACGCCGGCGGATCTATTCTCCTTGCAGCAGGATCAGCTGGAGACGCTGGAGCGGATGGGTGAGAAGTCGGCGCAGAAATTGCGAACGGCCATCGAGGCCTCGAAGCACACCAGCCTGCCCCGGTTCTTGTACGCTCTCGGCATCCGCGACGTGGGCGAGGCGACCGCGCTCGCGCTCGCGCAGCACTTCGCAGACATTGCGGCGTTGCGCGGGGCCGGGCCGGAGGAGATTCAGCGCGTGGAGGACGTGGGACCCGTGGTGGCGGCGAGTGTCGCGGACTATTTTCGCGATCCCGAGAATTCGTCCATCGTCGATCGGCTGCTTGCCGCGGGCCTGACCTGGCCGGAACCGGCGCCCGTCGCGGAGCGGGCGGAATTGGCCGGCAGGATCTTCGTGCTGACCGGCACGCTGGAGACTCTCACTCGGGAGCAGGCGCAGGAGGCCGTGGTGCGGCTCGGCGGCAAGGTGAGCGGCAGCGTGTCGAAGAAGACGGACTACGTCGTCGCCGGAGCGGAAGCCGGTTCCAAACTCAAGAAGGCCGAATCGTTAGGTGTAGCCGTGCTCGACGAGGCGGCGTTCCTAAAGCTGCTTGACGCGTAGGCCCGCAAGGGCGGGAACCTGCCTGATTGCTCAGACAGGCTCCCGGCTGACCTTAAGGACGATCAGAGCTTCTTTTCGATCTTTGCGGTCTTTTTCAGGCTGTCGATGTAGTCCTGAAATTTCTTCTGCATGATGCCGCTGGTGAGCTGGCCCTTGTACTGATCGAACGGCGCATCGCGCGTATCCACGAGCTTGATGACGTGCCAGCCGTACTGGGTCTGGACGGGCTCGGTCGTGGTATCGCCCTTCTTCAGGCTCTTGACCGCGTCGCCGAAGGGCTTGACCATCCGCGCCGTCGTGAACCAGCCAAGGTCGCCGCCATTCGCCTTCGAATTGTCGGTGGATTCGGCCTTCGCGAGATCCTCGAACTTCGCTCCGCCCTTGAGCTTCTTGATGATTTGCTCGCCCTTCTCCTTGGTAGGCACCAGGATGTGAGAGGCGCGATACTCCGTCTTGTCCGCGGCGTCGTACGCGGCGTGCAGCTCCTGGTCCGTGGGTTCGTTGCTCTTCACGTACTTCTGCGCGGCGGCGTCGGCGAGGATCTGCGTTCGCACCAGTGCGAGACGGGTGGCGGTGTCGGGATCCTTGTCCAGACCCTCTTTCTCGGCCTGAGCCGCGATGAGCTGCATGTTGATCATTTGATCCAAGACCTTGTCCTTCTCTTCCGCAGTGACATCGGACTCCGGCTTGCCGCGCAGCAGACCCTTCAAATAATCCTCGAAGGCGTCGCGCGAAATGGGTGTGCCGTCGACTACGGCGACCGGCGGTGCGGAGACGGGCTTGTCGGCGGCCGCGGGGGCCGCGGCCTGCTGTCCCTTGCCGCAGGCACCCAGCAGTAGGGTGATTGCTGCCAAGGCGGACGCGCGCGTCAAGGTTAAGCTGAAAAATTGCGTCATTTGGTTCCTCTACACTAAGAAAAAAGGCCGCTATGGCCGATATGGCCGACGCGCCCGGGGGCCGCAGTTTAGCCTTTACCGCGCGATCTCTCCAATAATCGACAAAACTTGACGAAACCCCCCTCCGGTCAGACCGGCGGAGGCGAGGCATCGATCGCCAGGGCGTGAATATCGGTCTTCAGAAGGTCATCGACGGCGGCGTACACCAGGCGATGGCGGGCCACCGGGGATATGCCGCGGAACGCTTCGGCCACGATGGTCACGCGAAAATGCCCGTGACCTTGCGCGGCTCCGGCATGGCCCGCGTGTAAGTGACTCTCGTCCTCGATGACCAGAAGCAGGGGAGCGAAATGGCTTTCGAGACGCCGGCGAAGCCGGTCCTCGCGGCTGCTCATCCGGGCGGATCCGGCTGGGCCGCCTTGGCCTTGCCGCTCAGCCAAAAGATCTGGGGGAGCATGAACAGGAACATCGCGACGGGAATGCCGATCACCTTGAAGTGGACCCAGGCGCTTTCGGTAAAGTTCCGCGCGATGTAGATATTGGCGGCCGCCAGCAGAGCGAACCAGGCCACCCACAGAGAGTTGATCGCGGCCCAGGCGCGCGGCGAGATCTGCAAGGTATCGTCGAACGCCGCCCCGAGCATGCGTTGTACCAAGGGCTGCTTGCCCAGAACCATGCTGCCGAGGAAAGCGACCGCCGCTAGCGCGAACAGTACCGTGGGCTTCCATTGAATGAAGCTGCGGTCGTGCCGCCACAGCGTGGCCGCGCCGAGAACCAGGACGACGGCGACCGTGATCACATGCATGGTCTTGAATTTTCCGGTCTGCAGCCGGTGCACCACCATCAAGAGCACGCAGGCGATCATCAGTGCACCCGTTGCCCAGTAGATGTCCTTCCATTCGAACACCGCCAAGAAAACAATCAGGGGCGACAACTCGAGTAGCTGATTCATCCGCGTATCATAGCCGACGGCATGAGTATCTACCTGCAACTGCATCCTGTGTCCCCGCAGCGGCGCTTCGTGCGTCAAGCCGCCGACGTGCTGCGCGGCGGCGGAGTGATCGTCTATCCCACGGATTCGTGCTATGCGCTCGGCTGCCACATCGGCGACAAGGCGGCGCTCGAACGCATCCGCACCATTCGGCAGACGGATCGGAATCATCACTTCACGCTGGTGTGCCGCGACCTTGCCGAGGTCGGCAAGTATGCGATGGTCGAGAACTGGCAATACCGTCTGCTGCGTGCGCATACCCCCGGTCCTTACACCTTCCTGCTCAAGGCCTCGCGCGAGACGCCGCGGCGTTTGAAGCACGAGCGGCGGGGCACGATCGGATTGCGGGTTCCGGACCATCCGGTGACCGCCATGCTGCTGGGTGAATTAGGCGAGCCGGTCATGAGTTCTACGCTGCTGCTGCCCGGCGAGGAGTTCGCGCGCACCGATGCCAAAGAGATCTATGAGAAACTCGAACACAGTGTCGATCTGGTTTTGGATGGCGGCAATTGCGGGCTGATCCCGACCACGGTGATCGATCTGTCCACCGACCGCGCCGTCGTGGTGCGCGCGGGCCGCGGATCGTTGAGCCCCTTTGCGACCTCGGCCCCCGTATAATGCCCGCGCAACGCGAGCGCAATAGCTCGTTTTTTGATTAAATAACGAGTGTAAGCATTGGAATTAGATGCATTTCTTCAGAATGTCTCGATCAAGGTAATCCCGACTCTGTTGGCCATCACCCTGCACGAAGTGGCGCATGGATGGATGGCCAGATACTTCGGAGACCGCACCGCTGAGATGCTCGGACGCTTGAGTTTGAATCCATTGCGCCACGTCGATCCGATCGGCACGGTGGTCGTACCCGGCCTGCTGCTGGCGTTCGGCGGGCCAATGTTCGGTTGGGCGAAGCCCGTGCCCGTGGCCACGGGCGCATTGCGCAATCCGCGCCGGGCAGGGGTCTTGGTGGCCCTCGCGGGCCCCGCCGCGAATCTCTTGATGGCGGTGGGGTGGGGTGGCGTGTTGGCAGTGATTGCGCGGGTCAACGGCAATGAGACCCTGGACTATTGGATCGCTTACATGGCGCAGGCGGGTATCGTGGTGAATGTGGTTCTTGCGGTGTTCAATCTATTGCCCATTCCGCCGCTCGACGGCGGCCGGGTGCTGGCCGGTTTGCTGCCGCCCAAATTGGGCGCTCGTTTGGACAAGATCGAGCCGTTCGGTTTGTTCATCGTCGCAGGCCTCGCCCTGCTGCCGATGTTCCAGCCGATGCTTCGATTGCTGCTCAGCCCGGCGTTCCACGCCATGGGACATTTCATCGGCGCGTTGATGGGGTCTGCCGCATGAGCGGGCCCATCCAGAACAGACGCGTGCTCTCGGGCATGCGGCCTACGGGCCAGCTGCACTTGGGCAACTACCATGGCGCGCTCAAGAATTGGATCGAGCTGCAATACCAGTACGAGTGCTACTTCTTCATCGCCGATTGGCATGCACTGACTACGGGCTACGAGGACACCTCGAAGCTCGAAGAATTCGTCTGGACCATGGCCATCGACTGGCTGGCGGCGGGCCTCAACCCCGGCGTCGCCACCCTGTTCATTCAGTCGAGGGTTCCGGAGCACGCCGAGCTGCACCTGCTCCTGTCCATGATTACTCCGTTGGGCTGGCTGGAACGCGTCCCATCCTACAAGGATCAACAGGCGCAGCTCGCCGATCGCGACCTGAGCACATATGGCTTTCTCGGCTATCCGCTGCTGCAGTCCGCGGACATTCTGCTGTACCGTTCGCAGTACGTGCCCGTGGGCGAAGATCAAGTCGCGCACGTGGAAATCACGCGCGAGGTGGCGCGGCGCTTCAATCACATCTACGGACGCGAGCCGGAGTTCGAGCAAAAGGTGGAAAAGGCCATCAAGAGCCTGGGGTCGCGCAATTCGACCATGTACCGCAACCTGCGCAAGGAGTTCCAGGAGAAGGGCAGCACGGACGCTCTGGCCAAGGCGCGCGCGCTGGTCGAGGCGAACGCCCGGTTGACGGTCGCCGACCGCGACCGCCTGTTTGGATTTCTGGAAGGCACCGGCATCGCGATTCTGCCGGAGCCCGAGGTGCTGCTGACCGCGACGCCCAAGGTCCCCGGGCTCGACGGACGGAAGATGTCGAAGTCCTACGGCAACACCATCGGCCTGCGCGAGGACACCGATTCCATCGTCAAGAAACTCAAGGCCATGCAGACCGATCCGGCCCGGGTGCGGCGCACGGATCCGGGAGATCCCGACAAGTGCCCGGTGTGGGATTTACACAAGGTGTATTCAAACGCCGACACCCAGGCCTGGGTGCAGCAGGGCTGCCGCAGCGCGGGTATAGGCTGCCTGGAATGCAAGGCGCCGCTGATCGAGAAGATCGTCGAGGAGGTGTCGGCGATCTCCAAGCGCGCCCAAGAGTTTGAAGAGAATCCCGAACTGGTCCGCGGTATCATCGCCGAGGGTTGCGAGCGCGCGCGCACGGCGGCGCGTGAAACGCTGGACGCCGTCCGGCAAGCCATGGCCATGGACTATCGTTGATGAAACCTGAATTGACGCTGGTGCAAAACGCCGTGCCGCAGCCGCAGGCGTCGGTGCCGCCGCCTGCTCAGGCGGAAATGCCGTTCGCGGTGGTGGACGGACAGCCCATCACGGAGATGCCGCGCGATCTGTACATCCCGCCGCAGGCGCTCGAGGTGTTTCTCGAGGCTTTCGAGGGCCCGCTCGACATGCTGCTGTACCTCATACGGCGGCAGAATCTGGACATTCTCGATATCCCGATCGCGGAGATTACGCGCCAGTACATGCGCTACATCGAGCTGATGCAGGTGCTGCAGCTGGAATTGGCGGGGGAGTACCTGCTGATGGCCGCGACTCTCGCCGAAGTGAAGTCGCGCATGCTGTTGCCGCGCATCGGCGGCGAGGAGGCCGCGGACGAGGGAGATCCCCGAGCCGAGTTGGTGCGGCGGCTTCAGGAGTACGAGCGATTCAAGCGCGCGGCCGAAGGCATCGATCGCATGCCGCGCTTGGAACGCGATACCTGGGTCGCCACGGCCGAATTGGCGGACCGCAAAGTCGTGCGCGTACCGCCGCAGGTCAGCCTCCAGGAGATGCTGCTGGCTTTTCAAGAAGTGCTGTCGCGCAGCGACATGTTCGCGCACCACCACGTGCAGCGCGAGCCCTTGTCGGTGCGGCAGCGAATGACCGACGTGCTGTCGGCGCTGACGGCGAACGCATTCGTGGATTTCGTGCAGCTGTTTCGCCCCGACGAAGGCCGCCTCGGAGTCACGGTGACCTTCGTCGCGATATTGGAGCTGATGCGCGAGGGGCTGGTTGAAATCGCGCAGGCGGAGGCATACGCGCCGCTGCATGTACGCCTCGGCAATCCGGCTCGGCACTTGAAACTCGTCGCCGACGACGGCGCCGCTAACGACGAAATTGCGAGTACCCAATGAACGATCAATACGTAAAGAATGTGATTGAGGCGGCGCTGCTCGCGGCGGGCCGGCCCTTGTCGATGGACGAGCTCGTGGGCGTATTCGACGAGCGCGACGAATCGAGTTCCGATGAGGTGCGCGGCGCCCTTGCCGCATTGACGGCGGAGTACGAAACGCGCGGTCTGGAGTTGCTCGAAGTGGCGAGCGGCTATCGGATTCAAATCAGGGCCGCCGTGGCGCAACCGGTGTCCCGGCTGTGGCAGGAGCGGCCGGCAAAGTATTCCCGCGCCCTGCTGGAAACCCTGGCACTGGTCGCCTACCGCCAGCCCATCACGCGCGGCGAGATCGAGCAGATCCGCGGCGTGGCCGTCAATCCCAACATCATCAAGACGCTGCTGGAGCGAAGCTGGATCCGCGTGGTCGGGCATCGCGACGTGCCGGGCAAGCCGGAGCTGCTGGGCACCACGCGGGACTTCCTCGACTACTTCAGCTTGAAGAAGCTGGATGACCTGCCGACTCTGTCGCAGCTCAAGGAGCTGGAGGACCTGCGGGTGCAGCTGACTCTTCCCGGCGCGGAACCGCAGGTGGCGGCGGAGCTGGAGGCGGATGCGGATGCCGATGCGGTCGCGGCGGCCTCCGACGAGGACGAGGAAACGGACGCCGCCGCCTCCCCGGACGTGGACGGCGTGCAGGACGCGGAGGGCGCATCGCCGCATCCGGAGGGACTGGTCGCGAGCGGTGCGCAAGACCACTCGAATTGATGCGACCCAGACCGCCCCGCAAGCAGTCGACGCCGCGAAAGGACCACCCGCCCACGGAGCGTGTGCAGAAACTCTTGTCGGCGGCAGGCGTGGGTTCGCGCCGCGAGGTGGAGCGCTGGATCCGTGAGGGGCGCCTGCTGATCAACGGCGAAGTACCCGCGCTCGGCACCAAGCTCGCTGCGCGGGACCGAATCACGCTCGACGGCCGGCCGGTCAGATTGCATGCGTCGGCCGCCAAGGAAACGCGTGTGCTGCTGTTCCATCGTTCGCCGGGCGAGACGCTCGACCTGAAGGCCGCGACCTCGCGGGCCGCGGAACACTTGAATCTGCCGCGCTCCTCAGGGCGCTGGCTCGCGATCCAACCCATGCCGCCGGTCGACGGCGGATTGGAAATTCTCACCGACGATGGATCTTGGGCGCACCGCGTGTCGCGCGGCGTGCATGCGCTCACCGTCGACTATGTGCTGCGCGTGCGCGGGCCGCTCAAGGACGACCTGGTCGAGGAGTTCCGGGCCGCCACGGATTGCGAGGGCGAAGCGATGAGCATCCTGCAGGCGGAGGCGCAGTACGGCGAAGGATTCAATCACTGGCTGAACGTCACCGTACGCGCGACGCGCTCCGCCCAAGTGCGGCATTGGTGGGCGGCCCGCGGCATCATCGTGAGCCGCTTGATGCGCGTGCGATTCGGGCCCGTGCACTTATCGCGCGAGCTGCCCCGCGGCCATTCGCGCGCGATGCTGGCCAGCGAACGCAATGCGCTGATCAACGAGATCGATGCCGCCGCCCAGCCGGCCGATGCGCGGACCGACGCGGCGGGCTGAACAGCCGTGCGTCGGGGGGACGGTTCACACCGGCTTCTCGCCGCCCACGGTTGTCCGGTACATCTCGCGGCGATAGCCCTGATAATCGTTGTAAGCCTGGTGGACGCAAAGCCGATTGTCCCACGCGACCACCATGTTCGCTTCCCAGCGCAGCCGGCAGCAGAAGGCGTCCTGGACGAGGTGCGCGGCGAGGTACTGCAGAATGGGCGCACTTTCCTCGCGTGACAGCCCTTCGATGCCGATTCCGTACGACGGATCGAGGTACAGCGACTTCTCGCCGGTCACCGGGTGCGTGCGCACCATCGGGTGCGTGCTGCCGCGGATTTTACGCACGAGATCCTCAGAGAGCGCCGGCGCATCGCGCGTGCCGGCGAGCCGGCCGATCGGGCTGTCGCGTACCTCGACGGCGTCATAGACAGACTGCAGGACGTCACGAAGCGAAAAATGCGTGCGCAGGTCCGCGATGATTTTCCGGTAGGTTTCGCTGAGCATCCGGTAGGCGAGAGCTGCATTGGCGAACGTGGTGTCGCCGCCGAACGGCGGGATCTGCACGGAGCGCAGTATTGTGATCGACGGGGGCTCGGCAAGGAATGGCGAATCGGTATGCCACCCCTCGCCGAACACCATCTCCGACCGGTCGTCAGCCTCCTTGATCAGCGGATGGACATTGCGGTGGCCCGGCACCCCCTGGGTATACGCGTCCTCGGCGAACGGGCCGAAGCGCTGGCTGAACGCCTCGTGGTCGGCGTGCGACAGCTCAATCTGGCCGCGAAAGTAAACCATCTTGTGGCGGAACAGTGCGTGGCGAACCTCGGTAAATTGCTCGCCGCCGACGCTGGCAATCTGAACGCCGACAATTTCCGCGCCCATGGCGGCCGCGAGCGGCCGGGCTTCGATGTGGCGATATGCGGCCGCGTGATTGTCGAACTGACCTGTCGGATGCAGGCGCATGTGTCTGAACCTCTACTCGAGTCCCTGCTCGGCCTTGGCCCAGACTACGATCGCCTTGGAATTATCCGCACTTCCTCCAAGCGAGTCCCGTGCCTCCGCCCAGCGCCTGTTCGTCAACTCGATGTGCGGACTGTGGCAGCCGAGGCCTTGACTCAGTTCGGCCGCGATATTGGCGTCTTTCGCCAGCAGGCCGATCGCGAATCCCGTGTTGAACGTCCCAGGCAGGACAAATTCCTTCATGACGACCGTGGATATAAAAGACTGGCCTGTGGACACACTGACGATGTCGACCAACATTCCACGATCGATGCCATAGCGCTCCCCGACCAGCAAGGCATCGGCCAGCACGGCGTAGTTTCCTGCCGCCACGACATTGTTCAGCGCCTTGGCGGCATGACCAGAACCCAGTTTTCCCACTTCGAAAAACGTGGTGCCCATGCACGCCAGGACGGGCTTTACTCGCTCGATGGCGGCCGGATCATCGCCGCCGATCATGATCGTCAACGTCCCGGACACTGCCTTGGCGACTCCGCCGGACACAGGCGCATCGATGAGCGTGATCTTCTTCAGCGCAAGGGCCGCTCCCGTGTCGCGCGTGATCAACGGCTGACTCGAACTCATGTCGACAACGATCGTGCCGGGTTTGGCCGCTGCGGCGATTCCGTTCTCGCCGAGCGCCACTTCGCGCACCACGTTGCCGTCCGGAAGCATTGTCACAATAACTTCCGCGACTGAAACTTCGGACAGAGAACCAAGCACCGTGGCGCCGGTCTCCTTTGCCACCCTTGCCGCCGACGCCGGGTTTGTATCGAACAGGAAAACCTCATGGCCGCGCTTGGCGATATTGGAGGCCATCGGCTTTCCCATATTGCCGATTCCGATAAATGCCACCTTCATGCTGCCGTTTCTCCGAATGAGCCGACGCCCGGTGTCAGGAAGGATCGTCCGTATCCGATGCAGCGGCTTCGGCCGGCTTCTTGTGCAGCCACTTGCGCTCGCGCTCGATGAGTTCGGCCAGCATCCGCAGGTGATCCGGCGAAGTGCCGGCTTGACGTGATACGTCGAGGAACTCCTGCATCGCGTCGAGGCTGCCGCCCCATCGGGTTTCCAGAGAGACCATGTACGGACGCCGGATCACGATGCTGTCCGGGTCCAGTGCGGTTGCTTTGTCGAGCCAATCGCGGTTCCTGTCCCGCTCGCCGAACTCCATGCCGATCACAATCAGATAGTGGTATGAAATCAACGGCACCGCGTCCAGCGCCAGCGATGCCAGCAGATCCTCGCGTGCCTGCGTGAGATAGACCGTCATGCCGCGAATCTGCTCGACGGGCGTCCGACTGATGTACTTCTTACCCCGAGTTACGACGCCGCATTTGAAATAATAGATGCCGCGCGCCAGGTGTGCGGCGTAGGAATTCGGATATTCCTGGACCCAGGAGTCCAGATTGGACTGGAGTAGGGAGTCCGTGCGCGCGAACGCGCCGAACTCGCGCAGCAGTTCGAGGTCATCGAGCGCGCGTGAGCGGTAGGCCTGCTGGAAGGCGTTCATGCGTGTATCGAGGTCGGCGTAGCGCCCGGCCTGAAGCAGTTCGAGCGACTCGCGCCGTGCGGCCTTTTGCGCGGGACTCAACGGTGACGAGGGATCAGTGCTGGATGCCGACGCCGCCTCGGTGGGCGCGGGCGCCGCGCTCTGCGGTTCACGCGGCTGGGCTGCGCAGCCGGCGAGAACCGCCGCGGTCAGTCCACAAAACAGGGACGTGGGTTTCACTTTCCATGACTCCGCGTGATTGCGGGAACGCCGGCTGCGGTCAAGATAGCCGATAAGGCGATCGATTGCATTAATCCGCGGCTAGGGTTTAGCCTACTGAAATGAACCCCTCAACCCGGGAGGGCCCGCACGAGAAGCCCGAGTTCGCCGTGACGCGACTTCACTCGGGTCCAAGGCCGGCGGAGAAGGCTCCCGCTTACCCGGCGGACGACGCACTCCTAGTCTGCGTTTCGCTGACTCCAACTGCGATAGGCCAATGGCGTGCGCGTTACAAGGGGCGGGAAGTCGGAGTGACACGAGCGATACCCTTCGCAACGACGGCGCTCGATTTGCTTTCAAGTGCAGCTATGTAGACGAGCCCGGCAACGCGGAGACCAGTGCCGGCGGCCGTAATGAGTGTTTCCCCATAGGAGTGCCCGACGAGGATGACCGGGCTGCTGACCCGCCCCAGGGCGCTTCTCACGGCGGCGACGTCGCCGGCGAGCGTGTCGAGGCCGTACTGGGCAGCGATCACCTGGTGCCCTTCCGCTTGAAGCGTGGGGATCACCTTGCTGAAGGACGAGCCATCGGCCCAGATCCCGTGAGCGAACACGATGCTCGGTTTGGCTTGCTGCGATTTCATGTTGTTTCCTCCTGGAACAGAGGTTAGGGGGCTGGAGTGCGGATCGTCTTGAGCGATCCGGCCCGTTTTGTCTTTTCTCGCTCGTGTGCCGCCCCGTCGGACTGGATTCCCAACCTGGTCGGACTCCTCGGTTGACATTTGCGCGCCGTGCGAATACTTTCCTATTTGGAAAACTAATGAGGAGAATGCTTGTGCAAACTAGTAAGCGGCCGACGACCGGACCGGGTATGTGTGCACTGGTATTGCTGCTCGGCGCCGCCGGGGCGGCCTGGGCCGACAATGCGAAGTCCGACTATCCGGCCATGACGTCCATCGACAAGTACCGCATGCCAAGTGCTTCCGACGAGATCGCACTCGCGCGCAGCGCCGCGCCGGCGTCGATATCGGGCGATGCCGACATTCTCACGCTGGGCGACCATGGTTACGAGACGGCGGTGAAGGGCAAGAACGGCTTCGTCTGCATGATCTGGCGGTCATGGGCGGCCGACTTTGGCGACGCCGAGTTCTGGAATCCCAAAATTCGCGGGCCCATATGCCTCAACCCCGCCGCCGCGCGCAGCGTCCTTCCAGGCTATCTCGAACGAACCCAGTGGGTTCTCGCCGGCGTATCAAAACCCGGCATGATCGAGCGCACCAAGGCTGCAGTTGCCTCAAATGCCTTCAAGGCGCCCGAGCCCGGCGCAATGTCCTTCATGATGTCGAAGCAGCAATACGTGGCGGACGCCGGCGGGCACTGGCACCCTCATCTCATGTTCTTCGTTGCGCGCACCGATGGCGCTGCCTGGGGCGCAGATCTGGTCGGTTCCCCGATATTTGCCTCGCAGAGTGATCCCGAGCCGGTCACGACCTTCATCATTCCGGTGCCGAAGTGGTCCGACGGAACACCCGCGGCGATGCAGACGCACTAGCCGAAAGGGCCGCGGGCTAGTTGGCCGCGGGCTTCGAGGCGTCCAGCAATTGCGCCAGGTACTGCTGCCACAGGGCGGGCCAGCTGTGCGTGCCGTGCCCATGAGTTTGGTCGCTCGCCGGCAGCAATACGAAGTGCCCGTTCTTGACGAGCTTGATCTCGCGCTCCGCGATTCCGAGCTCCGGCGGGTTGATGAAATCATCCGCCGAATTGATCTGCATCAACGGGACCTTGATCTTGTCCAGCCCGGATGCGGGATCGTAGTCGCGGGACGCACCGACCTGGTACAGCAGGTCGTTCGCGTCCAACTCGTCGAGCTCGCGCTGCATGAACGTGTCCACGAATTGATCGGCGGCGTCGCGGGTCGGCAGCGCGATCTGCATCGCTATCGGGGCGCTCCCGGCGATCGACAAGAGGCCGGCCGCCGTGCGCAGCGCGCCCAGGGGTTCAGTCTTGTATTCGCCCTGCTGCCATTCGGGATCCTTGCGTATCGCCTGTATGAGCAGATCGCGCCACACGCGGTTACGGCCGGCAATCTGCACCGGCAGGCAGGCGAGGGGCATCAAGGCATCGATGAAATCGGGATAGGTCTCCCCCCATAGGAAGGTGTGCATGCACCCCATGGAGGTTCCCATCACCAAACGCAAGTGATCCACCTCCAGTCCCTGCAGCACCAAGGCGTGCTGCGCAGCCACCATGTCCGCATAGGCGTATTGCGGAAAGTGCGCGTGCAGGCCGTCGCTGGGTTTGCTGGATTTTCCGTGTCCGATCCCGTCCGGCAGGATGACGAAGTACCTGTTCGTATCGAGAAGCTGACCCTTCCCGAACAACACGCCGGCGAAATGCTCGCTGAGCAGGTTGCGGCCGGAACCGCCGGTGCCGTGTAGGATCAATATGGCGTTATCGACCTTGCCGTGTGAGTCGCGGTGAACTTTGCCGATCGTTATGTAGTGCAGCCGCAATTCAGGCAGGGATTCGTCCGAGGCGAAGTGAAAGTTGCGGATGACGTAGTCGCCTTCGACGGCGCGCGCGCCGCTCGAGGGCGAGTCGGCGCGGGCCGTGACGAGAAGCAGCGGCAGTGCCGCCAACAGGCTGACCGATAGAATTCGCCGGAGATGCATCGATACCCCCTTCGCCGTCATTGTGCGTCGATATACTGCCCATCAATACCGCGACTTTGCGCGCTCAGCAAGTACAAGAAGGCACCGCTCACCGAAGCCGGTGCCGGTACCGTGTTCGGATCTTCGGCCGGATAGGCGGCCGCACGCATCGGCGTGCGCATGCGGCCCGGGTTCACGCTGTTCACACGGATATTGGGTTCGCCCTCGAGTTCCTGGGACAGCATGGTGCGCACGGACTCCAACCCGGACTTGGCGACGGCGTAGGCGCCCCAGAACGGCCGCGGATTGGCGACGACGCCGCTGCTGACGAAGATCACGGAAGCGTCGGCGGACTTGCGCAGAGCGGGCAGCAGCACCTGCGTCAAGATGAACGGTGCGGTCAAGTTCACGTGCAGCACCCTGCACCAGGTCGGCACGTCGTATTGCTCGAGCGGCGTGCGGTCGCCCAGCAGCGCGGCCGCATGGACGAGACCGTCGAGGCGGCCGAACTCATCGCCGATGGTCGCCGCCAGACTGTCGTAGTCCGCGGCCGTCGCGGCCGCGAGATCCAGCATCGCGATTGCGGGTTGGGGAGCGCCGATCTTCTCTATCTCGTCGTACACGCGCTCCAGCTTGGCGGCGTGGCGGCCGCACAGAATGACGCTCGCGCCCGCTTTCGCGCATTCGCGGGCGAGCGCCGATCCCAAGCCGCCGCCGGCACCGGTGATCAGGATGACTCGCCCCGCCAGGAGGTCGGGATCGGCTTTGAATTGTTTGGGAATCATGCATCGGCTCCATTACGATTTGGCGCGCCGCGCCGTCGTCCAGGCGAGCAGCATATCCTTTAACCGATGCCGCCCGAGCGGCCGCTCCTCGCCCAATTGCCTGCGGCCGAGCGCGGCCAGGACCAATAGGTGGCGCTGACGGGCGCGCTGCTCCGGCGGCAACGCCTGCGCGGCCATGTCGAAGTAGCCCGCGGCCCGCGCCTGCAACCGGCCGAGGTAGTCGAGAAGACGCGGTGGCGGCACCGCCGCGGCGAGATCGTCGTTGTCCACGCCGGCCGCCAGAAGCTCGTCGACCGCGAAGGGCACCCGCCCGGCGTGCGCCTCGCGCCGGTAATCGCGGATTGCCCTGGACAATACTTCGGCCGCGGCGATTGCCCCGGTACAGCGCCGAAGAGCCGTCTCATCGGGCACCTCGCCGGCAAGCCGGGACGCGAGCGCCAAGGGATGGCCCCACAAAGCATCCGATTGCGGCTCGAGATCGGCGCCGCGTTCCAAGGGTACGCCATAGAGGTGCTCCGCGGCGGCGCCGACCGCGCTCAGCAGCGGCGCGAAGTCGACCGACACAGCGCGCGGCAATGCGGCGAGATACGCGCTGATCGGATGCAAGGCGCGGCCGGCGATGAGGCGCTCCATCTCCTCCCGCCACCAGTTGAGCTTCAAGCGCGCCGCGCTTACCTCGGTCGCGGGGTCCATCAGTGCCTGCCACTCCGCGCCGAGGGCGAAGATGCCGAGCAGAGGTGCGCGCGATTCCGCGGCGGCAAAAAACCAGCTCCAGTAACGCGCGCTACCAGTCGGTACCGCGCGGGATATGTAGATCGAATCAAGGGGGTTCAGGATCGGCCTCGCCCGCCGCGTCGGTATCGGCGCCGGCATCGCGTGGGATGCGGGTCAAGCTTGCCACGGGCTCGATGGGTTCGATCTCGCGATTGACGCGAAGCCCGAGTTCCGGAAAGCGGCGCGCCGCGGGCAGTACCTGCTGTTCCAAAGAACCCACGGCTTTGTTGAAGGAATCGACACTGCCGCCGAGGGATTTTCCCAACCTGCCCAGATGTTCGCCGAACACCGCCAGCCGCTTGTAGAGGTCTTCGCCGAGACGGCGAATCTCCGCGGCGTTCTCGGCCAGAATCGTCTGCTTCCAGCCGTACGAGACCGCCTTCAACAGGGCGACCAGACTGGTCGGAGTCGCGACCATCACGTTCTGCCGCAGCGCCTGGTCGATCAGTCCCGGATTCTCCTGCAGCGCCGCCGACAAGAACTGATCGCCGGGCAGGAACAGGACGACGAAGTCCGGACTGCGCTCGAACTGCGCCCAGTACTGTTTCGAGGACAGCTCGCGGATCCGCGCGCCGACAATTTGCGCGTGGCGGCGCAGTTGCGCGCTGCGCTCCTCGTCGCTCTGGGCTTCGACCGCCGCCAGGTAAGCGTCGAGCGGCGTCTTCACGTCGACCACGATGTCGCGCTGTTCCGGCATGTGCACCACCATGTCCGGCCGCACGGCGCCGGTGTCGGTGGTGCGGTGCTGTTGCTCGGTGAAATCGACCCGAGAGGTCATCCCGGACAGCTCGACCAGCCGGCGCAGAGTGATCTCGCCCCATTGGCCGCGCACGTCCGGCCGGCGCAGGGCGGTGACCAAGTTGCGCGTCTCGCGCGACAACAGGCTTTGGCCGCCGGCGAGAACTTCCATTTGAGACTTGATGGTGGCGAACGCATCGATGCGGTCGCGCTCGATGGCCTGAATCTGCGCCTCGGTCTTGGCCAGTGCCTCGCGGATCGGTGCGATCAGCGACTCGATTGCCGTTTCGCGTTCCTTCAGCGCCTGCGAGGCATCCGATTGCTGGTGAGCGAGGTGTTGACGCGCCAGCTGCAGGAAGGTCTCACTGTTGCTTTGCAGAGTATCGCGCGCGAGCTGGCCGAATACCGCCTGCAATTGCTCGCGCGCGCGCGTCAAGGCCAGTTCGCGTTCGCCGCTCAGCGACTCCTCGGATTTGAGCCGGGCGCGCAGCAGTTCGGTCTCGATCGCCGATGCCCGTTCGCGGCGGGAGCGCCACACCAGCACTGCCAGCGCGCCGATCGCCGCGCCGAGCAGGAACGCCGCCCAGGCGGCGCCGTCGCTCATACTCGGCCGCTGGCATCGAGCCAGCTCAATAGATCGAGGGCGCGCTCCAAGTAGCCGTCGCCGCCCCACGTGCACGAATCTTCATCCGCCCGCAGGTAGCCATAGTTCGCCACCAAGGCCGCCATCCCGGCTGCGTGCGCGGCCTGCACGTCGCGCTCGGCGTCGCCCACGTAGATGCATTCGCCGGGCGCGACCCCGGCGAGCTTCGCCGCGTGCAGCAACGGCAGGGGATGGGGCTTGCGTTCGGCCAGCGTGTCGCCGCTGACGACGCAGTCGAAGCGCTCGCGCAGTTCCATTTCCTCGAGCAGGGGTTCGGTGAGCCACCCCGCCTTGTTGGTGACGATCCCCGCCTTCAGGCGCCGCTCCGCCAGCACATCGAGCACTTCGCCCATCCCCGGAAAGAGGCGGGTACCTCGGCTCAGGGAGCCGCGGTAGATCTCGAGGAAGCGCCGCTGCAGGGCGGCCGACTTCTCGGCCGATGCATCGGGGAATCCGGCGCTGACGACGCGCGCCGCGCCGTGACTCACCGCGCAACGCACGGCATCGTAGGCCATGGGCGGAAGGGCCTGCTCGGCGCGCAGAGTATTCAAGGCAGAGGCCATGTCGGGCGCCGTGTCGAGCACCGTGCCGTCCAGGTCGAACAATACCGCTCGCAAGGGCAGGGTCATCCGTTGCCTACCCGGGTGAAATGCGCCAGGTAGTTGACGGAAGTATTTTCGGAGAGGCGAAAGGAGCGCGTCAGCGGATTGTAAGTAAGACCCGTCAAGTCGCGCAGGTGCAAGCCCGCCAGCCGCCCCCATCGGGCGAGCTCCGAAGGACGTATGAACTTCAGATATTCGTGGGTGCCTCGCGGTAGGACGCGCGCGATGTACTCCGCCCCTACGATCGCCACCGCAAATGCCAGCGGATTGCGGTTGAGCGTGGAGACGATCACATCGCCGCCGGGCCTCGCCAACGAGGCCAATGCCTGGACCGTGGCGGCCGGGTCGGGAACGTGCTCGAGCATTTCCATGCAGGTCACGAGATCAAAGGAGGCGGGGCGTTCCTGCGCCAACTCTTCGGCCGACACGGCTCGATATTCCACCGGCACCTTGCCCTCGAGCGCATGCAGCTCCGCCACGTCCAGCACCGGCCGCGACAGATCGATGCCGAGCACCCGGGCGCCGGCGCGCGCCATCGCCTCGGACAGGATGCCGCCCCCGCAGCCGACGTCGAGAACCTGGGCGGCCTCGGGTTTCACCGCACGCTCTATGTATCGCATGCGCGTGGGATTGAGGTCGTGGAGGGGCTTGGAGGGGCCCTTGGGGTCCCACCAGCTCTGCGCGAGCGCCGTGAATTTCGCGAGTTCCGCGGGATCGGCATTTTGGGTCGATGTGTGCATGTGTCACCCTCTATGGTTTGAGCCGCCGAGCCCACGCGTCGGCGCGCTCGGCCGCCGCAGCCCAGTCCAGACGGGTCAATTCTCCCTCTGACAAGAGCGGGCGCCCGGCGACCCAGACATCGCTCACCATGTCACGGCCGCCGCAAAAAACCAATTGTGTCACGGGATCGTTCAGGGGCACGGTGGCCGGGCCGCCAAGTTCGAGGCAGCACAGATCCGCCCACTTACCGGTCGCGAGCAATCCTAAGTCCTCCATCCCGCAGGCCGCGGCTCCCCCGCAAGTCGCGGCGGCGAGCGCGCCCCATGCCGACCCCGACGCAGCTGCCAGCAACCGCATTTCCGCCCACACGTCCTGGGTGCCGCAGGCGCGGCCGGCGGAGGCCACGCTCACGCGGATCGAGGACTCGAGGAAGGCTTGCGCCGGAGGCAGCCGGCGTTCGCGCCCGAGGCACGCCTCCGACGAGAGGCTGATTGCGATGCCGGTACGTGCCGCCAGATCTATGTCCGCTTCCAAGGCGTGATTCATGTGAACGGCACGCAGAGCGGGGGTCAGCAGACCCAGTTTCCACAGCCGCTCGATGGGCCGCATGCCATGAACGGCCACGGATTGAGCAATGTCGCTCTCCGATGCATGCAGGTCGATCACGATGCCCGCATCCAGCTCATCGGCCAGCGTCGCAACGCGCGCGAATGTCGCATCGCTGATCCCGCTGGGGGCATTCGGCGCGAAGGCGGTCGATATCAAGGGGTGGCCCTTGTATTCGTCGCGCACGCGCAAACCCAGAGTCAAACATTCGGCGGGGGATTGCGCCCAGGGACTCGGCGTCTCTGCGACGGGCAGCCCGATCAGCGCGCGCATGCCCTGCTCGCACGCGACTCGCGCGGTCTCGTCGGGAAAATCGTATCGATCGCCGAAACAAGTGACCCCGGCGCGGAGCATCTCCGCGATGGCTGCGAGAACACCGTCGCGCACGAATTCCGGAGCGGCGAAACGCCGTTCGAGAGCCGTGACTTCATCGGGCGGAAGGCCGCGAAACAGCGACTTCGCCGCGTACGTCGCGCCGTTGATCATGCCGGGCATCAACAGGTGCCGGGGCCGCTGCACGGCCACGGTGGCGGCGTAACGTGCGGCGTCGGCGCTGGGCAAAAGATCCAGAATTCGGCCGTCGCGCACCACCAAAGTATGGTGCTCGAGCACCCGACCGGGTGCGGTCATGGGTACGATCCAACGGGCCTCGATGCTTAAATCGGCAAGAACGGCGGGCATTCCCAAGTATATCGGCTAATCCGCGCGGCGCGCTTAAGGCGCGAGCCTGTCTGGGGGGATATGTGCTAGAATTCGCCCATGTTGAGACCGCGTCTCGCCTCCTTTAAACCCGCTTAAGAAAGCCTCGAAGGCTGCATCGGACTCTCGCAAATGGCCGAGATCGCTCGCGAAATATTGCCCGTAAATCTCGAAGACGAGATGCGCAAATCCTATCTGGATTACGCCATGAGCGTCATCATCGGCCGCGCTCTGCCCGATGTGCGCGACGGCTTGAAGCCGGTGCACCGGCGCGTGCTCTACGCCATGCGCGAATTGAGCAACGACTACAACAAACCCTACAAGAAATCCGCCCGCGTCGTGGGCGACGTCATCGGCAAATACCATCCGCACGGCGATCAGTCGGTCTACGACGCCATTGTGCGCATGGCGCAAGAATTCTCGATGCGCTATCTGCTGGTCGACGGGCAGGGAAACTTCGGCTCCGTGGATGGCGACCCTCCGGCGGCGATGCGCTACACCGAAGTGCGCATGTCCAGGCTGGCGGGCGAGCTGCTCGCCGACATCGACAAGGAAACGGTCGATTTCAATCCGAATTACGACGAGTCCGAAAGCGAGCCCGCAGTACTGCCCGCCCGCATCCCGAATCTCTTGATCAACGGATCTTCGGGCATTGCGGTGGGCATGGCCACCAACATCCCGCCGCACAATCTGACGGAAATCATCACGGCGTGCATTGCGCTGATTGAAAACCCCGAGATCACGCTCGGCCAGCTGATGCAGATCGTTCCGGGTCCGGATTTCCCCACGGCGGGATTCATCAACGGCGCCCAGGAAATCGTCGCGGCCTACAAGACCGGCCGCGGCCGGCTGCACGTACGCGCGCGCACCCACTTCGAGGAAGTGGGCAAGGGCGATCGGCAGGCGATCATCATCACCGAGCTGCCGTACCAGGTGAACAAGGCGCGGCTGATCGAACGGATCGCCGACCTGGTGCGCGACAAGCTCATCGAGGGCATTGCGTCCGACGGTCTGCGCGACGAATCGGACAAGGACGGCATGCGCGTGGTGATCGAGCTCAAGCGCGGCGAAGTACCGGAGATTCTGCTCAATAATCTGTATTCCCAGACGCCCATGGAACAGGTGTTCGGCATCACCATGGCCCGGTTGGTCGACGGCCAGCCGCGGCTGCTGAGCCTGAAGGAAATGCTGGATGCGTTCCTGCGGCACCGGCGCGAGGTCGTCACCCGCCGTACCGTGTTCGAATTGCGCAAAGCGCGCGAGCGCGGCCATGTCTTGGAAGGACTGGCAATTGCGCTGGCGAACATCGACGAGATCATCGCGGCGATCAAGGCGTCGCCGTCGCCCGCCGAGGCGAAAATCGCGTTGACGTCGCGGCCGTGGACCTCGGGCGCCGTGCCGGAAATGTTGGCGCGCGCCGGAGCCATCAGCACCCGGCCGGACGGAGAAATCGCCGCGCTCGGCATCGTCGAGGGCGGCTATCGGCTGACCGAAACGCAGGCGCAGGCCATTCTCGAGATGCGCCTGCACCGGCTCACCGGGCTCGAACAGGACAAGATCATTTCAGAGTTCCAGGAACTGCTCGTGCAGATCCGGGATCTGTCGGATATCTTGGCGCGCCCGGAGCGTTTGCTCGAAGTGATCCGCAACGAGCTCGAATATATCCGCGATACCTTCGGGGACAAACGCCGGACTGAAATCCTGGTCAATCATGAAGACCTGACGACCGAGGACCTGATTTCCCCCGAGGATGTGGTGGTGACCCTGTCGCATGGGGGCTACGCCAAGGCGCAGCCGGTTTCCGACTACCAAGCGCAGCGGCGCGGGGGACGCGGCAAGGCCGCCACCAGCGTCAAGGACGAGGACTTCGTCGACAAGCTCTTCGTCGCCAACACCCACGATACGCTGCTGTGCTTCTCCGACCGCGGCAAGCTGTACTGGCTGAAGGTGTATCAGCTGCCGCAGGCGAGCCGCGGCTCCCGCGGCAAGCCCATCGTGAATCTATTGCCCCTGCAGGAGGGCGAGCGCATCAGCGCGATGCTGTCGATCAAGGATTTCGAGGAGGGCAAGTTCGTCTTCATGGCGACGAGCCTGGGCACCGTCAAGAAAACCTCGCTCGCGCTCTTTTCGCGGCCGCGGGCGAGCGGCATCATCGCCGTCGCGTTGGATCCCGGCGACAAACTGGTGGGGGTCGCGATCACCGACGGCACCAAGGACATACTGCTGTTCACCACCGGCGGGAAGGCGATCCGCTTCATGGAGGAGGAGGTGCGCGCGATGGGCCGCGAGGCGGCGGGCGTGCGCGGCGTGCGTGTGAGCGACGATCAACGCGTGAATGCGCTGATCGTGGCGGACCAGGGTTTCATCCTCACCGCCTCGCAGAACGGCTTCGGCAAGCTCACGCCGCTCGATGATTTTCCGAAGCATGGACGCGGCGGCCAGGGCGTGATCGCCTTGCAGATCACCGATCGCAACGGACAGATGGTGGGTGCGCTGCAGGTGAGCGTGGATGACGAAATCATGCTCATGAGCCAGAACGGCGTGCTGGTGCGCACGCCCGTGAAGGACATTTCCGTGGTGGGGCGCAATACTCAAGGGGTGCGTTTGATCCGGCTGGAGGAGGGCGATTTGCTCTCCGGGCTCGAACGCATCGACGGCTTGGCGCGCGACGAGGACGCAGATTCTGCGGACGACCCGCCGGCCGCCGACGCATAAGCCTTCCCCGCGATGCGTGCATTCAATTTCTCTCCGGGACCCGCCGTGCTGCCGCTCGAGGTCCTGGAGCAGGCGCAGCGCGAGTTGCTCGACTGGAAGGGCAGCGGCATGTCGGTCATGGAGATCAGCCACCGCAGCAACGCGTTCATGGACGTGGCGGCCGAGGCCGAAACGGATCTGCGCGATCTGTTGGCCATACCGGGCAACTACAAGGTGCTGTTCCTGCAGGGCGGAGCCTCGGCGCAATTCTCTTTGGTGCCCATGAACCTAGGCAAAGCGGGCTCCACGGCCGACTATGTGAACACCGGACATTGGTCCGAACGGGCGATTGCCGAGGCGCGCCGCTACTGCCGGGTGCTGATCGCCGGCGACGCGGGCGGGGACTACTCGCGGACTCCGCCGCAGAGCGAGCTGCAAATCAGCGACGGCGCCGCCTATGTCCACTACACGCCGAACGAGACCATCAGCGGTGTCGAGTTCCAGTACGTGCCGCGGACGCGCGGTGCGCCCCTGGTGGCCGATATGTCGTCGAGCATCCTGTCGCAGCCCCTCGATGTCTCCCAATTCGGTTTGATCTATGCGGGTGCGCAGAAGAACATCGGCCCATCGGGCCTCACCGTGGTGATCGTGCGCGACGATCTCATCGGCCATGCGCGTCCTGAGACACCGAAGGTGTTCGATTACCGCGCGGTCGCCGACAATCAATCGATGTTGAACACGCCGCCGACTTTCGCCTGGTACATGGCGGGACTCGTGTTCAAATGGCTGAAGAGGGGCGGCGGGTTGGCGGCCACCGCCGCGCGCAATCGCATCAAGGCCGAGACCCTGTACGCCGCCATCGATGCATCGCAGCTCTACAAGAACTCGGTCGCCAAGGATGCCCGGTCCCGCATGAACGTCACCTTTACCCTGAATGTCCCGAACCTAGACGCCGCGTTTCTGGCCGAAGCGGCCGGCGCCGGTCTGCAGGGCCTGAAGGGACATCGTGTGCTCGGCGGTATGCGCGCGAGCCTTTACAACGCCATGCCTCTCTCAGGCGTCGAGGCGTTGATCGCGTTCATGCGCGAGTTCGAGCGCAGACACGGATGAGGAGCAAACATGGCAAGCCGTAAGAGAAAGCCTCGAAAGGCGCGGGCCGCGGCAACAGCGGCAGCGACAACGGCGACAGCCGCGGCGAAGGGCGTGGCTGGGGCGGTGCCGGCCGGCGGCGGCCTCGGCAATATCCGCGACAGCATCGACGCCATCGACGCGCGCATTCACGCGCTGCTCAATGAACGCGCACGCTTTGCTCAGTTGGTCGGCATCTCCAAATCGGCGTCGGGAAGGGCGGTCGATTTCTATCGCCCGGAGCGCGAAGCCGAGGTTCTGCGCATGGCGCTCAAGCGCAATCAGGGTCCGCTGCGCGACGAGGAAATCGCGCGGCTGTTCCGTGAAATCATGTCGGCCTGTCTCGCGCAGCAAGAACCGCTCAAAGTGGCGTTCCTCGGCCCCGAGGGCACGTTCACTCAGGCCGCCGTGCTCAAGCACTTCGGCTCCTCGGTGCGGGCCCTGCCGCTGCCCGCGATCGATGAGGTATTCCACGAGGTCGAAGGCGGCATCGCCGACTTCGGGGTGGTGCCGATCGAGAACTCGAGCGAGGGAACGGTCAATCACACGCTGGACATGTTTCTGACCTCGGCGCTCAAGATCTGCGGCGAGGTGGAGCTGCGGATCAGTCACTACCTGATGGGCAAGATGCGCGGCGCGGACGCGGTGCAGCGCGTGTGCGCCCATGCGCAGGCGCTGGCGCAATGCCGCGGTTGGCTGGATGAGCACCTGCCCGATGCGGAGCGGGTTCCAGTATCGAGCAATGCGGAAGGAGCGCGGCGCGCGCGCGACGAGCGCGGCACCGCCGCCATCGCCGGCCGCGCGGCCGCCGAGATTTACGGCCTCAACCTGCTTGCGAACGAGATCGAGGATAGATCCGACAACACCACCCGGTTCCTGGTGGTGGGCAGAAAGCTATTCAGCGCGAGCGGCGCCGATCGCACCACGCTCCTGGTATCCGCCGCCGACACCGACGATGCGGGCGCGCTGTTCCGCCTGCTCGAGCCCTTCGCGCAGCATCGCGTGAACATGACGCGCATCGAATCGCGCCCCTCGCGCAAACGCAAATGGGACTACGTGTTTTTCATGGACGTCGAGGGACACGTGAGCGACGCACCGGTCGCCAAGGCGCTCGCCGCACTCGAGAAGCGGGCCTCGTTGTTCAAGATTTTAGGCTCCTATCCGCGGGCCGTACTCTGATGCGAAATTTCGAGGCACGGCCGGCGACCCGAGTGTCCGGCGCCGTTGCGGTCCCCGGCGATAAGTCCATTTCGCATAGGTCCCTGATGCTGTCGGGAATCGCGCAGGGCATGAGCGAGGTGAGCGGCTTTCTCGCGAGCGAGGATTGCCTGGCGACGATGGCCGCGATGCGTGCCCTGGGCGTGCGGATCGAGCAGCGAAGTCCGACGCACGTGATGATTCACGGCGTGGGGCTGCGGGGTTTGCGCGGCGCGGGCCGCGCGCTCGACATGGGCAACGCGGGCACCGCCATGCGCCTGTTCACGGGCCTTTTGTCGGCGCAGGCTTTCGATTCGCAATTGATCGGCGACGCCTCGCTCATGAAGCGCCCGATGGAGCGGGTGGCCAAGCCGCTGCGCGAGATGGGGGCGGACGTGCGCACCCACGATGGCACCCCGCCGGTCGATATCGGCGGCGGCCGCGGCCTGCACGGAATCGACTACCGTATGCCGGTGGCGAGCGCACAGGTGAAGTCGGCGATCCTGCTGGCGGCTCTGTTCGCGGACTCCCCCACCACCGTGGTCGCGCCGGCCGTTACGCGCGACCACAGCGAGCGCATGCTCTCAAGCTGCGGCGTGCGCCTCGACATCGAAGGCCTGCGCGTCACCTTGCATCCTCCGCAGCAATTGGCCTCATCGCGGATCGAGGTGCCGGGCGACTTCTCGTCGGCGGCATTCTTCATCGTCGCGGGATTGTTGGGGGCATCGGCGGGCGGCCTGCTGATAGAGAACGTGGGATTGAATCCGACGCGCACCGGCCTGCTCGACATTCTGCGCAGCATGGGCGCCCAAATCGACATCGTGAATCCGCGCGAAGGCGCCGAGCCCGTGGCGGATCTTAAGGTCCATGCATCGGCGCTGCGAGGCATCCGCGTATCCAAGGATCTCGTGCCGCTCGCCATCGACGAACTTCCGGTCCTGTTCATCGCGGCCGCCTGTGCCCATGGTGAGACCGTGGTCACGGGCGCGGAGGAACTGCGTGTCAAGGAGAGCGATCGGATTGCAGCGATGAGCGCCGGTCTCGCCGCCCTGGGCGTGACGCATACGGTGTTGCCCGACGGCATGCGAATCGAGGGCCGCGGCGCAGGTGCCGCCTTCGGCGGCGGCGAAATCGACAGTCACGGCGATCACCGGATTGCCATGTCCTTTGCCGTTGCCAGTCTGCGTGCGTCCAAACCCCTGGTCGTTCGCGATGTGGCGAATGTGGCCACCTCCTTCCCGGGGTTCGTGGACCTGGCGCGGTCGATCGGACTCGATGTTCGAGAATCGGGATCTTAGGGCATGGTACGTCGCGTTCCCGTCTTGACCATCGACGGGCCCTCCGGGTCCGGCAAGGGTACCGTCAGCCGCGCCGCCGCCCGGGCGCTCGGCTGGGCGCTGCTCGATAGTGGTGCGCTGTACCGCCTGGTCGCCCTGGCCGGCCGGCAAGCGGGCCTCCGCCTGGACGATGAGGCGGGGCTGGCCCGATTGGCGGATAGGGCCGATATTCGCTTCGGTTCCGCTCGATCCGGCGAGGAAGCCGTCTGGCTTGGCACCCAGGAGGTCACGGATGCGATTCGGACGGAGGAGGCGGGAAATGACGCCTCCAAGGTGGCTGCCCTGCCCAAAGTGCGCGCCGCGCTCCTGGAGCGCCAGCGGCGCTTTGCCGTCCCCCCGGGGCTGGTTGCGGACGGGCGGGATATGGGGACCGTGGTATTCCCGGACGCGGAGGTGAAGATTTTCCTTACGGCGAGTGCGGCGGAGCGCGCCCTGAGGCGCCATAAGCAGTTGAAAGAAAAGGGGGTTGCTGCTAACCTTGCCGCCCTTTCGCTGGAGATAGAGGAACGTGACCGGCGCGACATGAACCGCGCGGCCGCCCCTCTCACGCCCAGCGCTGACGCGGTGCTGCTGGATACAACGGGCATGCCCGTCGATGCAGTGGTCGAGCGCGTCTTGGGATTGGCCCGCGGGCGGCTGTCGGGTGGAGTTGTGTAGGTAAAGGTTGCGGCTTTCAAGGAATGACGGCCGTTATTTTATTAACCCCTCGGGGCACATGGGACGGTGCGTGAGGGTCAGTAAGAGAAAACATGACAGAAAGTTTTGCGGAACTGTTCGAACAGAGCATTGCCAGCCAGCGGATTCGTCCCGGCACCATACTCAACGGATTGATCGTCGAAGTAGGCCAGGACTACGTCATCGTCAATGTCGGACTGAAGTCCGAGGCGGTAATTCCTTCCGACCAATTCAAGAACGAAAAGGGTGAAATCGAGGTCGCCGTGGGCGAGACCGTCGAAGTCGCCCTGGACAGCGTCGAGGACGGTTCCGGAGAGACGCGCCTCTCGCGCGAGAAGGCCAAGCGTGCGCGTACGTGGACCCGCCTCGAGACCGCATTCGAGAAGCAAGAGGTCGTCATCGGCATCATCACGGGCCGGGTCAAGGGCGGCTTCACCGTCGAGATCGACAATGTGCGGGCATTCCTGCCCGGCTCCCTGGTCGATGTGCGTCCGGTTCGAGACCCCTCGTACCTGGAGAACAAGCCGCTCGAATTCAAGGTGATCAAGCTCGATCAGAAGCGCAACAACGTGGTCGTGTCGCGGCGCGCCGTCGTCGAGCAGGAATACAGCGCCGAACGTTCCGCGCTGTTGGACAATTTGCAGGAGGGTGCGGCGGTCAAGGGTGTGGTCAAGAACCTCACCGATTACGGCGCATTCGTGGATTTGGGCGGCATCGACGGGTTGCTGCACATCACCGACATGGCCTGGAAGCGCGTCAAGCATCCGTCCGAAGTGGTCAAGGTCGGCGAAGAGATCGACGTGCGGATATTGAAGTTCGATCGCGAGCGCCAGCGGGTCTCTCTCGGCCTCAAGCAGCTGGGCGCCGATCCCTGGCAGAACATCGCGCGCCGCTATCCCGCGAACACCCGCCTCTTCGGCAAGGTCACCAACATCGCCGACTACGGCTGCTTCGTCGAAATCGAAGAGGGTGTCGAGGGGCTGGTGCACGTATCCGAAATGGACTGGACCAACAAGAACGTCAATCCCGCCAAAGTGGTGCACGTCGGCCAGGAAGTCGAAGTCATGGTTCTCGACATCGACGAGGAACGTCGCCGCATCAGCCTCGGCGTGAAGCAGTGCAAGACCAATCCGTGGAAGGAGTTCGCCGAGAACTACAATCGCGGCGACAAGGTCAGCGGCCAGATCAAGTCGATCACGGATTTCGGCATTTTCATCGGACTCGCCGGCGGCATCGACGGCTTGGTGCATCTGTCGGACATTTCGTGGGATATGCCGGGCGAGGAAGCGGTGCGCAGCTATCAGAAGGGACAGCAGGTCGACGCCATGGTGCTGTCGATCGATCCCGAGCGCGAGCGCATCAGCCTGGGTGTGAAACAGCTCGCGAAGGATCCCTTCTCCGCTTATATAGCCGAACATCCCAAGGGCAGCATCGTCACCGGAGTGGTGCGAGAGGTCGACGCGAAGGGCGCGATCATCGATCTGGGCAACGGAGTCGACGGTCAATTGCGCGCTTCGGATTTGTCGCGCGACCGTGTAGAAGATGCCCGGCTGCTCCTCAAGGTCGGCCAGGAAGTCGAAGCCAAATTCACCGGTGTGGACCGCAAGGGCCGCAGTATCTCGTTGTCGATCAAGGCGAAGGATATTCACGAGGAACAAGAGGCCATGCAGAATTATCGAACCGATTCACCGACCGGAACCAGTCTGGGAGATCTACTCAAAGAGCAAATCTCCGGCCAGGATTGAGAGGCAAAGGCTCAGCGCGGCGGTATCGCCGCGCGTGCTCTCCTACGCATGTCCAGTGATGCCCACGGGTCGATAATGACGAAATCCGAACTCATCGAGATCATTTCTGCCAAGCAGAAGCATTTGCCGGCCAAGGACGTTGAACTCGCCGTCAAGCAACTGCTGGAAATCATGAGCGACGCGCTCGCCACCGGCGAGCGCATCGAAATTCGAGGGTTCGGCAGCTTCTCGCTGCATTTCCGCCCTCCCCGGCAGGGGCGCAATCCGAAGACCGGAGAGGCTGTCGCGCTCGCCGGCAAACACGTCCCGCACTTCAAACCGGGCAAAGATCTGCGTGAGCGGGTCAACGACGGCGCGGATCAACCGATCCGCGACTAACGGGCGTTGAAGGCGGTCTGCGGCCCATGACCGACCTACCTCTGCTGACTTGGATTCTGGTGATCGCGGCGCTGGTACTCGGCATACTCGCCGGACACTTCGGCTGGGGCAAGCGCTGGTCCGGCTCCTTCGGCAAATTGCATCCCGATTATCTGACCGGGCTCGACTACCTGGTCACGGAACAGCCCGACCGGGCGCTCGACATGTTCCTGAAGCTGATGGACGCCAACGCGGAGACGATCGAGACTCATTTTGCCCTGGGTTCCTTGTACCGGCGCCGTGGTGAAGTGGAACGCGCCATCCGCATCCATCAAAATCTATTGGCACGGGACGCCCTGGCTCCCGAGCATCGCGAGCAGGCGCTGCTCGCGCTGGCGCAGGACTATCTGCGCGCCGGGCTGCTCGACCGAGCGGAAGGCCTGTTCCAACAGGTGAGCGAGGTTCCGCGCTTGCGCGCCAGCGCCCTCGACGCGCTGCGCCTGGTCTACGAGCGGCAGCACGATTGGCAGCAGGCGCTCGGCGTCTATCGGCAACTGGCGGACATCGGTGCCGCGCCGCCGCGCACGGTGGCGGCGCACTACCTGTGCGAACTGGCTGCGCTCGCGATCGAGCGCGGCGACAGCGCGGATGCGCGGCAACTGCTGCGCCAGGCACGGGCCGAGGCAACTCCGTTCGCGCGTGCCGCGGTGCTACGCGCGCAGATCGCCGAGCGTGACGGCGAGGCGGAACTGGCTGTCGGGCTGCTGAAGCAGGCGATGATAGATTTGCCGGTGTTGCTGCAGGACGAACTGCCGCATCTGCTCAATCTGGTCGAGCCGCAGTCGCGGAACGAGGTGCTCGCCGGGCTCGTGGCCCAGGCCGAGTCGCACGGCCTGGGCGAACTGAAGTCGCTGGTATTCGCCGGGATCGCGGCGGGCCTGGTCGATGCGCCGCCGCTTCGAGCCTCGATCGAAAAGGTTTTCTCGCAGGATGCCGCCCTGCAGGACGTGTGGCGGGCGGACCGGGCGCATCCGGAGCGCGCAGCGCACGAGATAGGGGCACTGCTCGCGCATGCGGAGAAATATCGGTGCAATGAATGCGGCTTTTCGGGCCGTAGTTTCTATTGGCATTGCCCGGCCTGTCACTCTTGGGCCACCCTCGAGGCGTGCGCGATCGTCAAACTGCGTTAGCGCGCGTAGGATTTGTCCGGCGGCGCGCGCCGGCCAAATCCGTTATTATTTCGCCATGCCGCACAAAGCCGTTAGAACCGCCGTATTCCCCGTCGCCGGCCGCGGCACGCGCTTCCTCCCGGTCACCAAGGCGAGCCCGAAGGAGATGCTGCCCATCGTCGATAAACCGCTCATTCAGTATGCGGTCGACGAGGCGCTCTCCGCCGGAGCGGACACCTTGGTCTTCATCACCGGCAGCTCCAAGCGCGCCATCGAGGATCACTTCGACAGCAATCCGGAACTCGAGGCCGTTCTGCAGGCGCAGGGCAAACAGGAGCTGCTCGATGTGCTGCATGGGATTCTGCCGAGCTGGGCTTCATGCGTGTACATTCGCCAGCCGGCGCCGCTCGGGCTCGGTCACGCCGTGCTGTGTGCGAGGCCGGTGGTCGGCGCGTCGCCCTTCATGGTGCATCTCGCCGACGACTTGATCGACGCCGAAGTGCCCTGCCTCAAGCAGATGGTAGAGGTGTTCGAGGCCCACGGAGGCAGCGTGCTCGGCGTGCAGAACGTGCCGAAGCAGGACACCGACAAGTACGGCATCGTGACCCTCGACAGCAAGGTTGCGCCCCGCATCGGCAAAATGTCGCACATCGTCGAGAAGCCCAAGCCGGACAAGGCGGCATCCACGCTCGCGGTGGTCGGCCGTTACTTGCTCGCCCCGTCGATCTTCGACGACCTCTCGAAAATCGGCAAGGGCGCCGGCGGCGAGATTCAACTCACCGACGGCATCGCGCAGCTGATGCAGCGCGAGCCGGTGTATGCCTTCGAGTTCGAGGGCAAGCGCTACGATTGCGGCAGCAAGCTCGGATACCTGCAGGCCACCGTGGAATACGGCCTGAAGCACCCGAGCTTGGGCGGAGACTTCGCGAGTTACCTGCGAGGTCTGGTTTCCAAACTGCCCTAGCGGAAGCGCCCGCGCTGCTGCTGGCCGAAGCTGCGGGTACCCCCGGATGAGCGCGAATCGCGTCCATGGTGACCCTGACGGCCGTGACCCTGCGCCGGGCGGTTGCCCTGCGGGCGATCACCCGATGCACGATGGCCCGAAGCGGCCGGCGGCAGCGCCGACTCGACGATCTTGAAGACCGGAGTGGCCACTGTCGGAATGCTGCGGCGGAGTACCCGTTCGATGTCCCGCAACAACCCGGATTCGTCGCTCGAGACCAGCGAGATGGCTTCTCCCGCGGCGCCGGCCCGGCCGGTGCGGCCGATCCGGTGCACGTAGTCTTCCGGCACGTTGGGCAATTCGTAATTGACGACCTGCGGCAGCTCCTTGATGTCGAGCCCGCGAGCCGCCACTTCGGTGGCCACCAGGGCGGTGACTTGTCCGCGCTTGAACATGTCGAGCGCCTTGACCCGCGCGGCCTGGCTCTTGTTGCCGTGAATCGCCGCCGCTTGAATGCCCGCGCCTTCGAGCTGCTGGGTCAACCGATTCGCACCATGCTTGGTGCGCGTGAAGATCAACACCTGCCGCCATTGACCCTCCTGGATCAGATGCACCAATAGATGCCGCTTCTGTTCCTTTTGCACGCGATACGCGCGCTGTTCGACCAATTCGATGGGCGCGTTGCGCGGCGCGACCTGGATCGACAAAGGATCGTGCAGCAGCCGTTCGGCCAAGCCGCGAATGTCGTCCGAGTAGGTGGCGGAGAACAAGAGATTCTGCCGTTTCTGCGGCAGCAGCTTGATGATCTTGCGGATGTCGTTGATGAAGCCCATGTCGAGCATGCGATCGGCCTCATCGAGCACCAGCACCTGGATCTTGGACAGATCCACGCAGCGCTGCTGCGCGAGATCCAACAGCCGGCCCGGAGTCGCGACCAGGATGTCGCAGCCGCTGCGCAGGGCCGTGATCTGCGGGTTGATGCTGACGCCGCCGAACACCTGGTAGGTGCGCAGCTGCATGTACTTGCCGTAGTCACGGGCGCTTTGCGCCACCTGTGCGGCCAGTTCGCGGGTCGGGGTCAGCACCAGTACGCGCGGCGCCCGGCTGGTACCATTCGCCGTGTCGGCTGCCAGCCGCTGCAGAATGGGCAGCACGAAGCCTGCGGTCTTGCCGGTACCCGTCTGGGCGCCGGCCAGGACGTCGCGGCCGCCGAGCACCGCGGGAATGGCTTGAATTTGGATGGGAGAAGGCGTGTCGTAGCCCTTATCGGCAACAGCACGCAGCAATTCGGGCAATAGCCCGAGATCGGAAAATGACATTAATTATCCTTAAGTAGTATGGACTCGCACGACGGAGGCTTTCGCTTCCGCAGCGGTCAGCAGCGAGGAGGGAAATCAAGCGTTGCGTCGAAGACGGATCGCGAGCTTAGGGTGGCACTGACCGAGCACCTACCCGATTTAAGCTGCGGGCACTGTACAGGATTGGGGGTGCGGAGTCCAGACGGGCCTTCCGCGAGCGGGCGTACTTCACATCTTTGCGACGTGAAGTACGCCCGGACCGCGACGGTGAGCGATCAATTCAAGGAAGCGCTCGCGTCGCCGGCGGCGGCCGCCGACGTCGATCCCTTCGAGTGCTGCGCGTTGAGCGATCCGTCGGCTCCGCCCGAGGCGGTGTGACTGCCGGCAGCGACGCTTTGATCAGCGCTCCCGGTGAGACTCGTCGACGCGCCGGGTCTGGCGGTCGCGGGTGCAGTCTGGGTCGGCTTCGTGGCGGCCGATGTAGGAGCGGTACTCGTGGGCTTCGCAGTTGCACCGGCACTGGAGGCCGTCGATGCCGTGGATGCCGAAGTCAGAGACTTCGATGTCTCGGCCGCGACGTCTGCGTTCGCGGTGCCATCGGCCTTATCCGCCGTCTTGGAAACGGCCTTCTTGTTCACTCCGCCGTTGAGGCCGCCTTGCGAATCGAATCCGCCGGCACCGGACAGTCTGCCCGCACCGCCCGCGCCGCTGAGGTTCCCGCCCAGGCTTCCGCCCAGCGCGCCAGCACCGCCCAAGTGGCCGGCGTACGCCGGCGAGGTCAAGGCCAATACCGTGGCGACCGCGGCGCCCAAAATGAGTTGCTTGCCATTCATGTCGAACTCCTGCGTGGACGCGGACATCCCGCGGCCTTCACAGGTGATACGAGCCGACCGGTCGATTTCTTCCATGCACAAGAATTAGCGCCGAATCAGCGGTGCCGGGTCGACTCGATAATCGGCGCCGACCAGACCGAAACCATATGTCAAATCTCTCCCGGGCGGCCCCAAATCGACAGCGGTCTTCGCGAGCGCATCGACGGCGGCGGCCGCGGCGGTGGCGTCGGGCTCCGTGAGTCCGCTCGCCAGGAGCGCCGCGACAAAGGGCGCAGCAAACGAAGTACCTCGTACGGCGGCGTAGGTGTGATCAGTGCCGGCGGCCGCAATGTCGGCACCTGGCGCGGCAAACATCACCTGCGGTCCGCGCGCCGCCTCAATCAATATGCGGCGATGTGCGTCGACTGCGGTCACTCCGACCACGTGCTGATAGGAGGCGGGGTAAAGTGGGGGCGCGGCGGGGCCGTCGTTGCCTACCGCGGCGACGACGAGGTAGCCGCCGGCAATGAGACTGCCGATCACTCTCTCCAGCATGGCGTTTCTCGGGCCCACCAGGCTGACGTTGATGACCGGAACTTTTTCCTGCTGCAACCAGGCCAATGCCCCCACGAGCATGTCCACGGCGCCGCCGGTCGGGCGCCCGCAAAACACATCGGCCGCGTACAGCTCGGCGTTGGGGTGCACTCCTTGAAATACCTCGCTGTGCCCGATGAGGAGCGAAGCGACAGCCGTGCCGTGAGCGGCGGGAACCGGGCGATCGTCGCAGCCCCACGAGTGCACCACCGAATCGCGGAACACCGGGTGGGTTACATCGATGCCTGTGTCCAACAATCCGATACGCACCCGTGGCTGAGTATCGCTCCCCGGCGTATCGACGGTTGAACTCAGGGTAGCGCCGCGGGATACCTCGCCGCCGCCCGATACCTCGCCGCCACCGGTATAAATGTGGTTGTAGTCGTAGCTTCCGCCAGGGTCGGCTTCGCGCAGGGTGCGTAGCGCCTTTCTCGTCGACATTGCGGACGGGGCGTCGAATACCACGAGGCGAAGGTTCATTCCGGCGAGGGTTTGTTCCCGGTTCACCTTAAATCCCAGAGAGCTGGCGCGGACCAGCGCCGCTTCCGAGGGCGAGAGGGCGAGAATCTCATGGCGAACCACCGGTTCGCCGTTCGGATCTTCATCCACCAGCCGTGGATTGGCGCGAATCAGGCGATCGATCGCGAGATGTCGTAGATCGCTCAATCGATCGAGGGACTGGGCCTCGACCTCATCGAGCGGCCGGGTCACACCCAAACCCTGGGTAGGCAGCGGAATCGACGGCAGGCGCACTTGCGCCGTCGCCGTCGCGACCATCATCGTCAGAGCGGTGAGTGAGTGCGTTAAGACCCGCATATCGATTCTCGCGTCCTACAGCCGTGGTCATTCTAGGCGAACATCAGCGCTCGGCTGATACAATGAATGGAAGAAACGTCGCCCTTCGAGCGTCTATTCCATGAATACGAGCGAGACGCCGCAAAACGTCCATGAACAGATCGTCACGTTATTGCCGCGGCTCAGGCGGTTTGCGCGCAATTTGACGCGCAATCCTCATGACGCGGACGACGTCGTGCAGATTGCACTCGAACGGGCGCTGACTCGATTGGATCAGTGGCGCCGTGACGCGCGCCTGGATAGTTGGATGTTCAAGATCGTGAGAAACGCCTGGATCGACGAACTGCGCTTCCGCGCGCGCCGGGACAAGGTGTTCCTCGCGGCCGAGGCGGGTGACAGTATCGGTACGGACTCGATGGCGAGGGAAACGGATTTGCTGTCCGTACAGTCGGCGATGGCTCGGTTGCCGGAAGACCAGCGCGAGGCGGTCAGCCTGGTGCTGGTCGAAGGACTGCCCTATCGAGAGGCCGCGGAAGTGCTGGATATTCCGATGGGCACGTTGACCAGCCGACTCGCTCGCGGACGCGAAGCCCTGCAGGCGCTGCTGGGAACGGAGGGCGAGACACCGTGACGATTTCCGACGAAACTCTCATGGCATACGCGGACGGCGAACTGGACGCGGCGGCGCGAGCGGCCGTGGAATCAGCCATGCTGAATGATCCGCAGATCGAAAAGCGCCTGGCCCAGCATCAAGCGCTCCGCCTAAGGGTGCAGGCGGCTTATTCTGCCGAACTGTCGGAGGCCCTTCCGGAGCGGTTGCTGATGGCGGCGCGGGGCGTTCCGAGCCAGCCGGCCGGCAATGTCGTGAATTTGCAGGAGGCGCGCGCGGCGATGGAGCGCAGTGCACCTCGTGCGGCACCTCGGCGTCCGTGGCAATCGGCCGGAGCACTTGCCGCCAGCCTGATCGTGGGCGTGGCCGTGGGGTTCTTGATGTGGGGACGCAGCCAATCTCCCCTCGTGTTCGGGGCGGGGGGAACGCTCGTGGCGCGCGGCCCGCTCGCGCAGGCGCTGTCGAATCAACTCGCGTCCGAGCAATCACCGTCCTCGAGCGTGCGGGTCGAGGTGAGCTTCTTGGCAAAATCCGGCGAGTATTGCCGCACTTTTTCGCTTTCCCGTGAGGCATCATCCTCCGGACTTGCGTGCCGCCATGGCGATGAGTGGCAGGTCCAAATCCTCGCCCGGGGCCCGGCGGCCGGCGGCGACTCCGAATATCGAACCGCCGGTTCAGGATTGCCCGCCTCGATCTTGAAGTCCGTCGAAGGGCAGATCGCCGGCGACCCTCTCGATCGAGCCGGCGAAAAGGCCGCGCGCGATCGTGGTTGGAAATCGATTGCGCCCTGAAGAGTATGTTGCCTTCGATGCCACGGACCTCGCGGCGCTGGTTCACCGCGGCGAGGTGTCACCGCTCGAGCTCACTGAAGCCGCGATCGAGCGGATCGAGGCGCTCAACTCCCGGCTGAATGCTGTCGTCGAACGCGACTACGACCGGGCCCGCGCAGCCGCTCGCGCGATGGACGTAAGTCTGCCGCTGGCCGGAGTGCCGTTTCTAGTCAAGGACATGAACATCGAAGTCGCGGGGATGCATCTCACCGCGTCGTGCCGTTGGCTCGATGCATTGCCGCCCGCCCTGCAGGACGACCCGCTGGCGGCGCGCTGGCGCAGGGCCGGACTCTCCCTATTGGGCCGCACCAATACTCCCGAATTCGCCGGCGAATTCGTGACCGAGCCGACGTGGCGAGGTTCGACGCAAAATCCCTGGGACCTTGCCCGCAGTCCCGGCGGCTCGAGCGGAGGCGCGGCCGCGGCAGTGGCGTCGGGCATGGTGCCCATCGCCCACGGCAACGATCTTGGAGGTTCGATCCGCGTACCCGCCGCCGCCTGCGGTCTCGTGGGTTTGAAACCGAGCCGGGGCTGGGTGCCGGTGGGGCCACGGCACGATGAGTTGGCCGGCGGATTGGATTGCGAGCATGTGTTGACCCGCACGGTGCGCGATTGCGCACTGATGCTGGAACTGACCAGCGGTCCGGAACTCACTTCCCGGTATCCCTTGAAGCCGCATGCTGAATTCTCGGTCGCCGCACGCACGGCGCCGCTGCGGCCCCTGCGCATCGGAATGACTCTGCGCGCTCCGGGAGGCATTGCACCCACCGAGGAGATCGGCATGGCGGTGGAAGCGGCGGCCTCCGACCTCGAGCGCGCGGGGCACACGGTCAGCGAGTTTCATTTTCCGGACTCGGCGAACATCGGCGATCTCTCGGCGCTCGTGTGGATGGCCGGCACCGCCGAGGAAATCGATCACTACCGCAGGCGCATCGGACGGGAGCCTCGGCCAAATGAATTGGAGGCGCTCACCTGGGCCTGCGTGGCGCTGGGGTCACGCCATACCGCCGTCGACTATGTGCGCGCGCGGCGCGCACTCACGGCGGCAACCCGCGACATGGCGGAGGCGTTCGGGCATATCGACGTGCTGCTGCTGCCGACGACCGCCGATCTGCCCCCGCGCACGGGGCAAATCGACGGCCGAACCGCGGCGTTTGACCTCGATCGCTGGAATCGCGATTCCTACGGCTACGCTCCCTACACCGAAATATTCAACGTGGCCGGCCAACCGGCCATCTCTCTGCCGCTCGCGATGTCGAGCGGCGGCCTGCCCATCGGGGTGCAGCTCGCGGCGCCCCTGGGGGAAGATGCGCGCCTGCTCGAGCTCGCGGCCTGGTTCGAACGCGAGCGGCCTTGGGAGCAGCGTCTGTCAGAATTGCGCCGGCGGTATCTCGCGGCCGGCGCCGGTTGATCGCGCGCAGAGGGCAGCTCCTTAGCTCGCTTTGCGCTCGATCCTGCGGGCGTGCAGGATGGCCTCGGTGTAGCCGTTCGGTTGTTCAAGGCCTTTGAATACCAAATCACAGGCGGCCTGGAACGCGATGTTGCTGCCGGTGTCGTCTCCGAGCCGGCGATAGCCGGGATCGGAGGCATTCTGCCGGTCGACCACGAGCGCCATCCGGTAAAGCGCCTGCATCACTTGTTCGCGCGAACAAATGCCATGGTGCAGCCAGTTGGCGACGTGCTGGCTGGAGATGCGCAGCGTGGCGCGATCCTCCATAAGCGCGATGTTGTAGTAGTCCGGCACCTTCGAGCATCCGATGCCCGAATCGATCCAACGCACCACGTAGCCCAGAATGCTCTGCGCATTATTGTTGAGCTCTTCCTCGATCTCATCCCGGGACCAGCGGGGCGTTGCCACCAGGGGCGGCGTCAAAATATCATCGAGCGAAGCGCGCGGCCGGCCGGCCAGCTGCGCCTGCACTTCGGCGACATTCACTTGGTGGTAGTGCAGGGCGTGCAGGGTTGCGGCGGTGGGAGAGGGTACCCAAGCAGTATTCGCGCCGGCCCGAGGCTGCGCAATCTTGGCTTTGAGCATGTCGGCCATGAGATCCGGCATGGCCCACATCCCCTTGCCGATTTGCGCCTTGCCGCGCAGACCGCACTCGAGCCCAATGTCGACGTTTTGGCGCTCGTAAGCCTCCAGCCACACGGCCTTCTTGAGATCGCTCTTGCGGCAAACGGCCCCTGCTTCCATCGAGGTATGAATTTCATCGCCGGTGCGGTCGAGAAAGCCGGTGTTGATGAACACCACTCGATGGCGCGCGGCACGGACACATTCCTTGAGGTTGACGCTGGTGCGCCGCTCCTCATCCATGATGCCCATTTTCAAGGTGTTTCTATCGAGCGCCAGCAGGTCTTCCACCGCGGCGAACAACTCGTCCGCGAACGCCGCCTCGTCGGGCCCGTGCATTTTCGGCTTGACGATGTAGACCGATCCGAGCCGTGAATTGCGCCGCGCGCCGCCGCCACGCAGATCGTGCAGGGCGATGAGCGAGGTGACCGCCGCATCGATGAAGGTCTCGGGTATGGGCCGGCCGTCCAGGGTCACGGCGTCGGACATCATGTGGTGACCGACATTGCGCACCAGCATGAGACTGCGGCCGGGCAGTACGAGATCCTTGCCTTCAGGTGTGCGGTATCGCCGATCCTCGTTCAGGCGGCGAACCTGTGTCTTGCCGCCTTTCTCGACGGGGGCCTCCAGGCTGCCGTTCATCAGGCCCAGCCAGTTTCGATAGAGATGGATCTTGTCCTCCGCATCCACCGCGGCGACCGAGTCCTCCAAGTCTTGAATGGTCGTGATCGCGGACTCCAGCAGCACATCGCTGATGCCGGCGGGATCGTCGCGGCCGATGGAGTGCGTGCGATCGACGTGCACTTCCACGTGCAGTCCGTGGTGCACCAGCAGCAGTACCGAGGGTGCGCCTTGCACTCCCTGATAGCCGCGAAGCGCCGCGGGCTCCTTCAAGTGTGTGGCGCCGCCGCTTTTCAGCCGGACGACGAGTCCCTGACCGGCGAGCCCGTAGGCGAGGGCGTCCCGATGCGAGCCCTCGGCGAGCGCAAAGTGCTGGTCCAGGAAATCCCGCGCGAAGGCAATGACTTTGGCGCCGCGGTCGGGGTTGTAGCCGCTCGTGCGGGGGACGGCGTCCAGCGGAATGGCATCGGTGCCGTACAGGGCGTCGTACAGGCTGCCCCAGCGCGCGTTGGCGGCATTTAGGGCATAACGTGCATTGCCGACCGGGACGACTAATTGGGGTCCGGCGATGTGGGCGATCTCCGGATCCACTTGGGCGGTATCGATGATGAACGGAGCACCCTCGGGCACGAGATAGCCCAAGTCGAGCAGGTGAGCTTTGTAGCGCGAGTGGTCGAAAGCGGCGCCCGGATGGCGGCGATGCCACTCATCGATGTTCGACTGCAACCGGTCGCGCCGCTCGAGCAGCGCGGCGTTTCTCGGTGCCAACGCCCCAACGAGGTGCGCGAATCCGCTCCAGAAGCGCTCTTCCTCAACGCCGGTGCCCGGCATGGCCTCGCGGTTGACGAAGTCGTGCAAGGCCTTGTCTACACTGAGGCGATCCATGCTGACGTGGGGCCGCATTCCATTTAGTATATCGGCATTAATGTCGCCCTGCGACACACCAAGAAACGCGCTTCTGCTCAAAGGGAGTGCAAGGGAATTCATGAGTTTGCTGATTCGAATCAACCTGGCATTCGGCGTGGTGTTCATAGCCGCCATCCTGATCGCGGGATACGCCTGCCGGAGCATTCTCGAGGCCAACGCGAGGCGCGAGGTATTCGCCGAGGCCGGACTGATGATGGACAGTGCATTGGCCACTCGCGACTACACCGCCAACGAGATAATTCCGCTGCTCGCCGCGGGAGTGCAGAACGACTTTCCGCCGCAGAGCATACCGTTCTACGCGGCGACCCAGAATTTCCTGCGGCTTCGCCAGCGCCATCCCGACTATACATATAAGGAAGCCTCGCTCAATCCGACCAATCCGCGCGATCGCGCCGCGGATTGGGAAGCCGACATCATTCAAAGGTTCAGAAATGATGTACACGCCCAGGAGGTGGTCGGGGATCGCGATACACCGATGGGCAAGTCGCTCTACCTCGCGCGGCCTATCCGCTACGAGGCCGAGTGCGCGGGTTGCCACAGCGCGCCGTCGACGGCGCCGAAGTCCCTCATCGCGCGCTACGGCGGCAACAACGGATTCGGCTGGCAGACCGAAGAGATCGTCGGCGCCCAGGTGGTGTCGGTACCCTATGCGAGCGCCATCGCCAACGCGGACAAGGTGTTTCGGACCCTCATGATTTCCATGGTGGGCGCATTCGTGGCGGCGTTCTTGGTGGTCAATGCGGTGCTCTACGTGCTGGTGGTGCGGCCGGTTCGCAAGATCGCGCGCGTCGCGGATCAGGTGAGTCTCGGGGACATGTCCGCCGCGGATTTCCCGAAGGGCGGCGCAGCGGAAATCGCCTCGGTCAGCCGCTCGTTCAATCGCATGCGCACGAGCCTGGAGAAGGCGCTGCGGATGCTGGAGAAATAGCGCGTGGCCCGTCAGGTATTCATCAGTTATTCCCAATCCGACCGCGACTGCGCCTTCGAGCTGGTAGCGCACCTTGAAGCGCGCGGAATCGAATGCTGGGTCGCGCCGCGCGATATCGCCCCGTCGGCGGATTGGGCCGCGGAAATCATGGACGCGATCTCGGCCGCGCGGGTGATGATTCTGGTGTTCTCGGCCAGCAGCAATGATTCGCCGCAGGTGCGGCGCGAAGTGGAAAGAGCGGTGCACAAGCAGCTCAGCATTCTCCCGTTTCGCATTGAGAATGTTCTACCGTCCAAGAGCCTCGAATTCTTTTTGAGCACCCAGCATTGGATGGATGCCTATACGCCGCCTCGGGATGCACACTATGCACGCCTCGGCGCCTATCTTCAGGCGCAGCTCGCGGCTCCGTCCCGGACATCGGAGACCGGGTCGAATCCAATCCCCAGTTACGCGGGCGCCGGTGCTCCACCTCTCAGCGCGCCTGCCATCGACACGTCCCGCCTGCAGCACATCGAGCGGCAGTTGGCGGGATACGTCGGCCCGCTCGCCAAGCACTTGGTAAAGGTGGCCGCCGCGCGGTCCGCCGGCGTCGACGATCTCGTCGGCCGATTGGCGACGGAGCTGGACACCGATTCGGAGCGGCGCGAATTCACTCACCGGTGTCGAATGGGGCCTGTATGAAAGTTCAAATGAAGCTGTGTGCCTTGGCTGCCGTGCTGTGCCTGACGTTGCCGCCGGCCCTGGCCGCGGAGGCCCCTGCGCCGAAGAAGCCGATTACGCACGAAGCCTTGTGGATGATGAAGCGCGTGGGTACGCCGGTGGTGAGCCCCGACGGTAAGTGGGTGATCTTCTCGGTGGTGGAGCCCTCGTACGAAACGGACAAGGCCGTCAGCGATTTGTGGCTGGTGCCTGTCGACGGGCATGAGCCGGCGCGGCGCATCACCCATACCAAGGCCGCGGAGGACGATGTCGCCTGGTCTCCCGACAGCGGCAGCTTGGCTTTCGCCACCAAGCGCGAAGGCGATGAGGTGTCGCAGATCTACATTCTCTCGCTCGCGGCGGGCGGCGAAGCTCGCAGGCTCACCGATATTTCGACCGGCGCGACGAATCCCAAGTGGCGGCCGGACGGCAAGGCCATCCTGTTCGAGTCGATCGTCTACCCCAACGCGGCGGACGATGAGGCCAACAAGAAAATCGCGGCCGAGCACAAGGCTCGCAAATACAATGTCCGCATTTACGAGCACTTCCCGATCCGCCGCTGGAATCAGTGGCTGGATGAGCGCCAGCCCACCCTCATGGTGCAGTCCACCGAACCGGGGTCGACGGCGAAGGACATTCTTTCAACCAGCGCCTTGGCGCGCACGTCGGGCTTCGCGGGGCAGGAAACCGACACCAGCGTGTCGCTCGCGCCCCTCTGGAGCCCGGACGGACGCGAGGTGGTGTTCAGCGCCACGATCGAGCGATGGAATGCCGCCTTCGACCACGTGCGCTATCACCTCTATCGCGTAGCCGCCGAAGGGGGCGCGGAGCCCAAGACCGTCTGTGCCGTGCCCGGCGAATACGCGGAGGCGCGTTTCAGCCCAGACGGCAAGGCCCTTTTCTTTAGGTACTTCCCGCAGGACTCCGAGATCTATCACCTGGGGCAGCTCAGCAAGGTCGCTTGGCCGGCGGGCGGCGACATGAGTACGGTGACCCGCGATTTCGACCGGCTCACCGTGCACTACGCATTGACCTCCGACGCGAAGCTCGCCTACCTCCTGGTACAGGACGGCGCCAAGGAGAATCTCTACCGAGTTTCAACTGTTGGCGGAAAACCGGAATTGGCGGTTGAGCCCGCCGTCGGCGGATACACGGCGCTCGCGATTCCGGAGAAGGCGAAGCCCGTGTTGATCGCCGCCTATGGCAGCTCCGTCAATCCCACGGAGATCGTGCGCATCGATCCCGCGCGCCGCACGCACGTCAATCTCACCCAGGTGGACAGCGCCGCGGCGGAGGCAATCGACTGGCAGCCGCCGCAGCATTTCTTTTTCACCAGCGCCAAGGGCCGCAGCATTCACAACATGATCGTGCTGCCGCCGGCGTTCGATGCCGGCAAGAAGTATCCCTTGCTGGTGTTGATCCATGGCGGCGCCGCGAGCAACAACCCGGATCAGATCGGGCTGCGCTGGAACTATCATCTGTTGGCCGCACCGGGATACGTGATCCTGATGACCGACTACACAGGATCGACGGGATTCGGCGAGAAGTTCGCGCAGTCCATCAAGCTCGATCCCCTGAAGACGCCCGGCGATGAAATCAATCAGGCCGTGGATGAGGCGCTCAAGCGCTACTCCTTCATCGACGGCACCCGGGCCTGTGCCGCGGGCGCGAGCTACGGCGGCCATTTGGCGAATTGGATCGAAGCCACCACCACCCGCTACAAGTGCATCGTCAGCCATGCCGGCGAGGTTGATCTCGCCACGCAGTGGGGCATCAGCGACGGTATCTACGAACGCGAAGTCACCAATGGCGGTCCGCCCTGGGGCGGCAGTGCCATCTGGCGCGAGCAGAGTCCGATTACCTACGCGGCCAATTGGAAGACGCCGATGTTGCTCAGCATCGGGGAGCGCGACTATCGGGTGCCGCTCGGCAACACCCTCGAGAATTGGAGCGCTCTGCAGCGGATGCATGTCCCCAGCCGCTTGCTGGTGTGGCCGGACGCCTGGCATTGGATCACCAAACCCGAAGACAGCCGCCACTTCTATGAAGAAATGCATCGGTGGCTGGCGACCTACCTCAAGGATCAGGCGCCGGAGTAGGCGGCGGGTCGCGACCACGGCGCGAACGTCCGCATGAACGAAGTCCATTGTTGGGTACGTTCCTGGCCGGCGCCAAAAAGTTGAACCGGCAAAAAACTTAAATCGGATGCCGAGGGCAAATTCTGCGCATATATTTCTCATTGGCGAAGGGACAACAACCACAGGAGGTTGCCAATGAGACGGTCATCAAACGCGATGAAAAACATCGCAGTGATTTGTGCGTTTTCGGTCATTCCATTTACTGCGTTTGCTCAGAACTATGTGCAAACAAATTTGATTTCAGACGTTCCTCAGGATCCCAACGCGGACGGCACGACCGTCACGGTCGATGCACACCTGAAGAATCCGTGGGGACTTGCACGAGGAGCGTCGACGCCATGGTGGCCTAACAACGCGGGGACCGGCACAGCCACTCTGTACACCGGCGGTGGCGCAGTGGTTCCCCTGGTCGTTACGATTCCCAACGCCACTGGAGTGACGACTCCTTCGTCGCCGACCGGAATGGTCTTCAACGGCACCACGGATTTTGCATTGGCGCCCAATAACCCCGCGCTTTTCATCTTCGCAACCAACAATGGCACCATATCAGGCTGGGGGCCGCCGGCGACGCCGGTTACAGCAGGACAATCGACTGCCATCAACAAGGTGGACGAGTCGAAGGAGGGCGCCGTCTTCACCGGTCTCACATGGGTTGAAGCGGACGGCAGCCATTTTCTCCTGGCGGCGAATTTCAAGAAGAAGCGCATCGAGAAGTTCGACAAGAATTTCAAGCGCGTGCAGTTGTCCGAGGAATCGTTTGACGACGACCATCTACCCTGGGGCTTTGCGCCGTACAACGTGCAAGCGGTCGGGGCGAACGTCGTTGTTACATACGCCAAACAAAACGCCGCCAAAACCGGCGCGGACGATGACTGCGGCGAGGACTGTGGTTTCGTCGATGTGTTTACGGCCAAGGGAAAATTTGTGCAACGCCTGGAAGGCGGGCCGTGGCTTAGGGCGCCTTGGGGGGTTGCGTTGGCACCTCGGGATTTCGGATTTTTCAGCCACGACCTGTTGATCGGCAATCGGTTCGGCGGAACCATTGCCGCATTCGATGTCGTCAGCGGGAAGTTTCTGGGCAATCTTCTGGACGCGAACAACGCTCCCATCGCGATTGACGGACTTTGGGCTCTGGAGTTCGACAATCGCGGAAACAACGAAGCCGGCACGACGGCGACGCCTTCCACGGGACCCAGCCTGTTTTTCGCGGCCGGCATCAATAACTACGTCGATGGTTTGTTCGGAACTCTCACTCCGGCCCCGGCGCAGCTGAACGCCGAGGATCACGAGTAACGGCGAGCGGTGAGATCTGGCCCTTCGCAAGAGGGGCCAGATCGGCTCGGCCGTCAATTTGCGGCGAGGCGCTGCAGCACGGACATTGCCGCGGCCGGATTGCGCACCTTGTGGCCGCTGATGACATAGAGGTAGACGTCCCGCGCCTTGCCGTCGGCCCGCTGAGGCTCGACGCAGTCGAGGTCATCCACGGCCGCACCCGAAGCCCAGGCGCGGGCGCGTGCGGCCCAGGTGTCGAGCGCCTTGTCAGAATAGCCGAGCTGTTCTTTCTCGCGTGTTCCCATGATGCGGGCGTAGACGAAGGGCGCGGTGAGATCCGCGATTTGCGGGTACGCGGAATCGCCGGCGATCACGGTGGCGATGCCGTACTTTCGCATCAGTGCGACGAATTCGGGGCAGCGAAAGCTCGCGTGCCTCACCTCGACCACGTGACGCAACGGGCGTCCGGCCGCCTCCTTCGGCAGAAGCTTCAGGAAGGCTTCGAAGTCGGCTGGGTCGAATTCTTGGGTGGGCATGAGCTGCCAATTGATAGCGCCGAGTTTGTCCTTGAGTTCCATGACGCCGCCCGCGAAGAAGCGCGCGATGGTGCGCCCGGCGTCGGCGAGCACCGCGCGTTGCGCGGCGAATCGTGGTGCCTTCAAGGAGAAGACAAAACCGTCCGGCGTCTCGTCGCGCCATTTCGCGAACGTCTCCGGCTTCTGCGCGCCGTAAAAGGTGCCGTTGATCTCGATGGAGGTGAGATGGCGGCTGGCGTATTCGAGCTCGCGTTTCTGCGTCAAGTCGGCGGGGTAGAAGGTGCCCCGCCACGGCTCATAGGTCCAACCGCCGACGCCGATCCGAATCACGCCCCTAGGCTGCCCCGCCATGGGTCATTTCTCATCGGCCAATACGCCGTGCTTGAGGAGCATGCGCACGCCGCTGGCCCAGGCGTCGTCGGCGCCCGTGAAAAACGCCGACTGTTCATTGATCACCTTGCCGGTTCCGGTGTCGGTGAACCGCAGTGAAACGTAGTATTCAGTTTTGGCGACGCGGGTCACGACGCCGATCAGGGAGCGCTCGGCACCCAGCTTCAAGGCGATGGCTGCATCGCATCCGTCGCAGTTTCGCAGCGCCCGATCCTTGACCGGCTGCGCGTCGACCCCAGCCGTATCGATGATGCTGAAGCGCCCCGACTGCGCCAGTACTCGGCGGGCTTCTTCGGTGACCGCGTGCATTCGGGTCGAGTCAGCGGCACTGTCGCCCATCGACGCGGCTCCCGCGGCGCTGACATCCTCCAGTTCGAAATCGAACACGGCGATCTTGACCGACGGCGAGGTGGCGGCCGGCACCGGCGGCGCGGGTGTGAGGCCGGCGAGAAGAATCGCAATGGCGAGAACGCGGCTTGCCAGGGATGAGTGCATGACCTCTCCTCATTGGGGTGCCGGCAGTCAACTGCCGCCACGCGTATCCTAGGCTCGGACTCAGGTTGCTGTCGAATCAGCTGCTGCGGGCGGTTCGACGGATAGCGGAATCGCGACCCAGACCGCCATCGTAGACTCGGCGCAGCTGACGGTCGATGATGTCGCGCGCCCTGAAGACGCGCGAGCGGACGGTACCGACCGGAATGGACATGGTTGAGGCGATGTCCTTATAGCTTAGGCCATCGATCTCGCGCAGGGTGATGGCAGCGCGAAACTCTTCAGATAGACCCTCAAGAGAGGCATTAACCGCGCCGCGGATATCGTCGGTGAGCGTCAACTCCTCCGGCGTTTCCACTTCCTGCAGGCGCGGTTGATGGCGGGCGGCAGTGTCGCCAGCCGGATAGTCGATGGTGCTATTGGGCAGATCGCGGGTCCGCGCTTTCAACAGACTCCTGGCGCAATTGCTCGCGATGCGATAGAGCCAGGTATAGAACGTGCTCTCGCAGCGAAAATGTTGGAGCCCCCCATATGCCCTGATGAACGTCTCCTGAGTGGCATCTTCGGCGTCGGCACGATTGCGCGTATAGCGCATTGCAAGCTCGACTACCCGGGGACGGTATCTGAGTACCAACCGGTCGAAGGCCTGGCTCTCACCGGACTGGGCACACCGCACCAGGCTCAGATCGCTGATGTTGGCGCCCGTCGCGAAAACGGATCGCTCGGGATGTGACCTGCGAGTCTGAGGACGATCACTACTCATACGAATGCATCGGAACTGTGTGTCGGTGTTGATGGAGTTTTCGAGCGAGAGACTAGCCCCGAGTGGTCGAGCTTTGTAGCCAATATTTCTAGATGGGATATATCGTCAAAGACGATATGTCCTTCAGGTGCCACCCACTTGCATATCTGCCGCAGCGATACACGATATCGAAAGTTACAGGCTACCCAGTGCGGGGCTGGAGCACTAAGCTTAGACCAATCAGCTATATCCGCCGAATCGATATATCGTATCGAGAAATATAGGCTTCCTAGATGCCAATCCCGACACTAGCCTTTCCACATGCAATTCTTCCCGGCACGGCGGATCAAGGTCCACGTCGCGGCGGCCGTATGGATCGGACTCGCACTGCTCGCACCCCGCGTGGACGCCGCTGAAGCGCCTGCGGCGGAGCCGTCGGATTTCTTGGCCGGTCATCTGGCGGTGGGCGGCGGAATGAGCGTTCAATACGACGGCACGAGTACAGCGGATCTCGCGCTTGCCACATGGACTTGGCATGAGGACCATTACGAACTGGCGGCGTTTCGCTTCGTGTCTTCACAGACGCGGCTCGGGGAAACACTCGCCTCGCCGAATTGGGTCTTTGAAGTCTCGCGGCGCTGGCGTTTGGACTGGAGCTTGATCGACCGCTCCGGGCTACAGATGTTCTTCGGCGGCGGCGCCGCTTACAAGACCGAAACCGATGAGCTCAACGGATCGCGCTTGAACTTCGCCGAGCAGTTGGGCTGGCGCTTCCCTCGGCAGGAGAACGGCGGTCGGGTGGAATTTGCGCTTCGGCACATCAGCAATGCGGGTATCAAGAAGCCGAATAGAGGTCAGGATTTTATAACCCTGGCGTACGTGTTTTGATTCGCGCGGCGTAGAAATATGTTGGACGGTGTTTCGCTGGATCAATTGCGCACATTCATCGCGGCCGCCGATGAAGGCAGCTTCTCGGCTGCCGGCCGCCGTCTGCACCGCGCTCAATCCGTGGTGAGCCAGACCATGGCGAATCTCGAAGGGCAGCTCGGTGTGAAGCTGTTCGATCGCAGCGGCCATCTGCCGGTGCTGACGGATCAAGGCCGCGCGCTTCTCGCCGATGCACGTGCGGTGGCGTGCGACATTGATCTGCTCAAGGCGCGGGCGAAGAGTCTTGCCGGCGGCCTTGAGCCGGAATTGAGCGTGGCCGTCGATGTGATGTTCCCCGACGCGATATTGACCGCCGCGGTGGCCGCTTTTCAGAAGCAATTCCCCGCTACGCTGCTCCGATTCGACATCGAGTCGAGCGCGGTGATCGGACCCGTGCTCGACGGACGCTGTGCAGTGGGCGTCGTCGGCGAGTGGGCGCATGCGCCGCCACAGCTCACTCACGAACCGCTGCTGACAATCAGGGTGCCGACGGTCGTCTCTCCAAAGCATCCGCTTGCAACTCGCCGCCGGCCGATTCCGACAGCCACTCTCGCCCAACACATCCAACTCTCACACATCGATCCTTCCGATGTCGCGCGAGGCTACGGAGCCCGCGTGCAGTTCCCGAGAGTCTGGCGTCTGTCCCACCTCGGCGCCAAGCTTGCCTTCCTGCGCGCAGGCTTCGGGTTCGGCTCCTTGCCACTGCATTTGGTCGAGGCGGACCTGGCAAGCGGCACGCTGCTTCAGATTGCGCGCGAGGATGCGCCTCCCGGGGGTCACGTGGTCGCAATGTGGGCCATCTTTCGGACCGACAGCCCACCGGGTCCGGCGGGGCGCTGGTTCATCGACCGTCTCAAGCAAGAGCACGTGGCGCCGTCCAGGCAAGCGACATCCCGATCCAACCGTTCACCCACAGTGATACGAAAGCGCAGCCGTTGACGCGGCATGTCGGCTGATTCAACGCGTGGCGAAATACCCGAAGAACGGGTCGTCGGCAGGGCAGGGCATGACCGGTGTCTGCGCAATACCGTGTAACTCGGCATTCGCGTCGTCAGAACGCGGTAATGCCGTCCAGAGTCGCCCTGCTTGCGCGCATTCGTACGCATAGCGGACCAGGGGACGCCTTACCTTGGCGCTGAAATCAAAGGAATCCGGAAGCGGATAGCGCGCCGGCAACGACGAGTACCGCAGGTCCGCGCCGTCCAATTGGGCCGTCGCCGCCGTCAGTTCCATTCTAGTCAACATCAAGTGGTTCAATCCGACACGAATACTTCGCGACAGAATTGCGCGAGCCGTCAATCGTGTCGTTCGTCCTGCATCGCCCAGTGCACCGTCGACGATGACGAATACGGCTGTACGGCGTGGGCCAAGTATTCCCGGCGTTGTCTGCAGGAACGCCGGAGGCACGAAGAAGGGCAGCGTGGCGGCGCCATCAACGTGCGCTTGATCATGCGCCAGTCCTGGCTCGTCGACCCGAATGATTACCGGCGGAAACATGCCAGGTACGCTGGCCGACGCCACTAACACGTCGCGAAACAGGGTTCTCGCGGAGCGTCCACCATTCATTGCGATGGCCCCCAAGTCCCACACGACAGGCTCACCGCTCGCGACGTCGGTGGTGGCCACGAGCAGTAAGCGTCCCTTATCTGCTTCGCGCGCCACTGCCCGGATCATGGCGTCCGTGACGTAGCTGTCGATCAGTTGCTTCAAGGGTTTGCCGCTGTACATGCTGGAACCGAAAATCACACCGACCCCTCGGGACTGCAGCAAGTTGTCTCCGGCTTCGCCGGTAAAGGCCTCGAGGAGTTGTGCATCCCATGCGGGTCCCAGAAAAGCGTAAGGAGCGATCAACGCGCCGGCGCTGACACCGGTCACGATGTCGAATACCGGCCGGGCACCTGCGCGGGTAAGCCCTGCTACCGCGCCGGCGCCGAATGCGCCGCCGGCGCCGCCGCCGGAAAGTGCGAGTATGGTGAGAGGTTCTCCCGCGCGCAGTGTGCGAAGGTGTTCGGCGGCAGCCGTGGAGGACAGCTCCGAGAAACGATGATCGGCACCCAAGGTGCGGAAGGCCATCGGCAGTTCAGCGTCATCCTGTCGGCCGTCGACCGGCGAACGCGCGTCGCTGACCGCAAGTCCGGCGCATCCTTGAAGTAGAAGCAGGCAAACGAGGCAGAACGCGAGAACTTCGAGCGGAAGTCTGCGCGGCCGGATCGCGCGGCCGATCCACGTCCGGCCCGTTTTGAGCAGCGAGGGAAGTCCGGCGATCGTGCTTAGGACGGAGAGAACATCGAAGATGCGCACGACGGTGCTCTCGCCGTCTCGCTCGTCGGCTCAGCGCGCGATGCGGCATACGAGGTAAACGAGATCGCTTGTAACATGGTTCCTCTCGACGGATTGCTGCAGGCTGTTGACTACAGCTTAGGACCGAGAGATCAACTCGCCTAGCCTATATCTCTCGATACGATGTATCGCATATGGAGATGAGCGATCCCGGGAACTGCCGCGCCTACTTATCGTCTTAGACGATAGACACTATCGAAGGATATTGGCTACCAAGTTAGCAGTGGCGGCATTAGCCTTTTGCTTTGACGTGCACAGAACTGACTAGGAATGACCGGTGACGCATATTCTAGTAGTAGGGATATTGATCTTTGTCGTCCCAGGAAGTTTGGTGCTTCTTGGACTCTTGACGATGGTCAGAGAATTGTTCTGTGACAGAATCCTTGACGCTCCCTCCATGACCGACGGAGATGCCGCAACAGAACTCGCGGAGCAATCACCGTCCAGACTCTTCCTCGAAAACTTCGACCGCTGATCGCACCAGCGGCGTTCGAAGAAGCGGCGCAGGTTACCCGACAGTGCACCCGAACGGGGGGTGGCGTGCCACTGCTCACGCCAATAGAGTTGCCGCGGCAACGAAATCTCCGCTTGACATGTTAGTGACTGGTCACTAACGTACTCCCCATGTGTTACTTACCGGTAATACACGCCGGTGTCGCAACCCTGGGGGAAGGCCCTGAGGGCCCATCTCTTTCGATACGAAGTATCGCTGGAGCCGATAGATGCTAGATGGCGTATCCCTGGATCAGCTCCGCACCTTCATTGCTGCGGCGGATGAGAAGAGTTTCTCTGCGGCGGGGCGACGGCTGAGGCGTGCACAGTCCGTGATCAGCCAAACCTTGGCGAATCTGGAAGGGCAACTCGGGGTGAAGCTCTTCGATCGCGGCGCCCGCTTGCCGGTGCTTACCGACCAGGGTCGTGCGCTGCTCGCCGCTGCGCGCGCGGTGGCGGGCGATGTGGACCTCTTCAAAGCTCGCGCAAAGAGCCTGGCTGGTGGCCTTGAACCTGAATTGAGCGTGGCCGTGGATGTGATGTTTCCGCCCGCGCCGTTCACCGCGGCTGTCGCCGCCTTCCAGAGGAACTTCCCCTCGACGTTGTTGAATTTCGAAGTCGAATCGAGCGCCGTGGTTGAGCCCGTGCTCGACGGTCGCTGCGGTGTAGGCGTTGTAGGGTCCTGGTCTCGGGTACCGCCGACGCTCACCCGCCGACCGCTCTTGGCGATCAGCGTTCCCATGGTTGTCTCGCCGCAGCACCCGCTGGCAACCCATCGCGCCCCGATTCCGATAACCGCACTCGCCGAGCACATTCAACTCGTACACATCGACCCGGCGGACATCTTGCCAAGCCAGGGGCCGGGCATACGGTCGGCGAGATTCTGGCGCCTTTCCCATCTCGGGGCCAAGCTTGCGTTTCTGCGCGCGGGACTGGGGTATGGTGTCCTACCCCTGCACATGATCGAGGCAGATCTCGAAAGCGGCGCGCTCGTTCAAATCAAACTCGAGGACGCGCCGTCCGAGGGCTACGTGATAACCATGTTGGCCATTCATCGGGCTGACAGTCCCCCGGGCCCGGCGGGGAGGTGGTTTATCGAGCGCCTCAAACAAGAAGCAGGCCGGCTGACGACGGAGAAGCCGGGTCCGATCGCGCACATGAGTATCGCCCGACAAGCGGCGGCGACCATCTAATTGCATATCCGCATCGACGAGCATCTGCCCACGCTAGGTCGCCCAATGTCGGAGGGCTCGATTGGTCGACGACTCGCGTCCATGGCGTTCCCGTTGGCGTGTGGATTGGCGGCGACGATGGTAGCCCAGGTCGCGACGATGGCGTACATGGGAACCTTCGGAGTCTCAGCGCTGGCGGCGGCAAGTTTCATATTTCCCGTCATTACGCTCGTGATCAACATAGGGGTCGGGATCTCCGCCGGAACATCTGCGGTGGTTGGGCGCGAGGTTGGCGCAGGCAGTCGATGGCAGGCGGCGCGGTCGGCAACGGACGCAGTGACGCTTGCCGTTGCAGCAACCGGGGTGCTAGGCCTTTTAGGAACACTCGAAATTCATCCTCTCTTCAGACTCCTCGGAGCCTCCGACGAGTCGATGACGCTCATAACACCCTATATGCGGCTCTGGTATGCGGGAGCTCCTCTCTTTGTTGGATCGATGGTCGGCCTGAGCGCCCTTCGCAGCGTGGGCGATGCGGCGTTTCAAGGGTTTATGTTGGGATTGGCGGCTCTGCTCAGCGTGGTGTTTGCCCGCGTCCTGATGTTTGGCTTGTACGGGATTCCGCAGATGGGTTTTTCAGGCGCAGCGGCTGCCTCCGTGCTGGCTTGGATACCTTTGTTCGCAGCCACACTCCATCGTATGTCACGATTTCATTTGCTCTCACTGGCAAGACCGTCTGTGCTCGAGCTTGGGGCTTCGACGAGGCGCATTCTTCGAATCGCGGTTCCGGCTGCGGCGACCAACGCGATAGTGCCGGCCTCTGCGGCCATTATCACGAGGATGGCTGCGCGATTTGGACCGGTCGCGGTGGCGGGATTCGGAGTTGCCACGCGGGTCGAGGGTGTGGCGATGATTGCATTCCTTGCTCTCTCGGGCGTTATGAATCCCTTTGTCGCCCAAAACGCGGGTGCCGGCCAATTTGCGCGAATCCAGGCTGCGACACGCTCGGTTCTTCATTTCTGCCTACTGTGGGGCGCCATGCTCGCGATCGTCCTGTATGGGCTCTCGCCATGGCTCCTCAAGCAGCTCACGAATGATGGTCAAGTCGCGCGGATAGCGCTGCAATATCTGTGGATTGTGCCGGTGAGCTATGGCGCGGCGGGAATTGTGATGAACATTAACGCCGCGTTCAACGGTCTTGATCAGCCCGGCCCCGCCGTTTTGATTTCCGGCGCCCGGGTCATCGTTGTGAACGTCCCGGTAGCTTGGTTGGGCGGTGCCATGTTCGGCGCACCCGGGGTCTTCATCGGCATCAGCGCGGCCAATCTCCTTGTTGCCGCGTTCGGCACATCATGGCTGTCGTCGGTCGTCCGCGATCGTGTGGCGCTCGTTCGGGAGCCGCGGCGAATTAACGTCGTCAACGGAGCATCGATTAATGGGTAAGTTGCAGGGCAAAGTGGCCGTCATCACCGGCGCCACCGCGGGAATAGGATTTGCCGCGGCTGATCTGTTCGTCAAGGAAGGTGCATACGTGTTCATTACCGGTCGGCGTCAGAAGGAACTCGATCAGGCGGTGAAGGCCATCGGTAGGAACGTCGCCGGCGTGCAAGGGGATGTCGCGAAACTATCCGACCTCGATCGTCTCTACGATACCATCAAGGCCACCGGTCGACGCATCGACGTTGTCTTCGCCAATGCCGGTCTCGGCGAGTTCCTTGCTTTGGGACAGATCACCGAAGAGTTCTTCGACAAACTCTTCAACATCAATGTGAAGGGAACTCTGTTTACGGTGCAGAAAGCACTTCCTCTGTTGAACGACGGCGCCTCGATCATTCTCACGGGATCGGTCGCGAGCGTCAAAGGTACGCCGGGCTTCTGGGTATACGGTGCGACCAAGGCGGCCATTCGGAATTTCGTGCGCGGATGGACCGTAGAGCTGAAAGATCGCCGCATTCGCTCCAACGTGCTGAGTCCGGGTCCGACCAACACTCCGCTGGTGGCTCGGCAATCCGCGGACGTTATCGCGCGGATGGTGTCGACCATCCCCATCGGGCGCATCGGCACATCCGAAGAGATCGCGAAGGCGGCGCTGTTCCTCGCCTCGGATGACTCGAGTTTTGTTGCCGGAACTGAACTCTTCGTCGACGGCGGAAGGGGACAGATCTAGGTGTTGACGCTAACCGTTCATCCCGATCTGTTCTCCGATCGAAACTCGGGGAGCATACGAGCGAGGACGTCGTCCTTGTTCCAGAAGTGATGCTTCAGCGCCGCAAGAATGTGCAGAGCCGCGATCGAGAACAGTACGTTGCTCAATAGGTGGTGTAGCGTCCTGAAGAAGTTAAACGCGCTCTCGCTGGGGTGAATCAGGTTTGGCCAGCTGAAAGCGCCGAACCAGCTTACCGAGTAATTTTTGGCCGACGACATCAGCCAGCCGCTCAAGGGCATCGCGATTAGCAGGACGTAGAAGCTCACATGGGTGAATCGAGCCAGGAGCCGCTCGACACGGTGCATGTTCGTGGGCAGAGACGGCGGAAGGTGATTTAGTCTCCACGCCAGACGGATGACCGCCAGCATCAACACGGTCATCCCAAAGCTCTTGTGCTCCGCCAGCAGCGCAAGTTTGTGCGCGCCCAACGGCAAGGGAGCTGCCATTTCGGCGAGCACAAACTGCACGACAATGAGCAGTGCTATCAGCCAATGAAGTGTCTGTGCGGTCGGCGTATAACGGCGACCTTTCGTGTTGCCCATGGAGTGGTCCCAAGCGTTTGGCTAAACCGAAACTGAGGCGTATCCTGCGCCGGCGGATCTCCTATGAATAGCCGTTATGTTGCGATATTTACCATCGGTATCCCGGATACATTGGACGGAAGCGTGCCTGATGGCGTCTCCTTGGTTCCGGTAAAGCCGCAGCGGGTCGGCGAGCCGCGCTGCCGCGTGCAACCGAAACAAGTGGCGCTTTGATGCCAAGTCTCAGCCGACTTGCGGCGTTGGGTGTGGTCTCTATTTGTGCATTGTCAGCTGCAAAAGACGCATCGGGCGGGGACCTCGCTTCGCCCGCGAACATGCCCGCCATTGTCGTTGGGGTGTCCAATGTTCAATCGGGTCCATCCAGTGACCTCGGCCATGAACTCGTACTTGGATCGCAGACCTACTTCAATCTGATCAACAGCAGAGACGGCGGAATTCACGGCCGTCGAATTTCGATCCTGCTGAAGGATGATAAGTACGAGCCGGATCCGGCGGTCAAGAATACGAATGAATTCATCGAGCGCGACGAGGTGTTTTTTCTCTTCGACTATGTCGGCACGCCCACTCTGACTCGCACGCTGCCGCTGTTGCGGTACTACCAGAGCGACAACATTGTCAATGTGGCGCCGCTCACAGGTGCGGACCCGCAACGTCTGCCTCCTTACAGCCAGTTTGTCTTCAACGTACGTGCTTCATATCGCGAGGAGACACGCGCGCTCGTGCGCTACTTCTACGCCAAGGGCTACCGCAAACTCGGCATCCTTGCCCAGGCCGACGCCTACGGCAAGAGCGGCGAACTCGGCGTCAACGATGCGTTGGCCGTCTTTGGGCTCAGCGCCCTGAGGACCGTCACGTACCGGCGCAACCAGCCGTTCGAAGACGACATGAGCCTGCAGGTGAAACTCCTCCGCGATGCGGGCGTAGACGCCGTGATCGCGGTAGGGGTGTACGGCCCCTCCGCCGCATTTATCCGCGATTCGCGCATGTCCGGCTGGAATGTTCCCATCGCCAACTTGAGTTTCGTCGACGCCGTTGCGATGCTGGCCAAGCTTCGTGAAGCATCGAGGAAGTTGAACAAGGACCTCACGCTCAATCTGATCAACGGTCAGGTGGTTCCGTCGCCGGACGATCTCAGCTATCCGCTGGTGGCCGAGTATCGCGCCCATACCGCGGCCGGCGACGCCACCTTCATCGGGCTGGAAGGCTGGCTGAACGCAGTCATCGTGACGGAAGCTCTGCGCCGGGCCGGGCCCGATCCATCACGGATGGGCTTCATCCACGCAATGGAGTCGTTGCACGGATGGGATCCGGGCATCGGCACCGCGCTTGAATTCTCGGCGACGAACCATCAGGGATTGCATAGAGTCTGGCTGACGCGGAGCGCGAATGGCCGATGGATTCCGGAAGAACCTCAGTGAAGAGAATCTCCGGCAAATTGGCGATCCTGCAATTGGCCTGTGCATTGCTCGCGGTTGTGATCCTTTATTGGGTTCTGGATAGACAGCTGTCGGTGCAGATGCGGGCGAACTTCGCGGCCCATGCTGATGTGATCGCTTCCGCGCTGGCGAAGTCTGTAGAACCGGCGCTGATCAGCCGCGACATCACCTCGGTACAGTCTGCACTGGACGCGGTCCTGAGCGTTCCCGGCGTGCAATGGGCATACATCTCGGCGCCGGACGGCAGTGTGCTGGCGCACACGTTTGTGCCGCAGTTTCCTCCGACGCTCAAGATGCAACTGGAATCCGCGCCGGAGGTCACTCGCATTTCGCTGGCCGGGGAACAGTCCTCCACACTGGCGGTTCGAAAACCGGTATTGACGGGCATCGTAGGCCAGGTCTACATCGGCTTCCCTCTGGCCACGCTCGAGGCGTCAATTCGCTCGATGGAAAGAGTGGTGCTCGCCAGCATCGTCATAGTCATGTTGATTGTCACGATCATCGTTGCGCTGGTCACCGAAAGCATCATCAGGCCAATCCGCCACTTGACCGGGGCTGCTCGACTGCTGAGCGCAGAGAGCGGGGGCGCCTTTCGGCCCTTGAGCGTTCGCTCCCGCGATGAGATCGGTGTACTTACCGAGACGTTCAATCACATGGCGGCGCAGGTATTCGAACAGCATGAGTTGCTCGAAAGACGGGTAAGGGAGAGAACTGAGGCGCTTTCTCTCGCCAACGCCGAACTCGAGGCCGAGGTCGCCGAGCGGGAACAAGCCCAGAAGGCACTGCAGGAGAGCGGCGAATTGGTCCGGCTGCTTCTCGACGGAGCACCTGAGGCGATATACGGGATCGATGTGGACGGCAATACGACGTTCTGTAACGCCGCGTGCCTGCGGATGCTGGGGTACGGAATGGCTTCGGAGGTGCTGGGAAGGAATATGCACGTACTGGCGCACCACACAAGGGTCGATGGAACCCATTACCCGGTCGAGGAGTGTTCGATATACCTGGCGCTCAAGACGGGAAATGACGCGCACGTCGACGGCGAGATGTTGTGGCGCAAGGACGGCAGCGGTTTTCCCGCAGAGTGTTGGTCCCGGCCGATTCGCCGTGGCGGCGCCATCATCGGTTCAGTCGTTACTTACATCGACGTGACGGAGCGCAAATTGGCGGAGCAGGTTCTTCGCAGCGCGAAGGCGGCCGCCGAGGAAGGCAATCGCGCGAAGAGTGAGTTTCTGGCCAACATGAGCCATGAAATACGTACCCCGCTGAACGGAGTCATCGGCATGACCGAACTCGCCCTGGGGACCGATCTGACAGCGGAACAGCGTGAGTATCTGAGCACGGTGAAGTTGTCGGCAGATTCTCTTTTGAGCGTCATCAATGACGTGCTCGATTTCTCCAAGATGGAGGCGGGCAGGTCCGAGCTCGAAGTCCGCGATTTCGATTTGCGCGGGAGCCTCGAAACTGCGTTGAGAACGCTGGCCCTGGCGGCCGATCGCAAGGGTCTGGAGCTGTTGTGCGAGGTCTCCCCCGACCTGCCCAAGGTCGTCAAGGGAGATCCAAACCGACTCCGCCAGATCCTGATCAACCTGGTGGGAAACGCCATCAAATTTACTGCGGATGGGGAAGTGCTGGTAACAGTGAAGGTGTGCGACCCACCCAGCGCGAACTCGCTCCTGCATTTCACGGTGTCGGACACCGGCATCGGTGTTCCCGCGGACAAGCAGAAACGGATCTTCGAGCCCTTTACCCAGGCGGACAATACGACGACGCGCATGTACGGTGGCACCGGCCTCGGTCTCGCAATATCGAAGCGGTTGGTGGAGCTGATGGGAGGAAGGATCTGGGTCGAGAGCCGGATGGGAGGCGGATCGCATTTTCACTTTACCGCTTCCCTACCGCCTTCCGAGAGCCGTGGCGAAACCCAGGCGCTCCCGCTTCCGGAAATTCCGCGCGGTGTGAAAGTCCTGATCGTCGATGACAACCGCACCAATCGGCGCATTCTCCTGGATCATTTGAAAAACTGGACGATAAGAGCCGAGGCGGTAGAGAGCGGCGAGTTGGCACTGAGCGAACTCGATGCGGCGCAGCAGGCAGGCGATCCGTACAGTTTGATCCTGACCGACGTGCACATGCCGACCATGGACGGCTTCGATTTGATTCAAGCGATTGGTCGCAGGCACGAGTTGAAGCCGGCAACCATCATGATGCTCTCCTCGGGCGCCCAGGGCGGCGACTCGGCGCGCTGTGAGGAGCTGGGCGTAGCGGCTTATATATTGAAGCCGATCCGTGGCGACGAGTTGCGAGGGGCGATTGCACGAGCGCTCGCAGAGACGCCGGCGAGCGGGGGGGCTCCTGCCGACGCGGGCCCTGCGTTCAAGGTCCAGCCCCATCATGAGGGCGGTCTGCGGATTCTGATTGCGGAAGACAACCCCGTGAACCAGATGCTGCTGACCCGAATGCTTGAAAAGCGCGGACACTCCGCCAAGGTGGCAGCCAACGGCAGGCTGGCCTTGGCGGCGGTAGAGGGCGATTCCTACGATCTCTTGCTGATGGACGTTCAGATGCCGGAGATGGACGGCATGGAAGCAACCCGGGTGCTCCGTGAGAGAGAATCGAAAACCGGCACCCACCTTACCGTCGTTGGAGTGACTGCGCACGCCATGGCGGGCGATCGCGAGCGGTGCCTGCAGGCAGGCATGGACGGCTATCTATCGAAACCCATTCGACCCGCGGAACTCGATGAACTGTTGGATCGTCTGGTGGCCGCCCGGAAGATTCAAATATAAGTTGCGCTATGCCGACGCGCCTGCTTCGCGCAAGCGCGCGATCTCCGACCGCGGAGGGGCGCCGAACAGGCGCCGGTATTCGCGGCTGAACTGCGAAGCACTTTCGTAGCCCACTCGGTGCCCGGCGATGGCACATTCGATGCCGTCGGCGAACATCAAGCGTCGGGCCTCGTGCAGCCTCAAGTGCTTCTGGTACTGCAGCGGCGACATGGCGGTGACCGCCTTGAAGCGGTGATGCAGTGCCGATGGACTCAGGTGCACGGCGTCGGCCAGTTCCTCGATGCGCAGCGGGGCCGAATAATGCTGCTTGAGCCACTCGATGGCGCGGACGATGCGATGATTGCCCCCCTCGCTCTGGGCTAGATCGACCAGGCGAGACCCTAGTTCGCCGCGCAGGATGCGGTAGTAGATCTCACGCTGCACCACCGGCGCGAGCACGTCGATATCCTCCGGCGTCTCGAGCAACCTCACCATCCGCAACACGGCGTCCAGCAAGGGCTCGTCCAAGCGCGCGACAAATAGGCCGCGATCGGCGGCCGCCGCCGGCGGTCCCCGATCGCCCAATTCCAGCACCAAGCGCGCGATTTCCTCCAGATCGAGGCTCAGGCGCAGCGACAGGTAGGGATGCTCGGGAGTGGCTTCGAGCACTTGGCCCATCGCAGGCAATGTCACCGATACCACGAGGTAGTTGAGCGCGTCGTACTGGAACACTTCGTTGTTGAGTAGCGCGCGCTTGCGGCCCTGCACGACGATGGCCAAACAGGGCTGGTAGACCGTCGGCATGCACGTCGTCGGCACGCTGCCGCGGGTCAACGCCAGGGACGGTAACGCCGATTGATGGGTCCCGTCGAAAGGCGTCAATCGGGCAACCCGCGCCGACAGCTCCTGCTGCCGCTCGGCCATGCCGGTGATCTCCCGAATTCTCTGCAAACTGCTGTCAAACATGTTGTTTCACGATCCTCGAGTGATTGGCGCATGGTAGTCGGGCGGCGCGTGTTGCGATACCTAGGATCAGGCCGTTTGCAGGATTAGGCAAGAACGGAGCAGTAATGATCTAACGTACCGATCCTGCGGGTTTGTAGCATGCACGCTACTTATTCCCGCCTGGAGCACACAACATGAAAATTCCGCGTCGCAAACTCGGGCCTCAAGGCCTGGAAGTCTCGGCTATCGGTCTCGGCTGCATGGGCATGTCGGACTTCTATGGTCCCTCCGATGAGGCCACCAACCTGCGTGTGCTCAACGCCGCTCTCGATATCGGCATCAACTTTCTCGATACCGCCGATATGTACGGCGTCGGTGCCAACGAACGCCTGCTGGCGAAGGTCTTGGAAACGCGCCGCCGGGAAATTGTGCTCGCAACCAAGTTCGGCAACGTGCGCGCTCCTGAAGGCGCGTTTCTGGGTATCAACGGAACCCCGGAGTACGTGCACGCGGCCTGCGATGCCAGTCTGAAGCGGCTCGGCGTCGATCACATCGATTTGTACTACCAACACCGCGTCGACCCGAAAGTCGCGATCGAGGAAACCGTTGGCGCCATGGCGGAGCTGGTCAAGGCCGGTAAGGTGCTCCACCTGGGCCTGTCCGAAGCCTCCGCGAATACCATTCGACGTGCCGCACGGGTTCACCCCATCACCGCATTGCAGAGCGAATACTCACTATGGTCGCGGGACCTGGAATCCACCATCCTGCCCGCCTGTGAGGAACTCGGCATCGGCGTCGTCGCCTATAGTCCGCTCGGCCGCGGCTTTCTGACCGGGGTGTTCAAGAAGCCGGAGGACTTCGACCCGGGTGATTTCCGGCGCAGCAATCCTCGCTTCTCCAGCGAGGCGTTCGCCGGTAATCTGGAACTGGTGGAGGTGGTATCGCAGATTGCACGCGAGCAAGGCTATACACCGGCACAGGTCGCCCTCGCATGGCTGCTCGACTGCGCGCCGTACGTCGTGCCGATTCCGGGTACGCGCAGCATCAAGCGCCTCAAGGAAAATGCACTGTCCGTCATGGTGCGGCTGGGGGATGCACAGCTCGAGCGGCTGTATGGGATCCTGCGTGAGCGGCCCGTGACTGGAGCCCGTTACTCTGCGGCATCGATGGGGACAATCGACGCCTGAGCGATGCGGTTACCGGCTTCGCGAGCATCTTTAGCGCAGAGCCAACCGGCCGATGAATTCATCATCCGCCGGACAATGGATGGGGCGGCCAGCGCCCGTGTCACCGCGGTTTTCACCGTCGCGTCCGGCACTGCGCGCCGGGGTCCACAGTCGACCTGCTTGGGCGCATTGGTAGCCGTATTGGAACAGCGTTCGCATGGTCGGCGTGCGGAAGTCAAACGAGTCGAGCTGGGGGTAGGCGACGGGAATTGCCGCGAACTCAAACTGTGCGCCTTCATGATCCGCATCGATTGCGGTCAGTTCAAGAGTCGTCCTCATGTGATTGAGCGCCGTGGAAACGCTGCGCGATGGATTCGATTTGATTCGCAAGCGGGTCGGAACGGGCTGTTCACTCAACCGGGCGTTGACGATGACATACACGGCGGCGCCATGCGACGGGCCGTGTGCGTCCCGGGCCGGCTCGACGAAAGCCAGCGGAACAAAAAACGGCACGGCAATGGTTCCGTCAACGTGAACCTCTTCGGAAAGCACCTGTTGCTCCTGCACGCGGATGACGACCGGGGGGAACAGTCCCGGCACGCTGGCTGAGGCTACCAGAACATCGCGAAACAGCTCTCTTGCGGCAGAGCCGCCATTCATCGCGATCGATCCCAAGTCCCATACAACCGGCTCTCCGGTACTGACGTCCGTCGTCGCCACGAGCAGCAGTCGTCCGGCCGACGCCTCGCGCGCCACCGCCTGAATCAACGCATCCGTGGCGTACCGGTCGACCAGCTGCCTGAGCGGCGCGCCGCTATAGACGCCGGAGCCGAACAGCGCCCCTAATCCACGGGACCGCAGCAAGTGCTCTGCGGGACCGGAGGTGTAGGCCTCGATGAGCCGATCGTCCCATTCGGGACCCAAGAAAGCGTAGGGAGCGATCAACGCGCCGGCGCCGACCCCGGTGACTACGGAGAATTGGGGCCGTAATGCCGATTGCGTCAGACCGACCAGCGCACCCGCGCCGAAGGCGCCGTCGGCGCCGCCCCCCGAGAGTGCGAGGATATTGACCGGTTGTCCCGCGCGCTGTGAAAGAAGGCCCCGTGCGACGCTTTGTGAGGAGAGTGTCGAGAACTGCCGATCGGTGCCGAGCGTGCGGATCGCGTTCGGCGCCTTCCCCTGGGCGGCTGTCGGTTCGCGTATGACAACCGACGCGCATCCTTGCAGGGCGAGCAGACCGACGCTCAGCAGGATGGCGGCTCCTCTCCGAGCGATACCGAGTCGTGCCGTCACGGATTTCGTGCCAGTTTTTTCGGAGCAGCATCGCTTAGCGGCTGCCCAACGCCACCGAGGGCCTTGTAGATCGCGACGACGGAGACATTGACGGAGGTCTCCGCTTGCGCCACGGCGTCCTCGGCATCGAGCTGCGTGCGCTGTGCGTCCAGCAAGACCAGGAAGTCCGCGACGCCCTCCCGGTATTGCGCATCCGCGAGTTCCGCGGCGCGCCGCGAGGCTTGCGCCTGTTCGGTCAGGCTTTTCAGCTGCGCTTGCCCCGCGCTGTAGGCCTCGAAGCTATTCTCGGTATCCTCGAGTGCCGTCAGCACGACTTTCTCGTAGTTGGCGGCGGCGGCATCGGACTGCGCTTCGCTTGCGCGCAGCCGCGCACGCACCGAGCCAAGATCGAATGCCGCCCAGCTCACCGTGGGCGTGACGGACCACGCCCGGGCGTTGTTGCCGGAGGTGGTGCCGAACAGTCGGCCTACGTCCCCCGAGAGAAAACCTACGAAGCCCGCCACATCGACGCGGGGGAACAAGTCGGCTGTTGCCACGCCGACGCGCGCAGTGCTGGCGGCGAGCTGGCGTTCAGCCGCTCGAACATCCGGCCGCCGGCGCAGAAGCTCGGTGGGGTCGCCGATGGGCAGTGCTTTGGCGTAGGTTGCCACATCCACCGGCTTGAGTTCCTGATCCAGCGCGCCCGGGCGCTCGCCTAACAGAACGGCCAATCGGTAGCCCGCCTGCTTCTCTGCCGCCTCGAGCGGCGGGATCGTGGCCTCGGTGGCCTTCAAGCGCGCACGACTGCGCTGCACATCGAGTTCCGAGCCACGGCCTGTCTCGTCCAGCAGTTGTGTGAGTTCGAGCGTTTGATGCTCGGTGCCTAGATTCTCTCGCGCCACCGAGAGACGCTTCTGAGCCCCTCTCAGCTCAAAATAGTTTCGCGCCACTTCAGCGGCGACAGTCACCTGCGCGTCCTGATAGTTTGCCTGCTCGGTCCCCAAGTCAGCCCGTGCGGCCTCGACCGAGCGGCGCACATGACCAAAGAGATCGATCTCCCAAGCGGCATCGAATCCCAAGCTGTCGCTTTGCGCATTGACACGGCCGGGGCCAAATCCAGGCTGCTGCTCGTCAAAATGCGAGTACGTCCCATCCAACTGCACGTGCGGTGCGTAGTCGAGCTTTCTCTCCACGAATACCGCGCGGGCTGCCCGGACTCGGTCGTACGTGGAGCGCAGGTCCAGATTGGCAGACAGCGCGCGGCGCTCGAGATCATTGAGTTCGGTGTCCGCAAACTCCTGCCACCAAAGCGCCTCGGGGGATTGAGTGACGAATGCGGCCGACTGGGCGTTCTGCACGACCGCCGGGGCAACCATTGGCGCGCGGTAGTTGGGCCCGACTGCACAGGAGGCCAGCAGAAGTGTCGCCAAGAAAATCGAAAAAAGGTTCTTCATAGCAGGACTTTCATTTCCTAAGGTGAGATCAACCAGTTTCATCGCTGAACGACGGCTGTTCGAGAAGTCCCGGCGTCGCAACGACTCGCGCGTTCGGGGTACGTGCGCGCTGGGAGATCTTGCGGACCAAGACATAGAACAACGGCGTTAGAATGAGCCCGAATACAGTCACTCCCAGCATCCCGGAGAACACCGCAATTCCCATGGCATGGCGCATCTCCGCGCCGGCGCCCGTCGAAACGACCAGAGGCACCACGCCCATGATGAAGGCGAGGGAAGTCATCAGGATCGGGCGCAGCCTTAAACGGGCGGCATTGAGCGCCGCCTGCAGCGGCGGCACGCCTTCGAGTTCCTGGTCCCTCGCAAATTCCACGATGAGGATGGCATTCTTGCTGGCGAGCCCCACGAGCACGATCAGGCCGATCTGCGTGAAGATGTTGCTGTCGCCGTGCGTGAGCTCAACCCCCGTGATGGCCGACAGGAGCACCATCGGCATGATGAGGATGACCGCGAGCGGCAAACTCAAGCTCTCGTACTGGGCGGCGAGCACCAGGAAGACGAGCAGCACCACCAGCGGAAAAATCAGCACCGCGGTATTGCCGGCGATGATCTGTTGGTAGGTCAGCTCCGTCCATTCGAAGCTCATGCCATTGGGCAGCTCTTGGCGCGCCAGTTGCTCGATCGCCGCCTGCGCCTGATCGGAGCTGAACCCTACGGCCGGGCCGCCGTTGATCTCGGCGGTAGGGTAGGAGTTGTAGTGCATGACGCGGTCGGGGCCCGAGGAGTGCTTGACGGTCACGAAGGATCCCAAGGGGATCATGTCGCCCGCGGCATTGCGGGTCTTGAGCCTGACGACATCTTCGGCCTGCAGCCGAAAATTCGGCTCGGCCTGGGCCGTTACGGGATAGGTGCGGCCGAAGGCGTTGAAGTCATTCACATAGAGTGAGCCCAAGTACACCTGCATGGTGTCAAAGAGTTCCTGCACCGACACGCCTTGCGATTTCGCCTTTTCACGATCCACTTCGGCATCAACCTGCGGAACGTTGACCTGGTAGCTGGAGAAAAGACCCTGCAGCGCCGGGGTCTGATTGCCCTTCGCCAGTAGGTTCTGGGTCTGTTTGTAGAGTTCCTCGAACCCCAGGCCCCCCCGATCCTCGATCTGCATGCGAAACCCGCCGATGGTGCCCAACCCGTTGACCGGCGGCGGCGGGAACACCGCGATGAATGCTTCCTGTATGTTGCCGTACTGCTGATTGAGCGCAGCGGCGATGGCGCCGGCCGACAGCTCTTTGGATTTGCGCTCATCGAAGGGCTTTAAGGTCACGAACACGATGCCGGAATTGGGACTATTGGTGAACCCGTTGATGCTCAGCCCGGGAAACGACACGGCGTGATCGACGCCCGGCTGCTTGAGCGCGATCTCGCCCATGCGACGGATCACCGCCTCGGTGCGATCGAGCGTGGCCGCGTCGGGCAGCTGCGCGAAACTCACCAAGTACTGCTTGTCCTGGGGAGGTATGAAACCGGTCGGAGTACGTGCGAAGCCCACGTAAGTCAGCGCAACCAATCCGCCATAGATAAAGAGTGCGACGCCCCCGGCGCGCACGACGCGGCCCACGCCGCTGACGTAGCGCGTGGAGAAGCGCGCGAAGAACCGGTTGAATGGGCGGAAGAAGCCGCCCAGCACGCGATCGAGGATGCGGGTCAGACGATCGGGCGGCGCCCCATGTTCCTTGAGCAACAGCGCGGACAGCGCCGGCGAGAGCGTGAGCGAATTGAACGCCGAGATCACCGTGCTGATGGCGATGGTCAATGCGAACTGCTTGTAGAACTGGCCGGTGAGGCCGCTGATGAAGGCAGTGGGGACGAACACCGCACACAGCACGAGAGCTGTTGCGATGATGGGACCCGTGACCTCGCGCATCGCCTGGCGGGTCGCCTCGATGGGCTTCAGCCCATTGGTGATGTTGCGTTCGACGTTTTCGACGACGACGATGGCATCGTCGACGACGATACCGATGGCCAGCACCAGCCCGAACAGCGACAGCGCGTTCAAGCTGAATCCAAACAGGTGCATGACCGCAAAGGTTCCAATCAGCGACACCGGAACGGCGATCAATGGGATGACAGACGCTCGCCAGGTCTGAAGAAAGACGATGACGACCAACACCACCAGCAGAATGGCCTCGAGCAGCGTGTGCACGACCGCGTGGATGGAACCGCGCACGAAAACCGTGGGGTCATAGACAATCTGGTAGTCGACGCCTTGCGGGAAGTCGTGCTTGAGTTCCTGCATTTTCGCGCGCACGAGTTCGGAGATCGCGATTGAATTGCTGCCCGGCCGCTGAAAAATCGGAATCGCCGCCGCCGCCTTATTGTCCAGAAGCGCGCGCAGCGCATAGGTGTCGGCGCCGAGTTCGACGCGTGCGACGTCCTTCAAACGCGTCACCTGACCGGCGGCGCCGGTCTTGATGATGACGTTGCGAAAATCCTCCTCGGTAGTCAGGCGCCCTTTGGCGTTGATCGCCACCTGGAATTCCGTCGCGGTCGGCAGCGGCGGCGCTCCAAGCTGGCCCGCGGCGACCTGGATGTTCTGCTCGCGGATGGCCCTGACCACATCATCGGCGGTGAGGCCGCGGCTCGCGACCCGCTCAGGATCCAGCCAAATGCGCATCGAGAACTGGCCCGCGCCGAACACCTGCACATCCCCTACGCCCTCCAAGCGGGCGAGCTCGTCCTTGACACGCAGCAGCGCGTAGTTGGACAGGTACAGCGTGTCGTAGCGATTGTCCGGAGAGACCAGGTGCACGACCATGGTCAAGTCGGGCGAGGCTTTATTGGTGACTACACCGAGCCGCTGCACGACGTCGGGGAGTTTCGGCAGCGCTTGCGACACGCGGTTCTGCACTTGCACCTGCGCCTTGTCGACATCGGTGCTCAGGGCAAAGGTGATGGTGAGGGTCATCACGCCGTCGGCGGTCGCCTGCGAAGACTGGTAGAGCATTCCCTCCACGCCATTGATCGCCTGCTCGAGGGGACTTGCGACAGTCTCCGCGATTACTTTGGGGTTTGCGCCCGGGTAGTTCGCCTTCACGATCACCGTCGGCGGGACGACCTCCGGATACTCGCTGATCGGAAGCGTGGGCAGCGCGATAAGGCCCGCGAGAAAAATCAGGGCCGAAAGGACGCCCGCGAAAATCGGGCGGGTGATGAAAAATTGCGAGAGTTTCATGGATCAACGCACCACGTGAAGGGCAACGCTCGCCTGGGCGAGACGCGAGACCGCATCGACCGGACTTGCGGCGCTGGTTTGGGAGGCCACCTGGGTGAGGCCGTCCGCGGCGTCGCTCATGGCAACGCGCGTGGGATCGACGCTCTGCCCGGGCCGGACATGCTGCATGCCGTTGACGACGACGAGCTCGTTCGGGGCAAGTCCCTGCGTTACGATCCGCAGGCCGTTTATCTCGGGACCGAGTTCCACGAGGCGGTACTCGATTTGGTTGTCCTTGGTCAGCGTCAGCACGAATTTCTTGGACAGATCCGTACCGACGGCACGATCCTCGATGAGGACACTGTCATGATCTTCGCCGCCGACGAGCCGCACGCGCGCAAACAGGCCCGGCGTGTAGCGGCCGTCAGGATTGGCCAGCGCGGCTCGCGCGCGAATCGTGCCGGTGGTGGCATCGACCTGGTTGTCGATGAAGTCAAGCTGCCCCGGATGCGGATAGCCGTTCTCGTCGACGAGTCCAATGTAGACGTCGGAGGCGCCAGTACCCGTGGGCGTATGCTCATGCTTCGCCTTCGCATAGCGCAAATAGGTCTGCTCATCGGCGTCGAAGTACACGTAGACCGGATCATCGGAAACGAGCGTGGTCAAAAGGCTGGCGCTCGTCACAAGGTTTCCTGCGGTTATGATGGCGCGTGAGACGTGGCCGTCGATCGGGGCGCGCACTTCCGTGAACTCCCGATTCAGGCGCGCTTCCGCCAGCGATGCGTCGATCGAACCCAGGGCGCCCTGAGCTGAGGCCTCGGCCGCCACCTGCCGTTCGTATTCCTCGCGCGAGATGGCGTGTGCGCTGATCAGACGTTCGGCGCGTGCGCGATTGGCCTTGGCAAGCTCGAGGTCAGACACGCTGCGCGTACGCTCCGCGACGAGCCGGTCGACTTCCGCCTGGTAGGGACGCGGATCTATTTGGAACAACAGCTGGCCTTTCTTCACGCGTGCACCATCCGTGAAGGCAACGCGGTCCACGTAGCCGCTCACTCGCGGACGGACATCCACCGTGTTCACGGCTTGCAGACGGCCGCTGAATTCCTCCCATTCACGCAGCGGCCGGTGGATCACTTCCGCCACCTGCACTTGAGGCAGGGCGGCGTGCGCCGCAGCCTGCGGTTTGGCGTGAGAATGTCCGACGCTGGAATAGAGCAGAATGCCTGCGATGGCGGCGAGACCAAGTAGAACGGGCAGCGAGCTTTTGTAAAAGGCGTGTTTGAGAGGCACTTGTAGACTCCGATCCGATATTTGAGAACTTGACTTACGGCCGAAACGCACCGATGCTATGTCACGTGTGTTACCGGTCAGTAACTGAAGTGATACGTTACTGACCGGTCAGTCACATGTCAAGTGGAGTCCTTATGAATCAAGCTAAGACGACGCAAGTGGCTGTAGCGGAAGAGATTATTTCTTCCGCCCCGAAGTCTCGCGTGCGCGATCGCATCATGAAAACGGCCAGCGATCTCTTTTATCGCTACGGGATTCACGCCGTCGGCGTCGATACCATCGAGCGAGGCC
>Ga0210391_10000208_pt1 | contig 69002 bp, 49 predicted proteins | sample IncBWC12OmetaG_FD_160573 | JGI IMG/M metagenome (GOLD analysis project Ga0210391, IMG submission 160573) | Forest soil microbial communities from Barre Woods Harvard Forest LTER site, Petersham, Massachusetts, United States - Inc-BW-C-12-O ...
CTTGACGATTGCTCCGCCGCCCCCGCCGATGACCACTGCCTCATTGAGCGGAACCTCCTTTAATTTTGGCAGCAACCTAGTAAACCATACCCTCACCCAGACGGTTGTCGTCGTCACCAACACCGGCGCGAATACGTTATCGCTGAGTCCGACGCTGTCCGGGGACCCAAGCTACTCGATCGTTTCAAGCGGGTCCTGCGGTATCCAACTCGCGGCTACCGTCAGTTGCAATATTGTGTTGAATTACGATCCCACGACGGCATCCGCTCCTACGACACAAAATGCCGTGTTGAACCTGGGCTTTGGCAATGTGCCCGCTGGCACTCCGCAAACCGTCGCGATTACCGGAACATCTGCCGTGTTACCCGCCGGGCAGGTGACAGCGACTAACAATCCGCAGGTCGCGCTCTATACAATGACGCTGCCCTTCCCGGGAAGCGTGACCGTCAATTTCGGCACAACGACAAGTTACGGTTTCAGCACATGGACGCAGTCGACGGACACCGCCGGCGGCCAGGTGAGTATCTTCGTGGCAGGCATGCTGGCCACCACCACATATCACATGCAGGCCTCGGTGGAATTTTCAAACGGTATTACTGCGACCGACACGGACCATACTTTCACAACCAAGGCTGTGCCTGCGAATATGCTCCTGAACGTGACGGCGGCAGCCGCACCAGGGATGACGCCGCAGCCGGGGCTCGAGTTGCTGAATCCCCTGGGAGGAAAACCCACCGGAGTCGTCGTGACCGACCTTTCCGGAAACACCCTATGGACTTATGCTAACCCGGGTAGTGCGACTCTGAATTTCATCGACGGCGTCAAAATGCTTCCGGACGGAAATCTCCTGATGACCATTGGCGCGAACTCGTCAACTCCACTTGCCGGGCCGTTACCCCCCGGAACCTTTAATGAAATGCGCGAAGTCAACCTGGCGGGAGATACTGTACGAGAAATCTCGATCGACGATCTGAATACGGAATTGGCCGCGGCTACTTGCGCCGAGTGTAATGTCACCCTCCAAACATTCCACCATGACGTGCTACCTTTACCCAATGGTCATTGGCTCGTGCTGGCCAATACGATCATGGCGCTGTCGAGTACCAGCACGCCGCCGTTGACCAATGCGCCGGCACAAAACGTACTTGGCGACGTGATCGTAGATCTGGATCAGAATTTGCAGCCAGTATGGGCCTGGAACGAATTCAACCATCTGGACCCCAACCGCCATCCATACATGTTCCCCGACTGGACACACACGAACGCCCTCATCTACTCGCCGGACGACGGTAACATCCTGGTTTCGATGCGACATCAGAACTGGGTGATAAAAGTGGACTATGCTGACGGGGCGGGGACGGGCAACGTCATCTGGCGTCTGGGAGAAGGCGGAGATTTTGCGCTCCAGGGCGGAACGGATCCAACCGATTGGGAATACGCTCAGCACGGTCCCTCGTTCTTCAGCCCGAACACTACCGGGGTCTTCTCACTGGGTTTGATGGACAATGGGGACGACCGCATTTTTCCGGCAGGTGTTACGTGTGGCAGTGCCGGAGCCCCACCGTGTCTCTACTCAACGATTCCCGTCTTTCAGATTGACGAGACCGCGAAAACGGCTAAATTGACTTTCCATCAAATATTGCCGACCAATCTCTACAACTTCTTTGGAGGCAATGCAGAACAACTCGCAAACGGAAACGTGGAGTACGATCTTTGCGGTGTCGGCGGAGGAATCGGCGCCGGTTCCTATGTGTATGAAGTGACCCAAACAAGCAGTCCGCAGACGGTCTGGAGTATGCGAACCACGGGCACGAATCTGTACCGCGCGTTCCGTATCCCAAGCCTCTATCCAGGCGTGCAATGGTGACGCGATCCTTTGCAGAGAGGCGAGGAAGCGGCTGGAAAACCAGTGGTAAGCTACAAATCGGAGTGCCCTTGGGTACGCAGGTCGACCTTGCTCGTGCCGGTGGTTTGTGGAGTGACCTGCGGTTCAAGCCTCAGTCTGCAATGCGATCGCTTCGTTTACTTGACTTTGGAAAATGAGTTAGTACATCTGAGGGTCAAGACATGCTTGTGTGAGCCTCTCAGCCAGTTCTATGCCGGCCGATATTTCTCTAAGCGAGGCCGCCGGCCACCCGAGCGCCTTGCGTCCCCGAATCATATCGAGAAAGGCCGACGCCTGATCGTAGAAACCGGGTTTATAGATCTGATCCGTATCCGAGCTCTCAACTATTTCTGGATCCCGCCCGCGTCGGTACAAAATTGCAGTTTCCAGAGGTGCACTAACCATGCGTATATCAGCTGCATCCACAACAAGACGCCACCGACCAGGTACATCCCAGTTCGAATGAAAACTCGCGTACACTCCGCGCTCAGTGACCGCTCGGACGCCCATTTGCCAGCGGAACCTCTGCCCCGATTGATCTAAATTCCGGCCCCACAGATCAACGTCGTCAAAGACCCCCGCGAAAAACACCAGGAGATCCAGTCCGTGGATACTATTCGCAAAATTAAGCAAGGCTAGCAATTGGGCCGGATGGCCTACGGAAAGCATCTTTTCAGGATCTTCAGACCACTCGACGTAAGCGGAGGTAACTGCCTCCATCCCCCCCATACGTTCGAGAGCACGATGATATACCGAGAAATATCGACGGTTTAGTCCCACTAATACTGGAAGGCCTCGAACCTCAATTTGGTCCCGCAGGATGCTCCAGTCCGCAAGGCTGATAGCAGGTGGCTTCTCGATGAGAAGCGGCACACCCCATGGAATCAGTTGGCGGATAACATCGAACTGCGAGAGCACACTGGCGCTTACAAGGATGCCATCGAGCCGTTCCTCTTCCAACATACTGGTAACATCTCCATAAGTTCGATCAATGCCACCAATGAGCTTTGCGCGGGACCGGCCCTCGGGCGAACGATTGACGGCGGCGACGACATCCGCACCAAGTGCCCGAAAAACCTTGATGTGCTGTTGGGCTATGTCGCCAAAGCCGACGATTGCAAGGCGTATGCCAGAACCACTTAAGTAATTGGAAGCCACGTCTTCTTTGCCTCTAGATCGGTAATCGGCAGTTCCACCGGACCATGCCTGATCCGGTTGGAAAGGTGGGCTGCCACTATCACTTCAAGAGACCGAAGGCCATTCGCAGCGCTACAAGTGACATCGCGTCCGTCGACCAGTTCGCGAAGCGTCTCTCCCGAAAGCCGAATTATGTCGAGCATTAGCTGAGCCTCTGCGGGAATCTGAACCGGGTCATACTTTGGGGGACGCCCGGGGCCAGGTTTGATGGACAGATCACGTCCGCAGACGTGAATGGATCCCTGATGCTCATCGACCTGGATCTGGGCGGCGGTGGTCTCAAGTACCATCGTGCCCGGACCAGCGCCGTCCTCTATTTGTTCATGAATGAAACGTGCGCCGGTCCCTGAAGTAGCTACAATCATCCCGCCTGGATCACGGTAATCGGACCCTCTTGGGTTAGGTCCCCGAACCGGATCGACCCATCCGTAAGCGGCGGCTAATTCCTGGCCCGTCAGGAACCGCCAAAGATCGATCATGTGGGTCGCCGAACAGCCGAGGCCAATCCCTGGCCAGCTAGAATGTATCGAGCGCAACTCTCCCCACTCGCCTGACTGTAACCTTGCCGCTAACCACGCGTACGCCGGCACGTGTCTTCTGCAGTGGTTAACCGCCAGCGTGCACCCGTGTTCGCGCGCAATCAAAATCATTTCCTCTGCCTCTGCTATGGAACACGCAATTGGCTTCTCGCAAAGGATGCCGCGAGCACCGGACGCGATTGCCGCAAGAACGAGTGAACGGTGGCTCGGGGCATTAGTGGCAACGATAACCGTGTCCGGGCGGCAAGCGGCAAACATTTCTGCCGCATCGGCATACTTGCGAACACCATCTTCTACCACGGAAGCAAGTGCCTGGGGGCGAGTATCTGCCACGGCGACCAATTCAATATCTTCTATTAGTTGCAATGCCTTAAGATGGCGGTGCCCCATTGGGCCGAGACCAGCAATTGCAACGCGTCTGTTTCGATTCAAAATAACTCTCGGGAGATTCGATGAAGTGCTGTTCGAGTGGGCGCCCAAACAGACATATGGGAATGATACATTGTGATCCCCCTCGGTCGCAGTTAGTTCTGCAGAGGCTCTAGTCTCATGTCGTCTACCCAGAATTTCCCTTGGATGCGCGTGTATCCAGGGCGCCGCACCACGCTAAGCACCAGGAGGGTTGTGTCTGGCCCGGTTTCCAACTCCGTATTTACGAGATGCCATGGAGTCGTCCCGATAGCTTCTTCTGTAGCGCCACAGACCGTGTTGTCACGAGCGTCTGCAAGTGTGAGACTCGGGCCGTTCGCACTTTCGAGGTTTTCGGATTTTACCCAGGCCGAAAGGCGGTAGTGTGTACCAGGCTTGACCGCAATGTATTGAAAGATACCGGCGTCGCTACCGCTCGCGCTGTATACGAGTCGCAAAGAGCGGTCTCCGGTGTGGAACTCGGTCCGATCCAGAGTTGCGGCAATTTGCGGTCTGGGAGTGTAGCGCCAGTCGAACCCGGAGTTAAGTATTTCATGAGAGAGTGATCCGTCCGTGACCAGATTATCGGGTTGAGAATAAGCTTGCAGCTCCTTAGACCGGGAAGCGAGCTGCTTCCATGCGTCGCTGGCCAGAGCCACGTCACCTGCTTGGAGCAGACTATCTATGTAAAACAGCCCATTGTGAAAGTCAAAGGGAGCTTTCAAATTCATAAGGGCAGACCAGATCTGACCTGCCGAATCTAGTTCGCCCGTTGACAGCAGGAGTTTGATGAGGGAGAGATACACGGCCGGGTTTGGCGGAAGAATGCTCTGAATGCGATTGATGTCATGGAGCGATTGCCAGCAGATATTCAGTGCGGCAGGAGCGAGAGATGGTTCTTCCCGCAGGACGATAGCGAACTGCTTCATCGCTTCTGAAGTATTGCCTTGAATCAGGAAAAAATTGGCCGCGCTCCACGCTGTATCCGGGGTGGTTGGATCTACCGTGAGAGCTTTGTGAATAGCAGCATCAGTCAGTTGTTTATTCCCAATTGAAAAATACGCCTGCGCGAGGTCCAGCCAAATGGAAGAGCTGTACGGATTCAGTTCAGAAGCCTTTCTGCATTCGTTAACAGCCTGCTCGGGTTCCTGGGAAACGAAGATCTTGCTGCGGCATAGCAGATCATGAAAGTCAGCGTTCTGCGGCTCCAGCGCTACAGCTTTCTCTACGGAGGATTGGTCCGACCGGTGGGCAAGCCCCTTTGCCCGATATGCCTTGACTACGAACCAGGTGTAAGTCGCGACACCCAACACGCAGACTGCGAATAAGAGCAGCCTTTGCGATAATCCTTGCTTTGGCGGCAATGCCACAGGAAGCGTTCCCTCCACATTCCTCACTACAACGTTCCGGACGTTGCCTTTTCCCGCTCGTCTTGGCTCGTACTCTCGCTGACATTCTCACTGTCAGTGGCCTTCATCCCGGGATTCTTCCTTTCTGTGTAATAGCGGTACTTGGATCCGTAGTAGTAGTAGTAATCCGGTGAAGCGAGATCCGCGGCGTTCACTACTATGCCGAGGAGGTTGGCCTTCACGCTCAGAAGCAGGTTGCGCGTCCGGCGAACGTGGGCAGAACTCGTTTGACCGGAGCGAATGATCAAGATTGTCGCATCAGTCTGGACGGAGAGCAGGACGGCATCCGTCACCGAGATCACGGGCGGTGAGTCGAAAACAACGTAGTCGTATTCTTCGCGCCATCTTTTCAATAAGTCTCGCATCCAAGTGGAACTCAATAGTTCGGAGGGATGCGGGGGGATTGGCCCCGCGGCAATGGCGAATAAGTTTGGATGTACGGTGGTTTGGATGGCATCGCTCACTTTCGCGCCACCTGTCAGGACATTCGACAGCCCCACCTGGCCTGATAAACCGAAGGACTTGTGAATATTAGGACGGCGCATATCGGCATCCACCACCAGGACCCGCTTTCCCTGTTGTGCCAGGACAATGGCGATGTTAATGCAAGTCATCGTTTTCCCATCTTGAGGAACGGAACTCGTAACCAGGATCGATCTTGGGGGGGAAGAGGGGCTCGACAGAAGAATGGATGTGCGTAAAGCGCGATAGGCTTCGGCTATCTCCGACTGAGGTTCAAAGTGGCTTATCAACGGCCGAGGCTGCGTATTGCTTCGAGGGAAGGTCTTGAGAAGATGTGCCTTCGCGCCGCCGATTGCCGCTTTATCGAACGCGGATACCAGCGGTATCACCCCTAGAATCGGTAATCCCGAGATGTTTTCAGCCTGATCCGGTGTTCGAATCGTGGTGTCAAGCGCCTCAAGTGCGAAGGCAATCGCGGTCCCACCGACCAGGCCAATGAGCAGGGCGAACTCCAAATTCCTGGGGATATTTGGTCTTGCGGGATACAGGGGGACGCGGGCCTTATCGACGACGCGCATATTGCTTGATTCCAAGCTGGCAGCGAGGGTGGCTTCTTTGAGTTTTTGCAGCAGGCCATCATACAATTGACGATTTGAATCAGCCTCCTGCTTTAAGACCTTGTACTCGATCGCACTTGAATTCAGTTGATCGGCGACGCTGGTTTGCTGGGCCAGAGCGCTCTGCAGCATCTGCTCTCGATGCACCGCTGTCTGATAGTCGCTCTGGATGCGATTGACACTATTCTGGATTTCTTCCCTGTAGCTCCGATTGACTTGGTCAAGTTGATTCTTGAGCTCAAGCACCTTGGTATAGCCGGGACCAAACTCGGTGGAAAGAAGAGCATATTGGGCCTGCAGTTGCGTCTGCTGCTGTCGGAGGGAAGTGAGAATGGGGTCCTGCAGAACTGCGCTCAGAGTCTCGGGGTTGCTGGTCGTCGTGATGAGAGCAAGAGACTCTTTCTGGATGCGATCTGCCTGCGCCCCCGTCAGCTCCTTGTTCAATTCATCGAGATTCTCAATCGTCAGGTTTTGCTTGTCGTCGGTGCCGACGATACCGTGATCCTTTTGATATTTAACAAGCTTGGCTTCCGACTGCTCCAAGTTGATCTGCAAGTCAGCTAACTGTTTGGACAGCCAGTCGGTGGCCTGCGTGGTGCTGTCATATCGCGCCTTGACGTTTTGTTCAATAAATGTAGCTGTGATGGCGTTGGCGATTTCCGCCGCGAGCGAGGGATCAGGATTGGAGTACTTGATCTCTACAAGGGCAGTGTCCGGAACCTGCTGCACCTTCAGACTGCCCTGGAATTTGCGAACGAGTTGCTCCTGGCGCGCTCGTTCCTGGGCTGGTGATTCAGTGACGGGGATGCCGCCGCTGCTCTGGACCTGTTCATTGCCGGCGAATTCAGGGCGGCCATCAAGATTCAGGCGACGGATCACCGATTCAGCCATGGTGTCTGACTGCAGGATCTTGATCTCTGTGTTGATATCTTGCTGTTCATCGTCAGCAGAGGCATCAGCATCTTTCAGGTTGAGCGGATTGGATGACCGCCGTGAGATCACAATACTGGTCACTGCGTCATAAATCGGCGTCTGGCGTATGGTAATAAGCCCGGCAGTGATGAACACCACGACGACCGATACAATCACGGTCCACTTGCGCTTTTGCAGAATGCGCCAGTAATCGCTCAGCGTCTGTTCCCGTGCGGGGACCCCGTAGATCTCCTGTAGGCCTGCGAGCCTGAGCGAATCATGGCGTGACAGTTCGGAAGGTTTTTCCAGAAGTCTTCCAGGATCCATTCCCGCTACCCTCGCATCCTGCCAGCCTCGTTACCAGCGTCGGAACCAATGGCCCCATTTGTTGCCAGCGCCGCCAATGCAAAGAAAAAAGCCGCATTTGCCGGTATCTGCAGGTTGAAGTCGACAACGCCATGAATCAAGAGACCTAGGCAACCTATGAAGGCAGCGGTCGCCATGCTTGACTGGATTTCGCTCCGCCACAGCCTGGAGTTGCGAATGGCAACGCGGCATAACAGGAAGAGAAAAGCCGCGGCGCATGCAAAACCAACTATGCCGGTCTCGACCAGAGTCTGAACGAAATCATTGTGCGCCTCGTTCACCCATAAGTTCGTGAAAAAACTCCGGAATGATGGATATACGTCGGGAAACGTTCCCAGACCCCATCCTAAAATGGGGCGTTCCCATGCCATTTTCAAGCTGTCTTTCACGATGGCGACGCGCCCAGTGGCGCCGGCGTCAGCGATCGGGTTGAGCAGGCGCGCTATTCTTTCCACGAGACCCACCGGGCGCAACCAAACCAACCATGCGACTAATGCGCAGCAAAGGACGCCCAGCATCACGATTTCCCGATAGGAAGATCGTCCATTCCGAAACACGATTAGCGAGAGTGCGGCCAACTCTGCCGCGAACGCGATCATGCCGCCGAGCGATTGGGACAGAAAGATGGTGCTACTCATGACAACCGCCGCAAAAAGAAAGAACGCCCGGCCCGGCCTTCCCGCTCGGCTGGCGATGGCAAGCATGAGCGGGAACGGAACAAGCATTTCCATCAGACCCGCATAGTGGGCGTGGTTGACATATGGTCCATAAATCCAGCCGCCGAACCGGTTTGGCACGACCCAATAGATCTTTCCATTCGATGTGAATTGCTGGACGATCGCGAAAAGCGAGAGGAGGAACCCGTATCCCGCGCAAAAAAAGCCAAAGACTGAGATCCACGTCTTTTGGTGGAACGTCTGCGATACAAGAAGAAAAAGACCTGCATAGCTCATCCACAGTAGTCCCTTTGACCAGGTCGCATACCAGTACGCAGTCTGATGAAACGCGATTTGAACCAGCACGACAAGCGCAAAGAGAGCCATTGGGATGTAAAGCTGGTTTGAAGCCAGCTTAAACCTGCCATTCGCGACTTCTCGCGCGGCCCAAATGACAAGCAGAAGGGCGGTTCCCGCTTCAAGGACAGAGATACTCCAGGGTTGGACTGCCCCGAACGCCAGAGGCCCGAATCCGAGAATCATACAGATACCCACGACCAAAGTCAGATGCAGTATCTGTCCAGCCCGACTGACAGATTCAGACTGAGCATGAGTGCGAATCTCGAGCCTGTATTTGGCTTGTAGCAGGGCCAGGGTTTACTCCTCAAAAAAGCAAAGATCGCTCTGCGAAAGGAGTGTACCGCCACAGTTAAGCGATTGTCATCACACGTTTGAGCAAGGAGAGTTTCGGATTCAATCTCTTGTTGAATGCGGCGAATCTTGGTGTTCTGGCGGCAGCAGTAAGCCCTCGCTGGCCCCAGAAATAATGCTGGCTGACGGCAAACTCCAAGTCGATATTCAGCATCAAACTCCAGACTACGGCTGATCTTTGACCCGAGTTGCAGCCTGTGTTTGACCCTCCGCTGCCGAGGGGACTCAAGTAGAATTCCGCGAGGAGTGCTCTTTCAAGCCGTCATTGTCCGGACGATCAATCTGAACGGCGCAGGAGGCCAGATGACAGCTCGCGGCAAAATACAGTCATCATTCGCATTTTTGCTGTTTGTTTTTGTCGGATCACTGGCTGCGGCTCAAGCTCCGCAAAATGTACTGGCGTCCGCCGAAGAACGCAGCAAGGCAGAGGTAAACGTTCTCACCGATTGCGGGGCTCGCGGAGATGGGACAAGTGACGATGGTCCCGCGCTTCAGCAATGCATTGATGCTCATCCCGGCAAGACGATTGTCTTTCCCAGAACCAGAACCAAGGGAGTATGTGATTACGATCTAAGCCAAACGCTCTCCGTGAAGGCTTACAGTACCGCCCTGGTTGGAGTAGGTGGCACCGATACCAACAACACCAACCTATGCTGGAACACTGATGTAACCGGTATTAGCCTCTCTGGAGGTGGAGGCCAGGCTGTTCGCAACCTGACCCTGCGCGGGAACTCTCTTTTTAACGCCTCCGATACCAGTTCTTACAATGTAGGTACCTCCGATGGACTTCGTATCAATGCTGGCCAAGTATCGGTACGCGATGTATTTGTTCTTTCTTTTTCGCGGCATGGCATAAACGTTGATTCCACCTTAGGGGGGCAAGCAGATATTTGGTTATTCGACAATGTGCGTGTGGAGCATAACCATGGGGATGGCTTTCATTTCATTGGGTTGGACGCAAACGGCGGCCTATGCCTGATGTGTATCGCGAGATTGAATCAGGGCTGGGGTTTCTTCAATCACGCAGTAATTCCGAGCACTTATGTCGCGCCACTGACCGATTCAAATCACAATGATCCTACGGTGCCCAAACACACCGTTCCAATCAGGCGGATCACCGTTGCGAATGGAGTGGCAACGGTGACGACAGCGACTCCCCATCAAACGATCGCCGGAGACTGGGGTGTTTTCCTTGAGTGCCCGATTTTTCCGATCAAGGCGGCTGTCTTTTCTGTACCTGGCCCGACCACATTGCAGGTAGGAGCAAATCTTCCGGACGGGGTGTACTGCGATACGGGTTCTGCGACCTATGGCTTCAAGGCCGGTGCACGAATTTGGGCGCTGGGCCGTACCGTTAACGATGCGACGATCAAGGCCGGGAGCCATGACGTGACGTCTGCCCTGGCTCACTGGACGGCGAATGACTATGGCACCCTGGTTTGTATCGAACAGGCCGGCCCAGATGAAAAGGAATTTTGTTCGTCGGTGAAGTTTATTTCGGGGAGTACGGCAATGCTGGTAGATACGGCAAGCAGGAACGTGCTGGGAGGTAGGGCGCGCATCGTTACAAACGGCGGTCCGTATAACGCGGGGAATTCTACCTTTGTGCAGTCATACAGCGAAGGCAATCAGGAAGGCAACTCACAGTTCATTGGAAGCCTCACTTTAGGGGCAGACTGGGGAACGGGCGCAAATCCAGAAATCGACAGCTTCATCCTAGCGAATGGCTACGCTTCACCGGTCAAGTTCGTGCGGGAGGGCGCTAATGGATATGGTCACAGTATTTTGCAGGCGGGCCGCGCTTTCGGTACTGGCAGCATTGCACGTGATCCAAGCTATGAAGGTTTCTGGAACACCGAAGTGACGAATTCTCGAGGTGTAGTGCTGTCCACGTTGAGCTTCCGTCACTCCAACGTCACAGGGGCGACTGCCAGCGGGTGGAATTGTTTTAGCGATGACTCCCGTCTGGACGGTACTGCTTTAGCAGCCAGCAGCATGTGTTGGCCGGATGCGCAAACCAAGGTATCCGTGAACGGAAGTCCCACGGCAACACATTTTCCGATGTTCCCCGCAGGAGGATTCTGGGTGAAGGGAAGCAGCGTTGAGGATGCGGTGAAGGAAACATCCGGGCTGAGACAGGTTCGTTATGACACAACCGAGGCGCCGAAGTCCTGCAATGCCGGAGATATTTTCTATAAGGCCCCTCCAGTCTCCGGAAGCTACATGGGATGGGTTTGTCCCACTGCAAACACCCCCCTGCCGTTCGGTGGAATTGCGTCGTCGAGGGAGGGCGTGTTTTCGGAAAGGGTTTCGGTGCCGAAATCGGCAACCGCGAGTTGCAACGTTGGTCAGTGGGCTGCGGATGCGGCTTACTACTATGTATGTACCGAGCACAATGCCTGGCGGCGTACCGCATTGAGCAGCTGGTAGGGCTAAATGGGTCAGAACGCTTGTCGTTTGCGATAGCCCAATGCGCACCAACATGGCGAATCGGTGAAGAGGATCCCTTCGAGCCCCGCCAACTCCATCATTTCGCCTATTTGTTTGCGAGTGAAGCGTTTCTCCAGCCGTGTGCCAAAGCGGTCCAACGCATCGGTGCGCATCGAATAAAAGCTCCGGTTTCGGTAGGCGGACAGCGGGAAAGATTCGACGTCAGCTCCCATGTTTTCAAGCAATTTCGCAATGCGTGCGAGCGGCCAATAGACTAATACTGCGAACATGTCGCACATAGGGGATCTGATGGAGAAGGGAAGTGCGCTAATGCACCGGCGGAGCCAGTCGGAGATCCTCCATAGCATTTGAAACCACCTGGGGCGATTGTCGAAGGCATAGTACAGATAGATCAACAAGGGTGCGCCTGGCTTTAACTTACGCGCGCAGTCCGTGATTCCTCGTTGTGTATCCGGTACGTGATGAAGCACCCCCAGGGAATAGCCAAAGTCCGCGGAACTGTCTGCGAGAGGGATCGCTTCCACTGAAGCGCAGTGGAAGCTGCAGTTGGGGTGCATCTGAAGGTTTCTACGAGCCACATCTAAGGCAGCGTTGCTTGGATCAATACAGTGGAGAAATCCGACCCGTTGGGCCACAAAATGGGCCCAGCGGCCGGTGCCGCATCCAAGGTCGAAGCCTACCGCATTCTCCGGTAGTTCATGCCATGGAAAGATGGAGAAATAAGACTGGAAGGTCGTATGCAGATCGGGATTGTCCAGATCTGCGTGCTCGAATTTGCTCCACTCCTCGCCAAATGCTTCTACCACTCCCGGATCAATGTTGCTCATCGCACCTCTGCAATGGACGCAGCCCCAACTTGTAACACGGACTCATACATACGAATGCATTCATCAACTGTGTTTTCGATGCTGAATTGCCTCGCCCGGCGAACACTGGCCTGGCTCATCTCGCGTCGAAGTTCGGGCGATCCAATCAAAGAGGTTAGATGGCGTGCCAGCACCTTGTCATCTCCGACGGGGAACAAAATACCCGCTCCCGCCACGAGCTGCGCAAGACCGGGGACATCGCTCGCTACAACAGGCAATCCTGCCGCCATGGCCTCGCATGCTGCGATGCCGAAGCCATCCGAGTTGGTAGAGTGAACATAGATATCGCAAGCTTTCAAAACTTCTGCAACATCGTTACGGCGACCGAGAAACGTGACGCGTGCAGCAATTCCGAGTGACAGGGCGATGCTCTCTAGCCTTGCGCGCAGCGGGCCATCGCCAACCAGAACAAGATGAACATTGCGGACAGAGCCAAGCGCTCGCAAAATAGTTGCATGATCCTTCTGGGGATCGAAACGCCCAACGAAAACCAACCGCGTGACATCGCTTGGCACACATGGAAGTACAACCGGCTGGGCGCTTTCGAAGGCGTCGAGGGAAATTCCGTTGGGAATGATTCTGACCCTTTCCGCAGCAGAGGGACACCATCGGACAAGCTCATTAGCTGTCGCGCCGCTGATACACGCGATCTGTTGATAATGGGAATACATCCAACGATCGAATCGCCTCATCCACCACCGGCGGCGGGCATTCCACGTGTTGTGCTCGGTACTCACCAACGGAACCCGTTTCCGCAATTGCGCAGCAGCAAGTGCTGCCCACAACTGTGCCGGAAAAAGATGCACATGGATGATGTCGTAGCCGTGCATGAGCGTTGCCAGGGAAAAGACTTGTCGCGGCGAATATAGCCTTGTCACGTTTGTGTAATACAAAGGTATGTTTTGTTGTTGGAATGCGCGCTCGAGGGGGCTAGGTGTCCGGCGAAGCACAACCACCTCGCAGGCAACTCCACGCGTCTGAAAACGCGGCGCCATTGCGGTTAACATCACCTCAGCCCCGCCAAGGTTCAGAGAATCAATAATTTGGAGGACGCGCATCCTTCTCCGGCTTCGTGACCTGCCGCAAAGATCGCGGCGCTATAGGCCTGTCCAAGATACATCATGAGTGCGGCGCATGCTAGACTTGTTACCGATTTGGCGTTAGCGCCATTTGACTTGATCGAGGACGAATGGGCATCCCCGTTTTGAGAACCCTCCAGGACCCGATTAAGGTAGCCCGACAGCGTGATATCGGTCGATATGCGCTGGTGATTAAGCTGGTCGCTTTCTCTTCGGTCATCTCCTGCCCCTTCTGGTTGGCCGCCCTCTTTTTCTCGAGCCCCGAAGATTACTCCTATACCTCCTCTCTGATTTGCGTTCCCCTGGCGGCGGTCGTCTGCGTGGTGTCAGTAGCGCACTTTACTCAAAGTGATCAGTATCTTCGAAGCCTCTTTATGACAGGCGTCGTCGCGCGCATGGCAGGTTCCAGTGTGTTCTTGTGGATAGGATTGATCGTCTACGGTGGTGGTGCGGACGCGTTCCATTACTGGACTGTAGGGATCCATCTGGCACGTGATTTCCAAATAGGGGGCTGGAGTGTGTTTCATCCGCCCTACTGGAGCTCGAATCTCCTTAACAATGTATGCGGAGTCATGTCGCTATTCATCGGCGACGCGCTGCCGACGCTTTTTATCACCTTCGCGTTTTTGTCCCTGTGGGGCGCATACCTCTTCTATCGCGCTTTTACCATTGCATTCCCAGATGGCGACCGATGGCTCTTCGGCCTTCTCGTCGTGCTATCACCCTCCCTCTTATTTTGGTCCAGCGCTGTAGGGAAAGATTCGCTTATTCAGCTCTTCATTGGCTTAACCTGTTTTGGATTTGCGAAGTTGGCTCAAAAGCCCGCTCCTGGAAACGTCCTTCTTTGCGCTGCGGGACTCACTGGTGTTCTGCTTGTGCGAGCACATATTGCGGCGATGCTCGGCATTGCAATGACTTTTCCTTATGTTGTGGGTAAGTCCCGAGCCGGAAAAGCTGGAAGAGCGGCGAAAATTCTGCTGATTCCAGTATTGTTAGGTGGCACTTACTTCCTTATAAGTCAGGCAGGAAGTTTTCTGGGCCTGGAAGGTAATAATGTAGGCGGCACCATCCAAGAGGCTAACGACCTTACAAGGGGCAGCCAGCTCGGCGGATCGGCAACCAACCAAGGAAGCTCTCTAGCAGTTCGCATCGCTGAGTCGCCATTTCTCATGTTTCGGCCCTTTCCGTGGGAATTACGGAGTGCACTTGCAATGGCAGCTTCGGTCGAGTCAGCCGCTTGGCTACTTCTCTGTTGGACCCGACGACGGCAAATCCGATTCATGTTGCGACATTGGCGGGATCCGTATGTTGGCTTCATTCTGATGTACTCGGTCATTTTTTGCGTCACATTTAGCGGAGCGATCAGTAATTTTGGAATCCTGATGCGTCAGCGGATTATGATGATTCCCCTCGCCTTCATGCTCATTTGTGCGAGCCCAGAGCTTCCGGCTCGAAGTTCCCTATCGAGATTACGCATGAATGAGTGGCTCGTGCCGCCCGATCCGGTACCGGAGTTAGATCGGATTCCGACCCGATTCTGAAATTCAGAGGTTAAATCAGCATGTGCGGCATCAGCGGTTTCCTTGAACCCAGTTGTATTCATTCCGCCGATGAGTTACGCCGCGTTGCGACGCAGATGGCCGAAACTCTGCGTCACAGAGGGCCGAATGACGGTGGCGCCTGGGCGGATGCCAACGCTGGTATCGCCCTCAGCATGAGACGTCTGGCAATTCTCGATCTGTCGCCTGCGGGACATCAACCAATGGAGTCTTCCGGCGGACGTTACATCATCGTCTTCAATGGCGAGATATATAACTGCGAAGATTTGAGAGACGAGTTATTGAGTGGAGAGGGAGCCTACCCGTTCCGAGGACATTCTGATACCGAAGTGATGCTCGCGGCCTTCGAGAGATGGGGCATCGAGCAATCAGCGATCCGTTTCAATGGCATGTTCGCCTTTGCCGTGTGGGATCGCGACAACAGGAGCTTGACTCTTGGCCGTGATCGCTTTGGAGAAAAGCCGCTCTATTATTGCAGAATCGGCAGACAGTTCATCTTTGGTTCGGAATTGAAGGCTCTGCGTGCCCATCCTCATTTCTCCGGTGAAGTAGATTTGGGCGCCGTCTGCCTTTATCTTCGCCATAGCTGCATCCCGTCACCTTATTCGATCTACACCAATACATGCAAACTGCCTCCCGGGACATTGTTGAAAGTCTCCGCTGGAGGCCTCGCCTTAAGTCCTTGTCCGTACTGGTCACTGAGTGAGGTTGTCAATGACGGCATTTCCAATCCTCTCGAGTGTGACGAGCATGAGGCCGTGGAGGAACTGGATCGGATATTAAGAGATGCGGTTCGAATTCGAATGCGTTCGGATGTCCCGCTTGGGGCTTTCCTTTCTGGAGGCATTGATTCATCCACGGTAGTGTCATTGATGCGGGCTCAAAGCAGCGGACGCGTAAATACATTCTCGATAGGAAACTACGACAGGGAGTTCGATGAGGCTGCGGAAGCTGCGAAGATAGCCCGCCATTTGGGGACGGATCACACTCAACTCTACGTCACTTCTGCGGAGGCGATGGCGGTGATCCCAAAGCTCCCGCAGATTTACGACGAACCATTCGCCGACTGCTCACAGATTCCGACGTATCTGGTCTCTCAACTCGCGCGAAAGCAGGTGACCGTGAGCCTCTCAGGCGATGGCGGTGACGAACTCTTCGGCGGTTACAACCGGCACGCCTGGGGCGATGCCATCAACCGCCGACTTCATCTTTTGCCGCTCTCTTTGCGCAAACTCGGAGCGGCGGGCATCAGGAGAGTGCCGCCGGGAACGTGGGACGTTCTCTTCCGGGTGTGTAAGCCAATAACTCCCGTGCGATGGCAGCTGCGAATGCCCGGATATAAGCTCCATAAAATGGCGTCGATCTTTGAGAGTCCAGATGTCTATAGCATCTATAGGAAATTGGCGTCCCACTGGTCGGATCCTGAAAAGATTCTTCCAGGAGCTTCGGAACCTGCGACATTGCTCTCCGGAGAGAGTCAACAGCACATCCCCTCCGGTGCCGAAGAGATGATGTATCTCGACACTCTGACCTATCTTCCAGACGATATCTTAGTAAAACTTGACCGGGCTACAATGGCCGTTAGTCTGGAGGGACGGGTACCTCTATTGGACCATCGCGTGGCAGAGTTTGCCTGGCGGCTGCCCCTCTCCATGCGAATTCGTCAGCGTCAAGGCAAATGGATCCTTCGCCAAGTCCTTTACCGTTACGTGCCACGTGACTTGGTAGATCGCCCAAAATCTGGCTTTGGCGTTCCCCTAGGTGTTTGGCTGAGGGGCCCGCTCCGAGATTGGGCAGAATCACTTCTGGATGAAGGCCGCCTTCGTCGGGAAGGATATTTTAATGCAGCGCCAATCCTCACAGCATGGCGAGAGCACCTCTCTGGGCGGATGAACTGGGAATATCATCTGTGGGACGTGCTGATGTTTCAGGCCTGGCTGGACGAAAGCCGTCGCAAAGATGATGTTCGATCAATCTTCCTCGAAAACAATGTGAATGCAACGGCGGGGCGCGCATGAGCGGTCGCTCCATCAGCGTTCTCCATGCAGTGACGGACTCGCTGAGCACGGTCCTCTTGCGCGGACAGCTTGCTTATCTGAAGGAGAATGGTTTCGATCCTGCCCTCTTGTGTAGTCCCGGCAAGGAGGTAGAGGAGATACGTGCGCGGGAGAGGTATACCGTGTTCACGGTGGCGATGCGGAGAGAAATCGCGCTGGTTCGCGACCTGAAATCCCTGTTCGAAATATGGCGGCTTCTCAGTCGGATCAAACCTGTCATCTGCAATAGCGGCACTCCGAAAGCTGGGCTACTAGTGGGCATTGCCGCCTGGCTTACTCGCGTACCCTGCCGCGTGTACACTCTTCGCGGCCTTCGCCTTGAAACCGCAAGCAGCCTGAAACGAATCATTCTAACGGTGACTGAAAGGGTGGCGTGCTTCTGCGCGCACCGTGTTGTCTGCGTGAGCCCTAGTCTTCGAGACAAGGCTATTTCCATGGGCCTGGTACCGAGGCGCAAGACCGTCTTACTTGGCGCAGGAAGCAGCAACGGCGTCGATCCTGCTCGATTCGCGCCTACTGCCGAAAAGATCGAACTGGCAGCGGAAATTCGCCGTGCACTGGGTATTCGTCCAGATCAGCCAGTAATTGGCTTTGCCGGCAGATTCACAAGGGACAAAGGACTCCCGGAACTGGTAGCAGCGTTTCAATTGATGAAGAAGGATACGCCTGAGATTGTTTTGCTGCTGATAGGAGATTATGAGGAAGGAGACCCAGTCCCCGAGGAGACAAGGAATGCGATCAGGTCCCTACAGGGTATTCTCTGCGTAGGTTTCACGTCGCAGATGGATCTGTATTACCTTACGATGGATATCTTTGCGCTTCCTACCCATCGCGAAGGCTTTCCCAATACAATTCTCGAAGCTCAGGCCGCAGGCCTTCCCGTGATCACGACGGATGCCACCGGCGCAGTAGATGCAATTGAGGGCGGCGTTACGGGCGTGCTTACGCCGGTTGGAGATGCGCGGAAGCTAGCAGAGACTGTACTCTCGCTTTTGTCTGACCCGGACAAAATGCATTTGATGGGGCAGTCGGGGAGAGTGCGCGTTCTCCGTGAATTTCGGAGTGAGATGATCTGGCAAGCCTTATCTTTGTTATACAGGGATATGCTGCAGGAAGTCGGTTATCCTCTTGCTGCTGACTCTCGCGTGGAGGCGGTAGGATGCACTCAAATCAAGTAGCGGCCGCCTGTAAACGGATTATTGACCTCGCTGGCGCTTTGATTGTTCTCGCAGTCGTATGGCCGGGCATGCTGTTGGTTGCTCTCACGATCTGGTTGACGATGGGTAAGCCTATTCTTTTTCGTCAAATGCGGCCGGGCCTCGGAGCACGCCCCTTCATGTTAGCGAAGTTTCGCACGATGACAGAGGCTCCGTCTTCGACAGTTGACCCCTCTACTGATGCGGCACGTCTTACAAGCGTAGGTAAAGTACTGCGGCGCTTCAGCCTCGATGAACTCCCGCAACTGTGGAACGTGTTGAGGGGAGAAATGAGCCTCGTGGGGCCGCGTCCTCTGCTGATGGAATACCTGAGTCAATACACTCCCGAACAGGCGCGTCGGCATCTCATGAAGCCGGGCATTACTGGTCTGACTCAAGTGAAGGGGAGAAATGCAATCACGTGGGAGCAAAAATTCCATTGGGATATTTGGTATATCGAGCATTGGAGTCTCTGGCTTGATTTTCGAATTCTCTGGGCCACGATTGAAAGGGTCATCAGGCGAGAGGGAATCAGCCAGCAAGGCCACGCCACCATGGAGAAATTTGGAGTTGAGCGGAGGTGAAAGAAGCCGAGAGCGAAACCCCTGTCATTGTCTACGGTGCAAGCGGACACGGTAAAGTTGTTGCTGACATTCTTCAGGCGCGTGGCATCGAGGTTGAAGGCTTCGTAGATGATGACATCCTGAAGGCCGGCGAAGTGCTTGGCTTGAAGATTCTGGGCGATGGGAAGTGGCTTGTTGAGCAGGCCGCCAGCCGGCCGGTTGCCGTGGCGCTAGGTATCGGCGATAATTTTGCGCGCCGCGTAGTCCTGGAGCGCTGTATTGCGGCAGGCGCTCGGTTGCTGACGCCCGTGCATCCATCGGCCACTATCGCGCGTTCTGCAATACTGTCCCCCGGTGCCGTGGTAATGGCGCAAGCTGTTATCAATGCGGATGCTGTGATCGGTCGCGGTGCAATCATCAATACCGGAGCGATTGTTGAGCATGATTGCCGCGTCGGGGATTTCGCTCATCTGTCGCCTAAGACTGCAATCGGCGGGCAGGCTCAAGTCGGCGATTTTTCCTGGCTTGGGATCGGGTCTGTCGTTATTCACGGGGTCAATGTAGGTGCAGGTTCAATCGTCGGAGCCGGGGCGACTGTGGTTCGCGATATCGGTAACTGGGTCGTTGCAATCGGTACGCCTGCTCATATTCTTAGAGACATAAAACCACAGATTTGATCGGATAAATGGCAGCGAGAGCGGTGGAGTTAGTCCTCTTCCAAATGGCGCAGATCGCGACTTGTTCCTCTTCCCGTTAAGGATTGTTCAGCAGGATGCCCGCAATTCGATCCATGTCCGCATGCCTGTATCGATGATCAGTGGGAATGGTCAAAATCTTAGCGGCGAGTTCGCGAACGGCGTCACCGCAATGCGCGGGCGCCGGCCAATGGACCGGACAGTAAACGTTGCTATCTTCGAGGTGCTTACGAACTGAATCGCGTGACGATTGCGAAGCGAAACAGAAGACAGCCGCCATCGGGACGCTATCGGCGGGCCAGGAACCAAACAATGGCTGAGCCGCTGACCAAGCCTGCACCTGCCGAAGAAGGCGTCGTACATTCGCAGCTCGTTGGCGCCGCCATTTCAGAGGGACACCACAGGCCAGATACTGCTGGCTATATGGACTGGCCGGCGAAATTTTCGACGAACGGTCGAAAGCGTCTTCTCCCGCGCGTTGCCATTGACGGTAGAACGACTTCGCGGCGAGGGCTACGTTGCCTTCCAGATACTCGCGCTTCCAGATCATAGCGGCGAGTTTCAACGCACTCCCGGAGAAATCTGCATCCATAATGTCGGGAAGAGAATGTCCGAGTGGGGACCATAGAATCGCGCCATCGGGAACCGGCATTGTTTTGCGCACCGAACTGAAGGCGTAATCCGCTCTTGAGTACCGGGCCCATCCGGAGACCGGATCATGACTGTGATCCTCCAGCAAGAGACAGGGATGTTTCTCGCGCCAATGCTGCCACGGCTCGCCCGAACGAACCCCGAAGAAATTGACTGCAAGCACTACATCGTCCTTTGCCGGCCGGAGTGTCGACCACTCTGGCTCGGGCCACCGCGGATCATCAGCATATATCGTGATCTGGGCGAAGCCTCGCCAGTATTCCACTACCTCCTGACAGAAATAGCCTGGCACCCAAAGATGACGGGAGATGGCAGGAAGAGTTCCTAGCAGATCGGCGACAGCGTGCCGCCCGAGGAGATACCAGGCTGCGGGTTCTGGCCAGGAAACAAATGGAGCAGGCGGCAGACCCATCCAATGAAACTCGCTGCCAACTTCCCAGCGATCAGAGCGCGACGGCGATGGCTTCATTTCTTTGCCCAACACGGTATTCCTGATCAAGGCAGGTCGTGGAACTTCTTTCGTACCAGAGTATCCCCAAGCGGGACACTCTCAAGACGTTGAACAATGACGGACGAAGCATTGCAATCACCGTATCGATTTACAAGGCCCTTCAGCGAGGCGCGGAATTGCGGGTCCACGGCACGCTGAATTCCCTCAAGGACTTCCGTGCGGTGATACCCAACATCAAGAATATTTCTTGAACGGACGCGGCCGTCCTGGCGCGTTCCCACATTCACGACTGGCAGTTGGAATGAAGCTGCTTCCACGATCCCACTCGAGGAATTGCCTACCATCGCAGCGGCGAAGCGCATCAGGCTGAAGTAAGCTTGGATCCCGAAGTTGCCCACCAGTTTTGACGAACCATCGGCGATGACAAATTGCTCCAGCTTCTCTCGGATGATCCGATTGCCAGTGTCGGCATTCGGCAGGGTGAAGATTACCGGCAGGCCTGCCTCCCGCAATGCCGCAAGCAATTCGCCGATCTGCCACCCAGCGCTTTCGTATTCAAGGGTGACGGGATGATACGTCACGAGAAGAAATGGCCGGTCTAGTTGCAGCTGATAGCGTGCCTCCAATTCGCTCCGTGACAGCATGTTAACGGAGCGCAGGTTATCGAGACCTGTCTCACCGGAAACGATTACGCGCCAAGGTTCCTCGCCGAGCTGAATGACTCTGCGGGCATACTCCTGAGTAGAAACGAAATGCAGGTGGCTCAACTTAGTGAGCCCGTGCCGGAGCACATCGTCGATGGCACCTTCCGTGAGCTCCCCTCCGCTAAGATGAGCAATGGGTATCTTGAATGGTAGTGCCGCCACTGCGACCGCGTACATTTCGAACCGATCGCCGGAAACCACCAGAATGTCCGGGCGCCATCGGCTAAACACCTGCGCGAAACCGATCACTGCCAGGCCCATTGACTTGCTGATTGCTTCGGAAGTGTCGGAGCCAATCAGGACTTCGACTCGCTCGGCGATCTCATAACCGTCGGCTTCAATTTCCGTTACGGTAAGACCATATTCGGGCGAAAGATGCATCCCAGATACGAGTAAACGCAGTCGCAACTCAGGATCATTTTGAATCGCATCCAGCAACGGCCGATAGATCCCATAGTCGGCGCGTGATGTTGTGACTACTCCAATTGTTCTCAATTTCGGGCCTTCATCGTCGTTGGTCGCAGAATACTGGAGCGTTTCCACAAAGGTCTTCTTCGATTGCTGTTCTCCGCAAGCGAGTACGGTCAATATAGCGCAAATAGAAGGACTCCGGCTGATTGCGCCAGATGCCTCCTGCCGACAGTGGAGTCGCCATGCTTAGGTCTCTGGGGCTCGGTTCGCCTTCGTGAAATCGCGGCCAGTATAATGTGCGGGACGCAATCTGGGACCGAGAAAGCCATTCGGACCTCGGGGGAAGTTTGATCTCATGGGATATATTGCCTCTGCTCAGTCTGCGCTTGCTATCGAAGGCGGGTCGGCTCTCCGGAAGCATCGATTTGCGCCGTGGCCATCCTTTTCCGATGAGGAGATAGCCGCGGCCACGCGAGTTCTTGAGTCGGGAAGAGTCAACTATTGGACCGGGGACGAGGGTAGGCAGTTTGAAGCAGAGTTTGCCACCTTCGTCGGTTGCAAACACGCAGTCGCGCTCGCCAACGGAACCGTCGCGCTGGAGCTAGCACTCGAAGCACTTGGCATAGGCCCTGGTGACGAGGTAATCGTCACCTGCCGCACATTCATTGCGTCTGCGAGTTGCGTTGTTATGCGAGGCGCGACGCCGGTAATGGCTGATGTGGACAGGAATTCGCAAAACATTACCGGCGAGACGATCCGGGCTGTTCTTTCCCCGCGTACGCGCGCCATTATCGCGGTGCATCTGGCGGGATGGCCGTGCGATATGGATCCGATTCTAGAACTGGCCAACGGATATGGATTGAAGGTCATCGAAGACTGCGCCCAGGCGCCCGGAGCACTTTACAAAACGCGTCCAGTTGGATCTATGGGCGATGTGAATGCCTTTTCCTTCTGTCAGGACAAGATCATGACCACCGGTGGAGAAGGGGGCATGCTGACGACGAATGACACGACCCTTTGGTCTCGCGCATGGGCCTTCAAGGATCACGGAAAGAGCTATGATGCCGTCTATAAACGCCAGCATCCCCTCGGATACCGATGGCTTCACGAAAGCTTCGGTACAAATTGGCGGCTAACCGAGATGCAGAGCGCCATGGGCCGCGTACTTCTGCGCAAGCTTCCTCAGTCCGTTCAGACGAGGGGAAAGCTGGCTACGCTTCTAACCGAGCGCTTTTCTCGAGTCCCGGCATTGCGAGTCGCGATTCCGCCCGATGACGTGATTCACTCTTACTACAAGTACTACGTCTTTCTGCGAAACGAACAATTGCGCGAAGACTGGACCCGCCAGCGCGTTGTTGACGCCATCAATGCGGAAGGCGTGCCGTGCTTTGTAGGAAGCTGCAGCGAAATCTATCTTGAGCGCGCCTTTTCTGAAGAACTGCGACCTCCCCAGAGACTTCCTGTTGCCAGGGAATTGGGCGAAACAGCGCTTATGTTTCTGGTGCATCCGACGCTTACCGAGATGGACATGCAGGAAACTGCGGATGCAGTTGAAAAAGTCCTGGCGTGTGCGACCCGTTGATTTTGAAATCGCAGCCACACGATCGCTCAATACAGCCCTACATCCTATCCCCCGACTGCAGATTCCACCAGCCCAAGAACCATGGGCTCGATGCGTCGGCTAACAGCTGGTTCTCAAACGATTCCGATGGGGGAGCGAGCTTTAGTGCGTGGCCCAACCGCTGCCAGTCAGTAACCATCGCTGTCAGGAAGCCGGGCCGCTCCGTGAACCCTACTCCTTTGCAGGACGCGGCGAATTCAGCATCCATGGAAAAAGCAAACAGATTGTGGCCCTCCGCCCGGGCACGATCACGGAGATTACTTAGAAAGACAAGTTCGCGCTCCCTGGATGATCCCCAGAATGCATTGATTCTGTCGGTTGTTGCATGTTTCTCCAATACCGCAAACGATCCCGTTGTGTCTTGAAGTATTTGCGTTTCCCATGGCCGGGCAACGAACTGGCCACTCCACGTTTTGAACGAGGAGTATGCAAAGGTGGACTTACCAATTCGCCCGGTTGTCCAATGCCGAAACGATCTCTGGAGTTCTTCCTCAGTGACGCTCGGGATTAATCCGTCCGCAAGAGTTTCATGACTGGAGGTCCGAGGCTCAGCATTCGCGATCAGGTATGAGGTCGGAAAGACCGCCGCGGCCGCCTTTTGCAGCTGGCGGCGACTGGGGTTGTCTTCTGTAACAAATGCCAGAAGAATTGATCCCTCGCGATCTTTCGTGATTCGCACCGACTCTTCGATCATTCGGGAAAAGCATCCTCGGCCACGTGCCGCAGGCAAAGTCCACGATCCCGTCATAATGCCGACGCGAATCGTATGAGAGTTCGGAAGCGACACGCTGCGATAACTTACGGCTGATCCGGCCAGCAATTTCCCGTCTTCTCTGAGAACAAATCGATCCGCTAGAGGATCAGGCGGTAATCCCCGGCAAAATGCCCATTCAAACACACGCTTATCTCCCCAATTTGGAAAGCATGCGTTCAAACAAAGCAGATATTCCTCATCGAGCCCATGCTGGTTGATCTCCAATTGCAGCGTCACTCTTTCACGCCTCGCTCTCCGCCAATTCAGGTTGACTTAGACCGTTGTCCTTGAGGTTGAGTGACGCAATCTCTGCCATGGATGTCCACCAGAGGCTCTCGCCATAACGTCTCTCCAGTTCTGAGAACACGAGATCTAGATAGTTCCGGTACAACTCATCCAGACCGTCGAGAGCGATGTGGCCGCAAGCATTCTTGACGATGTGCGCCTTGATTGCCAGTAGCCCATTCATTTCAACGATTTGGATCGCTCGATCCATTGGAGATGTTGCCTGAAAATTTGCCGTGAAGTGAATCAACCGTCCCTGCTGGATTCTCTCCGGATAAATTAGCGAGACTCCGCGAAGGCCGCTCATCGCGTTCACCGAATCTGCGCTGACCGCCGTACGAATGTCCCGGGCTGACGCGACAAAAATCAAACCATTCTCAACCATCGCTTCGGCGAGATCCTGGGATAGATCCCACGACGGAGGGCACATTCCCGGGGAGTACGGGAGATTCGCTTCGCGAAAGATTTCGATCGCCCTGGCGATCATTGCGGTGCATTCAGCGCGGCTTCGTCCGAAGAATTCGGCGGCGATACGTGGTCCCTTTTGAATGTGATACAGGCCATGCAATGCGACGTCGGTACGCGGTAGAGACCTCAAATAAGCGACAAAGTGTGGGTGACGGCTTAGGCGCATGGTGCCTGCGGGCAAGGTTTCTGCAAGGAAAATGGAATCCCGGACTACGGGAATGCGGGCAGCGATGTGCCGGGTTATGGCTGGGCTCGTTTCGCGCCAGTCAGCAGTTACAAAGAGCGTAACTCGCAGCTCAGGATGCCGCTCCAGTAACCAGGCTAGGTGCCCTAAAGCGCCCCGATCCAAGTCCCCACCTGCCTCATAGGCATCCAGAGACTTGCCTGGGTGGACGTCGTCGATCGTGAAACAAACTGCAGCTCGCTTGCCTGGAGGCAGCCAATTCTGCACCTTCACAGCAGCCTCCGGCGTTCAGAAGTTATCGATCCGCGGATTCGAACCAGACGACTCTTTGCAATAGGCATGAAAGAATTACATTTTGCGCCGGACGAAGAATCCTTTTCGTTAACGCTTCGAGATGTTGCCCGCGGGAGATGGGCAAGTCAATTAGCGTCCAGCGGAAACAATCGCCAGCCCCGAGGCCAAGCCGATCGCTATATCGACAGTGCGTGCGGCAGCCACTTTTTCTTTGTTTGTTGGGATGAATAAGATGTCATTCGATTGCATCGGCATGTCGGGTGCCTTCGAAACAAGAATCTTATCGAGTGGTACCAGAATTTCCTTCTCTCCTTCGGGTGTTCTGCGCACGATCCGTGCTTTAGAGGCCTTGGCGACCTTGGTAATTCCATGAGCCATAGCCACGACCTTCATCACGGTGTACTCGTCCCTTTCGTCCATTAGAAATCCGCTGGGGCTGTAGACTTCTCCCACAACGTAAACGACACCTGCCTTTGAGACAATAATCGTGTCCCCCTGCTGTACAGGAACGTTAGCAGTGAGCGATTTCGTGGGGTCACTCGCCAACATCACAATTTGCGGCTCGGTACTACCTCTGTGCGTGATTGTCACAATTTTACCGGCGCTTGCGGTCGTTCCCCCTGCTTCGGCAAAGATGTCGAAAAGTTGCCCCGATCCTACAATCGGGTAGATTCCGGGTCTGCCAACCTCACCCATCAGCACCACTCCGCTGGAATAGCTGGTCATAAAGATGCTCACATGCGGGGACTTTAATACACCGTGCTCCAGATAAGCTTTTTCCACTACACTCTGCGCATCCTCCACGTGCATTCCAGCGACTTGCACATAGTTGATGAGCGGCATATAAATATTGCCGGCTCTGTTCACAACGGCTTTCGTGGAAAGGTCGGGCGCGCCGAAGACAGAAACATCCAGCACATCACCCCGCGAGATGAGATAGTGAGTTTGATCGGTGACTGGTCCGGGAACTGAGGTTGGAGGCGATGCCACTGGATTCACGGGTGCTGTAGAAGACGTTGGAGGCGGGAACGTCGAAACAGTATTCGCCGGATAAGTCTGGGAGCTGAGATGTGTCGGAGCAGACGCCTGAAGTGCGAAAAGCAGGATGGCGGCGGCGTAGGCCACTTTTAGACGGAGTCGTGAAATCTGGATGGATGCAACATTCGCGCGGAGAGTGGCCTTGAGAATGCAGCGGAAAGTGATGGGCATCTCCACAGACGGGCAAGTATAACATACACGCATTTCACTTGAAGCAGCGTGCTCATCGTACAGGTATGTGCTGCACAAGTCACGACAGACATCAATAGGCGACTATGGCATCTGGGTCGGATCCTGAAGGTTTTGATAATTCTGATGAACGTTCGACGAAGCCTTTAGGCGATGCTCCAGGTCTGAAAGCAGATTCTGCCGTAGCGGAACCTCGCCAGTCGAACACCGTACGCCGGAAGAGAAGGAGAAGAAACTTCGCGTCTTCCGGCACGGAATATTCGAGGACCCAAACGGATCCAGTAGATGTGGTTCCACCGCCAGAATTTGTTCCGGAAACGCGACGAAGACGGTCCCGTCGACGGTCCAACCGGCGCAATTACAGAAAGGCGTTGAGAATCGTGATGTATGTGGCAGTTCAGGTTGTATTTATCGCGCTGCTTGTGTTCCTGTGGATGAAGATTTCAGCTCGGGTTGGCGATTGAGCTGACAAAGGTCGGATTGCCAAGGGAAGCTTCATGAAGCGCCAACTCTTCGAAGAGCGATTGAGGCGCCACTTGAACCTGCGGGTAGAGCGTTGAGACGCGGTTTTCCACAAACAGTTCGATGCCTTGCGGATCAAGAATCATTTCCTTGAAGATGTGGACGGCCGACTGGGCAGGAACAAGCCAAGGGAGGCGGCGAGTCGTCAAATGAGCTTCCCTTCGGGATGAGAATTCCCAATCAGCAAACTCCGGATAGCGCTCTCGATGATGGTAGAAGTAGTCGTGCTTATTCAGATCAACCCCGCAAAGAATAACGCGCTTATACTGCATGAGCACGGCAAAAGTCATCATGCCGATGACGGATCCCCCGTATTTGAACAGCCATGAAACCTTGTTGCGGGGAGCGAAAGCTCCGATCGACCGCATATAGCGAATTCCAGCGCGGAGTTCCTCTTCATTACGCACAGGGACGGGCATGGAGAAGGTCACGTAGAGGTTTTTTTTCATGCCTTCCGGCAGCTCGAATATCGTTTGCCGCAGTTCGGGCGGGCTTATGTTGGTGACGATCTTTACTGTGTTTGCGTAAGCCTCCGATCGGCGCTTCAGAAGCAATTGAAACGCGTCGTATACATCAGGCTGGCAGCCGTAGGTTATATTTTCAAAATGAAAAAATCGGGGAACGAATGGATGCGCAGGCCAGAAGTTGATTCCAACGCTGTCATGCTTGCCGATGATCCGCCATCGTTCGTCGGAGATTTCGTTGATGGACCACGCGCTGCCGAGCACAAACAGGGTATCGCTCGTTTTCGAGTGCGACAGATCGAGAGATTCCAGGAGCGGGAGGCCGGCGCGGGAAGCACTTTTTGCTGCGCGGGCGGCTTCTTCGCGAAGATGCACGTGGTGATATAAGCGGCACAAAAGCGGATGCGGCAAGTGCTTTGCAAGCGAGCTGATGGTTTTCATGTCGCGCTTCCCATTGGAACCCGCCCAGTCCATCCCTTCGTAATCTGCCGCTAGACCGTGTAACTCCCAATTGAATATTGATTGAGATTCTGCGCAATCCATTCGATGGTTTGCTCCAACCCTTCTCGCAGGGGAACCCTCGGCCGCCAAGTCGTCATTTGCTGTAGGAGGTTGCTCTGAGCGCAAAGACGGTCTACCTCGCTCGCTTTTGGGCGCATCCGAAGGTCCTCAACGTCCACTGTATGGTTCCCTCCAATCAAGTCGAAAATCATTTCGGACAGGTCCAGAATGGAGACCTCGATGCCGCTACCGATGTTTACAGTCTTTCCGATAGCGGCATCTGTTTCGGCAATTGCGATAAATCCTTCAACCGTGTCTGAGACGAAGTTAAAATCCCGCGTGGATCTTAGGTTTCCCAATTTCACAGAGGTCTGAGTCAAGGCCTGCGTGATGATGGTTGGAATCACTGCACGTGAGGATTGGCGTGGACCGTAGGTATTGAAGGGGCGGGCGATAGACAAGGGCAAGGCGAACGAGAGATAGTATGACTCGGCGATCATGTCGGCGCCTATCTTCGTTGCGGAATAGGGCGATTGGCCTTGTAAGGGGTGACTCTCATCAATTGGCACATACCGAGCTGAGCCATATACTTCGCTGGTCGACGTGCAGATGAGACGTTCGGCGCCGTGTCGCCTTGCAGATTCAAGGATATTCAACGTGCCATCAATATTCGTGTGTACATAGGATCGTGGTGAGTGATACGAATACGGGATACCGATCAGTGCAGCCAGGTGAAAGATGACATCGATATCTTTGGTCGCATGAAAGACGCTTTCGTAGTCGCGTATGTCGCCATGGATAATTTCTAACTCCGAAAGCCACGGCGAGTTCGCCAGCCACCCTAATGATCCTTGCGAATTGTAGCGAAGAAAGCAGCGAGTTTTGGCGCCAAGTTGAGCGATCCGCTCTGCCAGATGGCTTCCAATGAACCCTCCTGCCCCTGTAATAAGTACTCGCCGAGCTTTCCAGGCGACCTGATCGCTCAATTCCGTAGCCTCAGCTCCGTTTCCTAAACAACGCCGCGCGCCGCATCGAAAGATGCGCGTTCATAATGCTCTATGTGTCCTATGTCAAGCCAGTATTCGTGTATTGGAAAGCAGATTACCCGCCTGCGTGCGCCTATTAGACTCGTTATCAAGTCGGGCATATCAAATGTGCGGTCCGAAGGAACCAACTTGCATACATCTGGTTGAATTAGATAGATGCCGGCGTTGACAAAATTACGAACCGTCGGTTTTTCGACAATCCGGACGGCGTCAATTCCATCCGTGGTTACCACGCCATAGGGAATTCGCATTTCATATTGTTGCACCGCGATCGTCATGTCCGCTGAATGTTCACGGTGAAATTCCAGCATCGCGCGGAAATCGATGGAGGTCAGGATATCTCCGTTAACCACGAGCAGGGGAAGATCTCCAACAGAGGCCTTCGCGAGCGCTCCGGCAGTGCCCATGGGCTGGTCTTCGTCCACATATTCGATGTGTACGCCGAAATCCTTACCATCGTGAAAGTGGTCGATGATACTTTCCGCCAGGTAGTGGGTTGAAATACTGACATGCTGAATACCGGCAGCCCGAAGTTTGGATACGAGGTGTTCCAGAATAGGCTTACCGTTTACCGGCAACATCGGCTTGGGACATGCTTCCGTTAGCGGCATCAAGCGCTTGCCGAATCCTCCCGCCATAATGAAGCCGTCCAGTGCAAGGGCGGAATCCGCCAAGTAATCGGAATCCAGAGCAATGTCCACGACCCGCTGCTCGGCGTCAAGCAGCGGAATCTGACGAATGCGATGCTGAGTCATCAGTTGACGCAACTCGTCTGCAGAAGCGCCGACAGATGCAGTGACGGGGCGCCGACTCTCCTTGCGAGCCAAAAGAAGCTGCCCAACCGTCTCATCCAGCTCAATTCCTAAGAGGATCGCGCGCCTCACGTCGCCGTCAGTGATCGTTGCCTCAAGCCGCTGGTGTTCGTCAACGACCAGGGTTATGCCCGTACCGCACTGATCCATGAGGCTCATCAGGTTGCGAACCGTGCTCGACTTCGTTATGAACGGCAGTTCACGCGACGAATTGGCTGGCATAAAGGCATCCCGTTTTAAGAAGCGATCCCGTACGTCCGCGTTGGAATATTGTTAACTACAGCGGCATCCCTGGTTCGCACGATTGATTAACTCGCAACCACGATACGTTGATCTGCGATGACTTTACAATGGCCTTTCGCTTCGCCCGCGAGTATAGCACCAGGTGCAATCTGTACATCAAGCCAAGCAGGCACTCTTGCCCTCTTGTCGGGTTCGTATTCACAATCGCAGTTACCTGCGATCATAGTGGTGGCTGCTACTACAACGGCTCCGGCAAGTAGAACAATCACAGCGGTGATGCTGGAGTCCCGGAAATGGTTGCCTGGTTGGGACAACCATTCCGAAGTCCTGCCGGATGACGCGACTCGATATCCTGTTCTTGAAGGCCGCTTCCCTTCGGGCGCCAATTGTAGTGAATAGCCGAAACCTTGGGGACAGGGGATTGTAGCGTTTTGAAGAACACGACCCTCAAAGCCTTCATTGTCGCGGCAGCAGTTATTTCCGTGGCCACGTACGGCTTAATTCGTTCCGGCGATTACCTGGTTGTGAACCAGCCTGAGCATTCCGACGTTATTGTTGTGCTGGCAGGAGATCATAACGACCTCAGATATTGGCGCGGACTGGAATTGCTCCGTGACGGATTCGGGCAACGAATGCTGGTAGATGCCGCCGCTCTTCGAATTTACGGGCGGAGCGTTGCCGAACTAGCAGCGGAATTCGTGGCTCGAACTGCGGGTGATAAAACATCACAAATCGGTATATGTACCATTACAGAGGATTCAACAGTTCAAGAGGCATCGGACATCCGTCGTTGCCTCGCTCAAGTGCGCCCTGCGCCGCAATCGGTCTTACTCGTCACCAACGATTACCACACGCGTCGTGCTCTGTCCATTCTTCGTTCACGCCTTTCTCAGTATCACTGGTCTGCATCGGGCGTGCATGACACCTCGATCTTCGGTGAGGCGTGGTGGCGCAATCGAGAGTGGGCAAAGACTTACGCCTATGAATGGGAAAAGTTTCTCTGGTGGAGGCTATTCGAATCGTGGCGAAGTTGAAATCGTTCAAGCGCTCGTTCCAAGCCAGGGAAAGCGAACGAGTCCCTCGCGCAGGATAAGATCGGCCAGGCGTAAGTCATGCAAGCTATCGATGTCGATTGCGCGGCTCTCCGGAATTTCCAGGATCCGGTGCGAAGCGGTGAAATAGCACGGCGCCTCGGACGTTGCTATGTGATCTCGGCGCCAGAGATATAGAGCGCCGTTGATGCGGTATACCGCAGGAACGTCCTGTCGCCTTACATAGTTGTTACCATCTGGAAAACTCTGGCGCATATATCCATCGCCCGCAACGTCAATGCAGACCCATCGCGGATTAAACGAAGGCTTCGAGGCGGCAACGACTCCAACTGCGCTGCTGTCCTCCTCGAGCAGCCGTATCGCATTCGAGACGTCTTCAGGAAGGCGCCCCGGACTGGTCGGAGCGAGCAATAACACGCTTCCGTATCGCACACGATCGCGCGCTTCCATCTCTGTCAGGGCGTGGCGAATTACGGGCCACATGGGTGTATCGTCCCGGGCGAGCTCTGCCGGCCGCAGAAATGGAACCTCACCGCCGTAATCACGCGCGACGGCAGCGATTTCGTCGCTATCTGTTGAAACGAGGCACCTGACGATTTCGCTACAAAGGTTCGACAGGCGAATGGAGTGTGCGATTAAGGGCAATCCAGCCAGGGTAGCGATATTTTTCCCGGGTAAGCCGCGTGAGCCGCCGCGCGCGGGAATTACGGCGAGCACAGGATGTACGCTCATGTCGTTGGCTTGCAATCCGGCTGGACCGTCGAATTGCGAAGGTTGTATGGCCATGACGGATTCGGCAGGTTGCATATTTCATCGAATCGCTTACGGTCCGCAATCAAGGTCACAAAGCGGTAGACATGCGATGAGCCGCCAAAGGTGCGCTTGAAATCTTCCAACGAATCTCCTGGCCTCGTTCCTCCTCCGAGATGCAAGAGCTCGCAGCCACGCAACCGAGCCCATCTGGCCCCCTCCACAATGAGAAACGTTGAAGCTCCATACTTACGACCCATATCATTCGTCCCCGCCAGGTGCCCATGGGCGTAGCGGGGCCCGGCTAGAAAGAGATTCCCGCCGACCGGCTCATCTCCATGCCACGCGAGCGCCAGGCCCAATCGAGTCCCCAATGTTTTGAGCTTCGTAAAATGGCTCTGCGGAAAACTGTAAAAGCTCTCCGCGGCGTTACGATGAAGCAACCCATCGTAGAGAGTCGAAAAGATGCTGAGCCTTATATCCGCGTCGTCATCGTCACCTGTGTTCCAGGTTATACGTAAATTGCGGCCTGCAAGCCGCATGTCGGCGCGCCGGTCCCTCCGCAGGGTGGCAGGTTGATCCAGGGTTTGATCCCACTGAGACAAGTCGATGGAACTGGTGGTACGGCTGGAGTGAAGTTGGATCCGGTCTTGCCAATGAATCGTCTGCTCGAACCAATCCTGCTGTCCAATCAGAGGATGAAGCCGAATGACACAACAGACCACGTTGCGATCGCAACACCACGCGCTCAACTCATCCACGAAAACGCGAAAGTGTTCTGGATGGACGCACGGCGAGGTTGACAGGCCCAGAAGCCCTCCGTAGCCATAGGGGGTGCTTGCGTCCAGCCATTGCGCAGGAAAACCATTCAATGTCGCAGACCTTCGCCGAAGTAGCAGCGGGGCGAGCATCCTGCAACACGGTGTGCCTGCGACCAACGCTAACGGCTCGGTCGACTCAATCGCCGCGGTTGCTCGGGCGTACTCAGGAAGATAGTACACATCCGGCACGGACGAGTGTTCAACCAACGTGGTCCAGCGCTTCGCGTCGAGGCTGTCTTCCGCCATCAGCGTTTCGGTTTTGATATCCGGCATCTACGCGTTGCTCCGGAATGACTCAGATTCCTGTTTGCGGCAGGTAATGACAAGCTGTTCGATTAAATGACGCTCGGCGTTCAATGTCCAGGCGAGTCGATCCACGGTCACGTCTTCAAATGCATGAAACACTTCCGACACTCTCCCCCGGTTCAGAAAGAGGCAGAATCCAGCCCCCGCGAGCGGTCCTTCCCGCAAATCCACGAATCCGTCGCGCTCGATCATTGTCCCCTCGCCGTATCCCCATGTTCGATCGCTAAAGAAAGAAGAGAGAAAGAAGGCCCCTGGTCGAAGAACTCGATGCACCTCGTTGAGCGCCCGGTCGATCGCTGCCACGGGATTGCAATACAGACTCACATTTTCGACGACTCCATCGAAGGTTGAATCCCCCCAGGGGAGCCGCGCATAGTCTCCAATGCGGAGATCCGCAGCCAAGCTCTCCTCTGCCAGCCGTTGCCTCGCGCGATGAATGGCAGTGGCTGATCCATCGACGCCGGAAACGGAAAAGCCTTCCCGGGTCATGAACCAGATATTGGCCCCGGGCCCGCAGCCGATCTCAAGCAATCGAATTGTGCTTCGGTCTCTGACACTGGAGAATGTCCGAGCTATGAAGCGAATTACGTGTTCCTGTGGATACCTGCCCCAACTTTTGTTGCGGAAGATTTCCTCCCATTTCGGGTCCCATGTGCTGACCTGAACAGAATTGCTCATTCACTCCTCTCGCCATGCTCAGACGGGATTACCGCCGTGAAGTTTCAGACACGTTCAAAAAAGCCAGGTGAGTCTCCAGCGCAGTTTAATCTGTTGGCCTCGGATTGTGTACTATATGGCGTTGCTATTTGAGCGAAGGCAACCGCGCCGAAACTCCGAAATTGGAGATCGGTTCGGCGAGCCTCGAGTCTCGAAAGGGGGCACCGGTGGCTGTTGACGCGGAGAATGCAACGATTACCATTGGGAATCGCAAAGTAGGCAGGGGAGAGCCGTGTTTCATCATTGCCGAAGCTGGAGTCAACCACAATGGGAGCTTCGAATTAGCACGTGAGTTGGTCGATGTGGCCGTGGATGCAGGCTGCGATGCGGTAAAGTTTCAGACATTCAAACCAGAAAAGGTGTGTTCACCTTTCGCACCCAAGGCCAATTACCAGCTTCGGACAACCGCCGCAGACGAGTCTCAGCTGGAAATGGGAAAAAAATTGGAACTGCCGTTTGAGGCCTTCCGCGATCTCTATCACGATTGCATGGACAAAGGCATCATTTTCCTGTCTACGCCCTTCGACTACGATAGCGCCGACTTTCTTGCCCACTTACCTGTGCCTGCATTCAAAATTCCGTCTGGGGAGATTACCAATCTCTTCTTTTTAGAACACATCGCCCGAAAGGGCCGTCCCTTGATTGTTTCAACAGGGATGGCGACGCTGGAAGAGGTGGCCATTGCTGTTGAAACGATTCGCGCAACCGGAACCCAGCAAATGGTCCTCCTGCAGTGCGTTAGCAATTACCCAGCTGATCCCTCCAATATGAATCTGCGAGCCATGCGTACAATGGAGGATGCGTTCGGAGTCGGTGTCGGCCTCTCAGATCATACTGTCGGAACGGAGATAGCGTTTGCGGCGGTCGCAATGGGCGCATGCGTCATGGAGAAGCATTTCACCCTCAGTAAGGAACTCCCAGGACCCGACCATCGTGCCTCACTGGAACCGCAGGATCTGGTGAAGCTGGTCAAAGGCATTCGGAATGTCGAGGCTGCGCTTGGAGATGGAATTAAGCAGCCAGCGGAGGAGGAACTGAATACTGCCGAAGTAGCTCGCCGGTCACTGGTTGCCGCGAGGTTCATTCCGGCAGGCGCCATCCTCACCTTGGATCTGCTCGATATTCTGCGACCAGGTACAGGTCTTCGCCCCGCCATGCGCTCACGGGTGTTGGGTAGACAGGTGCGCCATGACATTGAAGCCGGTACGATATTGAGGCTTGATATGCTAGCGTGACAACCATCGGCCTTCTGACATTAACCATGAAGGACCAATTGATCGCGGCGGTCGCGATAGAATCGGCTCCAGAGTGCATGAATGGCTGATCTGTCACCCCAAGTCCCACCGGTCGAAGCGGAAGGTGCGACTCAGCCACTTGGTGGTGTAGTTTCGGGTCTGGCACAGTCGTTCGCTATTTATGGGTCAGCAAACTTCGGCATTCGCGCGCTTAATTTCCTCCTCATCGTGGTCTATGCGCATTATCTACGCCCGTACGACTACGGAATCATCTACATGGCGGAGATCATCGCAAGTTTCCTGATAATTTTCGGGGGCCTATCGATCGACAGCGCACTCCAGCGACTGTATTTCCAACACAATCACGATCCGGAAGAGCTTCGCAGCTATCTGGCGACCGCCATTCGCTTTGGTCTCTCCTGGATGGCTGCCTTCCTTGCGTTAGTCCTTGTCGCGGGTGGAAGCATTCATTCCCGTTTGCCAGCGTCCCCGGCGGTGCCGTTCTACCCTTATATCGCGATGGCAATCGTCACAGCGACAGCATCACAGGGGGTCCAATGTCGCCTTGCCATATACCAGGCCGCAAGACGCCCAGGCTCCTATGCGTTGCTGTCTTTCTTTTTCGTTGTGCTCACCGCCGCCTGTTGCGTTTATGGAGTTGTGATTAGTCGCGGCGGCGCCTTAGGAATGATGAAGGGAAAGCTGGTTGCGGCGACGATTACTTTCCTGGTTGCCGCATGGAGCATGCGTGCTCTTCTGACGGCACGATTCCAATGGAGGTTTGTCCGCGAATCTCTATCATTTAGTTTGCCCCTCATTCCTCATCTCGTGATGGCGAGCGGCCTGGTTGTCGCCGATCGATTCATCCTCGAGCATTACCGGGACTTGAGCGAAGTTGGTATCTATTCTCTTGCTTACACCCTGGGCATGGTCATGTTCCTTGTGACCCAGTCTCTCTCTCAGGCGTGGCTTCCGATGTTCTTTGAATTAGCTATTAACCGAAAAGAGAATCACCAGGTGCTGGGGCGTATCTGTTCGGGTTTGGTAATCGGCCTTATTGCTCTCGCATGTTCCGGCATGCTGCTGGCGCCTTCGTTTGTACACATTGCTCTCGACCACCGCTATCGGCCTGCCGCACCAATTGTGCCCTTGGTAGTGATGGGCTACTTGTTTCACGCACTATTCTCGCTCTTTAATCTTTCGATATTACAAGCGAAGCGCACGGCATTTGTCTTCGTGGCCAGTGTGGTGGCATTCGTTGTGAATCTGGGTCTGAACTTAGCCATGATTCCTCGTTGGGGAATGTACGGCGCAGCCTGGGCTACAACCCTCGCCTATGCAATCGAAGCCCTCGTTGCATACTTCTTCGCCCAGCGCTTCTTTGTTCTATCCTACGGCGTACCGGAGATTCTGGGCGGCTTGACGGTCGCTGGCGGCGTCCTCGCGCTAACGCAGTCAGCGTGGATTCTCAAGTGGAACGGATTATTCTCTGTCCTTTCTACGATCGCGGCCTTCGGGCTTCTTGCACTCATCGGTAAACGTGATATTCAGGCAAGTTTTACAGCGATGCGCAAAGCCCGAATGAGGCAAGCTCAACAGGCCGCTGGTTGAGAGATCCGCATCATTCTCGTAAACATTAACATGCGGGGCTGTAGCAGACGGCTGGCCCTCTTGTCTTGAACACGAAAACGCCATGACATCGAAATATAAACAGGGAAGGGAATCCAGTTCTGGCGACATCAAGCACTCTTTGGCGGACATTAGACTCGCTGCACCGCATCCCGGCTAAGACAGCTCTTTAGCCCAGAAGTCCACAGAGGCTCAACAAATGAAAATGGGTATGAGACCGCATCTCATACCCATTGGGGAAAGCCCTTGACTGCCCGATTACGGGGTTGAAGGAGTCACCGGCACCTTCGGTGGTCCGCTGCTAAAGGCACCGGATGCTGCCAGACCGATAAGCGTTCCTCCAATAGCCACAAGAATCAGGAAAATAATGCTGGCCGTTGTCCAGATCGACGTTTGCCCTGCCGGACGTGCTCCGCCCTGTTGGCCTTCGGCCATCGCCGCATAATCCATATTCATCTTCACGGCGTTTGAAACGGCCACAACTGGCGGGGTGCCTGCGGCCGGATTTCCGCCTAGAACGGTTCCGGTGACCTCAACCGATGCGCCGACCAGCATATCAAGGCCGGAGCCCTGAAGTTGGTAGGTTACATTTGTTTGTTCGTCGGTAAGCAGGTAATGCGTCCGCAGGATTCCGTGCAACGTGACGCCATTTGCAGGGCCCTCCGCCGCGTTCATTGCAAAACTGAGGGTTTTTCCGGGTTCCACGCGAGCTACAAGATTTCCGGAGGAGGTCCATACATCGGTCTCTCCCTCCTGCGCGGCAACCTCTATGTGCGATGCATCCTTCACGCCAATCAGGGCTACAGCGTTAGGGGTGACACCGGCAATCCTCAGTCCGTCGGCAAACACCGGGTGCTTATCCACTCCACGCTGCATAGTGACGCCCACCTTAAGGACAGAACGTTCACGATAAACGGTCATTGACGCGCCGGGTCTCATGACCGCATTCGTGCCGTCGGAAAACTGGAGATTCGAAATCGAATCCTGTGACTGGACCAAACTCCCGGAAAAGAGCGCCGAATTGCCCCGCACCGACGAGCCGTCAACCTGAACCTCACCAGCGGTCATTACAATGCCGATATTGGATGGAGCCGCAGAAGCCACACTAATCAGGCAACTGTAAGTGAAGAGCGAAACAGCCGACTGCAATCTCAGGAGCATGAGGGTTCTCCTTGATGGCGATGGAAGGTGTTAAGAAAGCACCGCCCAATCCTTGAAAGCACCGCCCAATCCTTGGACGTCAAGTGCCCGCGGTAGACTTACCGCCGATCGACAGAATAGTTCTTTCGCTAGGTTGTTGTCTATATACAAATGAAGAATTAAAGGGGATTCTGGGCGTTAATTTTTCCCTGCGCGGGGGCAACATAAATTCTTGGATCTGCATCTGTCGTCGCCGCCCAGTTGGGGTTTCGCAGGTTTGCGAAGCGCACAGTCGTGAAATGGTTGGCGCTCTGCTGAGCGCGCCCTCTGGATCGTTTGGGGGACGAACCAGAATTGGGAATGCGCCGACATTTCTGTAACGAAACTTCGGCGCTAGCGCTAGTGGAGTCACTTCTCACGCCGATAGGTCCGGCAAGAGCGTCTCAGCGACGTTTTTCCGGAGGAAGCAATGAATCTGCGGGTCAAGTCTGTATTTCTTCTTCTTTGCCTGGAAGGCACCCTCGTTGGCTGGTCTCAGGAATTACCAGCGATGGCGACTGACGTCAATACCGTATCAGCCACGGGTCTTGAGATACGCTTGCCTGGTCCTCAAGGCGTCGCGGCATCGGAGGGGCTGTTCGGCTCGCACTTTGGCGATGGAGCCTCGAGCGTCAGTCGCACAGTGGTCGCAAGTTCACCAGCAGCAAAGGCAGAAGTAATGGACAAGAGATACTACTTTCTGAATGGTCTGCACCTCGGAATGGCAGTATTCGACGTCGAGATGACGCAACGCTGCATTTCTGAGCAAAAGTGCAGAGAAGCCAACCCCGTTATGCCGTCGTCTCAAGCCGGACAATTGAGTATCAATTTTGTGCTTGTAGGCTGTGAAGCCTGGTATAGCTATTGGCTCAAAAAGCATCACCCTAAGGTATGGTGGATTGCTCCGTTGTCAGGTTCCGTCGTGCATGCGGCGGGAGTTGCCACTGGCTTTGAGCATCAGTAAACTGGTCGTGAACAGACGTCTGAGAAGACCGGACAGATGCAGCACCCCTCCAATGTTACTACCGTAACGCATGCCGGTATTTTTAGTAATTGCTGGAGCTCCTTGCGAAGGATATAGTGAAGCTCAAAACCAGGTGGAAATCAGATATCCGCCTCGCTAATACAAAAAACCAGAATTGAGATGATTATGTTGACCACGGTGAGAGGGAAAGCGATCTGTCTGCTACTTCTCTTGCAGGCCTGTTATGTCCTGGCCAAAGAGCCGACCCTCCAGTCGCCCCCTCCGGCTTTGAGTCCTGACCAAGCGGCACTGGTCCAGCAGGCGGCTTCCCAGGAAAAATTTCTGGTAAAGGTCGTTCAACAGCATGTGCCGTTGGTACAGACTTACATGCAGCACATGCGGCCCGACCAGCAACTTGGCCAAGTGCCATTTTCTGACCAGTACATGCTGGGGCGGATAAGTTTCGAGAACACGTTTACTGATAACGCCTATGCCAAGAATGCGCCGAAGAAGGGATTGTTCACCGGATCACGGAAGTTTATCGACAATCTGAGCAAGACTTTCAGTATGCAGTATTTCTCGAATGGTTTCATGGACATGATGTTCCTGGATACCGGGGCGTTTGACCAGCAACACTACGATTTCACTTACATCCGCCCGGAGTTTCTAGGCGATGTCCGCACAATGGTTTTTGACGTGCGGCCGAAGCCGCATACGGGAATGGGCAGATTCATCGGCCGCGTGTGGATTGAGGATCAGGATGGGTTCGTCGTCCGTTTTACTGGCACCTTCAGTGGCGGAAGTAAGAGATCTTTGTATTTCCATTTCGACAGTTGGCGGGCGAACGTGCAGCCTCACGTCTGGTTGCCCATAGCCGTTTATGTCCAGGATCTCGATTTTCGCGGTCAGACTTACTTCTGGGGATATTCGCTGAAACTGCCCAACCCTGGATCGGAGAACGAATCGGTTCTCGTTGAAGATGCCGTAGATTCCAGCGACGACCCTCAAGATGTGGGTCCCTTGCAGTCCAGACGGCAATGGGCGAACCAGGCGGAGAAGAATGTTCTCGATCGCCTGACGCAAGCTGGTCTTCTGGCCAACTCGAGCGATTTCGATCATGTGCTCGAGACGGTTACAAATAATCTCATCGTCGGCAACAAGCTCGAGCTTCCTGCTCCCATTCACTGCCGCGTGCTGTTGACTACTTCGCTTGAATCCATGACTGTCGGCAACACTATCATTGTCAGCAAAGGTCTTGTGGACGTTCTTCCTTCCGAAGAGAGTCTGGCCGCCATCATCAGCTTCCAACTCGCCCATATTCTTTTGGGGCACCAGGTAGATACGCGCTACGCATTCAATGACCGCCTGTTATTTCCCGACGACGCCACCTTGCAGCGGATCAGTATGAACCATACAGAGGCTGACAATGAAGCCGCTGCCGGGAAGGCAGTTGAGCTGCTTCGCAATTCGGTTTACCAGGACAAGCTCAACACCGCCGGTCTTTTCTTCGCGCAGGTGGTGGCGCGCTCGAAGGATGTACCTTCTCTGTTGACGCCCCGGTTGGGGGATTCGCTGATGCGCCCCGATGGAACGCCATGGATGGCCGAGATCAGCAAGGGTTCGCCGCCATTGCAGATCGAAAACCTGCAGCAGATTGCCGCGCTACCGCTCAACAGCCGGCTGAAGATCGATCCGTGGAGCGACAAGGTATACCAGTTGTCCGTAAAGCCGGAGCCAGTGCTGAGCCCACGCGACAAGATTCCCCTGGAGCTGACTCCGATCTACTATCGATTGAGCCGATACCAGCCACCAGTGCAGAACATCCCGGCGGAGAGTAAGCCCGGGTCCCAGCCGCAAGGCCCTCAGGAAAAGCCTTCCCGGTAGGCTGCTGGATCATAGAAGGTCATTGAGCGTTGTAGCTGTATTCCTGAGCACAAAGCAAAAGCGCCAGGCCGGCGACCATTGCGATAAGTAGGATGCAAATCAACTAGTTGATGCTGATCAGCCCAATCTATTCGATTCCTCCACTCAGCGCCCCGCCCGCTCCACCGAAGAAGCCCTAGCCACTTCCCTTTGACAGCGTGTTCACATCATTCCCATGAATGGCTGTGATCAGACAGCCAAAGATCGTGGAAACGATCACCTGGATTGCCCGATGTTCCGTACCAGTGAGAAGTTCGTGTAGCGCAGTTATCGGTGCAAGGAATCGGCAGGAGTCTGTACCAGCAACAATGGCTAACGGCTCAGAATGCTCTATGGCTGAATTTGCGCCTCATATGGGTAATATGCATCGGGCCTTGGGGAATTGGCGACCAGTGACTTCCAGCGCTCTGAGTCTACCGGATTCAGTCCATCCAGCATCTCAGTCCGGCATCTGCCACTCCCCATTCAGGTTTATCGTCAACCCATGTTAGTGGCGGATTCTAAAACGGATGTAGTTTCCAATATCCGAGGTGCTGTTCGTGGCGGCGCCTCCGAAATCTGAACCAGACTCCCGAAAATGGAGGCACCCTTCAAATACATATTGGCGGTGGTTATCCCTGTTCTGGCGAAGGATTTTTCGCAGTCCTGAGTCGACGGACCGCGCATATTTCCTTCCATGTAGGCCAGCCCGGGGCAACGCGTGCAGCTGCCCACATGCCCACATCCCGAGCACACAGGCAGATCACCCAGCGTGATCGATCGCACCTCGTTCAGCTGGTCGGAAAACTGCCAGATATCCATGAATTTCTGGTGCCGCACATTACCGCTCGGCAGCGGAAACTGCACGCAGGGGTAGACATCCCCATATGGCGAGACATAACAAGCCGTGTGGCCGGCGCTGCACGGCAGCTCCTGCAGCACGTCATCGTTCGCCTTCGATGGTGGCGCGCAAAACTCAGCCACGTCGCCGACCAGGCCCGGATCGCGAAACGTCTTCCGCAGCTCAGCCACACCCAACCCCAGCCGAAGCACCGTCCGATCGCCATCCATCATCGGCGTGATCGTCGGATCGATGGTGTACTCCGCACCCAAGTCCCTCGCGAGCTCCTTAACGCCGCTATGATCGCTCAGATTCTGCATCATCAACACGTTCGCGATAACCACCTTTACGTTATGAGAACGCAGCAACCGTATCCCCTCGACTGATCGTTTCAGCGACCCAGGAAGCAGAGTAATAGCGTCATGCACCGTCGGCCGGTGAGAATAAATGCTCACCTGCACGTCCTGCACCGCCAGCTCACTCAGCCTCTGCGCTTCTTTTTTCCGGATCATGAAAGCATTCGTCTTGATCTTCACGCAGAACATCAATGACCGGGCGTACTCGACAATATCCAGGAAATCCCGGCGCATGAAAACTTCGCCGCCGCTAAGCGTCAGAAAGAAGACGCCCGCTTCGGCCAGCTGATCGAGCAAGCCGCGAATCTCCGCTGTTGTCATCTCGCCATGATCGTCGTGGTCTAGATAGCAGTGGATGCACCGTTCGTTGCACCGATAGGTAACGTCAAGCTGCACACTGAGCGGCACTCCGCGGTCCAACGCGCGCTGCGCCATCTCCTGCATTAGGCTCATCGTTTGTCCTCCGCCGGCGTTGCCGCCTCAATCGGTCCGTCGGACGCGATAAGAATTCCGTGGCCGGCCAGATCCGTCACAAAAGCCTCTGCATCTCTGAGGGCTTCATCGGGAGCAACGTCGAATTTCGCGCAGATCTTCCGTTCCACGATCTCCTGTAGCGGTGTCTTCCCGTCAGCCGACTGCCAGATCGCAGTCGCCACCGGATTCAGCGTAAAAAGAGTCGAATCTCTGGCCGACATGATCATCATTTCGCCGTCAAGCGATCGCGCTGCCACCTGCGTTGCTTTGGCAATGTACACAGCACTCATGCAATAAGCTCCCAGATACGTTGATCCGGATAAAAGGTCAACCGGTATACAGGCACACTTCGTACCAGTTCGCAGGCTGATTCAAAAACCAGCTTCACCAGCTCCGGATCGTTTGTGAAGAACAGCACATTCGTTAGCAGCTCGCGTGCTGCCTCGCTGCCCCTCAATTGTTGAACACTATTCTCCCGCCCTTGCTCCAGCAAATAAAGCCCTGCCAAAGGAGCCTTCGTATTCTCGCCCGGCTCCGCAAGCTCGCCCGCAAACGGCGTGCCGTATGCGATATAGCCCCTTCCGTTCCTCCGCACATACGAAATCTCATCCGTCAGCAACATCGCGTCCGGAGGAGCCAGCCGTGAGATCGTCGTTTTTCCGGTGCCGGAAACACCCGCAAACAGGAAGGCCTTGCCGTTCCGCACCGCGCTCGCTGCATGTACGAGCAGCCCGCCTTCACGCGCAAGAATCAGGCTGTGAAAGATACGCAGCGCCGTATCGATCGAATAGGGATTGGCCGACTGCACAATCTTAGCCCGCCGCGTATCCGGCTCCCACTCGGCCCGCAGATCGCCGCGCTCGATGATCCACCGCCCGTGTGTGAACCGCACAGCCACGTCCTCTTCCTCGGTAATCCTTCCCGGCGGGACGAGATCGACATCGATTTCAAAATCTGCTCGCGCCTCTGCCTTGATAAAGCCCGAATAACGCCCCTCCAGCATACGCAGGAACTCCGAGCTGTCGCTCCGCACAAGCACCGGCATGCCGCCGATCTCGATGACTATCTGTTGGTCCGCAGTTGGAGCTACCTCGACCATGACAGCTCCTTGCTTCCGGATACCCCGATAAGGCGGCTCACTCGCAGCGTCATACGCAGACAGAGATCCGATCGCCGCAGGATAGCCGACCACACGCGCAGCCGCAGTGACCGCCGAGGATAAATCACACGTCCGCTGTGTACCAGGGACACGACCTTACCCATAACATCAGCTTTTCTTACGGGCGGATCTTCGTCTGATAGAGAATCCCCCCGCGTTGTCAGCTCATCGCCATCAGCGCGAATGATCCGGTGCGCCACCAGCCGTCCGTCCCTTCGATACAACATGATCTGTCCCGGCTCCAGTTCGCCTGCATCGCAGCGGTGCACCTTGATGACATCGCCCGGCCAGATCGCTGGCATCATGCTTGCCCCCGTTACTCTGATGCGCACCTGGCCGAAGTTGCTGGCCACGTCGGCGACCAGTTCGCAGGCCAAGACCGAGCGCGGATGTAGCTCCACATCCATGGCGGCGGTCAGGAACTCTTTCTGTTGTGAAGGCAACTTGACTGGGTGGGAGACACCTTGCCGCAGGTCAGCGCCCGGGTCTCGAACACGGGCTCGAAGCGAAACTCTGGCTTGTGGTAGGGCTTTTTCGCCAACCGTGCATCCGGATTAGCTACAGTGCGGTCTGTCTCTTCTGGATGACTCATTTTAACCTCATCTTAGCGCCGCTCGCGAGGCTTGCACGGCGGTATTGTTTAGCAGATTTTCAGCATATCTGCGATGCGTCCTGCAAGGTGCCGGGGTCGGAGAGGACCACAGCTGTTCGACCGCTATCTTCTCGATCTACATTATCGCTTCCTCCCGCTCGAAAAAGGATGGGAAAAGCAGGAATCACTGTAACCCGGCCTGCGTTAGCTTGACTGCGCAAAATGCCGCGGTCGTTCCGCACTGGGTGGCTGATGTCGCCTGTGTACTAAAGTAGATGCTCGAGGCCTGCCCAGCGCTTGAATCGTTGTCCACAACGATGCCGCTCGTGCCGCCGGTTGCGCTGGTAGTGTTCGACACCCCGGTTTGGGTATTGCTCGTCATCGGCAAGGTGAATGTCCACACCGACGGTTGGGACGTTCCCAAGAACAGGTAATCCTTCGCGGGGCCAGTGGCTGATGAGCCGGTCAGCTTGCAGGCGCCGCTGGCGATATTAGCGGATACCTCGCTGGTGAAGGTAAACTGCGTTGTGCTTTTCACCGTAACGGTCTGTTCCCGATTGATGGCATTAACCGCAGCAGCGGTGCACCCGCCGGTGCCGGCAGCTACGCCTGCGATGGTAACCACTTGTCCGCTGACGAACAAGTTGGCCGCTGTGGTCACAGTCACTGTCGTTCCGGTTTGCGTCAGTGCAGTCGGGGTGTAGGCCACGTCGTCTCCATAGAATTCGGTGATCGGCGAGCAGGAGTGAGCTGTAGGAACGAAAGAGCTATCGTTGAATTGGGCCGTTGTTTGAAGGGCGCCTGATATGAATCCAAACTGCGCTAGATGTACGCTGGTGGTGCCCTCGTAGCATAAGACCACATGGCCATTATTTGCTTCCGTAGCCGATTGGATTCCCGCCGTGTAGTACACGTTGTCCGGCATTAAAACGTATTGCGGTGAAGCGGTAGTGCAACCTGATCCGGTAGGAACGGTCGTCTTTGTCACTGTTCCAAAGCCGGTAGCTGAGAATGCAATTTGAGCCAGTTGCTGGGTCCCGAGAGTGCCGGAGCAATTCGTGGTGAAATAAACCTTCGAATTCGTCGAGTCAACAATTGCCGCATCGTGAATGCCGCCGTTCGTGCCGTTGCCGATCGATTGCGAAGTTCCTACGATAACTCCAGCCGGAGTGTAGGCGAATACGTTAGAAGCGCTGTCGCCGATAAAAACGTTGCCGGTGCCACCCACATCTACCACCGGGGAGTTGAGGAGGTTGCCGTTGCTTACCAAGGCGGGAAATTTCCCGCCTGCAAGCGTCGGTGTGCCCGTGAACACCGAAAAGACGGAGTACAAGTGTCCCACGTCGTCTCCAACAAACAGGACATCGTCATTGTAGTTAACGAACGGAGCCGAGTGGGTGTCAGTTACCGGGGTCGCGGTTGGGGTGGTCTCAGTGGCGAGGGCGGACAACAGGGGAATCGCGAAGTCCGTCGCCTTGCTTCCAACGGTACTTCCGGGGACCACCGCATGGATTGCGCAGGTCGGCAGGGCGGTGCCGGTGTTGGTACAGGCCCCGTACTCGGTGGAACCGGTGGCAAACGTCAGCACGTGCAGGACCGCTCCGATGTTCGTGCCGTTCTCGATATAAGCGATCTTTGTTCCGTCGAGGGAGACGACGGGCGAGGTGGCAACCGCTCCGGTGCCGGAGGCATAGGAAAAGATGAATTCCGGAAACGTCTTACCCGTGCAAAACGGCGCGGGCGTCGTTCCACTGTAGAGAGTATTGAATCCGACGATGTTGGCTTGAGCGCCGTTCACACCGGCTGTAACTGTGCCGAAGGAGAAAACTGTACCGGTGAAGGATGTAGTTGCGGCTAGGAGCACACGAGTCCCCGGCGTGAGCGTGTAAATGGTGACCGTCTCGGTGGTGCTCGTCGCTGTGGCCGCGATACGGCCCGCGTTCGTGGCGCTGAGATTCCGATTGATCGCGTTCGCCAGACTTGTCGCATTGGCTTCCGCGGCCGGCTTACCCCCACCGGTGACCACCAGGAAGTTTGTTCCCGTGTTAAGGGTAGTGCTGGAGGTCAAGGTCAGCATAACTGAGGATCCACCAGTTGGCGTCACCGTCAAAGTCACCGTATGCCCACCGGTGGCGCTTCCGCCGGTGGCGAATGTACCGACAACACTGGCCCGTGTGTAGCCGGTCGTAGTATTAACGGGAAACACCGCGTAATCGCTGGTGCAGCTCGGCGCCCCGTTGGCGTTGAAGTCAAACTTGGCAGGGTACTGGCCCGCAGCGACCCCGCCCGCGCCCAGGGATACGCTCCAGTCCTTCTTCGGCTCGAGGCTCATCGCCCTCGGTTCGCGGGGTTCCCAACGTGGTGTTCTTCCGAGGATGTTATATCCATTGGTGGCGCTCGCGTCCCCCAGCGCCTTGCCATGCAGGCGCGTCGCTACGAAATACCGCGGGTCGCTTTGCATTTTCTCCGCCTGCTCACCGGTGGCATCTGCCGTATAGATGACGTGCTGGTCGCTCCAGTCCATAGGAAGCGGGACGCTCCCGTCCGGCCTCTTGAAATCCTGTCCGAGCGCTGACCCGGTGAATGTGCTCAATCCGCACATCATCAGAAGAGTGGCTACCAGGACTCCGGCATTGATCGCGAAACCAAACAGACGCTTCATTGGACACCCCCGGCTTAGCGAATTCAGCAATCGCAGAAAGGCTAGTCCGAATTGCTGGAGTACGCAAGACGCAGTTGCTTTTTTCAAAACGACCGAAGCCCGGCCAAAGGTAGAATATCCCCAGCCGTGCGTGACGATATCAGCTGCCGGGAGACCAATCTTGTCCTGCAGGCGCTTCGAGCGTGGTTTTCTGGAAAACCCAAATGTCTCGAGTCAGCTTTGGCTGAACCCGTTGACTGGACGGGACTTGAGCGCATCGCAGAGCACCACTCAGTTCTGCCGCTCGTCGCCTATGCGCTAACACGGTATGGCGGCGATTTGGTTCCACAGGAAATTTGTGGACAGCTGCGGCAGCGACTGCTCCTCGCCTCCCACCGGAATCTGACCTTGATCGATGAGTGGTGGCGAATCCTGCAAGCATTCGACGAGGCAGAGATTCCAGTCATTTCCCTCAAGGGCCCCGCCCTCGCGCTCCTCGTCTATCCCAACTTTGCGTTCAGAGAGTTCACCGACCTGGACTTGCTGGTCAGCCCTGAGGAGGTCCCAAAGGCGCGCGATCTTCTGGTTCGCAACGGCTATAGACCCACTTCTTCTCTCGTTGCCGATACGGATGAAATGTTGTTCCGCTCCAGAAATTTCCAGCTGGACTTGGTCCATTGCGAGAACCGAATCTGCGTTGACCTGCACTGGGGTGCACTGCACGAAATGTTTTCGTTTCAGCTGCCCGTCGATCTGCTCTTCAAAGCGGCGCGGATCGAGCATTATGAGGGGATCTCATTTCTTGCCCTCTCGCCGGAACATCTGCTGCTCTACCTCTGTGCTCACGGAACAAAACACTGCTGGCGCAGCCTGCGATGGCTCTGTGACATCGCTTGCCATGTGCAGAGATCGTCAGACCTGAATTGGCGGTCATGCATTCGCTGTGCGGAAACCTCGAACTGCGAACTCGTGCTCAAGCACAGCCTGCTCCTGGCGCAGCAGATATTAGGTTTGGATCTGCCTCCGGAGATGGCGAGCTATTGCGAAGCTGCAAAGGTATCTGCGCTTATCGCCACCGCATCATCGTTTCTGTTTTGTGAGGACGAGGATCTCAGTTATGGGCAGACCATGCGCTTTCATCTGGTTTTTGCGAGGAACTGGCGCGATCGGGCCGCCATGATCTTCGAGCGCATTTTCGTGCCCGCGGAATCCGACTGGCAACAGTTGCGCCTGCCGCGCCCGCTGCATTTTCTGTATTACATGATTCGCCCCATACGGTTCATGCGTGAACGCATTCGCCTCGTGGCGGGAAGGACGGTTTGACCCCTGTCCTCAGGGCGTCGTCGGCGTTGGACGTGCTAAAGGCTCCCGAACAGCCAGCCCGATGAAGGATGCTCCAACGCCAACGAAGATCAGCAGGCCAAATTTCCCCTAGAGCGCTCCTTCACTTGCCAGATAAGGCCAGATTGGTGGTGTTGCTTCGATTAGCTGGTTGTATCGGTCATGGTCGGCAATGATTGTGATGTAAATGTAAGGAAATGGAGCACCGGCAAAAGCGGCTTTGAAATCGGACAGGCCATCATTGGGGTGGTTGCCGCCGCCCAGATGCAACCATTTGCAACCCTTGGATCGAGCCCATTCGGCAGCTTGATTCACAAGTAGAGTGGAAGCCTTGAGCTTTCGCCCTTCTACCGTGGTGCCACTTAAGTGATAGTGCGCGAAATCGTGATCGTACAAAAACAAAGAAGCGCCCACATACTGGCCGCGGGAGGAAGCGAGGCCAAGCATCAGATACGGTCTCAGATTTTCCTGCAGTTCCGCGTAATAGGCCTCAGGAAAGTGGTAGAACGTTCTTGTCTGCAACCGCCACATGGTTTGCTCGTAGATATCCCGGAAAGTTGAGAGGTGTTTCCGAACACCATCAGCGCCCTCAGCGATGATCACCGATAAGGATTTGCGGGCATAGGAGAGATCCGAGATACGATTTTTTTTCAGCCCCGCTATGCGCTGATGGGCCGAGTCCCATTGCGTAAGGTCAACAGCAGTGGTCTGACCGTGTTCTCGAACAATGAAGTCCTGAGCGTCTAGTCCGGTTAAGCGAAACTGATCGATAAGCAGTGGATGCATTCTCAAAAGGCAAGAAACAAGGCCTTCGGACTTACACCATTGGCGTATGCTCTCAAGAATGCAGGAGGTCTCTTCAGATTCGGCACCAGGCTGTGACAAAAGGAGCAATCCGCCATATCCATAAGGAGTGAACGCATCTGAAACCGGAGGTCCTCGCCGAACCATGAGCGGACACAAAGCGCGCGGCGTCCGGTCGCCGCAAATCAACGCTATTGTCTTTCCGCCGCCGATCGTCTCACTCAGCCGCAAGTATTCTGGCCGAAAATAAACGTCGGCACGAGGAGAACGTTCCACCAAGTTCTGCCATAACGCTTCATCCTCCATGCTATGAGAAAGAACATGGATCCGAAGTTTCACTGCTTCGCGGTGAGCGATTTCTGGTTTCATTGGAGGTCGGGGAAAGTACGGACAAGGAGACCCGCGGCCAACAATAGAGGACCAGGAGAGGGAAAGCTAACTATCGATTGGGCATAGTTGCACTATCTTTTGGCTAGCATTTCTTAGTGACTTGAATGATTGGCCTTAAGGCAACGAATAGTAGACACACGGCTGCTCCTTTGCGAAAATTCGCGTGAGAGCAGAATCCCAAGCCCGGACTGGCATCCGGGCTTTTCTACGTCTGGACTCAGATGTTGAGCCTCAGGAGTCTCGCATTCATCTTAGCGTCCGCGATGCGGCGTGCTCGCGCCTTGTCCTCCGCTTCTCTCCATTGCTTTCCCGAGAGAAAGAAAGGGAGGCAAATGGCTATGAAAACGCATACCAAAATGGCTATGAAAATAGCGGTCGCTTCCATGTCATTCTCCTGCGAACAGTTTATACCCGCACCGATTTGGATGCCCTGTCGCGGTTCCTCCATTGCACTTCAGCCAAGTATGTTTACCCTTAGAAACTATTGATAATAAACTTGTTAGCATTGGTGGAGGCGGCGGGAGTCGAACCAGAGGTCCGCATTGACGGGATGCAGGTTGCAGATTCTAAATCGCTAGGATTGCCACGGATGCTATGGCCGCTTTGGCACATCGCACGATTTTGCACGATGGAAGCCTATTGACTTTTCTTCTGGACGACGCCACCGGAAAGACCAAAGCGATTCCAAAACATCAGCGAATGTGTTGATCTATTGCCTGCTCGATCATACGCTGGTGAACCGTCGTTCTACCTGAAAGTGTAATCTCCCCGATGATGCAGAACATGGGCCAGAAGAACCTGCCCGAGCTGCAACCCACCCTTGAAATCAACCCCGATCACGAGATCATCAGAGTGACCGGCAAAACATATTGCCACTATTCGTTAACAAGTTTCTAACGGAGCGAGTCGGGCCGAATTCCCTGTCACCTGTCTTGTCCCTGCTCGTAACTCCTGCCACGCCTCGCATAGGGGTCACTCGGCAATTACGCGAGTAGCGAGTCCACGAAAGGTCCGTGTAGCCGACCAACCAAACATTACTCAACGCAAGCGCGTATATCAGGACCCAACTTGTATAAGGCTCATCTGGACTTAGACAAGTTGGTTCTCGGGATCCGACGCCTGTTCGCCGTCATAACGGCACGAGGTTCGAGGAGAACGGGTTAGGCATCGTTTTTAGAAGTTTCCTTTGATCGGCCGACTGCGGACCACCGAGAGCTACGAAATCATAGGACCGGCCGCCGCCTCCAGTGGCCTCAGTCGCAACGCCCAAGGATTCTTGGCAGCCGTATATCATCTGAGCATAATTGACGAGGAATTGCAGGTACCCCACGCGATCAGCTCGACTCACCGATGACGCCACATAAACAAAGCATGTGCCTCTGCTCGGATGAAAGTGATGGAAATAGTGTGCATTTCCATCCCGCGCCAATTCCGCATGTTCATACGCTAGCTTTCCCAGCTTGACCCGCCGATCACGCGTTAGCCATCCCAGAAAATTCGCGACCCGAAGCCCGGCCTCGTGGGTCGTATTTTCATTCCAGGAAAGGTTGGGGTCAAAATCGTGAACGCGTGCAATCAGGTCGTCGATGAGCAGCCCCAACAAGGCGCGTTTACATGTCTAATTTGCTGCGAAATGGCTGGCATTGCGAGTTCCTCGAGGCGGACCTGAAGACGCCCCTGCCAAGGAAGCTCAACTTCCCCGGTCCGGAAAAGATCGTTGAAACAGCCGAGCGTGGCGGCTACGTCATGAACCTCGAAGGATCGGCAGGCATTGGAAAATGGTATCGAGAAGGGTCGGGGCGGTATCTGGCTTCTCTTAACGGAAGAGCAATACCAGAAGCTAAGAAACTTGTGAGTATCAAAGCGAAAGGGCGACTTCCCTCGCGGGATGTCGCCCTCTCTATCCGACTTGTCGAAGATCCGGTACGGCACCCGGATCGCAACACATCATTGCGGCCTTGTTCGGAAACTCCGAGCAGAGCCCGCACTTCCCTCACTCTTCCGTTATCAGCGTCGCAAGAGCTTCATCACTTCCATCTTTCCAGTTGCCTGGCATGAAGACCGTTGCCGGTCCTCTCAAATGTCTGTGGTCCGCTCTCTTCTTTGGAAGATCGCTCTTCCGTTGGTTTTGATAATAGACCGGAAACCCCCTAATACAAGGCACTTCCAAACATTTTCCGGTGTGGAAATGGCGCACTGATTGTGGAAATGCAGTCCGGAGAATATCGGCTTGATGGATGTGCGGCCGCCACCATAACCACTATCCATCGCTGCTCAGCCCTCCCTCTTTACATCTTTCACCTTCTTATTCACGAGCCCAAGAAAGCTGCTGTGTCGCAGATGCCCGTCTCCCGTCCATTCTGCGTATTCGAACTCACCTACGAGCTGTGGCTTCAGCCAGACGCAATCCTTCATCTTCACCGCGGCGAGGCCTGCGCCCCATCTGCCTTCTTTCGCCTGTGGCAGATTGGCGAAAGGGCATTGCTTCACCTCAAGTGGCTTCATTTTCCTGATCAGATCGGCGCGCGAGACCGGCGTGAACCCATTGCGGCTGCGTGAGGCGTAGAGAAGCTTTCCATTTTCGTAATATCCGAACACCACCGCATCGAACGTCGAGCCGCCAACCGTATATCCACCGATCACAAACGGCTGACTTTTGTTCACCCGCATCTTCCGCCAGGCGCCGGACCGCTTGCCGGGCTCGTACTTACTGTCGCGGCGCTTTGCCACCAGCCATTCGAGCCCGTGGGCCTTCACCGCGCGGATGATGTCTTCCATCCTTCCTTCGACCGGCTCCATGTAACACAAAGGAGCCTGCAGCTTCGGGACGATTTGTCCCTCGAGGAGAGCCTTTCGCTCATCCAGAGGCTTATCAACCAGGATTTCTCCTTTGAATATCAGCAGGTCGAACACGAAGTACACCAGTGTTCCCTTGGCAGACTGGTAGTTCTGAAGGAGATTGAAGGACGGCCTGCCCTGTTCATCCAGCGCCGCCACTTCCCCATCGATCAGGGTTTCATCCAGAAGGGTACGCAGTGCCTTGGCGATAGACGGGAACTTCCGGGAGAAGTCGTTGTCCCTTCGCGAGCGGAATAGGATCCTATCCCCTGAGCGGCCGGCGAGCGCGCGATAGCCGTCGATCTTGATCTCGTACAGCCACCCCTGCGGCAGAGTGTCCGTCTGCAGGAGGAGCATGGGCTCGATGAATTTCACGCAACCAGTGTAACTACCGGGATTTTCTCTGCTGCGTCTGAATCTCAAGGAAGTCCGGAGGGGGGATGATCTTCACTCCCGCACGCATTAAGCAACTTCATCGATGCCCAGCACGGCTCTTGTACGGCACTTCGGCCTCGAGATATCGCAACTATCCTTCCTCATCGATAAGATGTGTGTGACCAAGCCGCATGCCTTTATGTTCCTGATGATGCTGCACGCTGGGTCAGCGAAAGCCGCCCGCATTTCGTCCGATGCGTTTTCTTGCCTGACGGAGTTCTGATGTTAGCTCAGCCACGACACGCCTCAGGAGTTCATTTTCATTTGCCAGAGTGAGTATTCGCGATTTCAAGTCGGAGAAATCGGCATTCTGGGTCATGGTTCTCTCAAGCACTCGGACCGTGGGCACATCAGGCTCACGCCTGCGCTTCTTGTGGCGCGTTCTCTTTCGCCCGCCGTTGGCTCGTCCAAGTTGCATGGCATGTGGATTTGGGATGTATTGCAACGCTGCTACCGCTCTCATGACAGCCGCTCGCACTTGTAAAGATCCGCCGTGGCTGCTGTTTATGACACGCGAGGCGGTAGCTGTCGAAACGCCAGCCAATTGTGCGATATCTTTCAGGGTCGGTGTGCTCATACTTGCCTGGACGTGTAATTCAGCAAGACTGCGACCGTGAGGAATATCTCGGTCTCCAAAAGAATGTGTATCCACACAGCGTGAACGTTAACCGCAAACGCCCTGTAAGACTTTAAACGGCATAGCTTTTACAACTTTCATCTCTTAGAAGCGCGTTCGTCAAGTTCCTGCTTTACGACCAGACTGCTGGTGCAGATGCGGTCCATCGAAAAGACTCAAAAACGCTCGGCAGAGAACCAGAGGCTGCGCCAAACAGTCTTGCACGCGCAGCAGCTAGAGTCGCGGCCGACAGGTATGCTTCGAGCGTCGTCCAAAATCTTTCAGATCCATCTTGACAACTCTCAATTGTAACGAGTACCGTTTCAAGATTCGGTAACGTACACGCTCATTAATTAGTTTGATATCAGTCCGGCGCGAGCTTTCGATGCCGCTTTAAGCCCATCGTCTGACGCACCATGACTAGGAAAGGCAGGAACCTTCGTGAGGCGATCTACTTCAAAAATGGCTTTTTCGAGCTTGTTGGCGATCATGCTAGCGGGACTAGCGCCGCTGTTCGTCGAATCTGCTTGTGCGCAGACCGATCAGGGTACCATCACCGGGGGGGTTCAGGACAAGTCGGGGGCTGTGATCGCCAATGCGCAAGTTACAGTTACGAATGTCGACACCGGGCTCGCATTTCAGACAAAAACGAACGGCAGCGGCACCTATGTAGTGTCGCCGATCAAGATCGGCAACTACACGGTGACAGCCGCGGCGAGTGGGTTCCAGACTGTCACTCACGAAAACCTGCATGTAGATGCACAACAGCGGCTGGATGTGAATATAACGCTGAAGCCTGGCGCCACCTCGGAGACAATAACGGTATCCGAAGCGCCTCCGCTTCTGCAGACGCAGGATGGAGCCGTAGCGCAGGTCATCAGCACGGAGACAATCAACAATACTCCGCTGAACGGGCGCAACTGGGTTTACATTGCTCAGCTGACTGCCGGAGTCGCGCCGCCATTTGGAAATACGCGCGGCAGTGGAACAGGCGATTTTGTAGCTAACGGACAACGCGCGGAACAGAACAACTTCATCCTCGACGGCGTGGACAACAACACCAATCTCGTTGACTTCCTGAATGGCTCCAGTTATGTCATGCGGCCTCCACCCGATGCTCTCTCTGAGTTCAGCCTTCAAACCAGCAACTTCAGCGCGGAATTCGGACATTCGGCGGGCGCGGTCCTGCAGGCAAACATTAAATCGGGAACGAATCAGATCCATGGCGACGTCTGGGAATATTTTCGCAATACCCATCTGGACGCCATCAACTGGAATGCCGGGCCGAACGCAATCACTCCGCCGTATCACCAGAATCAGTTCGGGGCCACGCTCGGCTTTCCTATCTGGAGGAACAAGCTCTTCTACTTCGGCGACATCGAGGCCAACCGTATCTCAATCAGCAATCCCTCGCAGATTAATGTGCCATCGGCGCTTGAGAAGCAGGGCAACTTCTCGGAGTTGCTGAACGGCAACCTGACTGGCGTGGGTGCACCGACAATGCTCTATGAGCCAAACTCGGCTAATCTTGCCCAGCCTCTGGTCTGCAATGGGCAGCAGAACGTGCTGTGTCCCAACCAGATCAACGCGACCGCTTCGACAATCCTCAACCTTTATCCGGCGCCGAACGCCAACGGTGGCAAGCTCTACAACAACTACATCGTCAATGTGGGCAACAGTGACAACATAATCCAATGGGATCAGCGCCTGGACTGGAATATCAGCGCCAAAGATCAGAGCTACGCGCGCTACAGCTACCTGCATGACATCAAGACGAACGGCCTTCCGCTCGGACCAATCCTCGATGGCAGCGGCTATGGCGGTCAATACGACACTAATCTCGCAATGAACTTTATGGGTAGCGAGACCCATATTTTCAATCCCAGCCTGACCAACGAGTTGCGTTTCGGCTACAACTGGGGTGTTTTCAATTTCCAGCAGCCGAATGCTTACAATCCAACACTGGCTGAATCACTGGGCTTGGGGCCGCTGCCGCCGGGGTTGAAGCCGGGCCAGTATGGTTTGCCGCAGGGGTATGTGAACGGCACGATACAGCAGTGGGGCTCGACCGGCATCAGCCGGGAATCGCAGAATGTTTACCAGATCCTGGATAACGTAACGAAGATCTGGGGCAATCATTCGTTCAAATTCGGGGTTTCGTTCCAGGCCGTCCGGTTCTATTACATCTACGCTCCCGCGGACCTCGGTCAGTATCACTGGGATGGCCAGTTCACCGGCGTGCCCGGCCAGCCCAATACCGGCAATGCCGTGGCCGACATGCTGGTGGACCAAGAGAACTACGCAGCCCTCTCGGTCTCTCCCAACGTCAACGACGCGCAGTGGTACAACGCTGCCTATGTGCAGGATGACTGGAAGCTCACGCCGAAGCTGACTCTGAATCTCGGCGTCCGCTATGACTATTTCCAGCCCTACAAGGAGAACGCAGGACAGCAGGCAAACTTTGTCGTGACCGGTCCCCTCGCCATCAGCACAGGTTCCGGCGTCCTCCAGTTTCCAAAGAGTCAGCGAAACGTCGATCTCGGTGCCCCGTTCCTGAATGCGTTGGCTAAGGACAACGTCGCGGTGCAGTATGTCGATAACGAGCGCCTGGTGACTTCGCAAAATACGAACTTTGCACCGCGCATCGGTTTCGCCTACTCCGCACGTCCAGATACCGTCGTGCGCGGTGGTTTCGGTATCTTCTATGGCGGTTTGCAGTCGGAAGGCAACGGAAACCTCGGGGCAAACTTCCCCTACTCCAACCAGGCTAGTTTCTTTGCACCTACCTGCGTTCAAGATAACTGCCCATCAATTGCTGCACAGGGCGTTACGTTGCAGGCAGGTCTACTCCCAGCCACCAACGGTGGCCAGTTGCAGACCTTCATCTCTCAGCCGGGCTTCCACTCTATCGACCCGCATGTCAAGCCGCCCTACACGATGAGCTTTAGCCTGGGAGTGCAACAGCAGATTTCACCCAGCCTCGTCGCGTCGATTACTTATGTAGGCAATCTCGCCCGCCACCTGGAGCTTTACGGGGCACCAAATACAGCCCCAGGGTTATGGAGGCCTGGCACCAACACGAACCCGTTCAATCCTTTCCCGGATCTGGGTGGCATCGGACAGGTTCACTACGCCGGTGTAAGCACCTACAACGCCTTGCAGGCCAAACTGGAAAAGCGCCTTTCGCACGGACTGTCATTTCTGGCCACCTACACGTGGTCGCATGCACTGGACGACGCGAGCGATGCTGGTGGTCTCTTCACCGCCATTGGTAACCGGCAACCGGCGTTGATTCCCTACATCGACGAATTTACGAACTCGGTGTTCGACGTTCGCAACCGCTTTACGATTAACGGCAACTATGAGCTGCCCTTCGGCAGAGGCAAGGCATTTCTGAGTAACAGTTCGCGCCTGGTTGATGAGATGGTTGGCGGCTGGTCAACGAGCCTGACATGGGCCGCGCAGACCGGCACACCATTCACGGTCTATCCGAACATCAGCACGGCGGCCGGTGGAAGTGCGCGTGCATTCCCGGTGCGCGATCCTTTTGCCGGTGGAGGCACACCTAATCCGACTAATCCCAGCCTCACCTCCTGCCCGGGAAATGTCAAAACGATACTGAACTATTTCAACCCTTGCGCTTTTCGCAACCCGGTGCCAGGCGAGACGATCTCGGATGCCACGCATCCGGTCGGCTCGGTGAATCCGGATGGTGTTCCGGTCCTTTTCCAGGCCCCGGTTACCGATAAGGCGACTGCAATCGCGCTGCTCGGCAGCACGCAAAACAACATCTACGGTCCCGGCTACTACCAGGTGAATATGTCCCTGTTTAAGAGCTTTCCGATCTGGCGCGAACAGAATCTACAGTTCCGTGCAGATGCCTTTAACCTGCTGAATCACCCAACGCTGGGGCAACCAAACGGCTCCATGAATGCGAACGGAGGCCTGATCTCTGGGCCGAAGTTCTTCCAGAACAACACCCCTGATGCCCGCTTCTTCCAGCTATCGCTGAAATATATGTTCTAGAAGCGAATGCCCGACTTCCCTGAGACGGCTTCTCCTGAATGAGAAGCCGTTCTCTAATTTCATTCATTGGAGAGAAGCTTTGTTGCAATCGAAGGCTTGCACCTGGTGTCTTGTTCCTGTCATGGTATTTTGCGGCGCATCTCTGAGCCGCGCCCAATCCCTCCCGGTGAAGGTCAGCTCTCCCGATCATCGGATTACGCTGCACTTCGCAGTACAGCCTGCCAAGGGGCAGAAGCCTGGGCAGGACGGTCAGCTCGTCTACTCCGTCTCATTTCACGGAAAGAATGCCTTCGAAAATCCGGCCTCGGGTTGGAGCTTGCCAACCAGCCTCCGCTCGGTGCAGCGGTGCACATTAGTGACAGCACGCCTGGTTCCGGAGTTGACGATTACACGCTGCTCGCAGGTAAAACGTCTGCGGTTCACGATACTTACAACAGCCTGACCGTCCACGCTGTCGAGAGCGCGAACCCCGGGCGAAAGTTCGATATCGAAGCACGTGTTTATAACAGCGCCGTGGCTTTCCGGTACCACGTACCCGAGCAGGCCGCGCTCGCGCGGTATCAGCTTATTCAGGAAGACACGGAATTTCGCCCTGTGATGGACGCTTCGGTATGGGCATTGCGCCTGCCGAATTACCAGAGTGCGTATGAGAGCGAGTATGTGCCGTCCGTGTTGAGTGCCTTGAGCAATCAGGGTGGTGTGTCGAGCTACATTCTGAATGGCGCGCCAATGTTAATGCACATGCCTGGTGTCGCGTGGGCAGCCGTCGGAGAAGCCGACCTCGAGGGCAATGCGGCGATGTATCTGGAGAATCCCACCGGCAACTGGACAGGACATTACATCGTCAGCAAGACTTCACCGCCGGTCGTTGGCAACGGACCGGCCGTGGATGCGAGCCTTCCACACGACAGCGCGTGGCGCGTGATCCTGCTCGGCGATACTCCAGGTGAGTTGATCGAGTCGAATGTGATCACGGATCTGAATCCTCCGAATCGCGTTTCGGACATGAGCTGGATTCATCCGGGCAAAGCTTCGTGGAACTGGTGGGATGGCGACCTGGGGCCGGACGGCAAATCTGCCTATACGACTGAGAACATGAAGTACTATGTCGACTTCGCCGCGGAGTCCGGATTCCCTTACATGATGCTGGATGCCGGTTGGTCGGGCAACGACATCACGAAGATGCGGGGCAATGTGGATGTTCCCGAGCTGGTGCGCTATGCCGCAACAAAGAACGTGAAGGTATGGATCTGGCTATATTCGAAGGCGGTCGCCGCGCAGATGCAGGAGGCATTTCCGCTGTATGAGAAATGGGGTGTGGCGGGCGTGAAGATTGATTTCGTCCTGCGCAACGATCAGGAAGGGATCAAGTGGTATTACGACGTGGCGAAGCTTGCGGCTGACCATCATCTTATGGTGGATTTTCACGGCGCCACACAGCCATGGGGTATCCAAAGAACTTATCCCAACGTTCTCGACTACGAGGCGGTGCTAGGTCTGGAAAACAACAAAGCTGGCCGGCGCGATGGCCCGATCAATCGCACGACATTTCCCTTTACGCGCATGTTGAGCGGCCCTATGGACTATACGCCCGGCGGTTTTGACAGCGTGACGCGGGAGGAATTCGTCGCTCGGGATAAGAGCCCTATGGTGATGGGCACGCGCGCGCAGCAGCTGGCACTGTACGTGATCTTCGAGGAGCCGCTTGCGATGGTTTCGGATGTACCGTCAGCGTATGCAAACCAGCCGAGCTTCCAGTTCATCAAGGATGTTCCGACCGCCTGGGATGAGACCCGAGTGCTCAATGGAATGCCGGGTGAGTTCATAACGCTTACCCGGCGCCACGGCAACGAATGGTACCTCGGCAGCATAACGAACTGGACATCGCGCAATCTGCGTGTACCGTTAAGCTTTCTCGGAAGTGGAAAATACAGGGCGGAAATTTATGAGGACGCCGCCGACGCGGAGCAGAATCCGAAACATGTCACCATTCGGCAGCAGGATGTGCGGAGCAGCAATATACTCACGCTGCCTTTGGCCAGTGGTGGCGGATGTGCGGTTCGGTTTGTGCCGGTACCTAATCACTAACTCGCTGCGGCAGCGGTGGAATCGGCGATGCGGTTCAGGAAGAGTGGAAGGTTGCTGCGCAGAATGATGTGCGGAGCAAGACGATGCGTCTTCACCGGTTTGTCCTTATCTATCAGATGACCAAGCAGCGTCTCGAAAGCCATCTTTCCCTGCGCCTCGGGGCGCTGATAGAGGGTGGCCAGCACCTTACCAGATTCGAGGAGCGGCACCAACTCGTGAAAGAGATCGGTAGTCACTACCTGGACGCGCCCTAGAAGCTTCTGCTCTTCGAGCGCGTGAAGCACGGGCAGGCTGTTGGCGGTACTAATGTAGATTGCGTCAGGTCGGCTTTTGCTCTTGAGCAGGGAAATCGTTTGGCGGTAAGCTTCTTCCGGGCTCTCGTGAGACTCCACGACCGGGAGAAGAGTGAGATGCGGAGCGTACAAGGCGAGGCTGGCTGCAAATCCCCGGAGCTTCTCTGCGTGGTCGAAGGTGGCCAGCTCGCCGGTAATGGTAGCGACACGCGATGGTTCCTGCAGCCTGTGAGAGAGCAACTCGGCTGCAAGCGCGCCGCTGGTATAAGCGTCAACGGCCACGCAAGCGATCCGACCACTTTCGGGCGCATCGCTGGCCACGCAGAGCATGGGAATACCCTGACCGACGATGCGTCGGATCACGGGAGCCAGCTCGTTCCGATAGCCGGGAGTAAACAGAATGCCGTCATAATGTTTGCCTGCCGCACCTTCGAGCGCCTTGAGATCTCCTGAGCCGAGGCGTGGAAAGTCAATAAAATCGAGCGCGATTTGCATACCGCCGGTTGCTTCGGCAGCATTTCGAATGCCGCTCCGCAGTGGATCAAAAAATGCGGCAATCTCGCGGGGAAGAACTGCAACGATCCGCAGTTTGCGGTTGAGCTTGAGCGACCGTGCCGCTATGTTCGGCTTGTAGCCGAGCTGTTCGGCCATGCGCAGCACGCGTGCCTTTGTGCGGGCGCTTACTCCGCTTCGCCCATGCAAAGCGCGGTCGACGGTGCCGATGGATGTTCCCAGAGCCTTGGCGATATCGCGGATGCCCGCCGCGCTGCCGCTCTTGTTGGCGGTTCTCATTCTGTTGGATGTTTTCACTCTTTACCCACCACTCCCGAGGAAACGCGAATTGGGGAAGATTGATTTTGACAGCGAAATCCAACAATGTGTAGTGTTGTTTACGTTAACGTACACACACAAGCATCTGTTGTCTGAGCTTTTACTCGTTCTGCCAGTCACAGTGAAGGTCGTGGACTGAATCCTTATCCACAGCATATTCCTTCTCCGTGCCATCGCGGCGCGAGTTCACGTGCTACATCGCGATTTTTCCGTGGGCCGGAAAGCCGAATATCTTCCCGCAATTGCCTCTGAGAGGATCACCAAATGTCTAGCCTGTTCCGCAGAACTCCTGCCCGTTCGTCGGGGCCCGAGCAATTCCTTTTGTCAATCATTGTTTTTTGCGCTTCTATCTTCGCAGACGTACCTCCGATGCTGTGCCAGCCGAACAATACCGTCCCGGTGCAGATCCGCTATGACGAGACAAGGCACACGTTTCGTATGGACGCTGCAGATGTCTCGTACATCTTCGGCGTGAACCAGAGCGGTGCCTTGCAGACGCTCTACTGGGGGAAGCGCCTGCGGCCGGCAGATCCGATTCCCGAGGCACGCCTCGATGGAGGCACCTCTGCATTCGATCTGCCGGTCAATGCCACTCCGCAGGAGTTTACCGGCTGGGGAGGTGGCCTCTTCGTCGTGCCCGATTTGAAGATCACCTTTCCCGACGGTAATCGCGATCTAGTGCTGCATTACGTGTCGCATGCCATCCACAACAATGCCCTAACGGTTGTTCTCAAAGACATTAGCCGCGATGTATTCGTTGAGCTGCAATACGAGATAGATCCGGAAACAGGAGTGCTGGCGCGTTCCGCCCGTGTTGAGAACCGCATGCACGAGCCATTTACCATCGAGCAGGCGTTTGCCGCAACGTGGAACCTGCCGGCAAGCAGCGATTATCAGCTTCGATATCTCACTGGTCGCTGGGCGGGGGAGTGGAACCTGCAGCAGTCAGTGCTCCACCCGGGCAAAGTGGTGCTCGAGAGTCGACGCGGCTCGACCGGCGACGAGGTAAATCCCTGGTTCGCAATCGAGCACGGCAGCCAACCCGATCAGGATGTCGGCGATGTATGGTTCGGCGCAGTCGGATGGAGCGGTTCATGGCAGATCAACCTCGAGGAGGACTGGGCGAATCGGGTGCGCGTCACAGGTGGGTATACTCCGTTTGATTTTGCGTATGTGCTCGCGCCCGGGCAATCGCTGGATACGTCAAAATTTTACGGTGGTTATTCTAGCGCGGGCATCGGCGGAGCTTCGCGGCTGCTGCACCGCTTCGAACTCGATGCCATTGTGCCGAAAGCGCCGCATCGTCGCCTACGACCGGTCCTCTACAACTCGTGGGAAGCGACCGGCTTCGACGTGAACGAGGCAGGCCAGGAGGTGCTGGCGGAAAAAGCAGCCAGCATCGGCGTGGAGCGCTTTGTGATGGACGACGGCTGGTTCGGCGAACGCAAGGACGATCGTGCCGGGCTTGGGGATTGGTACGTGAACCCGCAGAAGTTTCCCCACGGTTTGAAACCTCTGATCGACAAGGTGCACGCGCTTGGCATGGACTTCGGGATCTGGGTCGAGCCGGAGATGGTGAACCCTGACAGTGCTCTCTATCGCAAACACCCCGACTGGGTGCTCAATTTTCCAGGACGTCCGCGCACCGAGGGCCGCAATCAGCTTGTGTTGAACCTCGCGCGTGACGATGTGCGCGCGTATGTTTATGGGTTCCTAGACACGCTGCTCAGCGAGAACGACATTGCCTTCTTGAAATGGGACTACAACCGCAACTGGTCGGAGCCGGGTTGGCCGGCGGCGCCGCTCGACAAGCAGAAGGAGGTCTACGTCAAGTATGTCCAGAACCTTTACAGCATCCTGGCCGAGTTGCGCGAGAAGCACCCGCATGTCGAGATTGAGTCCTGCTCGGGCGGAGGGGCGCGGGTGGATCTCGGCATTCTGCGCCTCACCGACGAAGTCTGGCCTTCCGACAATACAGATCCTTTCGATCGTCTGAGCATCCAGGATGGTTTTGCTTACGCCTATTCACCGGGGTTGATGATGGCGTGGGTCACCGACTCGCCGAACTGGATGAACAATCGGGCGACTTCGCTCGAATATCGTTTCCTCTCGTCGATGCAGGGAAGCCTCGGAATAGGCGCAAACCTGAACAAGTGGACACCCGAGGATTTCGCGACAGCGAAAAAGCTGGTGGCCGAATACAAAACTATTCGCGCAACTGTGCAGGATGGCTCCCTCTACCGGCTGATCTCGCCGCTGGGGGGAAGCGAGTACTCGGTCACACAGTCAGTGGCCCGGGACGGACATGAGGCAGTTGTCTTCGCGTTTCTGCACTCAAGCCAGCAGGGAAGACCTTATCCTCAGCTTTACCTGCGTGGACTCGATCCGGATGCTGTCTACATTATTCACGAGCAAGTGGGCAAACTCGCCGATGGCTCCGTGCAGCGCGCGAGCGGCGATTATTGGATGCATCACGGAATTGGTGTTTCGTTGCGCGGCGATTTTCAGATGGCTTTCTTTACGCTGGAACGGGAGGAGACACAGTAAGGAGCAGCCTATGCATCCCGCTTTTATTTCAAGCATGTGTGGTGCTAGCTTCAATTTCCTCAAGCGTACGCCCCTTCGTTTCCGGCACGAAGAAGAAGACGAACACTGCGCCTGCGAGGCAGATAGCACCATACAAGAAAAAACTACCTGCACTGCCTACTGCAAGATTGATAAATGGAAAGGAGTAAGTCAGAGCAAACGACGAGATCCAGAGGGCGGAGACGGCGACGGATACGCCGAGCGAGCGCAGCCGGTTGGGGAAAATCTCGGTAATCAACACCCACGTCAGCGGCGCAAGAGTCGTGGCATAGCATGCAATGGCGCAGAGCGTCAGCGCCAGCACTGCCACGCCATGCTGACCAACGTGATAGGCAAATCCCGCCAGCAGGTGTGATATGCCGATGCCGCAGCAGCCGACCAGCATCAGTGGGCGGCGACCAAGCCGGTCGACAAGAGCCATGGCAACAAGCGTAAAGAGCAAGTTGATGGAGCCGGTGATGACGATGTCGAATAGGATCTGATTAGCGCCGAGTCCGGCAGCACGATAAACCTCTTCAGCGTAGTTGAAGAGAATATTGATACCGCTCCACTGCTGCAGGACCGCCAGGACAATTCCCACGATGAGGACAACTCGCACGCCCGGCTGAAGCAGACCGCTCCAGCTTGCGGTCCGCCGCTCTTCATCGCGCAATGCGCTGGTGATTGCTGCGGTCTCGGCCGTTGCGTATTCCGCGCTGCCACCAATCCTGCGCAGTACCTTGAGAGCCTGTTCTGTGCGTCCGCGGATCAGAAGCCAGCGCGGGCTCTCCGGTATCGCGAATGATGCTGCGAGAAAAACAATCGCAGGCACAGCGACCGCCGTGAACATCCAGCGCCAGCCGAACTGGACATTCCACGATGCCAGCATCGCTTCGGGCGAGGCGTCTGCCGGTACGGGAGTGGCAATCTGCCAGTTAACAATCTGTGCCAGCAAAATGCCAATGACGACGGCAAATTGATTCAGGCTTACGAGCCTCCCGCGGTGCGCAGCCGGGCTGACCTCCGCGATATAGAGCGGCGAAATATTTGAGCTCAGACCGATCGCAGTTCCACCAGCGATCCGCCACACGATAAAAGTCACGAATGAAGATGCCCATCCTGTGAATACAGAGGAAACCGCGAAGAGCATAGCCGACACTAGCAGCACCGGCTTGCGCCCATAGAGATCGCCGAGCGCTCCGGCGACAAGCGATCCGGCAAAGCAACCCACCAGCGCACAACTGTTCGCCCATCCCACAGCCGATGCGCTTTGCAGATGGAAATAGACTTCGAAGAATTGACGCGCGCCGCCGATGACGACCCAGTCATACCCGAAGAGCAGGCCTCCGAGAGCCGCAACCAGTGCTATCCCCCAGACATATTTCGAGGCTCGCGTATTGTGAGCGGGCTGGCTGTTGGTTGTCGAAACAATCGGGCTATTCACGGCTAGGGTCCACGAGCAGATCGCGAGCGCCGGGATGAGAGCGGTCCAATTTTTGAACCTCTTCGAGTGCGGTGCGCCCCTCGCTCTCCCGGCCAAGCCCGAGTAGCGCCTGGGCTCTGAGATATGATGCCGTGATGTGTTGGCGCTTCTGCAGGTCCTCTTCAAAGAGCAGCATGGCCGGCAGAGAAGTGGCGAAATAATCGATCTTCGGAGTCTCCTTCGCCAATGCTGCCGCGTAGTCGAGGATCCGGGCAAACTGTGAAGCAGCCTCCTCCTCGCGGCCAAGGCGGCGCAATGCCATCGCGCTCCAGTAAGTCATCTCGGAAACGGTTCGTACCTGCATCTGTTGAAAGTCGCCGCGTTGCCGCTCAGCTTTCTCCCAGTGCATCTTTGCTCGTTCTGCATCTCCGGCCGCAGACCAGGCTTCTCCAAACCAGAACTCGATATTGCTGCTGTTCGCCAGCAGATGACGAGCCTCGTTAAGGCTCCGCGGAGGACGATCCGCAGCCTCAAAGTGCTCTATGGCACTGTGCGCATCGCCTGCCGTAAGCGCCTGGCGGCCCAGCAGAAGCTGCGCGCGAACGTATTCTCCCAACACCAGCCCTTCGCCTCCCTCCCAAGGCTGGAAGCTGCGCGACAGCAGCAGCGAGAGCGCATCAGCTGGTCTGTCAACCTGGTTGTACAGAGCAGCCAGTTCCACCGACAAATCGTCGCGCAGCGCAACCAATTCTCGATCTGTTTCCAGTTGAGCCAGCCGTTCGGCAGGATCATCTCCCAAACGCCTGCGGAGCTGATCCTCTTCATAGAGAATGCGAGCATCGTTCGGGTCTGCAAGCCGTGCGCGCCGAAAAGCCTCTCGCGCTCGGTCCTCATTATGCCTCACGTTGTAATAGGCAATGCCCAGATTGCGCCAAACGGTAGGAAATGCGGGGTCAAGACCTGCTGCTCTTTCCCATTGCTCGATTGCATCCTGATGGCGACGCCGGTCGTAGAGAAAATTGCCGAGATAATAAGGAGCGCGCGTGTCTTCGGGATTGGCGATCATCGCCTCTTGAAGCACCTTCATCTCTTCAAGACGGCTTGGAAGGACATACGTCGACGCCGCTTTCCCTGCTAGTACATACAGGTCGCGGCTCGCGGTAGCATCGCCTCGAATCGACCGAATGAAAGCGCGAGTGTAGAGTCCTATCGCGTCACTTTCATCCCCAAGAACTCTTTCCGCATCATCGAGAAGCCCAGCTCGGATGCAGTCATAAGCCAGATCCAAACACTGTTCGGAAGTAATGGGCAGAACGCCTGACTCGAGAAAACGGCTCCAGATATCCAATGGATCGAGCGCGAGCACAGCATCAAGCTCGGCTTCTGCTTCGGCATCGCGTCCCAATCGCCGCAAGATCGTAACACGGAGATTTCGCGCATTGAGGTTATCCGCATCGGCTCGCAGTGAGCGATCGATGTGCTCCATTGCCGCCGCGAGACGTCCGTTGCACATATCGATCTCTGCGAGGCGGTGATAGCTGGGTCCACGCCACGCTGCCGACCACGTTGCTTTGTAGAAGGCATCGTAGGCTTCCACGCTGCGATCCTGGAACAACAGCGCCATACCGAAGTTGTAGTAGGGCTCGCTGTCATAAGGATTCGGATTGCGTGCCGTCAGCCGCTCAACCGCTGTGCGGAAACAATTCTCGGCCAGCCCAAATTCGCCTCGACGCAAGTGCGCGCGGCCCAGCGCATTGTTAGAGCGGCTGTCACGCGGATCACGTCGCAGCGCTTCGCGCCAGTACGGTTCCGGTGAACGCGTGGCATTCCGATACTGCTCGAGATGAAGCCCCGTGAGATAAAGCTCATCGGCGGTTGCAATTTCTTCAGGTGCGGAAGGCTCCGTGGCTACCACTGGTGCCCGGGCAGGCGAAATCTCAGCAGGTCCGTAATGCAGGAGTACCTCGGCGCCTTGTAGTAGTTCAAGTGCCCACGCCGCGATACCGCTGGGAAGTTCTAGACTGATCCGCTCCGGGCTCTCCGGTCGCAGTGTGCCGCTCCATGCGATGACTTCCCCTTCTATCGAAGTCAGCCGCAGCGCAGCATCTTTAACCTCGCGCGTTACCATGAGATGAACCTGCCCGCTGCCGCCTTCGCAAGCTACGCGCAGCGCAGCATGCAGATTGGCGATATCGGGAACTCCGATTTCGCGGATCGGATACCAGAACTGGCTGAAGCTCTTTGTCTCGCCGGGGGCGAGGAAAGAGAAGTCGGGCTGATTGTCGGTATAAACACCGGCCATCAACTCGATATATGGCCCATCATTATCCGTAAGGCTGCGATCCCACGCATAGCCGAACTCGTGATTGCCCCACGTCCATTGCTTTTTTCCCGGCGCGATGTGGTGATTGGCGACATGGACGACGCCCGCGCGTGCCGCGTGATCGTAACCCCCGAAGAAATCCTCGCGCGAGTTGGCGATCATGTAGCTGGTCGGAACCGGGATGTTGGCATACCACCGCAGATCATTCGGCGGGTATGAGCCGTCGGGCAGATAATTGCTCGGCATCTCAGCGGCGGGCACACCGTGGAGCACCCGCTCACCATAAGGAATGCCGTAGTACATGCCCAGGCTGCACGGGAACTCCGTCACTGCGCGCTTGGCATGATCCGCAACATAGCGCACATCATGCGGAAAGAAAGACTGATAGTGCTCGTGAACGCGCGTGGCAAGGTTCGCCCACCACAGGAATGTCTGTGTATCCCACGTACGGTTGTAAAGCCGGACCTTTACTTCGATGTAGGCGCATCCTGGCCGCAGACAGACCCCATGCATGCCTTTCATGCGTGAGATGGGATCGTGGTCGCTGCACCACACCGTGACCGATCCGTCCGCAGCGCGCTCGACGGTGACTTCGACCGGCATAAATGTGGCGGGACGATGATGCTGTGGCCAGTTGAACTCAACGCCGCCGGAAATCCAAGGGCCGGCCAGACCAACCAGCGCAGGCTTGATCACGTTTTGGCGATAAAAGAAGTCGTAACCGTTGATCTTGTCATACCCGACATGGATGCGGCCGCCAATGTCAGGGAGGATCATGAGGCGCAGGTACTCGTTTTCGAGATGCACTGCCTGCCAGGCATGCTCGCACGGCTCGGTCGCCACTCGGTCAATCACCGGCAGAGGATAAACCTTGCCGCTGCTGCCCTGATAGACGCGCTTTTCCAGAAACAGGGGGTTGGGGTCTGGCGCCGCGGGCAGATAGGTTTTCAGGACCACCGGCTCTCGCCAGACCTTTACAGCCCCGTTTTCGCTGGCGGGCGCCGCGGGCAGTTGCAGCGCCGAAGTTTCCGTCACAAGGGAATTGATTATCTGGCTGGACATAATCGCGGTAGTTGATTGCGCTCGTTAACGTTACCGCAACGAGGAGATATTTGGCAACTGCTTTCTTTGAACAATGGGGTCTCTAGAATGGCTTGTGGCTTTTGTTAATTCTCCCTTTTTGTTTTTTTTTGCTCGGGATTTGCTTGACAGTTCACCTTCAGCAGTTCTACAGTTTTTGCGTTTGTACTTACGTTAACGTTACCGCCCTGCCCGCGCAGACGCCGCAATCATGGAGGCCCCGCTATGACCGCCCGCATCGTCCTCTCTTGCAGTCCCACACTGGTCACCAGCAACCGCACTAGGTCCCGGATCGGGCTGCGAAAACCTTCTGTCCGCTCCCTACTTGCCGCCATTGTCTGCAGTCCATTGCTTGTCGCTTCGCCGGTCTTTCCGCAGGTGAACGGCGCCGGGCAGAGACCTTACCTCGGCTGGAGCAGCTTCAGCGAACAGACGATCAACTCCGGCTTTCTCACTCAGGCCAATATCGAGGCACAATCCGACGCTCTTGCCGCTTCCGGGCTCCAGAAGCACGGCTTTCAGTACATCAACATTGACTCCGGCTGGATGTCCACCTTCGACGCGAATGGCCGTCCTATTCCCGCAGCTCCGAACTTTCCGAACATCAAGGCCCTGATCGACCACATTCACGCCAATGGACAGAAGGCCGGCATTTACTGGATTCCCGGCATCGAGCAGCCGGCCGTTGATGGCAATTTCCCTATCCTTGGCACGTCTTACACCACGCAGCAAATCGTTGCCATCCCGCTTGCACAGGGCAACACGTTTGCCGCTCCGCCGCCCAATCCATATCACGACAAGATCGACTTCACTAAACCCGGCGCACAGGAGTACATCAACTCTATCGTTGACCTCTTTGCCTCATGGGGCATCGACTTCATCAAGCTCGACGCTGTAGCTCCAGGCTCGGATGTAGACAGCCTTGCTATCGATGATCGGCCCGACGTGGAGGCATGGTCGAAGGCGATCGCACAGAGCGGCCGTCCTATCTGGCTGACCATCTCCTGGGATATCGACCAGGACTTCCTCAGCACCTGGCAGCAGTTCTCGAATGCCCGCCGCATC
>Ga0210391_10000209_pt1 | contig 68779 bp, 66 predicted proteins | sample IncBWC12OmetaG_FD_160573 | JGI IMG/M metagenome (GOLD analysis project Ga0210391, IMG submission 160573) | Forest soil microbial communities from Barre Woods Harvard Forest LTER site, Petersham, Massachusetts, United States - Inc-BW-C-12-O ...
CCGCTGGAAGCGCAGGGCGGCGACGAAATCGCGCACGTGACGCGAGCGTTCGATCAGATGCGCAAAACGCTGCAGAAAAACGAAGCGCAGAAGCGCCAACTTGAAGACGATCTTCGACAGTCGCAAAAGATGGAAGCGCTGGGACGGTTGGCGGGCGGCGTGGCGCACGATTTCAACAACCTGCTGACCGTTATCAAGGGGCATTCCGAGCTGATTACCGAACGCCTGCCGGAAAAAGATCCCCTGCTCGGCAGCGGGCATCAGATTCGCAAGGCCGCTGACCGGGCGGCGTCATTGACGCGCCAGATGCTGGCATTCAGCCGGCGGCAGGCGCTGGAACCGACCGTCTTCGACATGAATTCGCTGGTCGCCGATATGTACAAGCTGCTGAAGCGGCTGATCCACGAAGACATCGAGTTCACTTTCCGCGCGGGCGAATCGCTGGGACGGATCAAGGCGGATACCGGACAAGTCGAACAGGTGCTGTTGAATCTCGCGGTCAACGCGTCCGACGCCATGCCGCGCGGCGGCAAACTGGTGATCGAAACAAGGAACGTGGTCGTCGATCCCGAGGCTGCGAAGTCGCGCCCGGCCGTCGAGCCAGGACTCTACGTGATGCTGGCGGTTACCGATACCGGTGTGGGCATGTCGGCCGAAACCAAGGCGCGCATCTTTGAGCCATTTTTTACGACCAAGGAGTCGGGCAAAGGAACCGGGCTGGGCCTGGCAACCGTGTATGGCGTCGTGAAGCAAAGCGGCGGATTTATCTGGGTGGATTCAACTCCGGGCAGCGGGAGCCGGTTCGAAGTTTATCTGCCCCGCGTGGAACAGGACATTACGCCGAATCCATTGGAAGAACTTCAGCCGGCAAAGGCGCGTGCGGCGGCGACAGTCCTGCTGGCCGAAGATGAAGAGGCCGTGCGCATGCTGGCTTTCGAGTTTCTGACCGCCGCAGGCTATCGTGTGTACGTGGCGAGCGACGGCGAGCGGGCGCTAGAGATTGCCGAGAATCTGAACGAGCCGATTCATGCGCTGGTGACCGACGTGGTGATGCCCAAGATGCGCGGGCCTGAGCTTGCGAAGCGGCTGCGGGTTCGGCGGCCGGATTTGAAGGTTGTGTTCATGTCCGGCTATCTGGAACAGACCGACGGCGGCGAAGATTTCACCGGCAACGCGTCGTTCCTGCAGAAACCTTTCTCGAAGGACGTTCTTGTGCGCCAGGTAAGCGCCTCGCTCGCCGGTGAAACCTCTCGCGCGCCTGCGCTTCACATCGCTTAGCCCAAACCCCGACGCACTACGATGGATAGGTGCGTCCAGTTTACGGGGCTTGACGCGGCAACGCTTGTGCCCGAGGCGCCCGCCTGAGGGCGGCCGCGACCCAAACATCCTCGCCGCCTGGTGGTAGCCGTTACGGGACGGTGATGTTTACGGTGGCCGTGCTGCGCCCGAACGCGTTTGTTGCGTAGAGGGTGTAGGTGGTCGTCTGCGCTGGCGTCACGACTGCGCTTGTGCCGCGCGTGGCGCCAATGTCAGGCGAAACGATCAGGTAGGACGCTCCGCTTACCGTCCAATTCAGCGTTACCTGGGTGCCGGCGGAAACCGATGGCGAGCTGGCGGAGAAGCTGGAAATGACCGGGGCGGCCCCGGTGGGGACGTTCGCCTGGGTGTAGATCGGGTTCATTTCGATCACGTCGAAATCCGATGCGGTTACGCCGTCGAGATTGTGCAGGTCGTCGTTGTCCCAGCGCGAATCGGGGTCCCCACTGATGTACATGTTCGAGCCGTTGTCGGCCATGATCAGGCCGTATTTTTTCATGGCTGTGAGCAGCACCTGATTGGTGGCGGAGTAGGACGAGATATCGAAGCTGGCCTTGAGGCGCAGGCGCATGCCCATCGGAGCGGCGTTCGCATTGGTTGATGTGGCAGCCCAGTGCGAGGCCGGCGGCGTGAAGGCGGCGATACTATTTTGTAGAGTGAACCGGAGGGCATGATTGATCGCGCCGGCGGCGATGTCGTCGTAGCGCGCGAGTCCGGGAAAAATCGGGAGGCCTGCGGCGTCGGCTGATGTCCACGTGTAGGGGCGCTGCTCATCGGCCGTTAAATCCCAGACGGCGGCCGAGCCTGCGTTCCATGCGCTGCCGCTCGGTTGCGCGCCGTAGAGTTCGTAGAGCCAGCAATTCGCGTTGTCGAGAATCAGCACGTGCTGGTCGCCGCTTGGATTCGGATCGCCCTCGATCGGGGCGTTTAAGGGGATGGGCATGGGTCCGGGATCGCTTTCGTCGCCGTACGCCGTGAAATTGACCGTGACGGGACCCTGCGTCGAATCCACCACCTCATACGGTATGCCGATGATCGATCCGTTGTATTCACCCGAGCCGAAATCGGGGTGCAGGCCGACGCTTGGGCCGATGAAATTGATCAGCGCGGCGGAGTTCGGGTCGACGGGCGCCGATGAGATATCCGTGTTCCACAGGCTGCTTGCTGCAAACGGGACGAACCCGCCGAGGCTGCCTTCCTGTCCTGGTTGCATGGCGCTGCAGGCCGAGGGAGGCGGAGGCGGTGGATTGCCGCTGCTCACAGAGGTCACCTGCAAACCGATCGCGCCTGAGCCGCTGCTGCCGGGATTCGGATTTACGACCGTGATCGCGTAGGTTCCCGCCGCGGCTTCGACGCCCGACGCGTTGAGCTCTGTCGAAGATGTGAAGGTTGTCGTCAGCGCTGCGCCCGACAATTGCACCTGAGCGCCGTTGACGAAATTACTGCCGGTGACGGCGATCGAAAAGCCGCCGGCGGTGATGGACATCGGCGAGATGCTCGCGATCACCGGCGTCGGATTCCACAAAGTGACGGCGCTCTGCCCTGCGGCGGTCGAATCGGCCACGCTGACTGCTTCGACCGTGACGGTGTTCGGGTTCGGTAACGTGGCGGGCGCGGTGTACACGCCTGTCGAGCTGACAGTGCCCGTTGCGGATGCACCGCCCGTAACGCCGTTCACTTGCCAGGTCACGCTCGAATTGGAAGTTCCTGTCACCGCTACCGTGAACGGCTGCGAGAGTCCGGCGCGAACCGTGGCGGAGTTTGGCGAAACGCTGACGGTAACGTTCGGTGGCGGTGGTGGCGCGCCTGGATTGCCGGACCCAGATCCGGCGGTCAGGCCCGCGCAGCTCGCCTGAAATATCGCGGCGGCAAGGATCACCATTTGAACGAACCTTCGCGTCATATTCGCTTCCCGGGCGTGCTGCGGCAATCGACAATTTTCCCGCGAAGCTGCGGAGGGAAACTACTGTACGGAAGTACAGAAAAGGTGCTGGTATGACCGCGCGCGCAAGAAAGAGGGAAACCGAAAGGCGCGGTCTGCCGGCGCCATCGGCCGCGCATCCCTTCGCGGCGACTACTGATCCAGAATCGGAATATCCTTCGCCGGTTGCGGCGGCGGAAAGCTTTTCAGGTAGGCGTAGATGTCCGCGAGGTCCTGATCGGGAACGACTTTCGCGGTGTAGGGCGGCATTTGCCCGGTCGGGGCGCGAACATAGCGCAGGACCGCGGCGAGGGTGATCACAGGCGGGCCGATGCGCGGACCCGTGCCGGCGCCGGCGCCCTGGCGACCGTGGCATTCGTAACATCCGTACGCGACGAAGAGTTTTTTTCCGTTCTCGGAGTTGCCTTTCAGCTCATCGGCCGACGCGGTGCTCGGCGCCATCGATTGCAGATACGCGAAAACATCCGCGAGCTGCTTGTCGGACGCCGTCGCGACCGGCACCGGCGGCATTTTTCCGGTCGGCTGGCGGACGTAGGTAATCATTGTGGCCAGATCGAGCGGAGGCGGAGCAATGGCCGGCGCGAGCGCCGTGCCCTGCGCCTGCGCGCCATGGCACGCGATGCATCCCGCGGAAGTGAATACGGCCTTCCCGTTTGCGACGTTTGCCGCGGACGACTGCGTTGCCGCCGACGGCGCGGCGAGCGCCCGCACGACGACGAACGCGAAAGCGATTGCGGCGGTGAGCGGGTTACGACGGCGCACGGATTCTCCTTAGCGCGGCTGGGTGAGCACGTCGATGAGCGCCGGGTTGCCGCTCTTGACGACTTCGATGGCACGGCGAATTGCCGGCGCGAGATCGTTGGGATCGCTGATAGGCCCTTCCGCGTGCAGGCCGAATCCCTGCGCGACTTTCGAATAATCGATCGCGGGATCGACGAGCACGCTGCCGATGCTCGCGTTGGTGATGCCGCGCTGGTGACGGTTCGCCATTATCTGCACCTGCATCAGCTCCTGATGGTAGGCGCGATTGTTGTGCATCACGATCAGCAGCGGGATGCGGTGGTGCGCAGCGGTCCAGAGCACGCCGGGCGCGAACATCAAGTCGCCGTCGTTCTGGATGCAGACGGTGAGGCGTCCGTGTTTGCGATTTGCGAGCGCTGCGCCGACGGCCGCGGGCGCGCCGTAGCCCACGCCGTAGCCGCCCTCGCCGCCGATGTAGTGGTAGTGCTTGTTGAAATTCCAGAGGCGCAGCGGCCAACGGCTGACGAACTGGCAATTGGAAACCAGAGACCAGTCTTCGTCCTGAATCTGCGCCCAAATTTCGGCAGACATGCGCGCCGTAGAGATCGGGCTCGCGTCCCAACCGCTTGTGGCGGCTTCGCGCTGCGCTTGCATGACCTGCCGATGCGTGGCGGCATGTTTCGCGCCGCGATCGGCGAACAGGCGCTTGCGATCGTCGGTCATTTCGCGCCGAACGGCCTCGATCAGCGACGGCAGCGTCGCCTCGGCATCCGCTCCGACGGCAAGATCGACCGGCGCGTACCGCTGGAAATCCTGATAGTTGCTTTTCAGGTAGAGATCATTGGCGGTGATGCTGATCAGTTTCGTGCCGGGCTTCGTTGCCGGTCGAATATGTGGAGTGACCTGCCCTTGGACCGTGTTGACCGTGCTCCAAAAATCGGTGAGCTCGAGGCCGGCAATTACGTCGGCGTTGGCAACGGCTGCTCCGCCGCGCTCGGTGTGGTTCAGCGGGTGGCGCGTGGGAAAATTCATGCGACCGTTGCGGTCGATCACCGGGGCTTGGAGCAATTCCGCCAGCTCAATCATTCCCGCAAGCCCGGCCGGCGTGCGCGCCACTCGGTCGGTGACGAGCACCGGGTTTTCCGCCGCGACCAACATCTTCGCCGCCTCCCCGACCGCCGCCGAATCGCCGACGGGCGGCGAAACCGTCGTCAACTTCGGGACGGTTAACTCGGCGCCGTCGCGGATTGCGTATTCCTGGAGCTCGTGATCGGCCACCAGAGCGACGGGCGACATGGGCGGCGTCATCGCGATTTTGTACGCGCGCACGGCGGATTCCGAGAATCCCTCAAGCGACACCGGCCGGTCGTCCCATTTCACGAAGTCGCGGATCATCGCCGCGGGATCCTGCGCCGCGTGCGTCCAATCGACTTGGCCGAAGCGCTCTGCGGAATCGCCGAAATTTCCGAGGATGATGTACACGGGCGCGCGATCGCAGAATGCGTCGTAAATCGCCATCGACGCGTGCTGGAGGCCGACCGTGCCGTGCACGCAAACGAGCAGCGGCTTGCCTTCAATCTTCGCGTAGCCGTGGCCCATCGCGACAGACGACTCTTCGTGGCAGCAGGTGATGAACTCCGGGGCCTTGTTGCCGCCGTAATTGATCAGCGATTCGTGCAAGCTGCGAAATGTGTTGCCGGGATTCGCGCAGAGATACTCGAAATTCAAAGTTTTCAAGACATCGACCATGAAATCCGAACCCGGGCGATCGACCGTGATCGCTTCGGCCGCGCTCGGCGCATCCGGGGCCGATTTCAGCAGTGGCGGCGCGGCCGGGCGAGCAGGTTGAGGCGACGCCGCATGGGCCGCTTGCGCAGCAGGATTCACGACGAGTGCCGCCGTCCCAGCCGCTGCCGCCCTGAGAAAATCGCGGCGATTGACGGAATCTGCTGTCGGCTTGCGCACGTCTCACCCCCTGGTTGATGTCGAGAGAGTACTCCGGAACGCCCATTTCCGCATTAGGGACTTCGTGGATGGGGGACCACTATTTCCGGGAGCGCTGGCGTTCGCGTTGATCGGCCACCCAGCTCAGAAAGCGTTCCATGCGAGCGCGCTCCCGCCACATCAGGCTAAAGAATTTGCCCGCGGTGAGATCGGCCGCGTCGTGACCGAAAAAGGTTTCCATTCGCCACTGGATGTACGGCGACATCCACGGGCGGAACCGGTGGCCTTTGGAGATGATCCAGTAGTAGCGCCAGGCGTTGAGCATTTCAATCGAGCCGCGGTGAAATTCATCCACGCGCGCCGCGAAAGCGTACCACAAGCGCCTTGGCCAATTTTACAGACACAAATTCGGGTCGCTGGTTGGCAGTTTGGATGGACTCGATCGGTGACGTTTCGGGCTCCGGCGGCTACGGACACCTGGGATGTCCGTCGTGCGACCCGCCGGAATAACTCACGAAGATCTTCGGACCCAGAGGCGCTCGGTGGCGGGCTTACCGAGATGGAGGCGGGCGGAGCCGTGGCCGGCGACGGTGAGCGACATTGTTTCGTCGTATTCGCGGTCGAGCACGCGGATGCGGGCGGCGGGGCGCAGGTGGCGCTGGTCGAGAAATTCGAGGAACGCGGGATCTTTTTCGTAGACGCGCAGGATTTCATAGGTGTGTCCGACTTCGGTCTCGGACAATTTCACGGCTCCGTGCTTGCGGCGCAGGCGCGACATTCCTCCGAACAGCGGCACACCGTGCGGGCAGCGGCTGTCGCGTCCGAAACGCGCCATCAGCAGGCGTGCGACTTCCGGCGAGATGCCGTGTTCGAGACGCTCGGCCTCTTCGTGTGCGCGCGACCATTCGAGTCCGATGATTTCGGTGAGAAGTTTTTCGGCGAGCCGGTGGCGCAGCACCAGATGTTGCGCGGCCCCCTTGCCTTTCGCGGTTAGCTCGATGCGCCCGCCGCGCCGCACGTACAGAAATCCGAGGCGCGTCATCCGCTTGAGCGCCGCCGTCACCGCCGGCGGAGTGACTCGCAAATCCTCAGCGAGCCGCGCGCTGATCGGCACCTGCTCTTCCTGCACAAGTTCCCAGATGGCTTTGAGGTAGTCCTCCTGGGAGACGCTGGTGGTTTCGCGGCGCATATGTTTTCGGAGGGTAAGTCTACAACAACGCGGCGCCCTTTTCCGGTGAGCGAGCCCTGGACCTCGCCTCTCGCAGATGAGCGCTAGCGACCGCCGCTGCTACCGCTGGAGACCGACTCCCAGGAGTCTGCAACTCGTAGATCGTATCGCCCAAGACTCGTGGTAGCTGGGGGTCGTAAAGACTGGCTCGCGCGTTCCTGTCCAGCTTCCTACACCGGGCGTCTACGATAGGGCGAAACCGAAGAACTCGAATCGTTTCAGATTACCCGACTGTTAACACAATCTTGCCGAATTGCTGACGATTTTCAAGCCGACGGTGGGCGTCTGGGGCGCGCTCGAGCGGCATGACCGTGTCGATAACCGGCTTCAGCAGGCCGCGCTTGAAAAGCTCGAGGGCGGCGAAGAGTTCCGATTTCGCGCCCATGAACGAGCCCAGAATCGAAAGCTGCCGACCGAACACATAATTGATGTTGATTTTGGATTCAAAGCCGGTGGTCGCACCGCACGTGACCAGGCGTCCGCCGGTCTTCATGCTGAAAATGCTCTGCTCCCAGGTAGCCGCGCCGACGTGCTCGAAAACAACGTCGACGCCGCGCCCGCCCGTGAGCCGCTTCACGTCGCGGGCGAACTCCCCGCCATGCAGCACGCCATCGTCGGCGCCGAGCTCTTTTGCCTTCGCGAGCTTCGCCTCGGAGCCGGCCGTGGCGATTACGCGCGCGCCAGTCGCCTTCGCGATCTGAATCGCTGCACTGCCGACGCCGCTGCCGGCGGCGATCACCAGCACGTCTTCGGCGGGGCGAAGCTGCGCGCGGCCCAGAAGCATGTGCCACGCAGTGAGAAAAACCAGAGGCACGGCGGCGGCTTCCTCAAAGCTGAGATTGCCCGGAATCCCAATGACGTTCACGGAAGGCGAACGCACGAATTCGGCATACCCGCCGTGAATCTGCCGGCCGAACAGCGCGTAGTCCGCGCAGAAATTGTCGCGGCCCGCGATGCACTGCTCGCATTGTCCGCAGGATACTCCCGGCGCCAGCAGGACGCGGTCGCCGACCTTGACGCTTGTGACCGTCGCTCCGATTTTGGCGACTTCGCCCGAGATGTCGCTTCCAGGGATATGCGGAAAGGCCATGCTCCGCCCGGGCAGGCCGCTGCGCACCCACAGATCGAGGTGGTTCAGCGCCACGGCGCGCACCCGTACCAACACGTCGCGGTCGCCGATCGCCGGTTGCGGCATTTCGGCCGCGTGCAGCACCTCCGGGCCGCCGTGCTGCGAGAGAATCATCGCTTTCATGGGCACCTCCCTCCGCAACGAGCGCGCTAACGTAGCATTGCCCCCGGGTCGTGTCTAGGCGACTCCAACCCGGGGGCCTGTAATTGACAGGGCTGGCTGCGCCACAGTACGCTCGACACAGAACATGGACATCTTCGAAGAAATCGTGCGGATGCGGCAGGCCGGCGAGCGCGGGGCGCTGGCGACGATCGTGCACACGAACGGCTCGATCCCGAGCTACGAGAGCTCGCGGATGCTCGTGCGCGAGGACGGTACGATCGCCGGTACGATTGGCGGCGGATGCGTGGAAGCGGACGTGTGGGCCGCGGCGAAGGAAGTGATGGAACTCGAGCAGCCTCGCAAGCTGACCTTCAACCTGAATCACGAGGCGGAATACGACGCGGGCCTGATTTGTGGCGGCACGGTCGAAATTTTCGTCGAACCTATCCTGCCGCAACCGAAGCTTTACATTTTCGGCGGCGGCCATATTTCGATGGCCGTGGCGCGTGTGGCGGCGGCCGCGGGCTTCGCCATCGGCATCGCCGACGACCGCGTAGCATTCGCGAATCCCGACCGTTTCCCGGTGGCTGGCGAAATCTACACGACCTACGAAGAGGCATACGAGAAAATCAAGCCGAATGCGTCGACCTTCCTGTTGATCGTGACGCGCGGGCACAAGGACGATATGCGCGTGTTGGCCTGGGCCGTTCGCACCGGCGCGCGCTACATCGGTATGATCGGCAGCAAGCGAAAGGTCATTTCGGTTTATCACGCACTCGAACGCGAAGGATACTCCGCGGCCGAATTCGAGCGCGTGCATGCGCCGGTCGGCCTCGATATCGGCGCTCTGTCGCCTGAGGAAATCGCCGTCAGCATCTGCGCCGAGCTCATTGCCGTGCGGCGCAATGCGCGGAACCTGCCGCATAAATCCGTAAAACTCGCACAAACTGCAAGCCTGCATCACGACTAGTTCCCCGATGCCCGCCGGTGCGGTTCCGAAACCGAGGCCGCTCGCCGCAGTGATCCTTGCCGGCGGGGAATCCCGCCGAATGGGCGCTCCCAAAGCGCTCATTGCTTACCGCGGCAAGACTTTCGTCGAACATTTGATCGAGGTCACGCGTCATCCGCGTGTAGGGCTGACCCGCATCGTCGTCGGCGCGCATGCGGATGAAATTCGCAAACGCCTGACCGGACACTCCGGCGAAATCGTGGTGAATGCGGACTGGGCCAAAGGCCAACTCTCGTCGATCCAGTCCGGCGTGCGCGCTCTTCCCGAAGACTCGACGGATGGAATGATTCTCTGCCCCGTGGATCATCCGATCGTCAGTTCCCAACTCGTCGCGCGTTTGATCGAGGAATTCGACGCCAGCGGAAAATCGATTGCGCTGCCGACCTACCGCGGCCGGCGCGGCCATCCGCTGATTTTTCGCGCGAAGCTGTACGAGGAACTCTTGGCCGCCTCCGCCGAAGTCGGCGCGCGACAGGTGGTCTGGGCGCACGAAATCGATACGTGCCATGTTCCGACGGAAGAAGAAGGAGTCGTGCTCAACATCAACGATCCCGCGACGCTCGCGCGGGCGCTCGGCAGAACCGGCCCAAAATAGCGTTCTCGTGCCAGAACCGCGGGGCTAGAGTTTTCGCGTGAGGGCCAGCACGACATCCCGACAGAGCTGCGCCGCATGCAGCGACGCCGAGGGCAACCCACCGAGCGCTTCGGAAATCTCGCCCGCCGAGATGGCCGCCGCTTCGACCAGGGTCTTCCCCGCCAGCAGATCGGTCAGCACGGAACCAGCGGCAATGGCGGCCACGCAACCCTGGGTCTTAAATCGCGCCTCGGCAATCCGCCCCGATTCCATCCGGACGGCCAGCCGCATCACATCGCCGCAAACCGGATTCAACACCTCTGCGGTCGCCGTAGCCGCCGGCAAATCGCCGGCGTTATGGGGATCCCGGAAATGATCGAGCAGTGTCTGGTGAAACATGTTTTGGCGGTGCGCAGGTGCCAGTATAAAGCAGCACGCCCCGCGCTCAAGCGTTCGCTTATCTCTCGCCCCTGCGCGGGAAGCTTCGGACCCCTACAGGGTTTCCCCTATGGGTTTCCCGTTCAATCTTGTTGACAGCTTGAGGCTTAGGAAGCTAAGTTATAGCTCCTAGCCTGTGTTTCCCGTCCAGGGCGCGGGGAACATCACTTAATCCGCCTACATATTTACGTTCAGGAGAGACGACCGATGCAACGACTCGCACACCTTCTCACCCTCGCGATGGCCATCGCGCTGTTCGCGACCGTCGGCTTCGCGCAGGACGGGAAGCTCAAAATCAAGGTCACGCCGAAGCAGGCGTACGTGTTCGTGGACGGCAACGCCATTCGCGAAGGAAGCCAATCCATATCCCTCAGCCCAGGGAAACACACTGTCGTCGTGGTGAACTACGGCTACAAGATCTCCACGCAAGACGTCACCATCGAATCCGGCAAGTCGACGCCGCTCGAAGTAAAGCTCGATACCCAGGGCGGCACGGTGGCCGGACCCTTTGGCGACGTAGAGCTGAAGGGCGATGAACGCGCTGCGGTCCTCTCCAACGGCAGCACGCCCGGATATTTCGTCGGGCACGTGGATGAATTCAACTTCGACTGGATCTGGCACCAGAATTTGCTGCTGCCTCCCGGCACGCACCACCTGACCGTGACGCACAAAGGCAAGGAGGTGTGGTCGGGCGACGTGAATGTGGTGGCCAACAAGAAAGTGGTCGTTTACATGGCCAAGAACACGCAAAAGACAGTGGACTGGCCGCGCGCCGAGAAACTGAAGGACGTGCCGCGGTTCAAAGTCGGCATCGCCAGCGCGCAAATAGCCGTCGCGCCGGTGACGGGCAGCTTCAGCTCGTCGACCGCCAACATCAACTGCGGTCAGTCCTCGACACTGACGTGGAACACTACCGAAACCGTCGACAGCAACATCAGCGGAATCGGCGCCGTGCAGCCCAGCGGCAGTCAGTCCGTTTCGCCGCACGCGACCACGACGTATGACTTCTCATCGACCGGGCCCGGGGGCACGGTCAAGGGCTCGAGCACAGTCAACGTCAACACGACCGTGACCGGCAGCATCACCGCGAATCCGACCGAAGTGCACTACCGCAAGATCGGCGAAAAGGTCATCACCCAGGATTCCTCAACGGTGACCTGGCAGACGTCGAACGCCGACAGCGTCACGGTGGACGGACAGAAGGTCGATTTGAGCGGCAACGAGACCGTGAAGGCCGAGCCGGCGGACAGCTCTCAGGTTCCCGACGGTGGCGCACCGCGCACGATCGACGAATCCAAGAGCTTCGCGCTCGCGGCCACGAACGTCTGCGGCGGCTCTTTGAATCAGACCGCGTCGATTCACATCACCGGGTCGGTTGAGCCGATTCCGGCGGTCGTGCTGCAGAGCGTGTTCTACCCCACGGATTATCCCGATAAGAGGAACCCGCAGGTCGGACTCGTTCGCAGCCAGCAGCTCGCTCTTGCGACTCTGGCCGGCGGATTCAAGAAGTATCTCGAGTACGATCCGGACGCGAAGCTTTCCGTCGAAGCGCACGCAGACGAACGCGGCTCGAAGCCCTTTAACCAGGACTTGAGCGAGCGCCGCGTCGAGCGGATCAAGCAGTACCTGGTCGACCAGGGCATCTCGGCCGACAAGGTGGAAACCGCGGCGTACGGCAAAGATCAGCCTCTCGACAGGGGCACGGTCGGTACGCTCGAGAGCACCAACCCGAACGCACCGCCGAAGGCCCGGCTCCGCGACAAGCGCGCCGACTGGCTGGCGTACAACCGCCGCGCGGATATCGTGCTGCTTCCGTCCGGCAAGAAGTCGGCACAGTTCTTTCCGCATAACGCCGACGATTCGAAGCTGATCTGGCAGGTTCCCAAGCCGCCGCTGAAGAAGGTGCAGGCCGATCAGTAGCCGAAACTGAATTCAACCCGCGCGCCGGGGAGCCCACGCTCTCCGGCGCGTTTTGTTTTTGGGTGCGCGTTTTCGAATGCGGCGGCATTCCAGCCCCGAGGTCTCCATGCTGAACGTCGTCGCGGCACTCATTCAATCCGAAGGCAAGCTGCTGGCTTGCCAGCGCCCGCGTGGCTCCCGGTTCGAGCTGCAATGGGAATTTCCGGGCGGTAAGCGGGAAGCAGGTGAAACACTCGAAGCTGCGCTTGCCCGCGAACTGCAGGAGGAACTGGGTGTCAATGCAACCATTGGCCCCGAAGTCCACAGGCTGCGCTATCAATATGCGAATACCGGCATCCCGTTCGAGCTGGTTTTCTTCGCCGCCGAGGCCGCGCCGGAGAAAATCCAAAACCTCGAATTCGAGCAAATCGAATGGCGGGAGCTTCGCTCGCTGCCGGAATTGAATTTCTTGGAAGCCGACCGGGACCTGGTGAACAAATTGGCCAGCGGTGAAATCAAGCTTCCGCCCCTACGCTAGGGCGCGTCCCTACGGCGCAGGAAAAATCTTCCGCACGATCATGGTCACCGGATCGTAGTAGCGATCGACCACGCGTTCCTTCAGCGGAATAATCGCATTGTCGGTGATGTGAATTTCCTCAGGGCAGACTTCCGTGCAGCACTTGGTAATGTTGCAGAATCCGATTCCCAGCTCTTTCCGCAGCATCGGCACGCGATCGGCGCCGTCGAGCGGATGCATTTCCAGCGACGCGGCGCGCACAAAGAAGCGCGGTCCGCCGAACTGATCCTTCTTATCGTGATCGCGCAGCACGTGGCAGACGTTCTGGCACAAAAAACACTCGATGCACTTGCGGAACTCCTGCACGCGGTCCACGTCGCGCTGATCCATCTTCCATTCGACGCCTGGGCGCGGCTGGAACGGCGGAATCTTCCTGTTCACTTTATAATTCCATGACACGTCGGTGACCAGATCCTTGATCACCGGAAACGCTTTCATCGGGAACACGGTGATTGGACTGTCGGTCGGGAGCGAATCCATGCGTGTCTTGCACATCAGCCGCGGCTTCCCGTTCACTTCCGCCGAGCACGATCCGCACTTCGCAGCTTTGCAATTCCAGCGCACGGCCAGGTCGGGCGATTGATGCGCCTGGATCGAGTGGATCGCGTCGAGCACGACCATGCCTTCCGTCAGCGGCACTTTGTAATCCACCGCCTGCCCGTTTTCACGGTCGCCCCGATACACTCGTAAAGTCGCTTCCGCCATCCAACTCCTCCGCCCTGCGCTCTACTTTGCGCCTTCGTCCAAAATCTGTGCAAGCTCGGCCGGCATTTCCTGCCGCGGCACTTCCGACAGCGCCATGGCATCGCCCTTTTTCACGATCACCTGGTTCTTTTTGCCCCAGGCGTCCTCGGTTTTCGGGAAATCCAGCCGGCTGTGCGCGCCGCGGCTTTCCGTGCGCGCCAGGGCCGCATGCGCGCAGGCTTCCGACACCGTCAACATGCAGCCCAGGTCGATTGAAAGGTGCCAACCCGGGTTAAACATCCGCGAGCCCTCCACATGCATGTTCGTCGCCCGCGCTTTAAGCTTTTGCAACTCGACCAGCGCCTGCCGCAAATCCGCATCGGTGCGGAAAATACCGACCAGGTTCTGCATCACGTTCTGCAGTTCGTGATGAATCGTGTAGGGATTATCCCGACCCGTGGCTTCGAATGGCGCCAGCGCCTCGCGCTCGGCCGCTGCGATCTGAGCGCCGTCGATATTCGGCGCGGACGATTTCTTCGCATCCTCGGCCGCGGCCAAACCCGCGCGGCGTCCAAACACCAGCAAATCGGAAAGCGAATTCCCGCCCAGCCGGTTCGCGCCGTGCATGCCGCCGGCAGCCTCGCCCGCGGCGTAAAGCCCGGGAATCGACGCGCGGCCCGTTTCCGCGTCCACGCGAATCCCGCCCATCACGTAGTGGCACGTGGGGCCCACTTCCATCGGACCTTTCGTGATATCGACGTCCGCCAGTTCCTTGAACTGGTGGTACATGCTGGGCAGTTTGCGTTTCACGTACTCGGGCGGCTTGTGCGAAATGTCCAGAAAAGCCCCGCCGTGCGGCGATCCGCGGCCTTCTTTCACTTCCGTATAAATCGATCGCGCCACCACGTCGCGCGTGGAAAGCTCCAGGCGCTTCGGGTCGTACTTCTCCATGAAGCGCTCGCCGTTCTTGTTGCGCAGGATTCCGCCCTCGCCGCGCACCGCCTCCGTCACCAGGATTCCCTGCACGCCCGGCGGCCAGACCATCCCCGTGGGATGAAACTGGACGAACTCCATGTCGAGCAGTTCCGCGCCCGCGTCGTACGCCAGCGCCATTCCGTCGCCCGTGCACTCCCAGGAATTCGACGTCACTCTCCACGATTTTCCGATTCCGCCCGTGGCGATCACAATCGACTTCGCCTTGAACACCACGAACCGGCCCGATTCGCGCCAGTACCCGAAAGCTCCCGCGATGCGGTCGCCATCCTTCAGCAGCTTCGTGACGGTGCACTCCATAAACACGTCGAAGCCCAGTTGCACGCCGCGATCCTGCAGTGTGCGGATCATCTCCAAGCCGGTGCGGTCGCCTACGTGGCATAGCCGCTTGAACGTGTGCCCGCCAAACGCCCGCTGCAAAATGTCGCCGCTCTCGGTGCGGTCGAAAAGCGCGCCCCACTGTTCCAGTTCCCGCACCCTGTCGGGAGCTTCGAGCGCGTGCAATTGCGCCATACGCCAGTTGTTCAGGCGCTTCCCGCCGTTCATGGTGTCGCGGAAATGAGTCTGCCAGCCGTCGGCCTTGTCGACATTGCACATCGCCGCGGCCAGACCGCCCTCGGCCATCACCGTGTGTGCCTTGCCTAGCAGGGATTTGCACACCACGCCGACCTTCGCGCCTTGCGCCAGCGCTTCGATCGCCGCTCGAAGCCCCGCGCCGCCCGCGCCGATGATCAAAACGTCGTGTTCGTGCGTTTCGAATTTGGAGTCCGCGGTCACAGCAGTCGGAGGTCCTTGATCGCACCGGCTGCCACGAGGCGGATGTACAGGTCGGTGAGGCCGACGGCGATCATGCTCACCCAGGCCCAGAACATGTGGTGCTCATTGAGCTTCGTCACTCCGCGCCATGCCGCATGCCGGGGTCCGCCGGCCATCGAACACGAAAAACAATCCAGCTTGCCGCCGATCAAATGGCGGAGCGAGTGGCAGGAAAACGTGTACGTGGTCAGCAGGATGATGTTCGCCAGCATCACCAGCGAACCGACGCCGATGCCGAACCGGCCGTCAAAATCGAATGCGACGATCGCGTCGTACCACAGAAACGCGACGAAGATCACGGCGATGTAGAAAAAATAGCGATGCACGTTTTGCAGGATGAATGGAAACGCGGTCTCGCCGCGATACGTGCGATGCTCGCCTTCGCTCACCGCGCACGCCGGCGGGTCCAACAGAAATCCGCGGTAGATAGCCTTGCGGTAGTAGTAGCAGGAAACGCGGAATCCAAGCGGTCCGGCCAAGATCAAAATCGCCGGAGAAAACGGCCACCAGTGGTGTTGCGGGTCGATCAGCGGGGAATAGAACGGCGAAAGATACGGGCCCCACTCGTAGAATTTACCCTCAAAGGCCCGGAAAGTGGTGTAAATGCCGAAGGCGCTGATGACGATGATGAACGGTAGATTTTCGACCCACCACGCGTCACGCCGTTGCGTACTGCCGAAACGATTTAGACTTTTTAAAGTGGAAGAATCCGCCACCCTGTTTTGATCCCCCGAACACTTCTAGAATATTCGAGAAACGCCGTTTTGCAAATAACATTTGCGCGAATTCTTGCCGGTGCTCGGCGCGCGATGAGCGACTGCGAGCGATCCTCCCATGCGCCTTTTTGCCAGACGCAGCAGCGACGGTGAACGACGCAATCGTTTGCGTGCCGCTCCTAATCGCGGCCGCCGCCGGCGAACAAGCGCGCGATCGCGACCAGCACGATCGCCCCGACCGTAGCGCCCAGCAAGCTGCCCCAGAAGCCCCACAGAGCGATTCCCAGCTTCGTGAAAATCCAGCCGCCGATGAGTGACCCGATCAGGCCCAAAATAATGTCGACGATGCAGCCGAAGCCGCGTCCGCGGGTCAGGTGGCCCGCGATCCAGCCCGCGAGCAAACCGATGATGATCCAGCCGATAAGCCCGCGCGATTCGACTCCGAAATAGTAGGTGTGTGCCTCGAGCAGCAGAGCGGCGATGGAGAGGATGATCATGACAGCGGGCCTTTCCGGCTAGGCTGTCATCCCAGGCAGAAAACGTAGCCCAGGCATTTGTAGATGAGCCTCGCCGCCAGCAAGTCCGATGCGTGGCAGCCCGGATTGGGCAACAGGCCTACCACATCAAGCGCGACGATTTTCTTATGGTCGGCGACAGCGCGCAAGAGCGACGTCACTTGATACCAGTCCAGTCCGCCAGGCTCCGGACTGCCGGTGGCCGGGGCGACGGAGGGATCAAATCCCCCCAGATCGACGGTGACGTAGACGACCGGGCTCAGATCGCTCAGAGCCTTCGCAATCCAGCTTTTTACCGGCAGCCGCGCAATGTCCTTGGCCCAGTAAATTTGCGTTTTGAGCTGCGGAAGCGCCCGGGCCTCGTCGGCCGAAATCGAACGGATACCGATCTGCACGGCTGGGCAGATTTCCACCACGCGACGCATGGTGCAAGCGGAGCTTGCCGGATAGCCCTGATATTCGTGGCGAAGCTCGGCATGTGCGCCAATGTGAAGCACGCTGAGATTTTTGTTACGCTGCGCGACTGCGGAAACCAGCGGCGGAGTCAGCGCGTGTTCGCCGCCCAACGCGACAGGAAATTTTCCGTCGTCGAGCAATCCCGTCTCGGCCGTGAAAAGCTCGGTGATCACTTCCCCCAGGCCGCCATCCATTGTGTCGATCGGCTGCAGCGTGTGGATCCCGATTTCCTTGTACGGCTCCATTTGCAGTTCTTCGTCATACAACTCGATTTGGCGGCTCGCGGCCAGAATCGCGGCAGGGCCGTTGCGGGCGCCCTGTTTATTCGTGGTATTCCGCTCGAACGGCACCGGGAAAATCACGGCGCGCGATGATTCGTAGCGCGAATACTCCTCGGGAATTCCGCAGAAGTTCTCGGGCGGGACAGGAGTGTATCGGCTCATGGTCGACCTATGCGTCCTTCGGAGTAGTCAGTTACGATTCACTGGCTGCATCAGCTGTTTTTACGTTACCTGCGGGAAGAAGGAATGGCAAAGCAATAACCCGAAACGCGTGCGAATGGTGTACTGCGTGGGTTGTGTCGGAGGAACCGCTCTACCATTGACCGCCGGCTAATCGTCTTCGCCGAGCAGGATGGCGGCGGCCAGGACCGTGGTCCAGAGACCGCGTTTGTCGCCGACCGCGGACTGCGTGATATTCATGGTGCGGACAATCTTGTTGGAAATTCTGTAAACTTCCTTCTTCTCGTCCCACGACAAATCCGGATCGAATTCCACGTTGAGCGTGGTAGCCAGCATTTCCGCGGCCAGCTCTTCGGTGTACTCCCCGGCGATTTCCTCGCTCTCGCCAAACGAATGATGCTCGGAAAGATAGCCGTACATCGATTTATCGGCCGGCAGCGCCAGCCCGACGCCCGCGGCGATCAACCGGTGCGGTTCGCGCGTCTGATTTTCGCTGATCACGGTAAATGCGACCTGGCCGGGCTTGAGGTGCTTTAATCCTTCGCTGCGCGAGATCAGTTTGCAGGACGGCGGAAAAATCGAAGAAACGCGGACAATGATGCCGGCGGCGATACCGGCATTCCGCAAGGCAAGCTCGAAGCTCGACAGGCGCTCGCGGTGCTTTCCAACCCCTTTAGTGAGGAAAATGTTCTTCGCGACGAACGCCATGAGTCTTGCCGAAGCTGCGGTGCCTCCTGTTTTGTCGGCTAAAAAAGAAGCGCTCGAAAATTAACAAGCGTGCGCGGCGATGTCAACTGCTTTCACGAACTTGGAAATTACAGTTGTGTGAACGAAGCTGCCGAGGAGCGCAGTTACTCGCGATTGTCGAGCAGAACGCACGGAGCCAGCGTGTCCGCGATCAGTTTCAGCTCGCGGAGCTGCGGATGAGTAAAATCGGGGCCGGCATCGGTGGCGGCTTTGCCTTTTCGGGAGACTTGCAGCACTCCCACGACCTTGCCGGACGAAAGAATCGGCGAGCTCATGATTTTCTGGATCGGGTCGCCGCGCTTTTCCTCGGCGATCGGCACCGCTTCGAACACCGACGCATGCGGAACGACCGAGAAATGGTTGATCAGCTCGGGCCGCCGTTCGCGAACAGTCCGCGCCGCCAACGAATTCGTGCTCGACAGCGGAATCTGTCCCACGGTGCGGAGATTTTCCGGGGCCAAGAAGCGCAGCGAGCGGCCGTCGGTGGTCAGGCCTAGAATGGCCACCTCGTGCGGCTCCAGCCCGAAATTCTTGCTGATCAATTCCATGGCACGGACAAACGGGATGGGGTCGCCGTTGCCCTTCTTCGCCGCGTCGTTGGCCCACTTTTTGAGTTCGCCGATGTGTTCGCTGGCCATCGCCAAATGGTCGTCCTTTAAAGCCGGATCCTTACTTAGGAGCATACCCCACAGATTCCGGGATTGGTCCCCGCTTGCGCGGCAGGTGTTCCAAATCAAACACCTCCCTACTGGCCGATCCTGACGCGATACCGCAGCAGAGGTTCTGTTATAAGCTAGGATGGTCTTGAATCATTGGGCTGCGCGGGAATCGCGGCCTGGCTGACACAGTTTTCACGGAATCGATTCTTGGGAGACGGTTTGTTGCCGCCAGCGCTGGGACTTTCAAGTGAAATTTCGCCTCGGGCCCGGGAGATTCATTTTCGCTCGCTGGTGGTCGATACGCATACCGATACCACCCAGCGCCTGATTTTCGACGATTTCGACCTGGGCGATCGCCATGCCGATGGCTCGGTGGACATCCCGCGACTGCGCGAAGGCGGGGTGAGCGCGATTTTCTTCGCCGTATGGATTCGTAGCACGATCACCGGAAAGCCCGCCGTTGATCGGGCGTTCGCGCAGATCGACGCGATCCGCGGCGCCGTCCATCGCCATCCGAGCGATCTCGTCGCGGCGAAAACGGCCGGCGATATTCGCCGCGCGCGCCAGACGGGCCAGATCGCGGTGCTCACCGCCGTCGAAGGCGCGCACATGATGAATGGCGACCTCGGTATCCTGCGGGAATTCGCCGCGCGCGGCGTGAGCTACATGACGCTGACGCACGTGAAAAACACGGATTGGGCGGACGCCTCGACAGACAAAGCCGCGCACAACGGCTTGAGCGATTTTGGCCTTCAAACGATCGCCGAAATGAACCGGCTGGGAATGATCGTCGATGTCTCGCACATCTCCGACAAAGCACTGTGCGACGTCCTGGCCGCGAGCAAAGCGCCGGTTCTCGCTTCGCATTCCTCCTGCTACGCGCTCTGCGCCACGCCGCGCAACCTTACCGACGATCTGATTCGGGCCCTCGTCGCCCAGGGCGGGGTCATGCAGATCAATTTCCACATGGGCTTCCTCAGCCAGGAGTTTCGCGACGCCGAAAAGGCCCATCCCGAATTCGAGGAGCAGATGGATGCGGAAGCCCGTCGCCGCTGCGGCGACAACGAAGCCTGCCAGCTAATCGAAGAAGACAGGCTGGTGCGCGAGTTCATCGCCCATGGCAAACTGCCCCGCGTCGAATGGACTAAGATTCTCGATCATGTGGACCACGCCGTGAAAATCGGCGGAATCGATCACGTCGGCCTGGGCTCCGATTTCGACGGCGCCGAAATGCCCTACGGCATGGAAGACGCCTCGCGTTTCCCCTGGATTACCGAAGGCCTGCTCCAGCGCGGATATTCGGAGTCAGAAATACAGAAAATTCTCGGTGGCAACGTCCTGCGATTGATGCAAGATGTGGAGACCACAGCCACCAGCTCGTAACCAGAATACGACGTGGACTCGACCAGCGAAGGACTAGGAGGGGAACGAACGCATGAATCGTCTCGCCGCAATCATTTCCATTTGCACGATGGCCGCATTTGCCTCCGCAGCGCTCGCTGCGGGGCAAGCGAGCTCAACGCCACCAAGGAAATCACACATGACAGATACAGGTCTGCAGCATCCCGCTACGCTCACCGCCAAGGCTCCCGAATCGTTTCAGGCTAAATTCACCACCACGAAGGGCGACTTCGTCGTGGAGGTCACGCGCGCCTGGGCTCCCTTGGGCGCCGACCGGTTCTATAATCTGGTGAAGCATGGATTTTTCACCGACGCAGCCTTCTTCCGCAACGTGCCCGGCTTTATCGTGCAATTCGGCCTCAGCGCGGATCCGGCCGTCAATAAGGTTTGGCAAAACGCGAACATCAAGGACGATAAAGTGACCCAGAGCAACGCGCCGGGCACGCTCACCTTCGCCACGGCGGGCCCGAATACCCGCACCACGCAGCTGTTCATCAATTTCGGCAACAATACGTTTCTCGACAGCCAGGGCTTCGCCCCGTTCGGCAAAGTAATCTCCGGCATGGACGTCGTCCAGAAGTTCTACAGTGGCTACGGCGAGCGCCCGGACCAGGGCGCGATTACCAGCCAAGGCAAAGCGTATCTTGACAAGAATTTCCCGAATATCGACAGCATCAAATCGGCCACGATCGTTACCCCCGCTGCGAATTGATTTCGTGGCGGGCCGCACGCGCGCGGCTTTCTGCGGTGGTTTTACCAGCGTGACGCCCCCGCTCGCATGAGCGAACCACAAGCCAGCAAATTAAGCGCACACGCGCTCGGCGTTTGGCGCACGCGCGAGTGGGCCGTGAGCTCTACGGCGATCCTTGCCTCGCTCGCTGCCGCCAAGCTGCTGCTCCATCTCGCCGGCATCCGCCACTACGGATTTTTCCGCGACGAGCTGTACTACATGGCCTGCGGCGAGCATTTGGCTTGGGGCTATGTCGATCAGCCGCCCCTCATCGCCCTGCTCGCCTGGATTTCGCATCATCTCCTCGGAAATACGATCGTTTCCCTGCGCCTGATGCCGGTGCTCGCCGGCACCGCCGTCGTTTTCCTGACGGGCGCCCTGGCGCGCGAGCTTGGCGGAGGCAAATTCGCACAGTTTCTGGCCGCTGCGTCGCTCCTGTGCGCCACTGCGTATCTCGCATTCGACAGCTTCTTCTCGATGAACGCCTTTGAACCGTTATTTTGGCTCGTCTGCGCCGGGATGGTCGTGCGGATCCTGAAAGGCGCGTCGCCGAAATTGTGGCTCGCGTTCGGCGCCGTTGCCGGCCTGGGGCTTGAGAACAAGCACACCATGCTGGTCTTCGGTTTCGCTCTCGTGGCAGGCCTGCTGCTCGCGGGCCAGCAGCGTCTCTTTCGTTCTCCTTGGATTTGGATTGCCGCGCTCCTCGCGCTCCTAATTTTCCTGCCCAATCTATGGTGGGAAGCGCATCACGGCTGGCCGCAGCTCGAAGTGGTCCACAATGCGCGCGTCTACAAAAATATTCCGATTTCGCCCCTCCGATTCCTGGGCGAACAGGCCATCTTCATGCATCCGCTCGCGCTGCCGGTCTGGCTCGGTGGCCTGGTGTGGTGTTTTTTCGCGCGCACCGGCAGACCGTTTCGCTGTTTCGCCTGGGCCTATCTGATCGTTCTGGCGATTTTCATTTTCCTGGGCGGAAAGTCCTATTATGTCCTTCCCTACTATCCGATTCTCATGGCGGCGGGAGGTGTCGCATTCGAGCAATTTTCCCAGGCATCCGCTCGGCACTGGTTGCGCGTCGCGTTTCCGGCACTCTTGATCATCGGAGGCGCTGTCGCTGTCCCGTTCGGTGTGCCGCTTCTACCCATTGATACGTTCATACGCTTCTCGGAAGCTCTCCCGGTTGCAGGTGCCGTGAAAACGGAGCGCGACGCAGTAAGCGTCGAGCTGCCACAGCTCTACGCGGACATGTTCGCATGGAACACGCTGGCCACCACGGTCGCGCAGGTCTATCGAGCGCTCCCGGCCGAAGATCGTGCGAATTGTGGAATCCTAGGAGGAAATTACGGAGAGGCCGGAGCGATCGATTACTACGGACCGTCCCTGGGTTTGCCGGAAGCCCTCAGCGGCCACAACAGCTATTTCTACTGGGGCCCGCGAGGCTATTCCGGCTCTTGCATGATCATATTCGGCGAGCGTTCCGAGGAGTTCATCGAGCTTTTCGGCGACGTGCGCCTAGCCGCCACGAGCGTCAGTCCGCACGCCATGCCCAACGAGCAAAATATCCCGGTCTATGTTTGCCACAAGCCGATCGCGCCCCTGGCCGATCTTTGGCCGCGATTCAAACTGATCATCTGAACAAGCAGCCCGGAGCAGGAAATCGCGAAGAAAATCCGAGGAAGAAGGTCTAAGCGAGCGGCGCGCGGCGCGGAAAAAGCGCGTCGCGTTCGAGCTTGCCCGCGTCCAGCCCCGTGCCGGCCAGCGTGCGCGTGATTTCCGATCCAAAGCTCCGCACGATGCACAAAAGCACGCATTCGCTCGTCAGGATCGGCATGTTCCGGCCGCCCACGGAATCGCGTGTCGGCGCCAGCTCTTCGGCGTGTTTGAAAACCGACGCCAGAGCGCCTGACGGTCGCACGGCAGCCTCCGGCGGCGTCGCTTTCTTCAACTTCTCGAGCGGGCGCAGCAAATGCCAGCGGTCGTCTTTGCGCCGCAGGCCGTCGTAGATTTCGATCCACGAATGCCAGCGCTCCGGGCTGATCCGGCAGATGCCCCGCAAGAAAGTCTCGATTTCCTCGCGGTCCTCTTCCTCCCAATAATGCGACAGCCGCTCCCAGTTGCAGATATACATCCCGGCCAGCAGGTCGCTCACTTCCATGACGTGCGAAGCCCGGCTCTTCGCCAGCATCGCGGCAAACGTTTCGGCGCGCGCGAGCTCCAGCGTCACCCGGTGCGTCTCGGAAAGCAGACGGCCGCCGCCATTGGCCGGATGCGGCTCGGACGCGGATTTCCTGTCGGATTTTCGCCGGAATGGATTCATGTCGGACGGCCCGCCTGAAATCAGTTTAGCAGATAGCGCTAAACTGCGTCGTTTCGCGACGCACGACGCGCGGAATTCGCTAACATGCCCTTACAGGGAACGCACCGGCATCTTCACCACGTCATCGACCTGCGCCACTTCTTTCACCACGAAACCCTCCGCATATTTCACGCCGATCATGCGGCCGTAGGAGCTCGCCTGCAGGTTCATGCGCGCCTCCAGCTCATCCAGCGGCAGCGCGACGCGCGATTTCCTCTCATGCTTCGGTGGGCTGAACTGCGATGCATACGCCAGAATCGCCTGCCGGCGTCGGTCGTACTGTTTGGTGATGTCCACCGCAAATGTCGGCCGCACGTCCGCGTATGCCGACGCGTACAGAATCTTGAACGGCCGGAACGGCAGCCCTTCCAGCGCATAGTTCTTCAACCCCGCTACGAAGCAGGCTTCATATCCCAGCCGCGCCGCCGTGTAGTGGTCGGGATGCCGACCCTCCCAGTAGGGCAGAATTACGGTGTGCGGCTCGAACTCCCGGATCACCGCCGCCACCGCAGCCTTGTATTCATCCGTAACCTTCAATTGCGCGTCGGGCAGCCCCAGATTGCGCCGCACCTTCGCGCCCATGATTTTCCCGGCGCGGGCCGCTTCCAGCTGTCGCGTCTCCGGAGTACCGCGCGTGCCCGTCTCGCCACGCGTCAGATCCAGGATTCCCGTTGCATATCCGGCCTGCGCCATTTTGATCATCGTCCCACCGCTGGTCAGCTCCACATCATCGGGATGCGGCGCGATGGCGAGCAGATCGAGTTTCATTCGACCTCCGTTATACGCGCGACGATTTTACATGAATCGCGCCAGCGGCCGGCGCGCGCTAAAGGCGGCTCAGCGGCGCCAAGCCGAAATGCAACCGGCCGGTGTTTGCGGCCGTGTGATCGCGCTGCATTGTGATGTGGGTGCGCAGGAGGGCGAGATTGCGGAAATAACGCCCCAGCGGCGCTGATTTCGACGCTGCCGAGGTACCGCTGGTCCGCAGCATCAGGTCAACCGCTTCGAAACAGAGTCGCACGCACTGCTGCTCCATCTGAAGAAACCTCCGGTCGTCCTCGTCGGTGAACGTAACGCCGTCTTCGGCGTCGCGGCGGGCGCATTCCATGTAGTCGGCGGCCATTTTCAACAGAGCGGCTTCCGCGGTGTCCACCAGCGATTGCGCTTCCCCGAAATGGCGCTCGTACTCCACCTCTTCGGCACGGAGGCGGAACGGCGGGAAATTCGTTTTCTTGTTTCGCAGGATTTCTTCGTAGCAATCCAGCGCCCCGCGTCCGATGCCGACGGCAACCGCACCCACTTCCGAGACCAACAGAGACGTGATTCTGCCGCGATAAAACGGATTCGCGTGGATCAGGCTCCCGGGACGCGGCTGAACGTACTGGCCATGCGCGTCGATCACCGCGAGCGCCCGGTGTGCGGGCACGAACATCTCGTCGACGATCACCCGCCGCGAGCTGCTGCCCTGCATGCCCATCACGTGCCAGTTGTCGAGGATGCGATACTGCGCGCGATCGAACAGCACGAAAACGCCATAACCCGGCGCGGCATCCTTCACGCCGTCGACCATGCAGGAGCCAATGAAATGCGTGGCCAGCTCGCAGCCCGACGTGTAATCCCAGGCTCCCTTCACCCGATAGCCGCCTTCCACAGCCACGGCCATGCCGCCGGGCATCGCCACGCTCGGCGCGCGAAATTCTCCACTCTCGCCGAAGGCCTCGCGCTGCGCGCGCTCGTCGAACGACGACATCAGAAACGCGTGGCCGGCCGTCAGCGCCAGCACCCATCCGCTGTCCGAGCAGCCGCGTGAAATTTCGATCATCACGCGCAAGAAGCTGGGAAGGTCGAATTCATAGCCGCCGAAGATTCGTGGCTGCAAGATGCGATAGAAACCGGCCGCAATGAATCGTGCGTTGGTGTCATCGGAGACGCACCCGTTTTCCTCCACCGAGTTCTGGCGCTCGCCTAGCATCCGGCGCATCGCTTGGGCTCGACGGAGCAGTTCGGCCGGCGTAAGTCCGGGCTCTGGACGAGGAATCGCGTTGGCCGGCGGTTTTGTCTCAACAGTGGACACGTGGCTGCCCCAATTCCCGGCGCATTATGGCCGAGCCTGCCTTCGCGCGCAAATGGCGGGTGTCGCCCGAGGCCCGGCTAATGCTAATGTGTCGGTCGGCATTTTCGAGGAGTTTTTCGTGGCATCGAAGCAGCTTGCAGGACAGGTGGCCCTGGTAACCGGCGTAAATAAACGCATTGGGCGCAGCATCGCGCTGCGACTTGCGGCGGAGGGTGCGTCGGTTGCCGTGAATTATCGTGGCGCGAAAAAGGATGCCGATGACGTCGTGCGCGAAATCCTGGCCGGCGGGGGGAAGGCCGTCGCGATCCAGGCCGACGTCACGAAGCGCGCCGAGGTCGCGAAGCTTTTCGCCGCAGTCGAAAAGGATTTCGGCAGGCTCGACATTCTGATCAACAACGCTGGCCAGTTTTTCGCCGCGAAATTCGAGCAGCTCACCGACCAGCAATGGGACGGCATTCTCGACATCAACCTCAAGTCGCAGTTTCTGTGCGCCCAGGCCGCCGCGCCGATCATGAAGCGCCAGGGCCGCGGCCACATCATCAACCTTTCCTCGCTCGGCGGCCTGTTGCCGTGGCCGACCTACACGCATTACTGCGTTTCGAAGGCAGGATCGATCATGCTCACGCGCTGCCTCGCGCGTGCCCTGGCACCCGAAGTTCTGGTCAATAGCGTCGCGCCCGGCACGATTCAATTTCCCGGCGAGCCACCCGACGAAGAGTACATCCAGCGCGTGCCGCTGCACCGCACGGGCACGGGAGACGATATAGCCAGCGCCGTTCTGTATCTAGCGACCTCCGATTTCGTCACCGGCCAGATCCTTGCGGTCGACGGCGGCCGTTTGCTGGTGTAACCGCAGCTGAATTCAGGAGCCCATCGTATGCCCGATTCCAAGCTCTTCGATTTGAGCGGCCAGGTCGCGCTGGTAACCGGCGGCAATGGCGGCCTGGGGCGGAGCATGGCCCTCGGCTTTGCCAAGGCGGGAGCATCGGTCGCCATTTTCGGACGCAATGAGGCAAAGAACGCGGCGGTCCTTCGCGAGCTTCGCGCCGTCGGTTTCCCGGCCACGGCATGTCGCGTGGACATGGCGAACGACTCCGAGCGCGACGATGCCTTTGCGCAAGTTGAAAAGACCCTCGGTCCCGTGCACGTGCTGGTTAATAACGCGGGCATCGGCGTCTTTAAACCAGCTCTGGAGGAAACTCGCGAAGGCTGGGAGGAAACTCTAGATATAAATCTTACTTCGATGTTCCTGATGTCGAAGACCGCGGCGCTTGCCATGTTGAAGCGAAAAGGCGGCAAGATCATCAACGTCGCCAGCATGTATTCGCTGTTCGGGTCGGGAGTGGTTCCCGCTTACAGTTCGTCGAAAGGCGCCGTAGTGCAGCTCACGAAATCGCTCGCCATCGAGTTCGCCCCGCACCATATCCAGGTCAACGCGATCGTGCCCGGTTTTTTCGACACGGAGATGACCGCACCGATTAAATCGATGCCGCTCTATGAGGAAGTCGCCCGGAGGACACCCGCCGGACGCTGGGGCCATCCGGATGAGTGCGCCGGAGCCGCGGTCTTTCTCGCTGCGCCAGCCTCGGATTTCGTGACGGGCGCGACACTGGTGGTCGACGGCGGCTATTCGATTTACTGAAGCGCGCAAAACAAACCGCACAAACGCCAACCGACCGACAAACTGGAGATGCCATGCCCACACTGATCGTAAATCCCACCCGCATCGAAGCTGCGGGAACAAAACCGAAAATCATCGACGAATTTGTCGGCCGGGTGAACACCCAGACGGAGGGTGCCAGCGTAGCCCACATGCGCAGTCCCGCCGGCTGGGTCGAGCCCGGCCAAACGCCGGAATTCGACGAATACTCCATCGTCCTGAAAGGATTCCTGCGAGTCACTCACAAACACGGCGTCATCGACGTGCGCACCGGCCAAGCCGTCCACGCTCGCCCCGGCGAATGGATCCAATATTCAACGCCGGAAGGCGCGGAATATATCGCGGTCTGCCTGCCCGCATTCTCACCCGCGACGGTGCATCGCGATTGATCCCCGCTCTCGGCTAAGCGCGCGACAAGCGCATCACCTGAAGGACTTCTCTTCCCGGCCCTACCGCCCCGCGAAAAAACTCCAAGCCACCCAAACCACCGGCGCCGCCAAGATCAAACTATCCACGCGGTCCAACACGCCACCGTGGCCCGGCAAAATCGTCCCCGAATCCTTCACCACGGCCCCGCGCTTGTAGGCCGACTCGATCAAATCCCCCGCTTGCCCCGCGATATTCGCCAGTCCCGCGATCAGCAGCATCGTCACGGTATCCACTTGCATCCACCGCGCGAAAAACACCGCCACCAGCAGCGATGCCACGAAATTCGCAATCGCACCTTCCCAAGTTTTCTTTGGGCTCAGCGCCGGCGCCATCGGCATCCGCCCGAGCGACCTGCCAACGAAGTAAGCCAGCACATCCCCGGCCCAGATCAGGAACAGCGTGAACAGCACCAGCTTGCGTCCGCCTTGTCCGCTCGCGCCCGTCGTCCCTTCGACCTCAAACACGCGAACCAGGTAACTGAGCGGCAGCGCCACAAACAGCAGTCCCGCCGAGCTGATCGCGATCGCCGGCAGCACGTCCTGCAGTGGACGCCGCGTTCCAAGGCCGACCGCGACCGCGCCGAACAAAAACACGATCAGTACAAGGTCGAGCGTCACCGATGCCAGCGGTCCGCGCCGCACCAGCAAGTCGCCGGCGCCAAGCAGATGCGTCGCCACATCTCCCGCCGCATACTGCGCGAAAAAAATCCCCGCCGCGCACGCCATCGTCCACTTCCGGAATCCCGGCATGCCCACGCGTTCGCCCAGCGAGAAAAACTCCCACAGCGCCGCCAGCGCCACCGCCGCCGCCGCGGCTGCCAGCAACTCGGGTGGTCCCCACCACACCAGCGCGACGACCACCGGTATCAGCACGACAGCTGTCGCAATCCGTAGAAGCATCCGCCGTCAGCCTCGCCTCGACCGCCCGTCTTGCTCGCGCTTTAGCGACCCAAGCCCGCCATAGCGCCGCTCGCGCCTCTGAAAATCCAGCAGCGCCTCCAGCAACTTCACCCGCGAAAAATCCGGCCACAGCGACTCGGTTACGTAAATCTCCGCGTACGCGATCTGCCACAGCAGAAAATTGCTCACCCGCATTTCACCGCTCGTGCGGATCAGCAGGTCGGGATCGGGCAATCCCGCGGTGTAGAGGTGTTCGGAGATGGTCTGCTCGTCCGCGCGAAACGCCGAAAGCCCGTTCTCGCGCACGCGGTCGAGCATCGCATTGAACGCGTCGGCCAGCTCCGCTCGCCCCCCGTAATTGAGGGCCACCACAAGTCTCATCCCCGTGTTGCGCGCCGTTTGCCGCATCGCGTCGGCGATGTCGCGGTTCACTGCTTCCGGCAAATCCGCCGAGCGCCCGATCACCAGCAGGCGAATATTGTTTCTTTGGATCGTCGGCAGCTCGCGCTTCAGGTATTCGCGCAGCAGCCGCATCAGAAAATCCACTTCCGCCCGCGGGCGCCGCCAATTCTCGAGCGAGAACGCATACAGCGTCAGGCACGGCAGATGCAACCGCGCGCACGTCTCGATGATCTCGCGCGCCATCTTCACTCCGGCGCGATGCCCCGCCACGCGCGGCAAATGCCGCCGCTCGGCCCAGCGCCCGTTGCCGTCCATAATGATGGCCACGTGATGCGGCAGGCGTTCGCGGTCGAGCTGTTCGAACAGCTGTGCTTCCTCGCGACTGGCAGGCTTCCAGAGGTCGGCGTTTTTCACGGAGTGATTTTCACGGAACGATCTTCACGGAACTCTGTTCACGAAATGGCTTCGACGAAAAGCAGCGAAAGGCAAGTCCGCTCGCGAACTTAGCACGCCCCGCCCGCATTTGTCATCTCGCCGCGAGCGGTGAACGTGAGCCCGGCGACGCTAGGCCGGTGTCGAGCTACGTTTCGCCGTACTACCTAGAATGCTGTATTACATGCCATGCGGCCAGATGGTAGGGTCGAGACGGTATGTCGCCTATCCTACATAGGCATCGGGTCCGCAGCTGTCATGCGCAAAATTCTGATCGCTGACGACAGCGACAACACGCGCATCTACATCCGCAACGCACTGCTTTCGCGCGGCTGGACTGTGTGCGGCGAAGCGAGCGACGGCCTTCAGGCCGTGCAAATGGCCAGTCAACTGAAGCCCGATCTTGTCATCCTGGACCTGTCCATGCCGGTGCTGACCGGCCTCGAAGCGGCGAAAGAAATCCTCCAAGCCGCCCCCGGGCTTCCCATCGTGCTTTTCACGTTGCACGAAGCGCCGCAGGTCCGCGAGGCAGCCGCTCGCGTCGGTGTGCTCCAGGTCGTCTCGAAAGAAGCCGGCTTAGCTCCGCTTTTCACCGCAATCGAGGAGAGCCTCCGTCGTGCGGCTTCCCCGCTGGGTCCAGTCGGCCCTTTAGCGATTCCGGTCGACCCGAAAGCCGAACCGCGTGTCGCCGCTGTTGGGACCGTCGCGCCGCCTGGCGCCGGTGGCGCGGAAGTGATCGGTCCCCTCGCCCTGCCCGCGGACCAGTCTCTGAACCCGCCGGCCAGTCCGCCGGTCGAGGCCGCGGCGCCCGCAGTCGCCCCCGCAGATCCGCCCGTCAAGGCGGCCGCGCCCGAAACGCCGCCCAGCGGAGCAGCTCCGGCGGAACCTCACTGCTAAGAAAGCAGCGCTCGTCTGCCACGAATGGGTGTGTCAAACAGTGAGTTTGTGTCTCACTTCGCAGGTAGTCCGTCCTCTTGTCTTCAATGACGTAGGCCTGAAAGGACTTTGTATGGTGTCTCACCTGGTGAGGCGAGTTCCCGCTCGTAATTCGTGAGCGGCAGGACGAACAGGCTCACCCCGGCGAATCGGTGTTACGTGTCGCCAACCGTAGTTTCTGGGCGAGGAAAAAGGTATGCGCAAAAGCCTGCGGCTCGCTGCCAGGCTCAAAATCCGGTATCTGTGCCGAGGCTTTTCGTGGGTCTCGAGGCGATGTCAAAAACGCCAGCCCGATGCTCATGCTACGACGCTAGGATGCGCGCTGGTCTTTGATGCCGAGGATTTCTCGGACGCGGTAGCGTTGGGAGCGGTCGCGGGGGGAGCCGCCTTCTTTGGCCAGCCAGGATTGAAAGTCCATGATGCGGACGGAGTGTTCGATGGGGACGTTGACGGCGGAGACGCGGACGGTGTTGAGGCCTTCGGCGATGCCGGCGACCCAGTCCTCGCCGCGGAGAGAGGCGAGGCCGAGAGCGACCGCTTCATAGAGAGAGGAGGCCGAGACCTGGACGGTGTGTTCGACCCCGCTCATGTCTTCGATCGTGACGCGGCAGGACTTGACGGCCATAGGCGCAAGATAGCATCTTCGCCTTTTGTTCGCCACGGGAAAGCTGGCGGCAGAAAAAACCCGCGGGCGGCGAGCACCCGGTGCTCAGCCTGATCGTTTTCGCGGGATCAATGATCTGCGGCCGATTCGCGCCCAGGCGCTTCGCGCGGCATGGCGCCCGCGAGCAGAAGAACGGCCCCGCAATACATCAATGTATCCCCTACGTAATTCAGTCCATTGTCGAGACTGGCGCGGTCCACCACTCCGATCGGCAGGTAGACGACCAACTCCACGAAAAGCACGGTCAAACCCACCCACGTGGCGGCTGCCCGGGTTCGCTTGCCTACCAGCAACGGGATTCCCGCGACCAGGTAGCCCACAGCTGCGAGGTAGGTCCAAAGGGCGTGTCCGGGAATCCACGTAGGAGTCATCCGCTCGAGCGGAACTCCGGGAACGTGATCGCCGTGCATGAATTGCTCGAAGCTGTAGAAGAGCACGGGAATGGCAACGAAGTAACGCGCAATCGTCGCAAGGATGTGCGCGCCGCGATCGCGCGACCGCTCGGCGAGGCTGGCTGCCAGCGCCAGAGCGCCGCCGCTGAAAGACAATTCCCGCAGCACCAGCGCCAGCGCAATCCGATCTCGAGGATTTTGTATCCAAGCCGGTGCGTCCATCAGCACCACGAAGAGGAAAAAGTTCAGGGCGAGCAAACTCGCCGCGAGACGCGCCTGAATCGTCGTCACCAGGCTCACCGCGGCCGCGATAAAACAAGCGCCTACAAAGTAGGCCCAGAATTCATGCCACGGAATCCACGCCGGTACGAGGGAAGCGATGTCGTCGGTCAGCGTGAAATGTTCGGTGCCGAAGGCCGCGAGCGGCGCCGCGTAGAAAAGCGGTCCGAACAGAATCAGCTTGTCGATTCCTCGCGCCCTCTGCCAGTCGCCGCGAAGGAAAATCACAACCAGCCCGGTTGCAAAAACCGCTCCACCGACAAGATATGACCAGATCACCTGGCTGGGAATTGCGAGCAGAGCCATGACTGCCGGCGAATTCGCTAAGCTGCCGCTCACGACGATTCCTTTCCGCCACGTTGCGCCCTGGCCCTCTGCCTCGACTTTGTTCTATGTATTTGTCGGCGGAGTCTATCACGGAGACCATAATTCCAGTCTTGTCACATCCCTCCAGGGGTCGCTCGATGGACGGCGAGCAGGTGCCATCGCGCACCTCGCGAAGCAATGGCGGTCAGATTCCTCATGTCGGTTCGAGCTCTAGCTTCTGCCCGAGTTCATCGGGCTCGGAGCACACGCTCTTGGAGAAAAAACACGTCTCCCGTGGCGGGAGTTTTTCTGGACGTCCAGCCCGTCCCATTGAGCAAGATGGTTCTTGCCCAGGCTTATCGGGACTTCACCCAAGCCGCTGTGATAACTTTCGCCCGTGGGCGGCATTTCCAGGAGCTCGTTGGCGTTCGTGGCCACGAGACAGCACCCGGCGTATCCGTCGCAGGGATGCGACACCAGAGTTTTTCACTAGGAGCGTGTCGATGCGAGCTGCGTGGTTCTGTGTTGCGGCAATCTTTGTATTCGGAGGATGGTTTGTCTCCTCGGCGGCCTTCGACGAGCCGGTTCGTCTTGACTCCGGTTTGGTCTCGGGTGTCGCGGGACCAGATGGCTCCGTCCGCGTTTTCCGCGGCATCCCGTATGCCGCGCCGCCCGTCGGAGGGCTGCGCTGGCGCGAGCCGCAACCGGCGGCCCCTTGGGACGGTGTGCGGAAAGCCGATGAATACGGTGCGATGTGCATGCAGACGGCTTTCCGCGGCGCGAATCCCACGGCAACACCGCCGAAAATGAGCGAAGACTGCCTCTTCCTCAACGTCTGGACCGCGGCCAGTTCGGCGAGCGCGAGGCGGCCCGTGATGGTCTGGATTCATCCAGGCGGTTATCAAACCGGCTCCGGATCGGCTCCGGGCTACGACGGGGAGGCGCTGGCCAAGAAGGGCGTCGTGCTGGTCACGATCAACTACCGGCTGGGCGCGTTTGGATTTTTCTCGCATCCCGAATTGACCAAGGAGTCCGAGCATCATGCGTCGGGCAACTACGGACTGATGGACCAGGTGGCCGCGCTGCAATGGGTACAGAAGAACATTGCCGGGTTTGGCGGCGATCGGCGGCGCGTGACCGTCTTCGGCGATTCGGCTGGATCATCGAGCATTTCCAACCTCATGGGATCGCCGCAAGCGAAAGGGCTGTTCCAGCGCGCGGTGGGTGAAAGTGGCGCCTGGATGGGTCTCTCTCTCGCACCGACACGAACGCTCTCGGAGGCGGAACAGGCCGGCGTGAAAATGGCTGAAGAGCTGCACGCCGAAAGCTTGGAAGAACTGCGCGCGACACCGGCGGAGGAGTTGCTGAAGGGCGGCCGTGGCGGCGGACCCGTGATCGACGGATGGTTTCTTCCAGAAGACGTTGGAACGGTATTCGCCGAGGGCCATCAGAACGATGTGCCGCTACTGGGTGGATCAAACAAGGACGAAGGAACATTCTTCCTGCAGCCCACCACGGCCGAGAAGTTTGTCGAACGTTCGCGCGCGCGATTCGGCGATCAGGCCGACGCTTTCCTGAAGCTCTATCCAGCCGGTTCGGATGAGGAAGCGAACACGTCGCAGCTTGCGGCGTTTCGCGATGAGCTCGCGTTTGTGATGCGGATTTGGGCGCGGGCGCACACCAGGACCGGACATTCGAAAGCCTTTCTCTATTACTTCACGCATGAACCTCCTCCGCCCGTTGGCTCGACTTCTCGCGGCGGTCTGGGTTCGGGTGCCACGCATGGCGCCGAAGCCCCGTATGTCTTTAAAAACCTGCTGGCGCCGCGCGCGTGGACGGGGGTCGATCATCAAGTCTCAGACATGCTCTCGTCGTATTGGGTTAACTTCGCGACGAACGGTGATCCGAACGGAAAGGGGCTGTCCCAGTGGCCTGCCTTTGACGACCACAAGAGTGATCGGCCGATGGTCTTGGGCGATCGAGCTGAAATTGGGCCGGCGACGAATCCCGCGCAGCTCGCGTTTTTCGAACAGTTTTACGAGAAGGAACGGGAGGGCGGGCACTGAGCCGGGCCTGGCGGGCGGCGATTCTGCCGCCGTCAGTGAAGGGCAACGCTTAGGATGACGGCGCGATGCCACGGTAGAAGCACCGGCCTGAAGGCGGCCGATACAAAATCAAAACCGCGCGAGGCTAGGGAAGACGAAAACTCGAGAAGATCGAGCCGGATAAACCCGCCGCGCTGGGGTTGAAGATCGAGACGTACATCAGGATCAGTGTGAGGACGATCATGATGATGCTGGAGGCCCAGGCGATGATGTTAAAGGTGAGCGTGTTGACGTGTTTGCCCATCAGGTCGCGGCGGTTGATCAGCAGCAGGATAAAAATCAGGACGACGGGAAGCCAGATACCGTTGCCCACCTGCGAATAGATGAGTATTTTCCAGAGCGGCGCCTTCGGATACAGGACAATCCCGGCGCCAGCGACGATCAACAATGTGTAGAGCGTGTAAAACGTTGGGGCTTCCTGGAATTTGTTGTCCAGACCCGCTTCAAAGCCGAGGCCTTCGCAGATTACGTGGGCAGTCGAGAGCGGCAGGATCGATGCCGCGAAAAGCGAAGCGTTAAGGAGGCCGAACGCAAAGAGATATCCGGCCCACTTGCCTGCCAGGGGCACCAGAGCCTTCGCGGCCTCGGCGGCGCTGGAGATGTCGATCTGGCCGCTCTTATTGAGCGTGGCCGCGCAGCAGACGATTATGAAAAACACGATCACCATGCACGAGATGCTGCCCACTAGGACGTCCCACCGGGCGTGCTTGTATTGGCGCGGGCCGACGCGTTTTTCAACGAAGCCCGCCTGAAGATAGAAGAATTGCCACGGAGCGATCGTCGTCCCGACGAGGCCGATCAGCATAATCAGGTATGGCGCGTCGAAATGCATGTTCGGAATCACGGTCTGGTGTGCCGCGTAAAACCAGTCCGGCTTTGCCATGAACGCCGAAGCCGCATAGGAAACGTAGAAAAGACAAGCGACGAGGAAAATTTTCTCGACGATGAAATAGGTGCCGTAAATGACGAGCAGCCACACTGCGAAGGCGGCGAGCGGCACCGAAACATATTTGCTGACGTGAAGCACTTCCGATGCCTCGGCGACGCCCGAGAATTCGGCGACGGTGTTGAAAAGGTCGACGATCAAGGCGGCGATCATCACGAAGAAGGTGGAGCGGAAGCCGAATTCCTCGCGGATCAGGTCGGAGAGGCCCTTACCAGTGACCACGCCCATGCGCGCGCACATCTCCTCGCTGACGTAGAGGGCGATGGTCATGGGGATCAGCGACCAGAGCAGCGCGTAGCCGAAATGTGCCCCGGCCTGAGAGTAAGTGCTGATGCCTCCGGCGTCGTTGTCGACGTTGGAGGTGATCAGCCCCGGGCCGACGACGGCGAAAAAGACGGCGAGGCGGCGTCGCAGCGTACGCGAGCTACGGCCGACCTCCCTGCCGCGCTTGGCGAGGCGTTCGACGGTGGTCGCCAGTGTGATCCAGGTGTTCATTGTGACTCGATCGCCAAATTCAAAGGCGAACAGAGATCCTTCGACTGCGCTTACGATGACAAACAAAAATTTAACGGCAAAATCGGCCGACGCAAATACTCGAACCTAGAGCTGCGAGCGCATGCGGCTGACGACATCATCCACGGTGATGGCACCAATCGGCTGGCTCTCATCGTTCACCACCGCGAGGCTGCGCAAATTATACTTGTCGAAAATTTCGAATACTTCCTTATCGCTCGCGTCAGGCTTGATGGAGACGAGCGGTTGAAACGCTAGCTCGGCCATGCGCTGTTCGCCGTCGGCCAGAATCAGGCGCGCCACGGGAACCGTGCCGGCGAGGCCGGCGTCCTTATTGATGAGCACAACGTTGTCCAGCTGGTCGAGGGCAATTTCGTGGAAGCGGATGTAGTCGACCACTTCGCCGCGCGTGGCGTCCTCGCCGACCACCACGATTTCGGTATTCATCATGCCACCGGCGGTGCTTTCGTCGAACTTCATGAGCTGTTTCACTTCGGCGGCGTCGGTGTGCTCCATTTCCTCGAGCACTTCCCGGGACTTCGCGAAGTCGAGGCTCTGAATCAGGTCGGCGGCCTCGTCGCGATTCATCTCCGCGAGGATGTCGGCGGCCTTTTCGGGGTCAAGCTGTTCGACCACCTGCGTCTGCAGGCGCTTGTCGAGCTCGGCGAGCGTCTCGGCGGCGGTTTCCTCGTCGAGCGAATCGACGATCGACTGGCGCTCGGCGGGCGAGAGCTCTTCCATGATGTCGGCGAGGTCGGCCGGGTGGAGTTGCGAGAGCTTGGCGCTCGATAGGCGCAGCTTCACGCGGCGCAGCGGATCGGGCTCGATGAGGTTCACGAACTCCCACAGGATCGTGCGTCGCGGAAGCTTCTGCTGAATGCGGCGGATGCCCATCGGAGGGACTACGCCCTGCAGCAGGCGGCGGACGGCGCCGGGCAATCCGACGTCGACCTGGGTGAGTCGCAGCTCGGTGTTGCCGTTCACGCGCGAATCGGCGAGCTCGACATCGTTGACGCGGACGACTTTGCGGCCGTTGGTGTCAATGATCTGCTGGTCAAGCAGGTCCTTTTGTACGGCGAGCCAGGAGTCACTGGGGTTGTAAAGCTCGAGCGCCGACTCGTCGGTGGTGAGCTTGACGCGGCCGGGCACCACGGAGTCGATCTGGTCGAAGCGCGCGACGAGCGGGCGGTATTTGCCGCGGCCGATGAGCAGGCGCGAGATGCGGTTGGCCTGCTCGTCGGGGACGATGAACATTTCCTTTACGCGGCCGACGAAGTTGCCGGCAACGTCGTAGGTGTCGGCGCCGATGATTTCTGTGGCGTGAAGCATGCGCGCTCCTAGTAGAACTCGTGCCAACCGCTCGAACCCTTCGCCCGTCGCCCGGCGACCGGCTCAGGATCGCTGTCCTTGTCGGATAGCGAAAAAAAAGCCCGGGACCGGCGGTGCAGCCGGGCCACGGGCGGACGGAAATCCCACCGTAGGTCTAGCGCAGGCCGGGTCTCGCCTCCCTGTTGCCAAACATCCAATCGGCCCGGACCCGACGCGCTTCAGACACGGGCCCGATGCGTTGGACAAGCCGCGAGGGGCGGTCAAACACGAGCACGATGGCAGGGGCGCAATATTCGGCGGTTGCTGAATGCCGGGCGCGGCGACTACCGTCAGGCTCCGAATTGGGCGAACGCTCATCCATGCTGCGTTACTCCCCGTTCGAGTAAGTAACGGCTGCGCGAGGGTTTGTCAAGCGTAGAGTGCGCGTGTTACCGATTTTTTATGCGTGAAAGAGCATATCGCGCGGAATTTTGCCGCGACGGCGGCAATCGGCGGCGTACAGGTCCCAGTAGGTGCCGCGGATGTAGTCCCGGCGTGAGTAGCCTAGGGCGTGCGCGGTGCGGTCGATCGAGCGGGGAGGACCTTCGAGCTCGATGAACGCGCCGACGGGAGTTTCGTCGAGATCCAGGTGCAGCCGGCCCAGGCGGAAGCGGCTGCGGAATTTCTCATAGCGGAAGGCGGGCCGGAAACCGAGGGCGCGAAATCGCGCGATCGAGTATTGAGGGGCCCAGACCGAAGCCTCGGATTCGAGATTCTGCTTGTAACCGGCGGGCGCGGAAGCCGGGGCGGGCTGCTTGGACGTCAGCCAAGCGCGGGCGCGGCCTGCCGCGACGAGCGAGGACCGGGCGGGGGTCTCGATTCGCAGGCGGAGGAGCCGGCCTCGGCGGCGGAAATCGGAGTCGGGGGTGTCGAAGACGGTGTTCCGCTCGAGAATACGGCCGTGGAATCGCGCGCCGACGCGCTTGAGTATGCGGATCAGGGCCGCGCAATCGTCCACCCGCAGCTTTATTTCAGTTTCTTGTTGCGAGGCCATGGCTGAGTATATCGCGCGAGCCGCGGCGCGAAACGGTTTACCGCAGATGCCTGCTCGCGGCCTCAAGCGCGCCGCGGGAAAGAGGAGTTTGACCTGGGAAGGAAGGAAAAGTTGCGAGGTAAAATTGGGATGGAGGTTGCGCGGGTGAGGGCCAGCCCGCATAATCGCTCGACTCGGGAGACGGCGGTCTTTAGCAGGAGTAATTGGCGAGGGTCATTGGCAACGGAACCTACAACTCCGCTCATGCAGCAGTATCATGCGGTGAAAAAGCAGCACGCGGGCGCGCTGGTATTGTTCCGGCTAGGTGATTTCTACGAGCTCTTCTATGAGGACGCGGTGCTGGCCTCACGCGTCCTGCAGATAACCCTCACGGCGCGGAATAAGGAGAAGGGCGAGCCCGTGCCGATGTGCGGGGTTCCCTACCATGCCGCGGAAAACTACATTGCCAAACTGATCCGCGCCGGGCACAAGGTCGCCATCTGCGAGCAGATGGAGGAGCCCGGGCCGGGAAAGAAGATCGTGCGGCGCGAGGTGATCCGTGTGCTGACGCCGGGGACGGCGATGGGCACGGGACTCATCGAAGCGAAGGAAAACAATTTTCTGGCGGCCGTAGCCTTCGGCAAAGCCGCGAGCGCCGCGGCGAATGCTGCGGCGGCCGGCGGTCCTTTTGATGCGGGGCCTATGAGTTCGTCAAAGGCCGGGCGGCAGGCCGAGGCGCGCGCGGGGCTCGCCTATGTGGACCTTTCAACCGGCGAGTTCCGAGCCACGGAATTCACCGGCGAACGGGCCGAAGCGCGGTTGCACGATGAGCTGGAGATTTTGCGGCCGCGCGAGGTGCTGGTGGCGCGTCCGGCGACCCTGTTTCCCGACGACCGGCGGGTGAACCCGACGCTGTGGGACTCGCGGGGAAAATCGGTCGAGACCCGGCTGGAGGATTGGGTTTTCGAGCCGAGCTACGCCACGCGGCAGCTGGAGCAGCATTTTCAGGTAATGGCGCTCGAGGGATTCGGGCTTGCCGGGCACCCGCAGGCAACGGCGGCGGCAGGTGCGATCGTGCACTACTTGCGGGAGACGTCGGCGATCGGGGCGCGGAATTCCCAGGATGCCTCGAAGGTTCCGGGATTGCGGCCCGCGGGGACGGGGCTCGAACATATCGACCGTATTGCCTACTACGAACAGCAGGACGCCATGGTTCTCGATCAGGTGACGGCGCGGAATCTGGAGCTGGTCGAGCCGGCTCAGGGCGACCTACCGACGGCGACGCTATTCGGAGCGATGGATGAGACGGCCACCGGGATGGGGGCGCGACTGCTGCGGACATGGATTCTGCGGCCCGAAATCTCACTCAAGGAAATTTCAGCGCGACTGGAGGCCGTGGGCGAGCTGAAATCTCGCACCATTGCGCGCGAAGAGCTTTTCAAGGAACTGGGCGGGATTCTGGACCTTGAAAGGCTGATGAGCCGGATCACGCTGGGGATTGCGTCGCCCCGGGACCTCGTCGCCCTCAAGACTTCTCTGGAAAAGATCCCCTGCCTGCGCCGGCTACTGGAGCCTGAGCCACGCTCCGGCGCCGAGGCCCGGCCAAGAAACGCTGGCCGGCTAAGCGAATTACATGAAATGGACGAGCTTGCCGACGTCCGCGACCTGATCGCGCGAGCGATCGCGGACGACCCGCCGGCACTTGCAAGCGACGCGGGCGTGATCCGCAAGGATTTTGACGCGGAACTCGACGAACTCCGGGCGATCCTGACCGACGGCCGACAGACCATCGCCGCGATGGAGGAACGCGAGCGGAAGCGCACGGGGATCGCGTCGCTCAAGATTCGCTACAATCAGGTGTTTGGCTACTACATCGAGATTTCCAAGCCCAATCTGCCGCTGGCGCCGAAAGACTACGAACGAAAACAGACGCTCGCGAACGCCGAACGTTTCACTTCTCCCGAGCTGGCCGGATACGAGCGACGGGTTCTGTCGGCCGAGCAGCGCGTGCTGGAAATTGAGCGGCGGCTCTATGGCGAAATCCGGGAATCCATTGCCCGCGAAGCCGGGCGCGTACGCCGGTCGGCCGCGGCGATCGCGCAGTTGGATGTGCTGGTGAATTTCGCGCGGATCGCCGCGGCGCGCAACTATACGCGTCCGGAATTCTCGGAAAACGAACCGGCGAAGAAAGGTCCGCGCGGCGAAACCCTGGTCGGCGGCGGGCGCCATCCGGTAATCGAAAAATTGCTCCAAGAGCGCGGCGAGCGTTTCGTCCCCAACGATCTGTATCTCGAAGACCGGTCGTCATTCTTGCTTTTGATTACCGGGCCGAACATGGGCGGCAAATCGACCTATCTGCGGCAGACGGCGCTGCTGTCGATACTGGCACAGATCGGGTCGTTCGTTCCTGCCGCGAAGGCGAAGCTTCCGCTGATTGACCGCGTATTCACCCGCATCGGGGCGTCGGATAATTTGTCGCGGGGGCGGTCGACTTTCTTGGTGGAGATGAGCGAGGTGGCGGCAATCCTGAATACGGCGACTCCGGCGAGCCTCGTGCTGCTCGATGAGGTGGGGCGCGGAACGGCCACGTTTGACGGACTGTCGCTGGCCTGGGCCGTGGTCGAGGCCTTGCACGGCGGCGCGCGCCCGCGGACGCTGTTTGCCACGCACTATCACGAACTGACCGACCTCGAAGAACTGCTATCGGGGGTCAAGAACGTGCATGTGTCGGTCGAGGAGGCCGGAAGCGACATCGTTTTCCTCAGACGCGTCGAGCCGGGAAGCGCCGATAAGAGCTACGGGATCGAAGTGGCGCGTCTGGCAGGACTGCCGCCGGCGGTGATCGCCCGCGCCCGCGAAATTCTAAAGCGCCACGAGCGCAGCGAGGAAGAGCTGGCGCACGAACTCTCCCCCGGTGTCGCGGGCTCGGCGGCTTTGTCGGGGAGTTCGTTCGGAGTCTCGTCGGCAACTCCGTCCGGTCATGCGCCCACAGCAGTACCAGAACCCCTGCAAACGGCGTTCACGGAAATCGATCAGCCCGTGCTTGATGCGCTGCGCAACGCCGATTTAAATCATCTCACGCCGCTTGAGGCGCTTAATCTTCTGGCAGCACTCCAAAAACAGCTCGCGTGAGGCACCTCGCATGACGGCCCCGACGATGAAAGTGATCGGGATGATGTCCGGCACCTCGGCGGACGGCATCGATGCGGCCCTGGCTGAAATTTCGGGAGCGCCGCCCTCGCTGACTGCGAAACTCGCGGGACACTGCCACGTATCCTTTCCGCCCTACGTGCGCGAGCGCATCCTGCGCGTCGCCAATGGCGCGGAGATCCCCGCCGCCGAAATCAGCGAGCTCAATTTCCTGCTCGGCGAGGAGCTGGGGCGGGCGGTGATGAATGCCTGCAAAAAATGGCGCGTCGCCCCGGGCGAGGTGTCTCTGATCGGGTCGCACGGGCAGACGATCTTCCATCAGGGAATCAAATCGAAGTACCACGGCAAGCTGCGGATACCCTCGACGCTGCAGATCGGGGATATCAGCGTGATCGCTGCGCGCACCGGAATCACCACGATTGGAGATTTTCGTCCCGCCGACATGGCTGCGGGAGGACAGGGCGCGCCGCTGATTCCCTTCGCCGACTATTTGCTCTACCGTGACTCTTTGCGGGGGCGCGTGGCGCTGAACATCGGCGGGATCGCGAACGTGACCCTGATCCCGGCGCATGCGCGTCCCGAGGACGTATTCGCGTTCGATACCGGACCCGGGAACATGATCGTGGACGCGCTGGTCGAGCGCACCACGTTTGGGCGCGAGGAGTTCGATCGGGACGCGCGAATCGCCCTCAGCGGGCGCACCATCCCGGAATTGCTGGTGCGTCTTATGCGCGAGCCCTATCTGCGGCAGAAACCGCCGAAATCGACGGGACGCGAGCTGTTCGGCGCGAACTACGCGCAGGAATTGCTGACCTGGGGCAAGCGGCACCATGCGGGCGCGGCGGACCTGATCCGCACGGCCACGATCTTTACGGCGATGTCGATCGCGGACGCTTTTCGCCGATTCATTTTGCCGCGGACCCACGTGGAGGAGCTGATCGTGGCGGGGGGCGGGTTGCACAATCCGCTGGTGATGGCGCAGCTGGCGGCATCGCTGCCAGGGATCGAGGTGGTGCCGGCGACCCGGTTTGGCGTGCTCCCTGAGGCGAAGGAGGCGTTCGGCTTTGCCCTCCTCGCGTATGAGACGTATCACGGGCGGCCGGGAAATTTACCTTCGGCTACAGGAGCGAAGCGGGCGGCGGTGCTGGGAAAGATTGCGCGGGTGGGTGGTGAAGATCCGGGAGTGACCCTTTGAAGCCAGCGGAATCAAAGCAGCGACTTCGAGCGACGACGGGATTTCTGCGGATGTTCCTGGCGCCGGCGCTCGCGATTTCCATTTCGCTTGCGAGTTGCGGGCGCTCGCGAGACAGCGACGACCGCAATACGGTGAATTTCTTGATCGAGTCGATGCCGATCAACCTCGATCCGCGAATCGGGACGGACGCGCAATCCCAGCACCTCGACGGATTGATCTTCGACAGCCTGGTTTCGCACGACAATCAAATGAACATCGTTCCCGACCTGGCGACGTCGTGGGAGACGCCGAACCCGCTGACGTACGTGTTTCATCTGCGGCGCGGGGTCAAGTTTCATGACGGGCGGACGTTCACCTCTGCAGACGTGAGGTTCACGTTTGATTCGATCCTTTCCGGCGCGGTGGCGTCGCCCAAGCGCGGGGGATTCCTGTTGATTCAGTCGATCGACACGCCCGATGACGCGACGGTGGTGTTTCATTTGCGCGAGGCATCGGCGTCTTTTCTTTGGAACATGGACAAAGAGGCGTTCGGGATCGTGCCGGCGGGATCGGGCGCGTCCCTGGCGCAGAATCCGATCGGGACGGGGCCGTTTCGGGTGGTGAGGATGGAGCAGGATGAGGACGTTGTTGTGGAACGCAATCCGGACTATTTCGGCGGGGCGCCGAAGATCGAGCGCGTCCGCTTCAAGGTGGTGCCGGAGGCGATCGTGCGGGCGCTCGAGTTGCGCAAGGGCAGCGCCGATATCGGCGGGGTGAATTCGCTGACACCCGACATGGTGCTGGCGCTAACGAAGCAACCGGACCTGTTCGCGGAGGACCAGCCCGGGACGGTGGTGTCCTACATCGCGTTCAACTTCGACGACCCGATTCTGGCGCATCGCGAAGTCCGGCAGGCTCTCGCCTATGCGACCGACCGCGCGACGCTGATCCGCTACCTGCTGCGATCGCAGGCCCGGGCCGCGTCCGGGCTTCTGCCGCCGAATCACTGGGCCTACCAGCCCGATGTTCAGCGATACGGGTACGAGCCATCACGGGCGGAGCAGCTGTTCGATGCCGCGGGCTTTCCGCGCGGCGCCGATGGCGTGCGGATGCATTTGACACTAAAGACATCCACGGAAGAATCCGTGCGTTTGCTGAGCGAGGCGATTGCGGAGCAATGGAGCAAAGTCGGCGTAGCGCTCGAGCTGCGGCCTCTTGAAAACGCGACGCTGCAGGCGGACATCGGCCGAGGAAGTTTTCAGCTTTATACCCTGCGGTGGCTGGGCGCGAACAACGATCCAGATATTTTCGATCTGGTCTTCAACTCGAAGAGAATGCCGCCGAACGGATTCAACCGCGGGCATTACGCCAATCCCTCGCTCGATGCGCTGATCGACCGCCAGCGCGTGGAGCAGGACCGCGAGGCGCGGAAGGCAATCGTCTCGGAGATCCAGAAGATCGTCGCGGTCGACGAGCCGTATATTAATCTGTGGTTTAACGACAACGTTTGCGTGCATCGCGGGCGCGTGTCCGGAATTGCAATGTCGCCCGGAGGAAACTACGATTTTCTGACCGAGGCCCAATTGAAGTGAGTGAGCAGCGCGAGGCGCGGAATCGCACGGCGCTCGCGACGGTCGAACAGCCAAAATGCGCTGTCGCGGATTCGGCCAGAGGCGATGCCGTTGGCCGAAACGCAGGTTTTCGAATGGACGCGTCTAAAGAGGACCCCACACTGCCACGAGTGCAGAAGACAGTGCCCCTCGCGGGGCGCGCGCGCACCGTCATAGACTTTCACTTCGAGACCGGTTGTGGCGCACGGAGAATTCACGGCGACATCGACATGGATTCTTGGGGCAACCGAAATTTGGCCGAAGGAATTATCGGCGAACTCGTCGGCAATCAGAAGAAAACTTTGTGGATTTCGGCGTCGGGGATGGCGCCTTGGCGGGCGATCGACCAGTCGTCGCCGTCGATGCGCACGATCGTGGAGGCGAGCGTTCCGCCCGTGTCGCCCGCGTCCAGAATCAGCGGGAGGCGGTCGCCCAACTGCTCGACGATCTGCTCGGGATTGGTGCAGGACGGCTGGCTGGAGAGATTGGCGCTGGTGCCCGTCACCGGCGAATCGGCGGCCTGGATCAGGGCGGTGGCGATGCGCGAGTCGGCCCAGCGGAGCGCGACGCGGCCCGTGTTGCCGGTAACTTTGAGCGGCAGGCGGTGCGTCGCTTCGACGACCAGCGTGAGCGCGCCGGGCCAGAATTTGTGCGCCAGCGTCAGAAACGCGTCCGGAACGTCGCGCACCAGCGTGACGGCCTGCTCGATCGAATTCACGAGGATCGGAAGCGCCCGCGTTTCCGGGCGCCCCTTCAGCAGAAAAACCCGTTCGACAGCGTAGAGATTGAAAGGATCCGCGCACAAGCCGTAAAAGGTGTCCGTGGGAATGGCGATGACGCGCCCGCGGCGAACGAAGCTCGCTGCGTAGTCGATGACGTGCGACTCGGGCGCTTCCGGAGAGACCTTGAGGATTTCAGGAGACGGAGACAATGTTCAGTGTCGGCGCGCGCGCCGTGACCCGAAGCGAAAGTAGCATAGGGTCCGCGGGGGATGCAAGACGGATGGATTGATGCGTCCAATTGATGTCGCCGATCGATGAACGGACTCGGCGCGGCCGTCGATCCGGCGCCGTTTGCCAGCGCTCTGCGAAGTGGTTTAGGCTGGTGCGGGACGGCATGCCGGACGTAATCACAAGTCGCGACAATAAATGGCTGAAGCAGTTTCGATCGGCCCTGCGCGGGACTGGGCCGCGGGACGGCGAGCCGATCGGGGTCGAAGGCCCCAAGCTGATCGAGGAGGCGCTGCGATCGGGGCTCGAGGCCGAAGCGCTGTTAGTGAGCGAGGTTGGCGAGCGGGCGGTGGCCAAGATTTTCCGCGCCGCGGGGGCGAGCGATGCGGGGATTCCGAGCTCACGCGTGCTGCGGACGACCGATCAGCTTTTCCAAGGCGTCTCGGGAACGGAATCACCGCAGGGTGTGGCGGCACTCTTCAAGCAGCGTGTCTGGAATTTCGAAGATGTGCTGCGCGGGCCGGGTGAGCTGCGCACCGCTTCGCCCCTGGTGATTGTGCTCGCCGCGGTGCAGGATCCGGGCAACGTGGGGACGATTTTGAGGTCGGCGGAGGCTTTCGGGGCGACGGGCGCCGTGGCGACGCGAGGAACAGGTGATCCGTGGTCGCCGAAAGCGCTGCGGGCGTCGGCGGGGTCGGCCTTGCGGCTGCCACTGCTGCGCGGAATGGCGATTCCGGTGGTGCTCGCACAATTGAAAATCGCGCGGGTGCAGATTTATGCGGCGAGTTCGGCCGGCAAGGAGGGCGGGGGGGAACCCGATCTGCGCGAGCCGGCGGCGATTTTTGTGGGTAATGAAAGCAGCGGCGTGCCGGCGGAAGTCGCGCGGGCGGCGGACGCGGTGATTACGATTCCGATGGCGGACACCGTTGAGTCGCTGAATGCGGGGGTGGCCGCATCGCTCGTGCTGTACGAAGCGGCGCGGCAGCGAAACGCCGCGGCGAAAGGCGAGGCCTAGGGGCCGTGGGACTTTTTCGCGCGATCGAGCCGGAGGACGCGCCCCAGGCGGGGCGCCCGCTCGCCGACCGCATGCGTCCGCAGACCCTGGACGAGTTTATCGGCCAGGAGGAACTGCTCGGCCCCGGGAAACCCTTGCGGACGCAGATCGAGCGCGATGATCTGGGGTCGATGCTTCTCTGGGGACCTCCCGGGTGCGGCAAGACGACGCTTGCGCGAATCATCGCCCGGCGCACGAAGAGCGAATTCATTCCCTTCAGCGCGGTCCTTTCCGGAATCAAGGAAATCAAAGATGTGATGGCCAAGGCCGAAGGCGCGCGGCGCTACGGGCAGCGGACGATCGTGTTCGTCGATGAGGTTCACCGTTTCAATCGTGCGCAGCAGGATGCTTTTTTGCCGCACGTGGAAGCGGGAAATATTCTGCTGATCGGAGCGACGACAGAGAATCCCTCCTTCGAAGTGATTGCGCCGCTGCTTTCGCGGATGAAGGTGTACGTGATGCGGGCTCTGGCAGAAGAGCAGATCGTGGGGCTCTTGCGGCGCGCGATCGAAGACCCCGAGCGTGGGCTGGGTGTACAACACGTCGAGGCGAGCGACAGAATCTTTTCGCGGATCGCCGTGCTGGCGAATGGCGACGCGCGGTCGGCGTATAACACGCTGGAAGCGCTCGTTCTCGGCACGGAGCCGGGCGGAGACGGAGCGCGAGTGCTGTCAGAGGAGCGCCTGGAGGACGTGCTGCAGAAGAAACTCCTGCCCTATGACAAGTCCGGCGAAGAACATTTCAACCTGATTTCGGCGCTGCACAAGTCCGTGCGGAATTCCGATCCCGACGCAGCACTCTACTGGCTGGCGCGGATGCTGGAATCGGGCGAGGATCCTCTGTATCTAGCGCGACGCATGGTGCGTATGGCGAGCGAAGACATCGGGCTTGCCGAGCCCGGAGCGCTGGCCGTGACAATCGCGGCGAAGCAAGCGTTTGATTTTATCGGCCCGCCGGAGGGATATCTGGCGCTCGCGCAGGCGGCGGTGTATCTGGCGCTCGCGCCGAAATCGAATGCGCTGTACACAGGTTATGGCGCGGTCCACGACGATTTGCAGCGAACCATCGCGGAACCCGTTCCCCTGCATCTAAGAAACGCAGTAACGGGTTTGATGGGTCATCTGGGATACGGAAAAGATTATCAATACGCGCACGACGCTGAGGAAAAAGTGACCGACATGACGTGTCTGCCGGAAAGCTTGCTCGGGCGAACCTATTACAAGCCGACAGACCAGGGATTTGAGGCGCGCATCAGGCATCGGATAGAAGAAATTCGGCGGATCAGGAACATACCGGGAGCAAAGCCGCGGGCAGCGAGGACCACGGAGTGACGGAAACCCAGCCAGACTTCAGAACGAATCCGCAAGAAAACAAGAGAATGCCGCTCGGCATCGCGTGGATCGCAATGGGCGCCGTTGCGCTGTGCATGGCGTGCCCGGCAACGACGCCCGCGCAGGATATGCCCAAGATGGTGATCGATGATGACGTGCAGGCGTTCGATATCGCACCGGACAATTCGATCGTTTACGCGGTCACGCACATTAAGGGCGTTAAACGGCTGGTGATCGAGCGCGACGACGTGTTCGTGGCGTCCGGGCCGGGCAAAATTCGAAAACTTCTCGAAGCCAACCAATTCATGCCCATGCCCCCGCCCGAAGGATTTCGCGTCGATTCGCTGGCGTGGTCGCCCGACGGGCAGAAGATCGCGATGAACATGACGCTGCAGCTGCCTCCGCCCGGCTGGGACGACAAGAACCGGAAGAAAAAGGGCGATCTCGGCGACGATGAGAACGACAACGAACCACCACTGGCGGGGGTGGGCGGCGGCCGTGTGCTGGTACTGCTGGACGCCGACGGGCACGAGATCAAAGTCGCCAACTCAAAGACGCGGTTCATCGAGGGTGCCGTCGACGGCACGTGGCTGGCGGACGGAAAAACGGTCGTCTACCTGACCGGTGGGCCGCCGTACACGATCATGTCTGCAAGACCGGAGGACGGAAAGATTACGGAGCTTTTTGCCGGGCACACGTTTCAGACGGTCGTGTGGGACGCCAAGCACAATCGCGCGTTCGCGATCAGCGACAGCTTGAGCCTCACGGGCAGGCTCTCCATCGTGCAGCTCGACCTGCTCGAGGAACGCATCCGGGTGGTTGCCGATATCCAGACCTACCAGGGTGGGCTGAGCCTTTCGCCCTCCGGCAACAAAATCGGCTATTTCGAGGATGGCGACAATATCGATGTGGTGGACACTCGGCATCGGGGCGACGTGATCCGCGTGCGCGCTGGATTCGGCCGCTTCGGATGGAGCCGCGACGAACGGAGAATCCTGCTCAAGCGCGGGCCGGACGACCGGTCGAATATTTTGCTGTGGGTAGGGCTGTACGACGGCAGTTTCTCGTCGATCCTGCACGACCTGCAATTTCACGATTTTGAGATGGCTCCCGATGCAGCAACCATCGCCGTCACGATTCCGGGCAAACGCGTGCTGAAGGTTTACGACGTGCGTTGACTCTGAATTCGGTGTCCGGGTCTAGATTCAGGTGGGCCGGGCTTTAGTGCAGCCTAAAGCGCTTGATGTGTTCCTTCAAAATACAGGCGTTCATTATCACGAAAAGGCCCGCGCTGCGGGCGCGTTCCGCGGCTTGCGGGTGGATGACACCCTCCTGCATCCATACGCCGCGGGCGCCGATGCGAATCGCGGATTCGACGATTTCTGGAACGAACTGCGACCGGCGGAACACGTCCACGATATCGACGTGCTCGGGAATATCTTCCAAGCGCGCGTAGGCTTTTTCGCCCAGGACTTCCGTCTCCCCAGGGTTCACGGGAATGACGCGGTAGCCCGCTGATTGCAGGTATTCCGCGACGCCGTAGCTCGGCCGGTGGCGACGGCTCGAGAGTCCTACCACCGCGATGGTCTTGCTGGTCTTCAGAATTTCACTGGCAGGATCGCCGGCCACGGCCGGCGGACGACTCGAGCTGGGATCGGCATTCTCTGACGGCTTGTTCATCTCTATCCTTTAATCAAGCGATTCGGTTTCCGCGCGCAAAGACGCCCTGCCCCGAACCGCGCGCACGCGAACCGTGCGCACGCAGCCGCGCATGATTGAAAATCCTCCCCTACGACCAGCTGTGAGCAATTCCCCCCCCGAAGATGCATGGATGATACCGGAATCCCGCGAAAAAAGAAGAAATCTACTTCGATGAGTTGTGGAAAACGCGACGCGGCTTCCGCTCCGGACGCTTGCGGGCGGCGGCCTTCAACGCTGTGGCGGATTTCTTGGGCGTGGACCGGGTCGGGGCTGTGTCACGAACCAGCTCGCGCTTCAGCGCGGCGAGCTCGCCGCCTGTGAGTGGACGGAATTGCCCTGGTGACAACCGATCAAGCTCGAGGTTGGCAATCCGAGTACGCCGCAATTTTTCCACTGGATGGCCCGTCTGGAAGAGTCGGTTTCGCAGAGCGTCCCGGCGAGCTTCCGACAGCGTCACTTCGTACCACGGGGTTTCCTTGCCCTTCAGCCGCGAGATGCGTGCTCCGGTACCGCGCGCGAGCGATTCGATTTCCTGGAAGGTCAAAAGAGTCTTCAGCTTCATCTGGTAGGTCTGCGGCAGATGACGCGCTTTGAGCATACGATTGGCGAGATCCCCATCGCTCGTGAGGAAGACGAGCCCGCTGGCATGATATTCCAGCCGCCCCACGGGGAAAACGCGTTCAGGAATCCCGTGCAGCAAATCGCGCAGCGAGGGACGGCCCTCGGGGTCGCTGAGCGTCGAGACGACTTCGGGAGGCTTGTTCAACACGTAGTAGACGCGGCCCGGTTCCGGCCGCAGAAGCTTGCCCCCAACCTTGATGTGGTCTTTGGCCTCGTCGGCTTTCGTGCCCAGCTCAGTGATCACGCGGCCGTTGACCGTGATCAGGCCCGAGCGAATCATGTCTTCAGCGCGGCGGCGCGATGCCAACCCGGCGCGCGCGATTATTTTTTGCAGACGCTCTTCCATGGGGGTGACTTAGAGCATAGCGGAAATGGCGCAGATGACGAAGGACGATCGACGACGCTTCGGCGTTACGGTTGCTGGCAGTGGCACAGCTTCCAGAGGTAGTCGAAGTAGGAACGGGCGCTGGGATCGACTGCCAGGTCGCCCGAATAGGCGGGCGCTTCTCCTCCGAGATCGATGATGGCCTTATGCCCATCGGGCTTTCGCAGCGTGAGCACGAAATTCGGTTTGGCTGTGGCACTGATGTCGTTGGGCACCAGCGAACCAGCCTCGCAGTGATATTTCCCGGTAAACAGATTGCCGAACAAACCGCGAGCGCCTAAATCGATGCCTAGATCGCCATGGTAGGAGACGGCGTCGCCGGTCCAATCGAGCATGCTGGACGTCCCGTTGGATCCTTTGAATCCGACATGCGTGGGTGCCGGCGGCGCAGCGGGCGCCGACCCGGACCCAGCGGCAGCCGCGGGCGTACCCGAGGCGCTCGAGACGCTGGGAATAATGCCGAACTGTTTCGGGTGCGCGGGCACGTCGACGGAGCCAATTGCGCCGGAGGGAACGTCGAGAACCGCGAACCGCAGGCGGTAGTCCTCGGGCTTCGCCTGGTAATCGAAAATGTCGCGAATCCCCGACGTCTGCCAGCTCTCAAACACGGCCTCGGAAACCGGCCCCGAAAGGTCACGCGGATAGAACTGGAAAGAAGCGTCCTTGCGATCGAATTCGCAGACGGCCATCTGGAGATTCAGCTGACGGCTTGCGCCCGCGGGCGGCAAGCTCAGCGCGCTCGGTGAAATCGTCAGCAGGTAGCGGGCGCTCGGATCGGCAATGCCCCGTGGCGGAGCGAGCGTCTCGGCGGTCATGGAGATCGAGGTGGAAGGCAGCGGATCCATGCAGGCCTGCTGTAAGAGCTTCGCGGGAGGCTGCTGAGCGGCCGCGCCGGGCTCGGTGGCGACATATCCGGTGCGATAGCGCAGCTTGGCGCCCTTGGCCGTGGTTTTAACCGAAATCTTGTGGAAGCGGCCGTCCCATTTCACGTTTTCGGGATAGTAGCCAAGCTCGTAGTACACCGAGCTATCGTCCAAAGCCGCCTGCACGCAGCCGGAAAGATCGTTGTTGTTGGTGCAGACCTTGCCGCCGCTCGCGTCGGCGATCAATTCCATGGTGGCTTGCGTGTCGAGCCGCGTATTGTTATCGCGATTCATGGTGCCGGCCAGGCTGGCGCCGGGATTATTTCGATTGATGTGCGGCGTCGATGCCGTCGAGTACAGCGAATTCGCTTCCAGGCCGCGGGCGTCCACGGGATAGACCGCGATGCGCGCGTCGGCGAGCGCTTCCGAGGCCCGACGAATTCGATCGGAATAATCGGCCGTTCCCATAAACGAATCCGAGCCGAAATCCGCGTTGGGCGCGATCCAGTTCGGAAAGGATTCGGAAAACCACAGCAGATTCTTCCGGCCGGGATAGCCGCCCAGGAATTTCGCGATCGCGACCATGGCGTCGGTGGTTTCGTCCACGCGCACAGCCATCTGTTGCTCGTAGGCCATCTTCTCGAAATCCTCGAGCACCTGGTTGGCTGGCGTCTCGGTGTCGTTGTTCTGATCGAGAAACACGTTCGACGCGCTGTTGGCATCATCCTGCGGATTGTCCGCAATGTCGGGCGAGCGCAGCGTGTGGTCCACGGCCGTGCGCAGCAGCGCGGGATCGGTGGTGAAATTCTGCAGGACATGCAGCTGATGGCCGAGCGTAAAGACGGCGACCGGCGTCGTGGGCGGCAGCGTCTTCAGCAGCATCAGCATGTGGCGATGGACCTCGGATTGGTTCTCGATCTGGGTGTTGAGCGCGTCCATCAGCATCACGGTGGGCGGGACGCGCATCTTCTCAGGCAGCAGGTTCGTGTACAGGTAGGGCGCGCCCGGAGACACGGCTACCAGGCCCGCCGGATAAACCGGCGCCGGGTGGCTGGAAGCGTCGATAAACTGAAATTGCGAAATTTTCTGCGGACCGCTGTGCTCTTCGGAGATCTGAAAGTCGCCAGCTTTCAGCCCGCGGATCGCGTTTCCATGCGAATCGGTGACCACCACGTCCACAGCGATCAGACGCGTGTTCGTCTTCAGGGGCGCACTCGGTGGCGTACCCTGCGGCGCATTTGCGGTAGCGACAGCGGGCGAACTTTGCGGCGGCGGCAATGCTCCCGCAGTCGCCGGAGCAGCCGCGGGAGGATTCGACTGCGGCCCCGGAGGGGCTTGCGCGGACGCGGCCACGGCTAGGCCGGCCGTGATCGCCAATATCCGCAGGAGGCGCATAGAAAGCTCATTACGAATTCTCGGTACGGCCGGCCACTGCCTTTCGCGTTTGCTCGGATGATTCGGGCGGTTCTACCGGCGCATCGTTCACGACTTCGCCCGGGTCTTCGGCCAGCTCGGCGAGGTCATCGGTTTCGCCCGAGGCGCGAATCTGAGCGGCCTCGGCCGACTCGTGAGACGCAGGAGCGCTTTCCTCCGTTACATCGGAGACAATACCCGAATCGGAACCCAGAGCGGCCTGCGCGAGCTGCTCGAATTCCTTGAGGCTCGGCAGCTCGTCCAGATCAGAGAGGCCGAAGCGGATCATGAACTGCTTCGAAGTCTTATAGAGGATCGGGCGGCCGATAACTTCCTTGCGCCCAGCCGTGGTAATGAGGCGTTTTTCCAGCAGCGTCTTGATGACCCCGCCGACGTGTACTCCGCGGATTTCGTTGATTTCCGGCACGGTCACGGGCTGCTTATAGGCGATCACGGCGAGGGTTTCCAGCGCCGGCATGGTGAGACGAAGCGGCGGCTGAAGGCTCTTGATGAATTTGCGGACCGCATCGTGGTGCTGCGGCTTGGTGTAGAACTTCCAACCGCCGGCGACTTTGCGGACTTCGATGCCGCGCTCGTCGGTCTGGGAGGAGGCCGCGAGCAAATCGAGTGCTGCGCGCGCGACAGGCTTTTCGACGCCGAGGGCGTTGGCAATCTGCTCGAGCGTGGCGGGCTCATCCGCGGCGTAGATAATGGCCTCGACCGCCGCTTTAATGCCTTCCGCGGGGGAGGCTTTGATTTCCTCCACCACGGCGGCTTGGATTTCCTCTGGCGTGTTGGTCACAGGTACTGCTCCTCGATTTTAGACATCGCGTCAGGTCCGGCGAATACTGCGTCGAACATTTTGTGCTTGCGCAGGCCGATGTCGGAGAAAAGCTCGGTCTGCACCAGAATCACCGCCTGCATGCGGACCATTTCGAGCACCGCGAGCAGCGCCACGATCATGGAGTTGCGCGTCGTGCAGGTCTCGAAGAACTCGGTGAGCGAAATCGGATCCTCGGTGCTCGAGAGCTTCTGGTGCAGGCGATCCATCATCTGCGCGATGGTGACGGTCTCATGGTGCAGCTCGAATTTCGTGACGTTCTTGCGGCGCTCGAGAATTTCGTGGAAGGTTTTTACCAGATCCACGAGCGAGACGACCATCTCGCCTTCGATGGCGTCGCCGGTGTACAGGGCGCGATCCGGTTTAGACCAGACGTGCGCCTCGACCTGTTGCTTCTCGTAGAGCAGTTGCGCGGCATTCTTGAATTTTTCGTGCTCGAGGAGGCGGTGGACCAGTTCCTGGCGCGGATCCTCCATCGCGTCGGGCCCCGCGAGCGGATCGGCCGGCAGCAGCATCTTCGATTTGATGTGGATCAGGGTCGCGGCCATGTAAATGAAGTCGGCGGAGACGTCGATATCCAGCTTTTCAAGCTGGTGGAGATAATCCAGGTACTGCTCGGTGATCTTGGAAATGGCGATGTTGTGAATGTCCATCTCCTGCTTGCGGATCAGATCGAGCAGGAGGTCGAGCGGACCTTCGTAGACTGGTAGATTGATGCGATAGGGCGACGGGGATGCCATTCGTTACTCTGCCCCCAATGTAACCACCAAAACCCTCCGCGGCAAGCCCGGTTGACTACAGCGGGGCCGGCTTGCGCGCCTTGTCCCACTGGAAAATCGAATCGCGCACGCGCTTCATCGTGCGGCGCGCGGCGGCGTGCGCCTTCTTCCCGCCGGCGTCGAGGATATCCCAAACTCGCCTCGGTTGGGCCTCGAATTCCACGCGGCGTGCCTGCACCGGCTCGATCCAGGTGACCAGATTTGCGGCCATGAGCTTTTTGCAGTCCACGCAGCCGATGGCGGCCGTGCGGCATTCCGTGTCGACTCGCGCGACCAGATCCGGCCCGGAGAACAATTTGTGCCAGGCGAATACCGGACATATTTCCGGCCGGCCGGGATCGGTGCGTTTGACACGCTGCGGATCGGTGAGCATGTTGCCGACCTTGGCGCGCAGCTCGTCAGGCGGGTCGCTCAGCCAAATCGCATTGCCGTAGCTTTTCGACATGCGCCGGCCATCGAGGCCCGGCAGGCGCGGTGTCTGCGTGAGCAGGTGCCCCGGCTCGGCGAGGATTTCGGCGGTTTTGATTTTGGCATTGGCAAAGACCGACTGGCGAAGCTCAATGGGCGAGCTGTGAATTTTCCGGAGGAGCTGTTCCCATTCGAGCAGGCCCTTATGGGAAGCTTCCTCCGCTTTCGTCTCGAAGGCGTCGCGCAGCTCCTTCATTTGCTTTTCGTTTGGCTGCTTGTGGATTTCGAAGAACGCCGTATTGAAGCGCCGGACAACTTCGCGGGTCAGCTCAACGTGTGGAACCTGGTCCTCGCCGACGGGCACGAGCAGCTCGACGCGCGGCTCCCCGTACATCACGATGTCGGCGGCTTGCAGAAGCGGATAGCCGAGAAAGCCGTAGGTGCCGAGATCGCGCTCCTTGAGGTTTTCGATCTGTTCCTTGTAGGTGGGTACGCGCTCAAGCCACGACAGCGGCGTGATCATGGAGAGCAGCAGGTGCAGCTCGGCGTGCTCCAGAATCTGCGATTGAATGAACAGCGTCGATTTTTCGGGATCGAGGCCCACCGAAAGCCAGTCGATGGCGACTTGGAGAGTGTTCTCGGCGACCGAGGAGGTATCCTCGTAATGCGTAGTCAGCGCGTGCCAGTCAGCGACGAAGAAAAAACAGTCGTATTCTTCCTGAAGCTTCAGCCAATTCTGGAGAGCGCCGAAAAAGTGGCCCAGGTGGAGACGCCCGGTGGGCCGCATGCCGCTCAGAACTCGTTTGCGCTTCGCCACTCTAAGGTCAATTCCTCCGAAAGTAGCGCCGGCGCCTGGCCGGCTCCTCAGTCTCCGCGCTTCCCTACTGCTTGGGCTTAATCGAAAGCAACTCCACTTCAAAAATCAGCGTCTGGTTCGGGCCAATCGCGCCGCCGGCTCCGCGCGAGCCATAGGCAAGATCGGATGGAACGTACAACTCCCACTTCGACCCGACGGGCATCAGCTGCAACGCTTCGGTCCAACCCGGGATCACGCCGCCCACTGAAAATTCGGCCGGCTTGCCCCGCTTGTAGGAGCTGTCGAATTCCGTTCCGTTGATGAAAGTGCCCTTGTAATTGCACACGACCGTATCGGCCTTGGCGGGCTTCGCGCCCGTGCCGGCGGTGATAATCTTGTACTGCAATCCGCTCTCGGTTGTCACTACGCCATCCTTCGCCTTGTTTGCTGCCAGAAACTCCGCGCCTTCCTTCATATTCGCCTCCGATACCTTCGCTGCCGCCTCGTCTCTCACCACTTTCAGCGACGCATTCATTTCGTCTTCCGTCAGCACCGGCTTGTTGCCAGCTTCGGCGTCCTTGATTCCCTTGAACAGACTCGGGAGATCGAGCTGAATCGGCTGCTGCTTGATGCTTGTGCCGATGTTGATTCCCAGCGCGTAGCTGGCTTTTTGCAGGTCCGTCTGAAGTCCCGGACCTGCCGCCGGTTTCGCGGCGGGTTTTGCGGCAGGAGCCTGCGCGGGCTTCGCTAGCGGAGCTTTTGCGGCCGGCGCAGCCGTCTGGCTGCCGGTCGTGGATGTCTGCTGCGCGTGCGCACCGCTGCAAACTAAAAACGTGAAGGCCATCATGCCCAATGAATTTGTCAGGATTTTTCTCATCCCAGCATTGTCACACTGGTTCGCACGATCCGCAAACGCGCATTTCGCTAATTTTTTCGCGGTTACAGCTTGAGCAGCTCGCGCAGCCGTTTGGTCTGCGCGCGAGAAACAGGAATCTCACTGGCGCGCTTGTCGTCCATTTTCAGCATGTAGCTTGATTTGAACCACGGCACCACTTCCTTGATGTGATTGATGTTGATCAGGTAGGAGCGGTGCGGGCGCCAAAAGACGCCGGGGTCGAGCATTTCCGCCAGCTCGTCCACGGTGCGGTAATTCGATTCGCCCTCGGCTTCGCGCGCGTAGATCGTGATCGCCCCGTCTTGAATCGAGGCATAGATCATGTCGTCGGCGTCGATCAGGATCATGCGTTGCTGCGATTTCACCAGCAGCTTCACCGGTTGGGCAGCGCGCTGACGCGGGCCCTCGGCGGCGCCCAGCTGGCTTACGAGCGTTTCCAGGCGCTGCACAGGAGACGTATGCGCGTCGACCATTTTCTTGGCGCGCTCGACGGCTTTTGCCACACGCGCCCTGTCGAAAGGCTTTAAGACGTAATCGACGGCGCTCACCTCGAAAGCCTGTAGGGCGTAATGATCGTACGCGGTCGCGAAAACGATCTGCGGCATGCGCAGTTTGCGTTCGACGAGCTTCTTGATCACGCCGAAGCCGTCCAGACCCGGCATCTGGACGTCCAAGAAGACGAGGTCCGGGTCATGCTCCTTCACCAACGCCACGGCCTCCAGACCGTTCTTTCCCTGCGCGACTACGTTCACGTCCGGTAAACCTTTGAGCAGGAACGCCAGCTCATCGCGCGCCGGCCGCTCGTCGTCCACGATGATCGTATTGATTGGCACGGGTTCGCCTGTCGGAAGTATAGCAAAAGCGCAGCGCCCGGCCCGCGGTGCGGTAGAATCGTGCGGCCGTTCGTGGCGCCGGCATCGTGCCGGCGTTTTTCCGCGGCGCCACATCGAATCGCCTTCGCCGGCAGGATGCCGGCGCGGACTGGTCAGGAGCAGGCGTGAAGAACCGGAAAAGCCGCAAAAGCAAGAAAGCACGGGTCATCCGCAGCGAGACCCTGTTCCAAGGCCGTGTGTTCACGTTGAAGCGCGACCGCGTCGCCGAACCCAGCGGCATCCTGACTACGCGCGAAATCATCGCGCATCCCGGCTCGGTGGTCGTGCTGCCCGTGCTGGCCGACGGACAGATCGTCCTGATCCGCCAGTATCGCCACGCCGCCGGCCAATATCTTTGGGAGTTGGTCGCCGGCCACAAAGAACCGCACGAAGAACCGATCACCGGCGCTCATCGTGAGCTGCTCGAAGAAACCGGCTACACCGCGAAGCGCATTCGAAAGTTGCTCGAAGTGTTCCCCTCTCCCGGCCTGCTCGGCGAGCGCATGGACATATTTCTGGCCGAGGGCCTGACCAAAGGCAAAGCCCAACCCGAGGACGACGAAAAAATCACGCAGAAGATCGTATCGTTGCGAGAGGCGGAAGCATGGATTCGCTCGGGGAAAATTTGCGACGCCAAATCCGTGGCCGGCATTTTGTTCTATTCGCGATTCCTTGTTCATGACAGCGAAAGGCAGATTTCTTACTCGGAGACGTAGGCATGGAAAATAGAGAAGTCGCCCGAATTCTGCGCGAGACGGCACAGTTGCTCGAAATCGACGGCGCGATCATCGGCCGCTACCGCAGCTACGAAAAAGTGGCCGAGCTGCTCTACAGCATCCCCGACCGCATCGAGGATATCGCCCGGGACCCGAAAAAACTGAAGGAGCTGCCGGGCGTGGGCGACAGCATGGCCGAACACATCCGCGAAATCCTCGACACCGGCGACTACACCCTGCGTCAGAAACTGCTGAAAAAATATCCCACTTCCCTGCTGGACCTGCTCCAGCTGCAATCCCTCGGGCCGAAAAAGGTCGCATTTCTCTGGAGCCATTTCAAGGTCGGAACGGTCGAGGGCGTCGAAAAACTTGCGCAAGAGGGCAAACTGCGCGACCTTCCCGGTTTCGGCGAAAAAAGCGAACAAAACATTCTGAAAGCCGCCGGAGGATTCAAGAATCTCTCGGGCTCAGGACGCGTCCGGCTCAACGTCGCCGACGACGAAGCACAAAAGCTGATCGCCTATATCTACCAAGCCGGGGACGCTGTGGAATCCGTCACTCCCGCCGGCTCGCTGCGTCGCGGGCGAGAAACCGTCGGCGATCTCGACCTGCTGGTCACCATGCGCGCCGGGCACGACAAGCAGAAAGACGTCGACGCCGTCGCCGCGCACATCCTGAAATACCCCGGCATCGATCAGGAGCTCGCGCACGGCGAAAATAAAGTGAGCTTCATTCTCGGCGGCCGCCTGCAGGTGGACGTGCGGCTGCTCGAAAAGAAAAGCTTCGGCGCCGCGCTGATGTATTTCACGGGATCGAAAGCGCACAATGTCGCGCTACGCGGCCGCGCCAACGACATGGGCTGGACGCTGAACGAATACGCGCTCACCACTCTGAAGGGCGGGAAAGTCGTCGCCGGCAAAACCGAACAGGAAATCTATTCGAAGCTGAAGCTCGCCTATATCGAGCCTGAATTGCGTGAAATGACTGGCGAAATCGAAGCCGCGGAAAACGGCAAGCTTCCCAAGCTCGTCGAGCTCGCCGACATTCGCGGCGACGCGCAGATGCACACCACGGCGTCAGACGGCCGCAACTCCATCGAAGAAATGGGCCAAGCCGCCCGCGGTCTCGGCTACGACTACATCGTGCTCACGGATCATTCCAAGGCCGTCACCGTCGCGAACGGCCTCGATGAAAAACGCACGCTCGAACAGATCCGGAGAATCCGCGCAGCGAAAGTGCCGGGCATCAAACTGCTCGCCGGCAGCGAAGTGGACATAAGAAAAGACGGCTCGCTCGACCTCGAAGACTACGTCCTGGCCGAGCTCGACGTGGTCGTCTGCTCCGTCCACTCCTACATGAACATCGACCGCAAACAAATGACCGAGCGTTACCTGAAGGCCATCGAAAATCCGTACACCCAGATCATCGCGCATCCGACCGGCCGGCTCGTGCTGCGGCGCGAAGCATTCGAATATGATATGGAAGCGGTGCTCGACACCTGCGCGAAACACGGCGTGGTGATGGAGTGCAACGCCTACCCCGACCGCCTCGACCTCTGCGACGTGCACCTGCGGCTCGCCAAACAGCGCGGCGTGAGGATCGTCATTTCCACCGATTCGCACACCACCGGCAACCTGAAATACATGAAATATGGAGTGACCACAGCCCGCCGAGGCTGGATCGAGAAAAGAGACGTGATCAACACTCTGCCGCTGGATGAATTTCTCGCCGCGCTGCGCCCGAAGCCCCAGGCCGCCAAGAAATCCGCAGTAAAAGGCAAATCAGCCTAGCCATGGGCGGGTACGCCGGCGCGAGCCGGCACTGCCAGCCCTTCGAATTCGCCGGTATCGTCGGCTGCGATCAAAACGCGACCGAAAACATCCTCGCAAACCATGACGCCGCGAAACTCGAGCACCTGCGAGCCCTGCTCGGGATCGTCAGGCTTCGCCGCAACCAGCTCCAAACGACTTTCCTGATTTCTCCGCCTGTCTGGTAGCGAAGGACGAGCCTGCCGGCCTCCGCCTAAACGGAATACGAAACGCTGCCGTCGTCCACCACGCCCACAGGCTTCGCCTTGGTCATCACCGAAGGCGATTTCGCCCCACGCCGCATGGCTACAACTCCGGTACGCACCACCTCGAGCAATCCGAACGGATGCAGGAGCTCCAGCAACCGGTCGACTTTTTCCTCGCCTCCGGTCATCTCGACGGTAATCGAGTCCGCGGCGATGTCGAGCACACGCGCCTTAAAAACAGTCGCCAGCTCCAGCACCTGCCCGCGCGTTTCCTGCGTCGCGGCCACCTTCACCAGCGCCAAATCTCGAAGCAGCGCCGGCTGATGCGTCACGTCGTCCACCAGCAGCACATTCACAAGTTTGTAGACGTTCGCCACGATGCGCCGCGCCTGATCCTCATCCGCATCGGTGACGATGGTCATCCGCGAAACCTCCGGCTTTTCCGTGCGCCCCACGGTCAGGGAATCGATATTGAACGCGCGGCGGCGAAACAGGGAGACCACGCGCGACAGAACTCCGGGCTTGTTTTCCACGTAAACGACGATTGTATGCAGCATGGCGCGCCTATTCGTCCTCAGCCGTTTCGACCAGCGGGTTCTTCGGCCGCCGGATCATTTCATTGAGCGCCGCACCGGCCGCAACCATCGGATACACCGTGTCCTCCTGCTCCACTTTGAAATCGACCAGCACCGCCCCTTCGTGCGCGTGCGCCGCTCGCACCGTGGGCACCACGTCCGCGCGCTTCTCCACCACGATGCTGCGGATGCCGTACGCTTCTCCGAGCCTCGCGAAGTCCGGATTCAGCAGCGGCGTGGCTTCGTAGTTGCGGTCGTAGAAAAATTCCTGCCACTGGCGAACCATGCCCAGATAGCCGTTGTTGATGATGGCGATGTTCACTTTCAGATTTTCCTGTTGGATCGTCGCGAGCTCGGCCATGGTCATCTGGAATCCGCCGTCGCCAACAACCACCCACACATTCGCATCCGGCCGCGCCACTTTCGCTCCGATCGCCGCCGGCAGCGCAAAGCCCATCGTGCCCAGCCCCCCCGACGTGATGAGCGAGCGCGAGCGCTCGTGCTTGTAATACTGCGCTTCCCACATCTGGTGCTGACCCACATCGGTGACAATGATCGTGTCGCGTTCGCGCGTTTCATGCCACAAATCGTTGATTACGTGCGCGGCGTAGAGATGTCCGTTGTCCGGCAGATTCTGGATGTCCCGGACCGCCGTGTCGCCCTTGAGCGTCCGAATGTTCTCGATCCAGTCTGTGTGATTGCCCGATTCGACGCGCGGCAGCAGTTCGAGCAAAATCTTGCGCAGATCGCCGACCAGCGCCACGTCGACCTTCACGTTCTTGTTGATCTCGGCCGGATCGATATCGATGTGAATTTTCTTCGCATTCGGCGCGTAGGTCTTCAGCGTGCCCGTGACGCGATCGTCGAACCGCATCCCGAACGCCAGCAACAAATCAGACTCCTGAATCGTCTTGTTCACCCACGCTTCGCCGTGCATGCCCATCATGCCCAGGTTCAAGAAGTGCGAAGCAGGCAGAGTCCCGAGGCCCAGCAGCGTCAGCGCCACCGGAATGCACGTCCGCTCGGCAAACGCCTTCACCTCCGCTTCCGCGCCGGAAACCAGAATCCCGTGCCCGGCCAGAATCAGGGGCCGCTTCGCATTGCGAATTAGAGTCAGCGCTTTTTCGTACTCCTCATTCGCGGGCGAAAGATCGGGACGATAGCCGCGCATCTTCGGCGCGGCGCCTTCCCAATCCAGCTCGCAGACGCTCTGCTGGGCGTCCTTCGTGATGTCGATCAGCACCGGTCCCGGCCGCCCCGATTTCGCCACATACATCGCCTCGCGCACGGCGTGCGCGATTTCATCGGCGCGCGTCACGAGATAGTTGTGTTTCGTGATCGGCAGCGTCACTCCGGTGATATCGGTCTCCTGAAACGCATCCGAGCCAAGCAGTTTGCTGCCCACCTGACCGGTGATGCACACGATCGGCGAAGAATCCATCATCGCCGTAGCGATCCCGGTGACCATATTCGTCGCCCCGGGACCTGATGTCGCAACAGCGACGCCCACTTCGCCCGTCGCGCGCGCGTAGCCGTCGGCCATGTGCGTCGCGCCCTGTTCGTGGCGCACCAAAATGTGGCGGATCGAGCTGTGGCGCAGCGCGTCGTAGGCAGGCAGAATCGCGCCGCCCGGATATCCGAATACCGTCTTCACGCCCTCGCGCTCCAGACACTCCCAGAGAATTCGCGCCCCGGTCATCGGCTCGTTCTCCGCCGCGGCTTTCCCGGCCGCTCTGCTGCTTGTTTTCGGGCTCGCCTTGCCACCGCTCATCGTCGTCTCCCTCAGTTTGTTCGCAATTCGGGTTGAATCGTCTCCTAAAACAATAAAACCCACCTTGCCAGCGTCTCTGGCGGGTGGGTTTCGTGAGCTTTTTGTTTCGTCTTGCTCAGCTCAGCGCTGCCCTCCTGGCAGAGACGCGCACACGAGTCGTACTACTACAAGTACGGTACTCAGCTTCTCGATTTGTGTGACGTTGCTCATGTTTGCGTGGCGCTGAGCGTAACCCTTGCGGGTCCGCTAACGCAGTTACGTTAACCCGCGACCGGCCTGGTGTCAAGAAAGTCTTGCGGTGGTGATTCGCGCCGCAAACAGGCACGGCGCAACCGCCGAAAAACGCATCGATCCGCCAGTGCGCGTGTGGAACACCGTAGTACCCTCGTTCTATTCTCCCCCGCGACTCCGCACCGTACATTGAGATTCGAACATGAGCACCTCACGTAGAACGGGTCTCGCCGAAGCGGCTTGGCCGCCATTCAAGCCGGCCGCCGGGCACGCGAAACACGCGAAAAAGGACCCCGCCGATGCTCGCACCCGCAAGCGGCTCAAAGTCTGTTTACCGGTGCACGTCCGCCCCTTCGACCCACGCTACATGGAAATCGAGGACGTCGGCCGGGTCGTCGATTTCACCCGAGACGGTCTCTATTTCACCACCCCGATGCCGCACTACTTCGTCGGAATGCGCCTGATCGTCACGTTCCCCTTCGGCGAGAAGGTCTCCGCCCACCGAAAATTCCTGGCCACGGTCGTTCGCCTCGAAGGTCTCGATAACGACAACCAAGGTGTTGCCGTCCGCTTCCTCCTATAGGGGCATCCCCCGCGGCGCAGGCCCGAAATCCGGCTCCCTCCCCGCTGCCCGCGCCTTCTGCTGATTCCCTTTTAGGCAAGCCGCCGCCCAATAGCCCTTGTCACCCCGCGTCCGGCACGGCGACAATGGATGCAAGCGCGGGGGTCCGCCCGCCGTTAGCAACCGGTCCCACAGGGACGATGGGAAGGCAGGACGCCAGATTATGTACGACGGTAAACCACATAAGTCCGTGAGCAAATCTGCGACAGGCGAAGCTGAACGCCGCGGTAACGACCGGCACGCGATCACCGCTTCGGCCGAAGTCATCGAGCTCGGTTCCGGTGCAAAATTCTCCACGCGAACCACCGACCTCGGCCCCGGTGGCTGTTTCGTCGACACCATGGTTCCGTTTCCCGTCGGCGCGAATGTCCGCGTGAAGGTCCACAAGGGCAAGACCCAGTTTGAAACGGGCGGTTTGGTGGTCTATTCGCAGACCGGCCTGGGAATGGGCATCGCGTTTTCCAGCATGGAAGACTCCCAGCGCAGCGCGCTTGACGAGTGGCTCGCTGATTTGACAGGTGAAAAGCAGGCAGCTCACCATCACGATTCGAGTTACGCTGGCAGCTCCCCCAGCGAGAATCGGCCCGGCGACAAGACCGCGCTCGTCAGGCTCGTGCGGTTGATGATCACAAAAGGCATCCTTACGGAAGCCGAAGGCGCCTCTGTCTTGATGGATCCCTTACTGTAAATCGCCTGCCCACATAGGGTTGTAGAACGAGCGAGTTCTAGGACTAGCCCCGTGGACCCGACGTGCAGATAGTTCTCTCTTCCGGAATTTTTTCCTCGATCCGGTTCATTTTGACGGCATGGTACTGCGCGTAAATCCTTTCCATTCAGTACGACATCTAAATAAGTGGCTGGCAGGCTTCTTGCAACTGTCAGAGCAGGGGGTTTCGTTATGGGTGAACGTCGAAAAGCGAGGCGGTATGAAGTTTACCTCCCTCTTCAGGTCTGCATGTCGCTGCAGCGGCCTGCCGAGTTTCAAACGGCTCAACTGCGCGACATCTCGCGATCCGGGATTTATTTTCATTCGGGCTTGTCTTTTGAGCCGGGCGCCAACATGGAGCTGACGTTCGCTCTGCCGACCGAACGCGACCGCGGCACATCGGTTCTGGTTCGCGCCAGCGCCCGGGCCCTGCGGGTGGCGGAAATCAAGGGCGAGCTCACTCCCGTATACGGCGTCGCAGCCACCATCGACCGTATCGACTTCGTACGTCCGGTCGCCTCGCACGTCGCAGCCTAGAACCGGCGGAGCGTCCGGCTCCCGGTGGTGTTTACGTTCTCCCTGAGGCCTCGGATACCGCCGATTCCCGCTCGCAGCTGTCTGGGTCTTTTGCCTTCCGCTGTCAGAAAAATTCTCCACGCGCGATCCGCCGGTAAACCGCTAAGATACTCGGCCATATGTCTTCTGACGACTCTCCCATCATCGCGACCCAGATCGAGCGCGATATCCTGTGCGAACTTTGCGCCGGCCAGATCGAATCCAGACAGTGGCATCGCATCGTAAATCGCCTTTCCGCTTATGAATGGAAGGATCCCGAACACAAAGTTGTCTTCGACGCCTGGCGGGCCATCAAGAGCGACGACGCACTCACTCGCCGCCAGGAACTTCCAGCACAGGTTACCAGGATGGGTTTTCCCGACCTGGATTGGGGAAAGTATCTCGACGCCGATGCACAACCAGGCGTGCCCATTGATCAGTTGATCGACCTGCTGACGTCTACAGAAAACAGCTAGCCGCCCTCAGTTTTTCTGCACCAGTTCGAATTCGATCATCCGCACCAGCGTTTCCGTGTCGCCACCCACCAGCGGGCGCCCGTTCAGAAACACGGTGGGCGTACTGTTGACCTCAAGGGCCACGCCGTCTACGTGATTCGCGTTCACAGCCTTCTCCGCATCCGGCGAAGAAAGGCACGCTTTGTAGGTATCGACGTCCAGGCCGGCATCTTTCGCGAATCCCACAAGCTTGTCCCAAATGTTCTCAGCCGACAGCACATCCTGATTGTCGAAAATCGCGTCATGAATCTTCCAGAACGCCGCGGGGTTCTGCTCGTAGGCGCACCGCCCGCCGATCGCCGCGGTCTGCGCCCATGGATGAATCGTCGTAAGCGGATAATCCTTGTAAACCACGCGCACCTGCGGATATTGCGCCTCAATGGCCTTCAATGCCTGGTACAACTCGCGGCAGTGAGGGCATTCGAAATCGCTGAACTCGACCAGCATCACTTTCGCGTCCTCTGGCCCTTTTGACGGATTGCCCTCGACGTGAACTTTCGCCCGGTTGGCTGCGAACGGATCCGTGGTCATGTCGTATAACTCGCCGCGAAGCAGAGTCTTGCCATCCTTGCTCACGAACACTTCTCCGGTCTGCGTCTGGTCGCCCAGCTTCACCGCGATGGGCACGAGGTAAAACTCAGGAGATGCCGAAGCGCCCAACGGTCCCAGCGTCACCTGGACATCCGGGCCCCAGCCGAAAAAATGCCGCACGAACGCCTCGGAGTTTTTCAGCAGACGAGCCTCCTCGGGCGAAACCGGCGCGGACGCGGCTGCCGGAGCAGCACCCCTACCAGGTGCAGCCGGTGCCTGCGCCATTGCCGCCATCGTGAACACACACACACCAAGCGTATTGAAAAGTGCGGACCTTGCAAACATCAGATGATTCCTCCCACCAGCCGACACGCGAAAAGTTCGATGACGATTCAGGATAAAGAAAAAACGGGAGAAGATCAAAAAGGAAAAGGGCCCCTAGGACGCCACAAGTTTGTTGGTCAACCAATCCCCGAGTTCGCGGGTCGATAGCGAACCGCCCAGGTCGGCCGACGTTTTCCCTTCGCGAATTGCCGCCCGCACCGCTCCCTCGATCCGCTGCGATTCTGCCGGCCACCCGATGTACTCGCACATCATCGCCGCCGCCAGCGCCGCCCCCATCGGATTCGCAATTCCCCTCCCGGCAATATCCGGCGCCGAACCATGCACCGGCTCAAACAGCGACACCTGACCCGGATGAACATTTCCAGAAGGCGCGAGCCCCAGTCCGCCGATCAATCCCGCCCCCAGATCACTCGCAATATCCCCGAACAAATTGCACGTGACGATCACCTGGAACTGCGAAGGATCGCGCACCATTTGCAGCACCAGATTGTCGATATACATGTGGCTCGAGTCGATATCGGAATACTCGCGCCGCACTTCGGCGAACACGCGCGTCCACAGATCGTGTCCGTAGGTCAGCGCGTTCGATTTGTCGCTCATGCACACGCGCCGCAATCCGCGTCGCCGCGCAAATTCGAACGCGTAGCGAATGATGCGTTCCACGCCCTTGCGCGTATTCACATCCTCCTGCGTCGCGATCTCGTCCGCGGTTCCTTTCTTGAAAAATCCGCCCACGCCCGCGTAGAGGCCCTCGGTATTTTCGCGGATCACGTAGAAATCGATTTCGTTTTCGGTGCGATTTTCCAGAGGAGTGAGTTTCGAATCGAAGAGCACGCAGGGCCGCACGTTAGCATAGAGATCGAGCTTGAACCGCAGCCCTAGCAAAATGTCCGCGGCGTGGCGGTTGTCGGGCACACGCCTGTCGCCCATCGCACCCAGCAAGATCGCGTCGAAATCGCGCCGGAACACTTCGACGGCGTCGGCAGGCAGTGTGGTTCCGTCGCGCAGGAATCGGTCGGCACCCCAGTCGAATTCCGTCAGCGAAAGCTCGCGCCCGCCCTTCGCAGCCGCAGCCTTCAGGATTTTCGCTGCTTCCGGAATTACTTCTTTGCCCACGCCGTCGCCCGGGATGACGGCAATGCGTTTTGCGGAGCCTTCGCGTGCGGGCATGACCGTGGCGGAACGTAGCACGCGCTCCAGGACCTGTCAACGCGACACGGACACGCGACACGGACACGCGTGTCGTTGATACACGATATGTCCGGTCTAATTAACACACGATATGTCCGCTTTTTGAAAAGCGGCCAGGGAGCAAGATGCATGCCTGGAGACAGGCATGAACTGCTACCCGATGGCCGCCCTGGAGCGCGCGATGAAGATCCAAGACGCGATCTTGCGGGCTTTGGCGCAGAAGATTACCGGGTCGCAAGCAGCCGAGGCCATCGGGATCAGCGACCGACCGATGCGGCGATGGCACTGGCGGTACAGGGAGTTAGGACGGCTCTTCGCATGGGAAAACCGATGCAATTGCCATGGACCGGCAGCGTGAAAAACTGGTATATACTCTCGCCGGGCTGGGCGTCCCCAGGGGGGAACCCGCTGGGCGGGCTTCAAATTCCAAAATCTTTCCGCGGCGTCACCGTCGTCGCGAACCATTCGAATCGATCACAATTCTGAGGAGGAAGCAGATGAAGAAGTTTCTCGCAATGGCAACGCTCGCGGCATTGCTGGCAATTCCGTCGCACGCAGCGACGAGCACCTGGAATCTCGATCCGTTTCACTCCAACGCGCAGTTCACCGTCCGGCACCTGGGAATCTCCAACGTGCAGGGCGAATTCACGAAGATTGCCGGCACTGTGATGATTGACGATGCCGACATCACCAAGTCGACGGTCGATGTGACGATCGACGCAACCTCGGTCGACACGCGCGTCTCGCGCCGCGACGACGATCTGAAGAGCGATGGCTTCTTAAATGTCGCGCAGTTCCCAACGATCACCTTCAAGTCGACGAAGATCGAGAAGGCCGGCGACGGCAAGCTGAAAGTCACGGGCGATCTCACCATCAAGGGCGTCACGAAATCCGTCGTCCTCGAGGTCAGCGGCCCTACGGCGCCGATTACGGCAATGGGCGGCCAGCGCCGCGGAATGTCAGCCACGACCACGATCAACCGCACCGATTTCGGCGTCAGCAAGGATCCGGCGCCGATGATCGGCAACGACCTCACGATCCAGGTTGACTGCGAGATGACGGCAGCCAAGTAACCTTTCGCGGCTGAAACCCGGCTGAACTTTCGGGGGCGGCGCCGATATTGGCGCCGCCCTTTTGTTTTGGTCAGATGGCAGCGCTCCCACGCCGGAAGCCACGGGTTGGCTGCGTCACCGGCGCTTCACGCGGCCGGTTGCGGCACGCTCGATTTCTGCGCGCGTTCCCGCGCCGACGCGTGTTCCGTGAGATAGACCCCCAGTAGCACCAACACCCCGCTCACCAACAACCTCACCGTAGGCCGCTCAGCCAATAGCGGAATCGAAAGCAGCACGACGAGCACCGGCTGAAAATAATTCACCACCACCACCCGCGACGCCTCCATATGCCGCAGCAACCAATAAAACAGCAGGTACCCGCCGACGGAACTAAACAGCACCATGTAAAGCAATCCGGCCCAGCCCGCGAGGCCCACTCCGGACCAGCTCAACCGGCTTCCCTGGCAGAGCGCGACAGGAAGCCACACGATCGCCCCGGCCGTTGCGCAGAACGCGTTGATCGAAATCGTGTCATAGGTGCCCGCCACCCTTTTCGCGAGCACCGTGTAAATCGAATATCCCAGCGTGCCGGCGAGCGAGATCAGGTCGCCGAGCAACAGCGGAGAATGCAGCGGCGACCCGCTGTCGGTCTCGAGGACGATCACGCCGCAAAACGAAATCAGCATTCCGAACACTTTTCCGGGCGTGAGCGTCTCGAGCCCCATCGCCCGCGCCATCGCCAGAATCAGAATCGGCCCCAGCGCCACGATGACCACGGAGTGCTCGGACGTGGTGAGGGAAAGCCCGGTCACGAATCCGCCCTGGTTGATCGCGTAGCCGAAAAATCCCAGGTAGGCGAACGTCCAAAGATCGCGCCGATTCAGCGGCGTGCGATTTCTCTGGCTGAAATAGAGCGACAGCAGGACCAAGGCTGAGATCTGCAGGCGAAACGAGGCGAGCGTGAGCGCGCTAAAATGCGTCAGCGTGATTTTGCCGACGATGTAGTTAATCGACCACGCGAACAGGACGGAGACCAGCGCGACGACGAGCAAAGACGTTCTCGGGCGCGACCCGGGCGCGGAGGTTGAAGGCGACGGAGCCGCACGCACGGCCTAGTCGAGCACCTCGCGCCGCTTGGTGACCGATTCGATGCGGTCCACGCGCGGGACGTAGCCAATGCCCGGCGCGGTGGGCACGCGAATCGTGCCCTGCGGCGTCACTTCTACTTCGGGTTCGATGATGTCCTCGGCCCAATAGCGACGGCTGGCGGAGACATCGCCCGGCAGCGAAAAATTCGCGA
>Ga0210391_10000212_pt1 | contig 68612 bp, 60 predicted proteins | sample IncBWC12OmetaG_FD_160573 | JGI IMG/M metagenome (GOLD analysis project Ga0210391, IMG submission 160573) | Forest soil microbial communities from Barre Woods Harvard Forest LTER site, Petersham, Massachusetts, United States - Inc-BW-C-12-O ...
CCGGTGCCGGCCTTCGGCACCGCCCCAACCGAACCGCAGCCAAGAGCGCCCGCCACTGCCGCGCCGGAGGCCACGAGAAAGTCGCGCCTTGATATGGTCACGGCAACGGCGCGGACGATCCGGTCAATGGGAGGAGGACGCGGCCGGAATGGGCGCCGGCGCGACGCCCTGGCCGCTCAAGGTCTCGCCGCCGGGCAGGACTATGGTCATCAGCCTGCCGCCGCGCGTTCCGTCCCGCAGTGGATTCAGGCTGACTTTGACCTTGTCGCCGGGATTCACTGAGTGCGGTTTCCAACCCCAACGATGCAATGCCACCAAAGGACCCAACTCGAGGCTCCACTCCTGAGCCACGCCTTTGTCGTCCACTATCATCACCTGCAGCCAGCTGTGCGGATTGGTCCACTGGAACTCCTTCACGGTGGCATCGAAGGTGACGAGATTGTTCGCATCGAACATGGCGTAGGAGTGATGAGCGGACGCCGGTGCGATGCCGCCCAAACCTAAGGCCAGCAAAGTGCACACGAGGGTCTGCGGCAGCATCGAATGATTCCCTTTCCGGCGATCACGGATCATGGCGCGGCACTCTTCGATATTGTTTGGTTTCCATGCTCGTCGAACATCAGGCGCTCATTGGTGCATTCGTATTCTTCGATCTCCCAATCCGCGTGGAGCTTGAACACGGCCGTGGCCGTGACCGGCGTCGTCAGCGCCTTCGCATCCTCGAATGTGATTTCATCTTCCAGCGTGTCGTAGCTCACGCGGTGCAGGCGTTGCACGACGTGCAGCGCCTCGCTATGCGGCGTGATGAGATCGAGAGCCGCCGTAGCGCCGAGGCTCACCGTATCGACGACCAATACATTGCCCTCCCAGTGCCCGATGGAATCGCCATAGAACATGGGGTAAAGCTCATCGGCATTCTTGTGCGGCCGGTTCAAGTAGACGCGGTAGAGCGCGCCTACATTCTCCTTCTGCAAGAGTATCTCCTGGCCGCCCTTCTGATAAAAAATCTCGATCGGATACGCGCCCGTGGTCATGGTGGCGGCAAGGCCGGCCGGCAGACAGCGATTCTGCGCCACCTGGTACGGCTTTCCCGCCGCTTCGTCCGCGCGACGCTGCTTGAGAATTGCCGCGTATTCCGGGGTCAGCGGATAGGTCTTGAAGGGTCGATCCGGTGTCTGCATCCAGATTCCCGTCAAATCGCGCGGGTCGTACCCTTCGGTAGAATTCGGTTTCTTCGCCGATACGCAGCCCAAATTGCTGCATAGCACAATTGCCGAGAACGAAGCTACGTAAGCCGGTCGCGCGCGCATTTATCTAGAATCCGGGGTGGTGGCCCAAGCCACAGTTATAGCTGGCCGGTCGCCATCTTGGAAGGGCGACCTCATACCTCAATCGCATGGCCTCATGCCGAGCGTGGTTGGGCGAGGAGATGTGGATGCTGACGGTAACCGAAGCGCTCGAGCGGCGCATATCCGTACGGGAATTTCGGCCGCAGCCGCTACCCAAAGAGCTGGTCCGCGAGATCCTCGACATCGCTCGCTGGGCACCCTCGGGCGGCAATCTACAGCCCTGGAAGGTCATCGCGGTGGCCGGTGCCGACCGTGCCGCCGTCATCGAACTCGCGCGGCGAATCCACACCGCGCAAGGTCCCGAGGAGAGCACGGAGAGGCCGGTATACCCGCCGAATCTCTGGGAACCCTATCGAACGCGCCGGTACAAGCTGGGTGAGGACATGTACGCGCTTCTCGGGATCCCCCGCGCCGACCGCGCCGCACGCCTCGCTCGATTCGAGCGCAACTACGAAATGTTCGGCGCACCGGTCGAGCTGTTTTTCGTCATCGACGAAAGGATGGGCCATGCGCAATGGGCGCATCTCGGCATGTTCATGCAGTCGATCGCGCTCGCGGCGCTGGAGCGAGGCGTGAGCTCCTGCATGCAGGAAGCGTGGGCAACCCTGCGGCACAGTTTGAAGACCCATTTCGCGCTGGGCGAGCACGAGATGATCTATTGTGGAATGGCATTGGGCTACGCCGACGATGCTGCGGCCGTCAACTCGCTGCGCTCGGATCGCGCGCCGGTCGAGGAGTTCGCGAGCTTCCTGGGCTTCTCAGACCCGCCGCAATAGCTGGCCTAGGCGTCTGATCGCCTGGTCCATTTCCGGGGTCCACGGATGACCGTAGTTCAGGCGTATGTAATTGCGGTATTGCCGGCGCGCGGAGAACATGGGGCCCGGGGCGATCGTGATGCCGGAATCGACGGCCTGTCGATGAATGACCAGGGAATCGATGCCGGGCGCGCACTCGACCCAGAGGAAGTATCCGCCCATGGGGGCGGCGACGCGGTAGCCTGCGGGGAAGTGGCGGCGCATGGATTCCAATGCAAGGGCCTGTTGATTTGCCAGGAAACGGCGAAACCGCACCAGATGCGATTCATAGCCGCCGAACTTCAGCATCTGTGCGATACCGAGTTGAATGGGCAGACTGGTGCCCAGGGACGACTCGATTTTGCGCCGCGCCACATCGTCCGCAAACCGCCCGGCCGCAACCCATCCGATGCGGTATCCAGGAGCGAGACATTTGCTGAACGATCCGCAATGCAAAACCAGTCCGCTCTTGTCGAATGCCTTCGACGGCACCGTGGGAACCGCTGCGAATTGAAGTTCTGCGTAAACATCGTCCTCGATCAGCGGGATTCCATGGATCGATAGGATGCGCACCAGTTCTCGTTTCCGGTCCGCGGTCATCGTCGCCCCCGTCGGATGCTGCAGCGTCGTCATGCACCAAACGGCACGGACGGAATGCTTCGAGATCGCCTTGGACAAGGCATCGAGATCGAGACCTTTTTGCGGGTCCGTCGGAACCTCGACGACATTCAGCCCAAGCCGTTCCGCGGCCTGCAGGCATCCATAGAAAGCCGGAGATTCGATGGCGATGGTGTCGCCGGGACGAACCACCGTCTGCAGCGCCAGATTGAGTGCTTCGAGCGCTCCGGCGGTGATGACGATCTCTCGGACATCGATGGTCATTCCCATGCGCAGATAGCGCCGCGCGATTTGCCTGCGCAGCTCCATGCTGCCGGGTGGCAAGCTCTCCACTGTGCTCCAGGGTTCCATGCGGCGCGCGCTGCTGCCCAGGTAGCGGGCCAGATTCGTCCAGGGAAATTGATGCGGATTGGGGAACGCCGAGCCCAGCGGAACCACTTCGCGATCGCGAGAAGCATCCAGAATGTCGAACACCAGGTCGCTGACGGCGACGCGTGTGGAATTGGATCTCGGCAGGGACTGCCGCGGCACCGGCGGCTTCGGCCGGGCGGAAACGAAGTAGCCGGAGCGCGGCCTGGAATGAATCAGGCCCACCGACTCCAGCGAAGCGTAGGCACTCAGCACGGTGGACGGACTCACGCCGCGGCTCCGGCAGAGCATGCGCACCGACGGCAGCTTATCGCCGACACGCAGCGAATCGCTTCGAATCATCCGCCCCAGTTCCTGCGCAACCACATTGTAGAGCTTCATGCGGCGAACTTTAGGGACGCTACGGCCCTCGCGGACGACGTTAGTAGGACATTCAGTGTACGCCGTGCGGCTGAATCCAGCCAAAATGATAGCCCGCCAGCAACAGGGCAAACAGCGCTACTGATAGTGCGATCCGCGCCGTCAGCGCCTGCGCCATGCGCTCCGAGTGGCCGGGTCCGGAGGACATCGACCACAATGCGTGACCCAGGCTGGCCACCACGGCGAACAGCAACGCAATGATTACGATCGGCATTGGTCCTCCTTCGCTCCGGCAGACGCCTCGCGGCGAATGGTGGCGACTACAGTTGCCAGCGCAACCCCGAGAACGCCGACCATGGCCACCATGAGGACCACGAGGCCGCCCGCGAGCCGGTAGCACTCGTAAAAACCCTCGGCAACGCCGAGCGGCGTGGTGACGAGGAGAATTGGTTTCGCGATTCGCATGGAGCTCATTCTCCCCGGATGTGCGCTCAATAACAGATACAGACCACGACAATAAAGATAGGTACAGAGCGTGCGGGCACCCCGAAACCCCTAAAACCGATTAGGGGTTCCTTCACGTGATGCAATGGATACATGAGAGGATTAGAGGAATGGGGGAATTTTTGTCGCCTGACATCCCCGACCGATTGCTGGAGTATGGGATGGGAGCTCCCATGATCAGGGACTATCAGGAGGTGCTGCCATGATTGATTCACCGCCCAAGCATTACTTGCTGGCCTCGGACTTCGATCAAACGTTGAGTTTCAAGGACTCGGGACTCGTGCTGAGCGAATTGCTGGGCATATCAGGATTCGAAGATCGCGTCGCCGGGCTCGCCCAGAGCAATCTCGTACAGCAGGGCGGCGAGCTCGCCTACTTGATTCGTCACGATCCGGAATTTCGCGGCGTGCGCCGTGAACATCTGGTGGAGGCCGGCCGCCGCGTTCGTTTGAAGAGTGCCATTCCGGCTCTGGTCGACTTCATGAAGCGGGGCACCGACGGGTATCGCTTTTCCTTCTTCGTCATATCGGCCGCCCCGCGCGAGATCGTCATCTCGGCGCTCGCCGGCGTGGTGCCCCCCGAGCACATCTACGGCACGGAATTGGAATTCGACTCCCGTTCGGGCGAGGTACGCGCCATCAAGCGCGTGCCCGCCGGCTACGGCAAGGTCGCGGTCATCGAAGAACTCGAGCATCGGTTGGGAGTAACGCCCGATCGCATGATCTACGTCGGCGACGGCAGCTCCGACGTGCACGTGATGCTGCACGTCAATAACCACGACGGATTCACGATTGCGGTCTCCGAGAACAAGCAGCTCGCGCGCATTGCCAAGAGCACGGTACTCAGTGATAACGCATTCAGCATCATGGTCCCCATCCTAGATCAACTTCTCCACTGGCGAACCGGGGCGATCCGGGAATTGTTCGAATCCTACGGACTGACGCTGAACGAGTGGGAAAAGGACCGGACCGATCGCGTGAAAATCAGTGAAATTGCATCGGAAGCCGTATGAGCCATGCCGCGATCGATCTGGTGGGGTGGGCCGCGACCGCCGTTTTCGTAGGATCGTACTTCTTTGCGAGCCCCACCCTGCTGCGCCGCGCACAAATGATGGGGGCCTTGCTTTGGATGACGTACGGCATATTGATCGGCGCGGCACCGGTCATCGTCGCCAACGTACTGGTATTCTCCGCGGCCGCATGGACTGCGTTTCGAAAGGCGCCCGCACCGTCCGCGTGATTGTCCGGGCCTAGCCCGCTTGGGGGCAATCGCAAATTACTCGCGTACCGCGCGGCCCCAAGGGTACGATCTCGAACCGCGCTCCCATCATCGAGGCGCGGTATCGCATCGTACGCAGGCCGAGCCCCCGCGTATTTCGACCGGCGTCTTTCAGGCCCTGGCCATCGTCGCGAATCTCCAGTCGGACGTGCTCCCGCTCGACGTCGAGGGTCACGTTGATGGACTGCGCGTGCGCGTGTTTGAGCGCGTTTGCGAGCGCCTCTTGAGCGATCCGGTAGAGGTGATCGGTCGCCGCGGGGCTTAGCCCGAGCCGCGCGACTTCACTGATGGTGATATCCACGCTGGGTCCCGACGGGCCCTTCAACCGAGAGACGAGGTCGCGCAGCGCGCCGATCAGTCCGCCCTCAGTCGCCCCGATGGGCGACAATCCGCGTGCAATCGCTCGACATGATTGGAGCGCGTGTCGGACGACTTCATGCGCCCGCTCGAGGTCCACAGTGTGGGGACTGCGCGCAGCCCGCGCGGTGTCCGCAAGAGCCGCGATCAGGAGCGAAAGCCCGGTGAGTTCCTGCCCGAGCCCATCATGCAGGTCCGATCCAAATCGACGTTGTTCGCGTCCCACCGCATCGTGCAATGCCGCCTCGAGAGCGCGGCGCTCCGAAACGTCGCGCAGCGTGATGGACGCGCCGACGAGACGACCCAAGGTGTCGACCGCGCATGACATCCCGCCGTCGACCGGGACACGCAGGCCCTCGCGGCTCGTCACGACAGCGTCGCCGCCGAGGGAAATCGTGGTTCGCGAACTCAACACCCCCGCGATCGGATCCGCGGCGGCCTTACCGCCGGCGGAGTTGGTGATCTTCAGGACTGTTCCCAAGTGCTGTTCCTGGGCTTCTCGGCTCGACCATCCCGTCAATCGCTCGGCAACCCCGTTCATGAAGCGGACGCGTCCCTGCGTGTCGACGGCGATCACGGCGTCGGCGACGCTGCCCAGGATGGTCGCGTAGGTGAGCTGACTGTCTTCCAGCTGCCGTTCCATATCGAATCGGCCGATCGCCACCTCGATCGCCACGAGAAGATTTCTGATGTGGAACGGCTTGAGAACGTATCCGTAGGCCGAAGCTGCTTTGGCCCGCTGCAGAGTCTTCTGGTCGGAGTCTCCGGTCAGATAAATCACCGGTACCCGTAGTTTCTCGTTGATCAGTTCGACGGCTCGAATGCCGTCCATGTCGCCCTTGAGCCGCACGTCCATGAGGATCAGATCGGGTCGCACAGCGACAGCGGCCTCAACCGCTCGGATACCGGTATCGGCCGTGGCAACGACCTCGCAACCCGCATCAGTCAGACGATCGCAGATTGCCTCGAGCATCATGCCCTCGTCCTCGGCGACCAGCACACGAAGACCCGCTAACGACTGTTGTCCGGACGCCATAGCTCTCCTTGTATCATCTCGGCCGTAGCGCACCGAGGAACCCGGCGACAACAATACCGTATGGCACACAATTCAGGTGGTAGGCTCGGGGATTACCTCACTCGCAACCCAGCGCTTTCTCCGAATGCACTGTCGACGCCCAGGAAGCGTTCTAACTCCGCCTTCGGTATGGGCCGGCTGTGCAGATAGCCTTGCGATTGGTCGCAGCCTTCACGCATCAGATATTCAAGCTGGTCCTGGGTTTCCACACCCTCGGCAACGGTCGTCATCTCGAACGCGTGTGCCAAATCGATGATGGTGGAGACGAGCGTGCAACCTTTGCGGTCCGCCGGCAGCCGGCTGGTGAAGCTGCGATCGATCTTCAGCGTATCGATCGGCAGCTCCGACAATCGGCCCAGGGAAGAAAACCCGGTTCCGAAATCGTCGATTGCTATTCGTACGCCCGCGGCCCGCAGCATTCGCAGCGCGTGAACGCACGCCGATGAATCGCCGACCAGCGCACCCTCGGTAATCTCGATGTCGAGGCACCAATTGGGATCGCCCGCGAGGTCGCCGATGCACTCGAGAATTTCCCTCGCCGCGTTGCGTCGGCGCAATTCCGGAGGGGAAATGTTGACGGCGATCCGGATGGGAGGCAAATCCATCTTGCGCCAATGGCGGCAATCGGATGCCGCCTGCCGGAGCGCCCATGTGCCGATTGCCGGCATCAGTCCCGCCGATTCGAGCAGGGGCAGGAAGACTCCCGGCGGCGTCAGGCCATTTTCCGGATCTTGCCAGCGCAGCAATGCCTCGGCGCCGGCAATCTTCCCGGTGCGCAGTGTGATCTTCGGCTGGTAGTGGAGCACGAACTGCTCCTCGTCGAGCGCCATGCGTAATCGGTGTTCCATTCCGACGCGCCGCGCGAGCTCCGAATTCATTTCGATGCGATGGTGGAGGTATTGTTCTCCCGATGTTTTCGCTTCCTTGAGCGCCGCTTCGGCATTCTGCACCAGCTCATTCGGCTCCTTGCCGTCCTCCGGATAACACGCATGACCGCTCTTGATCGTCGCGACAATCTCATGTCCGTCGACGTCGAACGGTCGATCGAATACGCGCGTGAACTCCTGATGTAAACCCCGAATCTCGTCCTCTGCGCGCTCGGGCAAGGCGCTCATGCAGACGAAGGTCCCGCCGCCGAGATGCGCAAGCTGTTCGGTGTCGGGAAAGTGTCCTTTGAGGCGGTCAGCCACGCACTGCAAGAGCCGATCGCCCGTGTGCCGGCCGTAAGAATCGTTGATGACGCTCAAGTGTTCGATATCGAGCACGGCCACCGCCAACCGGGGCAAACTCTCTGTCCCGCGCTTGAGCAGGCGGCTCAACCGTTCGCAGAAGAGCGCGCGCTTGGCGAGTCCCGTCAAGGGCTCGAAGTACGACAGAAACCGCACGGCATCCTGCTTATCCAGATATTGAAGGGCGAACGAGAGGTTGGACGCCACTTCCTCCAGCAGCAATACCTCCTCCGGACCGATGACGCCGCTCGTCAGCGTGCCGCAGAGGAACGATCCCACCGGTGTGCCGTCGATCCGCAGCGGCAGGCACGCGAGCGAACGAACGCCGGCAGCGATCAGTAGGTCGCGTCGGTCAATGACGAGCGATGATCGATTGATGTCCTCGCACAGAGCGGCCTGCCCGGTACGGATGACGCGCCCCATGAGGCTCGTATCTCCCTCCTCGTGATCGGCAACGGGGAATTCGTCGTCCGGCCGGGGAAGAAAATCATATCCCGCCCATCCGACCGGGCGCGCCATGCGTGTGGTCGGATTGATCAATGCCACCATGGCTATGGCGTAACCGCCGACGCGGTGCGCCAGCCGGCAGGTCTCGTTCAGCAATTCGTCGCGGTTTTGAATGCGCACGAGAGCCGCGTTGATTCCTGAGAGCATCTGCAGAACCCCGGTCAATCGCGTTACCTGCTGCTCGGCAATCTGGCTGGTACGGCGCAGCTCGGCTTCCGCCAGCGCGCGTTCCACGGCCGGCACCAGCCGCATCGGGTTGCTCTTCAGAACGTAGTCGATCGCCCCGCACTTCAACGCTTCGATGGCGCGCTCTTCACCGATCGTCCCGGATAGAAAAATGAAGGGAACGTCAGCCGCCTCGACCCGCGCAATGGCGAGAGCGGACATTCCGCTGAATCCCGGGATGCTGAAATCGGACAGAATGAGATCGGGGCGACCGGCTTTCAGCTCCCGGCGCATGTCATTCTCGTTCACGACGCATCGGTAGCTGCAGCTGAATCCGGCCGCTTTCAAACGCCTCATCGTCAACTCTGCATCCGACTCAGAGTCTTCGATCAGCAATACGCGAAGTTCCCTCTTCCTGAAATCCTGAATTGCCCTCTCCATCCGAGAGTTCTCCGGCCCCGCCCTGGGCCCAAGTTGAATACCTATATATCGGCCCGAGACACCGATTCTTCAACGGTTTCCGGCACTCCTGAATGAGTGAGCGCACCGCCAAGCCCGAGGCCCCTGATAATTTCGGCTCGAGAAGCACCCTTCTCGATCCAGGCGTCGGCGCCCGCGGCCCGTGCCGCCGCGATGTTCTCCTGCGACAGCGAACCCGACAGAATGACCAATCGACTATTCGCCGTCGCCGGGCTCGCCCGCAGGCGCCGGCACAATTCGATGCCGTCGATGCCCGGCATATTGATGTCGAGCACCACCAGATTGGGCCTGAAGCCTTCCGTAAGCTGCCCCGCGCGAAATCCATCCATTGCAGATTTCACATCGATGCTCGAATCCGATGCCAGGACGATCTCGCGGAGGTATTCGGTGAACACCGAATCGTCATCGACGAACAGCACGCGCAGCGGCTCCGGAGCCGGCGCACCGCCCGGGCTCTCGAGCTCAATCCCGTGCGCTCGCGCGAACTGCTGCAGTTGGTCGAGCATGAAGCGCCTGTGGCCGCCGGCCGTCGACACCGATTGCAGCAATCCTTTGCGCGCCCATTCGCGAATGGTCACGGGCGACACCATGAGTAAGCCGGCGGCTTCCAAAGATGTAACGTACTTTTTGGGGCTTGGTGGCATGTCTTGCTCCCTTAGCCTCACGTTCTCACATCGTTTACATCGAATCAATAGTTTCCTGCGTATCTGGGAACCAACTCGGATCTGAGTAGCGACCCAATTGGCCGCGCAAAACGCGCGTATTTGACATATAAGTGGGTGGAATTGTGATGGAATAGACGAATACGTCTGAATCGCTTGAGTCGATGCAATCGATGCGATAGTTTCTCTCCATGAGCCAAGGACGAGACATGATGAGGTCATCGACCGCGGCGATCCGCGGTTTGATCGCCGCGGTCGTGCTGCCCATGCCGTTGATGACGGCTGCCGAGTCGCGTATTGAATCGAGCGCGGCAACTGCCGCGCTCGGCGCCACGGCGCACCTGAATTTCAAAATCGTCATCCCGAAGGTTCTCTACTTGCACGTAACAAGCGAGGCCGATCGCATCGCAGGCGGTCAGACGGTAGCGGTCATGAGCACAGGGCGTTATGTGATGCTAAATGCGACGGTCCTCACTGCGGCCGGGAGATCCATTGCGCAGAATGTACCCTGTGCGCGCGGCGACGCTCACCTTAAGACTCTGGTCTGCACGGCCTCCATGCCTTGAGCCCGATTCGCTCTTCTTTAAATCTTACTAGCCCAAGGAGCACTGACATGGCCACTGAATCGAATCGCCTCTCAGCATTCCCGGACGCCGCAGATCTGTGCCGTGCTCTCGATGAGCAAGAACTCACGCTGCACTACCAACCCAAGCTTGCGGCCGGCGGTGCGCCGATGGTGACGGGAGTGGAGGCGCTGGTCCGCTGGAATCATCCTCAGCTCGGCTTGCTGCTGCCCGGTCGGTTCCTGCCGCTGGCCGATGCCGCGGGGCTGATGACCGAGATCACCGACTTCACCATCACCGAAGCGATTCAGCAGTACGCGTTATGGCGGAATCGCGGGATCGATCTTCCCGTCGCAGTGAATCTAGCGCCGACGCTCATCAAGGACGAACGCTTTCCTGATCGCCTTGTGAGCAGCTTACGCCAGTTCGACGTGCCGCCAACCCGCCTGACGCTCGAAGTGAAGGAAATGGAGAGGCTGTCCGATCGAGCCCTGTGTCTCGAGGCCTTCACGCGGCTGCGCGCCGCGGGTGTCGGACTCGCGCTCGACGATTACGGATCCGGGCTGTCCTCGATCACGGAACTCTACCGGATGCCGTTCACGGAAGTGAAAATCGACGGTGCGCTGATAGCAGATGCATCGCGCGACGAGAACGCCGGCATCGTGATGCGCGCCATCGTCCGGCTCGCGCACGAGTTGTTCATGGTCGTCACCGCTGAAGGCGTGGAGACGGATTTGCACCTCAATCATGCCGTCTCCAGCGAATGCGATTTCGCGCAAGGCACGCTCCTCTGCGGACCGCGGCCGCCGGCGGAATTGGAGGGATTCCTCGCGGATGTCGCCGTCCGCGCAAGTTCAGGCAATACCTTAATCGGCAGTAGGCCCTTTCCTACAGCGTGCGCCTCCTCGCTTCTCCACACTGAATAACTCACATCATCAACGGACTCGCGCATTCCTCATCTGATCGCGACGCAAAATATGTGACCTAGGTCCGCGGCTCGGGTGGTAGAGTTTGTCTGCCATGGCGCGATTCACAGCGCCGACGGCGGAGCGATTCAAAAGAATGCTGAACCCGTGGCCGCGACTTTGAGGAGGCTTTGCGCGGCAGTGCACAGGCACTCGCTTTCATTGCTTCTATTCGCTGTGCTGGGATGCAGTGCATTCCCGCGAAGCACCGATGCGGCGGCGGCGCCGAGCGAAGATCAGGTTGAAGCCGTATTCGTCTTCAACTTCTCGCATTTTGTGGAGTGGCCGCCTCAAGCATTCGCCGCGCCGAGCGATCCTTTCATCATCTGTATTTTGGGCAGCGATCCGTTCGGCGCGCATTTGGATGAGGTTGTTCGAGGCGAACAGATCAACGGCCATCCGCTCCTGGTGCAGCGATGCCATAGCGTCGCGGAGGTAGAACGCTGCCAAATACTGTTCATAGACCGCTCCGAAAGCGGGCGGATCGGTCAGATTCTCGCCGCGCTCAACGGCCGCAGCACGCTCACCGTTTCACAAGCCGACGGCGCCGCCGAGCACGGCGTCATGATTCAGTTCGCGGTGGAGGACAGCCGGGTTCGGCTGCGAATCAATGTGGAATCGGCGCGCGCCGCGGGCTTGACGATCAGTTCGAAGCTGCTGAGACCCGCCGCAATCGTCGGCGCGGCCACCAAGGGATGACCCATGTCCAGGCAACCGAAGACTAGTTCGTCCACACCGATTCGCCGCACGTTGATGCGCATGATTTTTCTCTCCGCCGGCGCCGCACTGGTGGTGACGACGTCGGCCTTTTGCGCTTACGAGTTTCTGACCTTCCGCCAGTCCAGTGTCCAGCAGCTCAAGATTTTGAGCCAGGCGATCGCGAGCAACAGCACGGCGTCCCTGGCGTTCGAGAACGCCGAGGATGGCGCCAACGTCCTGACCGCTTTCAAGGCTGACCCACATATAACCGCAGCAGCGCTGTACGACGCTGAAGGCCGGATATTTGCAACATATCCGCAAGGGCAGGCCGCCTCGCAGTTTCCGACCCGGCCCGGCCAGGGGTACAGCTTCGGGCGCTTCGAGTTGATTGGCTATCAGCCGGTGGTGGAGGGTTCGCGGCAACTCGGCGTGTTGTTCGTCAAATCCGACCTGAGCGCCATGTATGCCCGCCTGGGGCTTTATGGCTTGATCGTCTTCCTGGTCGCATGCATTTCACTGCTGCTGGCGTATCTGATCTCCAGACGGCTTCAGCACCAACTGCTGCAACCCATCTTGGCGCTCGCGGAGACGACGCGGGCCGTTTCCGAGCGCAATGACTACACCGTCCGGGCGGTTCGCACGGGAGCTTACGAATTCGACCTGTTCACCGACACATTCAATCAAATGCTCACGCACATCCAGCAGGCCGACGGCAAGCTCCACGCCCAGCTCGGCCGGATGGGGCTGCTGCAGCACATCACCCGCGCCACGGGAGAGCGCCAGGATCTGGCGAGCATCTTCCAGGTGGTGTTGGTGAGCCTGGAAGAAAATCTGCCGATCGACTTCGGCTGCTTTCTGCTGCACGACGCCGTCGCCAAATCCCTGGCAGTCAGTGCCCTCGGCAGCGCCGGCCGGGTGTTTGCCGGCAAACTCGGGTTGGAGGAACACCAGCAAGTGCCCATCGACCGAAACGGACTGTCCCGCTGCGTTGCCGGGGAGCTGGTCTATGAGCCCGACGTGGTTCAAATCCCCTTTCCCTTTCCGCAAAGGCTGGCCAAGGCCGGACTGCGCTCGGTGGTATTCGCGCCCCTCGTCGTGGAAAACCAGGTATTCGGCGTGCTGGTCTGCGCACGCCGCAGCGATCAGGCCTTCAGCAGCGGCGAATGTGAGTTCCTGAAGCAGCTCAGCGAACACGTGGCATTGGCCAGTCACCAGGTCCGGCTGTACGGAGCATTGCAGCAGGCCTATGACGACCTGCGTCAGAGCCAGCACACCATCATGCAGCAGGAGCGGCTGCGCGCACTTGGGCAGATGGCCAGCGGCATCGCCCACGACATCAACAATGCCATATCTCCCATCTCGCTCTATACCGAGTCGCTGCTTGAACGCGAGCCCAATCTCAGTGAGCGCTCACGCAATTACCTGACTACGATTCAGCGCGCCATCGAAGATGTCGCGCGGACGGTTGCGCGCATGTGCGAGTTCTATCGCGAGCGCGAAGCTCAGCTGACGCTCGAACGGGTCGACATCAACCGCTCAGTGCGGCAAGTCGTCGAACTGACGCGTCCGCGCTGGAGCGACCAGCCGCAGCAGCGTGGGCTGATGGTGGATCTGCGGACTGAATTGACGGAGCCCTTGCCGGACATCATGGGCGCGGAACATGAAATTCGCGACGCGCTCACCAACCTGATTTTCAACGCGGTCGATGCCATGCCGGCGGGAGGAGGATTGTACGTCCGCACGCGCAAAGCCGTCGACGGCGGCGGCGCGGACCGCGTGCTGATCGAAGTGAGCGACACCGGCGTCGGCATGGACGAAGACACGCGCCGCCGCTGCCTCGAGCCCTTCTATACGACGAAGGGCGAGCGCGGCACCGGGCTCGGATTGGCCATGGTCTACGGCATGATTCAGCGGCACAGCGCCGAACTCGAGATCGACAGCACGATCGGCAAAGGCACCACCGTGCGGCTGATCTTTCCGTCCCAGGCGTCGTCCCTTGTCGACGCCGACGAAACGGCCCGGTTCCCCGCGGTCACCCGGCGCCTGCGCATTCTGTTGGTCGACGACGATCCGCTGCTCATCAAATCCCTGCAGGACACCTTGCAGGAGGACGGACATGTCATCACGGCAACTTCCGGCGGTCAGGCCGGCATCGACGCGTTTACGGCGGCCGCGCAGCGCGGAGAAGTCATTGACGTCGTCATCACGGATCTCGGCATGCCGCACGTCGATGGCCGCAAGGTCGCCTCCTCGATCAAAGCAATCTCACCGACGACGCCGGTCATCCTGCTCACGGGCTGGGGTCAGCGCCTCATAGCGGCGAACGAGTCGCATCCCCACGTCGACAAGGTGCTGGCGAAGCCCCCGCGGCTGCACGAATTGCGCGCTGCGCTCGCGGAGCTGGCCCCATGACCGGCGGCCCGGCTCGCTTGCTCATAGTGGACGATGAGACGGCTCAAATGCGCGCCCTGTGCGATACGCTGCAATTCGAAGGCTACCTCACCAAGGGCTTCAGCTCCGCGCGGCAAGCCTTGGAGGGTTTGCGTCCGGGTCAAATCGACCTGCTGCTCACCGACCTCATGATGCCGGAGATGGACGGCATCAGCCTGATCAACGCCGCTCGGCAGATCGACCCGGAGTTGGGCGCCATCGTGATGACGGGCCACGGCACCATCGACACGGCGGTGCAGGCCATGCAAGGAGGTGCGCTGGACTACATTCTCAAGCCGTTCAAACTGAATGTGATTCTGCCGGTCATCTCCCGCGCATTGGATGTGCAGCGATTGCGCCGCGAAAACGCCGAGCTGCGCCGACTCGAGCAGCAGCGGTCCGAGGAGCTTGCCGCCGCTTATCGCGAACTGGAGTCTTTCTCCTACTCGGTTTCACACGATCTCCGAGCGCCGCTGCGTTCCATCGACGGCTTTTCGCAGATTCTCGAGGATGATTTCGCCGAACGGCTGGGCGATGAAGGTCGCCGTATTGTTCGGATCATTCGCGGCGGCAGCCAGAAGATGGACCAGCTCATCGTCGCTCTGCTGGAGTTTTCACGCGCCGGACGTGCCACCCTGCATCGTGAGCCGATCGAGATGACCCAGCTCGCCGAAGCGGCGGCAAGCGAGGCGCGATCGCTCTATACGGGGCCCGAACCGCTGATCGAAATCGGTGATTTGCCTCCCGTCGAGGGCGATGCGACCGTCATGCGTCAGGTCTGGGCCAACCTCATCGGCAACGCACTGAAGTACAGCGCCAAACAGTCCCAACCCCGCGTTGAGATCGGCGGCCGTGTCGAGAATGAGGAGGCCATCTATCGAGTCAAGGACAACGGCGCAGGGTTCGACATGCGCTACGCCGACAAGCTGTTTGGCGTCTTTCAACGCCTGCACTCGGCCGAAGACTTCTCCGGAACCGGCGTCGGGCTCGCCATCGTACAACGCATCATTACGCGGCACGGCGGCCGAATCTGGGCCCAAAGTGCCCCCGACCAGGGCGCCTGCTTCGAATTTTCAATTCCGCTCTCGGCAAGCTCTTGAACCGGATTCTAACCGGTCGCGCGCTCATGACGGCTTGCGCTGGGAATTTCTCCTCGATGTGAAAGCGCCGGTATCGAGGAGCAAGTAAGCGTCGGTGCCCTTGACGACGATTTGATTTCGACCCGCCTGCTTCGCTTCATACAGCGCCTCGTCGGCCAATTGCACGGCGCCTTGCGGCGTGCGGCCAACGATGGGTGCGGCCACGCCGACGCCCACACTCACCGTAACCTGCCTTCTCAGCCCGGAATCGGCCGGATGTGTCCTGACTTGCAGGGCTTGCACGCTGTCGCGCAGGCGCTCGGCCGTGTCCTCGACATAGGGAAGCGCCAAATCGTATAGGATCACCGCGAATTCCTCGCCTCCGTATCGTGCCGCGAGATCCAGCGGCCGGCGCGCGAAGCCCTGGATGACCCCTGCGACGGTGCGCAGCGCCAAATCCCCATCTTGGTGGCCGAAGTCGTCGTTGTATTGCTTGAAGTAATCGATGTCGATCATGAGCACTGCGATCAAACGCTGATCCCGCTGGGCATGCTGCCAAACACGCAGCAAGTGCTCGTCGAAAGCGCGCCGGTTCATGAGACCCGAAAGGCTGTCGCGGGCGACGAGTTCGCTGATGAGCGCGTCCTCGAGAAAATTTCGGCGGTACGATTGTTCGACGTCCCAGTAGACGAGCGCGGCGATGACGCTCGTCAATGACAACATCACCAAGCTCTTGAGGAGCAGCCCGTCGGGTAGCCCGGCGGCGAGCGCCAGGGTCGCAAAGGTCACGATCATGATCGCTGAAGTGAGAATTGCCTGCCGAAACATCAAGCCTGCGAAGAAAAAGACGGCAACCAGGTTGACCGTGAGCGCCGCCAGCTCCTCCTCCCGATCGTGGGCGACTGCGATTGCGATGAAGGCCGCGATGAGCGCACCGAACAGCGTCACCAGCACCCTCGAGGCCGGGAGATAGAAGCGCTCGTAACGGGAACTCCAGGCCAGCCAAACGAGCGCGACGGTGCATGGCAGGAGCACCCCCAGATGCGCAATGGAGTTCGGGTCCCAAACGCCGTCGCGGCGCACCTGATCGATCGTGAACAGAATGGACAGCACCATGGTTACGGAGAACCAGATTCTCACGCGCAGGTGCACGCGCTCCAGGTGAGCTATCGTGTACTCCGCTTCCAACGGGGCCTCGAACCGCAACCGCGCCAGGCCTCGCCGCAACTCGTCCGCGTAGGCAGAGTCAGGGAAGTCATCCAGGTTCAATCTGCTCGTCGGCATGGAAAAATCAGAATACACCCTCGATTGGCCGAGCTGCACCCCAAGTTGCCACCGCTGCACCGCGGAACCTCAGCGACACCCGAGCGGCGCGCAGCTACGCCCCCTATGCTGCCGGTACTTTGCTCCAGTGTTCGACAGCGCACAGACGCATACGGGGTATCACCTACAATTCATGCTCCAACCCCGCTCCACCGGAGAGCCCGAATGACCGATAAGTACGTTTACCACTTCATGGGACCGTTCGGGCCCGGCGGCGAAATCGCCGTCTCACCGCGAGCGGCGACGCTCGAGGTCATCAAGGGCAGGGGCGAACCCGTCATGGAATCGCAAATCGTGGTTGATGAGACCGAACTCGACTGCGACGGCTTTCTGGTCAGATTCGGCAATAACACCAACCCGATCGACAGTCTCTGGTCGCAGATCAGGTCACTCAAACTCAGGGCGGAATCGCGCGACGCCGAGGCGCTGCAGTTGAATGAAGGCACCGACGGCGAGCGCAAGTACATGCTGCAGCTGGAAAGCCAGGAGTTGCGGCGTCAAGGGGAAGGGCTCAAGGCGCAGCGAATCGAATTGCTCACCGCCAGATTCCAGGGTCATGACAGGATAGAGGATCTACTCCTGGGCGGTATTATGACCGCCGAATAGCAGGCGATGGCAGGAATTCACCCCTGATTGGCATTGCGGACATGGCCTGATCTCCCCAGACTGCCGTTGCAGTCAAAGCGCTGCGAGGCGAGGAGAGCACCATGAACAGAAGAGATCTATTGCGCAACTCTGCGACCCTGGGAATGGTTGCAGCAATTCCACTCGCCGCAGCCTGCCGGTCTTCTGAAGGGGCGGCGCCGATCACGACCATTTCGAGGCCCCTGCGGCCCCCGGCCCAAGGCAGCATTCCCGTGGCCTTCCTCATTTCAGAGGGCGCGGTAGTCATCGATTTCTGCGGGCCATGGGAGGTTTTCGAGGGCGTCACCAACCCGGCCACCTCGAACAACGCATTCAATCTCTACACCGTTGCCGACACCTCCCGACCGGTGCGAGTCAGCGGCGGCATGAAGATCCTCCCCGATTACACGCTGGCCACGGCGCCTGCTCCCAAGATCATCGTCATTCCGGCGCAGAACGAACCCACTGAAGCGGCGCTTGATTGGATTCGCAAGTCCAGCCGCAATACCGACGTGACCATGTCGGTCTGCACCGGCGCGTTCGTGCTGGCGAAAACCGGCCTGCTGTCGGGCAAGGCCGCCACCACCCACCACGGCTCCTACACAGAACTTGCCATGGCCTTCCCGGATATCAATGTCAAACGCGGAGCTCGCTTCGTCGAAGACGGCAATCTGGCGAGCGCGGGAGGACTCTCCTCCGGGATCGATCTGTCGCTACGGGTCGTGGAGCGCTACTTCGGCCGCGACGTCGCACAGAAGACCGCGTTCTGGATGGAATACCAGGGACAAGGTTGGAAGAACCCGGAGTCGAATGCGGATTACGCCTGGGTGCGCTCGACGGCCGATCATCCCGTCTGTGCCGTATGCGGCATGGATGTCGATCCAAAGTCGGCTCCCAATTCCAGATACGCGGACAGGACCTACTATTTCTGCAGCGAAGGCCACAAGAAGCTGTTCGATTCGGCCCCGGCGCGGATCGCGGCATGGGTGATCTAGAAACGCGACGGGTTCTGTTGCTTGCGGCGCCCGGCAGTCAAATTCTGGACGTCGCCGGGCCGTTTCAAGTCTTCACTCGCGCCAACGAACTGTTTCTCACGCAGCGCCCCGGATCGACTGCCATCTATTCCGTTCAGGTCATAACCTCTACACCGAAGGCGTTGCTCGTTACAAACTGCGGCTTACAGATTGTGGCGCACGACTCCTTTCGCCGCGTGCGCGGCGAGATCGACACCCTGCTGATCGCGGGAGGCGACGCCGTCGAGGCGGATCAGACAGGGACTCAAGTCGTCCTATGGCTGAAAAGAGTGGCGGCGCGAACCCGTCGAATCGGCTCGGTGTGCACTGGAGCGATGTTGCTGGCACGGGCGGGCTTGTTGAACGGCCGCAGGGCTGCGACTCACTGGAAGTGGTGTGACGTCCTCGCCAGGAGGTATCCGGACATTCACGTTGACGCGGAGCCCATCTACATCCGCGACGGAAACGTCTATACCTCGGCCGGAGTGACGGCCGGCATGGATCTGGCATTGGCGCTGGTCGAGGAAGATCACGGCTCGCGGCTGGCGCTCGAGGTGGCACGCGACTTGGTGCTCTACCTGCGCCGCCCGGGAGGGCAATCCCAATTCAGCGTCGCGCTGTCGATGCAACTGAGCGATCGAAGGCCCCTTCGCGACCTGGCGGCGTGGATGCTCGAGAACTTGAACAAGCCGCTGAATGTACAGATGCTGGCGAAGCAGGCGGCCATGAGTCCGCGGAATTTTGCCCGCATATTCACCAGGGAAATGCACATAACGCCGGCAAAATATGTCGAGCGTTTGCGCGTCGAGATCGTGCGTCGTCGCCTGGAAGAAACGCAGCACAGCTTGAAGAAAATTGCCGGAGACTGCGGGTTCGGCAACGTCAAATCCATGCGCGAGGTATTTCAAAGAGTGTTGAGAACCACGCCGGGAGAATATCGACAGCGATTTCAAGGCATCGATCGGCCGCCTCGATCAGCCGGCCGACGTTGACCACCATCGTCCGATCAAGCCGAGGTCTTGGTACTCCAATTCGCCGTGCGCTTCTCGAGAAAGGCGCAAACCCCCTCCTGCGCGATGTCGTCCATCATGTTGCAGGCCATCGCTTGCCCCGCCAGTTGGTAAGCCGGAGCAATACCCAACTCCAGCTGACGATAGAACAATGCCTTGCCGGTCGATACCGCCAATGCCGGCTTGGCAGCAATAGATGCCGCGAGTACCTGAATCTCCTGATCGAGGCGATCCGCCGCCACCGCTCGATTGATGAGCCCGCGCTCCATCGCCGTCGCCGCGCTGATGAACTCGCCCGTCATCAGCATTTCAAATGCGGCCTTGCGGCCTACGTTGCGCGTGAGCGCAACCGAGGGCGTCGCGCAGAAGAGTCCGAGGTTCACACCGGACACCGCAAACCGCGCGTCGGCGGCGGCGACCGCAAGGTCGCACATGGCCACCAGCTGGCAACCCGCCGCGGTGGCAATGCCATGCACGCGGGCAATCACGGGCTGCGGCAGCGTTTGAATCCTCATCATCAGCCGGCTGCACTCGTCGAACAATCGTTCGTAGTAGTCCAAGCGCGGGTTGGCCTTCATTTGCTTGAGATCGTGGCCTGCGCAAAACGCCTTTCCTGCGCCGCCCAGTACCACGACGCGCACCGATGGATCGGCGGCGAGCCCTTCCAGGGAGCTGTGCAATGCAGCCAACATCTGTTCGGACAGCGCGTTGTACTGGCCGGGGCGATTGAGGGTCAGGTGGGCCGTCCCGTTCGCCACCCGCAGTAGAACCAGAGGCTCCAGGTCGGTTTTGGCGCTCGCCGCGCTCATTGCGGCCGCGCAGGAATCTGCAGTGTGTAAAGAAATCGCGGCGCGGTTCTCAATGTCAGCTTTGCCGGTCGGCACTGCACGTCGGCGAGGCTGAAACGTGTCGTTTTCTTGAAGTTTTGGGTGGCGGCATCCTGCCACTGACTGTCGAGGACCTCCGCGACGATCTCGCGCGCACCGCCGTCCACCGACTCCTTGCACTGTCCCCATTTCAGCGAAAACGTGTGATCCGGATTCGAACCGCGGTAAGCCATGGTCACGACGATTTGGTCCCTGCGGGCGTCGTAATATGCATTCGCGAAATTGTCCGCCCACACCGCGGTCGTCAGCAGTGCAACCGCCAAGCCGCACCATAGCGTGCTCCCCGCGTGAAGCGACGCGCGTCCAGCATCGGCGCGGCTCGCCGAACGCCGTTCAGCCGGCATGGTCACGAGCTCTTCTCCCTGATCGCTTCCACCTGAATGCGCAGCGTGACCTCCATGCGAAATCCATATTTCCGGCCGACGACTATGCCGAAATCCGCCCGATTGAACGCGCCCGAGGCATCCGCACCGCACACCTGCTGCTTGGGCAACGGCTGATCGTCGATACACTTGAAGGAATTGATTCTCAAGGCAACGGGCTTGGTCACTCCATGTAGGGTCAACTCTCCTGTGACCGTCGTCGGCGAGCCATTGACGAAGTCGCCGAGCGTACCTTTGTAGTAGGCCACGGGGTACTTCGATGCCTCGAAGATGGGCGGAGCGCTCGAATTGACTGCGACATCGTTCAGTTTGTCGTTGCCGAACTCCACACTGGCGATATCTATGGCCACATCGATGCGGCCGGTTTGCGCGGCCGCATCTAGGGTGATGCTGCCGCTGGTCTTTTTGAAGATGCCACGCCAGACGGAAACCCCGTCCAGGTGATCGGCCTCGAACATCGGATGAGTGTGGTTCGGATCTATCGTGTAGGTGATCGGTGAAGCGCAGGCAGCACCCGCAGCGGCCAACAAACCGTAGACCAGCGCCGCAGATCCTGATCCCGTTCGATGGCGGTGTCTCATCGGGTTCTCCTCACGGCAACCGGGCAGGCCGAGCATCACGTTTCCCCGGCTACCCTAGCATTTCTTGCCCGCGATTCGCTATTGTGTGAACGTATCGAGCTTCCTCGGCAGCAAAGGCCATTCGCAATGGGCACGACAGTCTCCTTCAATCGCCCGGACGGGAAAACAGTATCGGGCTATCTCGCCGAGCCGGCGCATCCTGCAGGCGCCCCGGCCGTCGTCGTCATCCAGGAGTGGTGGGGACTCAACGAGCAGATTCGCGGCGTCGCCGACCGCTTGGGTGCAGCGGGCTATCTCGCCCTGGTGCCCGACCTGTACCGCGGCAAGGCCACCGTCGAGGCCGAAGAGGCACACCATCTCATGACGGGCCTCAATTTCGGCGATGCCGCGTCCCAGGATATCCGCGGCGCCGCGCAATACCTAAAGGCGCGCAGCACCAAGGTAGGCGTGACCGGCTTTTGCATGGGCGGCGCCCTGACGCTGCTCAGCGTCTGCATGACCCCGGAGATCGACGCGGCCGTCGTTTGGTATGGCTGCCCGCCGCTCGAATACATCGACGCGACCAAGATCAAGGCTCCGCTCCAAGGGCATTGGGCCACGCAGGATGAGTTTTTCCCCATCGCCACCATCGACCCGCTGCAGGACAAGCTGCGCGCTGCCGGCGTCACGTTCGATTTCCATCGCTACCTGGCACACCACGCCTTCGCCAACGAGACCGCGGTGGGGCCGCGTCGCATTCCCGCAACGCAATACGACCCCGTCTGGTCGCAGCTGGCATGGGACCGCGCCTTCAGATTCTTCGGACGCTGGCTCGGCTGATGCACTCCTACCGCAACTCACCCTTGCCGGGAGGAGGCTCGATCTTGGTGGTGTACTTGATCCGTTCCATCGAGAACAGAGCGCTCACGTCGGCGAGTCCGGGTACCTTCGATATCAGTTCCTTGTACACGCGGTCGTAACCCGCAATATCCGCCACGATGACCTTGAGCATGTAATCGACATCGCCGCCCATTCGGTGGCATTCCGCGATCTCAGCGATCGAGCGAATCGCGGTCGCAAAGCGCTTCACCCATTCGGGCGAATGTTCCCGGATCTTGATCCGTACAAAAACGGTCACGTTGAGCCCGACCTTTTCGGGATCCAGCACGGCAACGCGGGCGCGAATGATGCCCTCGGATTCCATCCGCTTGATGCGCCGCCAACAAGGGTTGACCGACAACCCGACACGGGCTGCGACATCCTGAAGCGGCATGGACGCATCGTCCTGCAGCAAGGACAAGAGCTTGCGATCGATTGAGTCCATCGGTGAAAAGTAGCACAAAATTCTAATATATTGAATAACGGCAGAATAATATGGGAGCTTTTTCTACATAGATAGATTTATTCTCGACTATGCCATTCCAGATGGGGCGCTCTCATGTCTCTCTTCCGCAGCCTATTCATCGAACACCCCGCGTCGGTCGACGAAACATACCTGCAGCATTTCACCAGCGCCCTGAGTTTCGGGGCGAGAATGATCCTCGCCGGCGTGGCCTGCATGGTGCATGGTGTACTACCTGCCGTATTCGTGACTCGAGGCAGCGACACCATCCGCACACTCCATGATCGAATGGTGGTGAAACGGCGCAAGAACGGGCAAGGCGCGCTTACTTTGTGATTGCTCCGCCGCGCTAGTTCCATGCCGTTGCGCCTCTCTACGTCGCTGGCCGGCATCGTCTGTGCGCTCTTCGGCCCCTGGTTTGCGCAGTACGCCGGGACGGTGTTGCTCGGCAATGCCAAATCGCCATTCAGCGCCGTCATGGGAGCCATTCTCGTCGGCATGGTGATTGGAAACATCTGGCCTCGGCTCGCCGGCGACGGCGCGGTGCTCAAGTCATGCACGGTCGTGGTGCTGCGGATAGGGATCGTGCTGCTCGGACTGCGACTGAGCCTCGCGGCGGCCATCGGCCTTGGTTTCCAAGCATTGCCGATCGTGTTGATCTGCATCACCGCCGCGTTGCTTCTGGTGACGATCGCCAGCCGGGCTATGGCGATGAGCCCGCCGCTCGCCGCCCTGATTGCCGTCGGCACGAGCATTTGCGGCGTGACCGCCATCGTGGCAATGGCCCCGGTCATTCGCGCCCGCGAGGCAGAGGTCAGTTACGCGGTTGCGTGCATTGCACTGTTTGGGCTGATCGCCATGTTCGTGCATCCAATGATTGCACACGCGCTATTTGCCGCTCAGCCGCAGCTCGCCGGTGTATTTCTGGGAACTGCCGTGCACGACACATCGCAGGTGGTCGGTGCCGGGCTCATGTACCAGGATCAATACTCGACGGCCGGCGTTCTGGAGGCGGCGACGGTCACGAAGCTCGTGCGCAACCTCATGATGGCCGCCGTGATTCCGCTCGTGGCCCTGTTGTTTCGAGACGGTACCCGGCATGAGGGAGATGTCGCGGCGGAGCGCCGATTCCCGGCAATACCCGGATTCGTGCTCTGGTTCATCGCGATGTGTGCGCTGCGCAGCGCCGTTGACTTCTGCGAGCCTGCGCTCGGGCCGATGGGAAGGGATGTGTGGACCTCGATCGTCGGGGGCGCCGAGCGCTTGAGCGAACTTTGCCTCACTGTGTCGATGGCCGCAGTCGGGCTGCAAACGCGCATCGGCGCCTTTCGTCAAATCGGATTCCGGCCGCTGCTCCTGGCGATGCTGACCGCCGCGGTCGTCGGCGGGGTCAGTTTGTTGTCCATTCGATTGCTTCTCGAAACAGCATAGACTACGACAGCGCCAACCCGGGGGAGAGTCGCGCCGTGAATTCCAAGCCGCTTCGGCCCACGCGCCGCGACATGTTGAGAGCCCTGGGGGCGTTGGCGGCAACGGCCGCCACGACCCGGGCGAGCGCGAGCCCTGCAGCGCCCCCGGCAAGTATCGTCCTGCCGTTTCAAAACGGCGAGCGCGCTCTGGTCGCCTTCCCGCAGAAGCGGCCCCTGATCGTTCTGACCAGCCGGCCACCCCAGCTCGAAACGCCCTTCTCGATATTCGACGAGGGACCATTGACTCCCAACGATGCGTTTTTTGTGCGTTATCACTGGAGCGGCATCCCGACGTCCGTCGATGCGCGATCCTACCGGCTCCGCGTGTCCGGCAAAGTGAACGCCCCGGTGGAGTTCTCCCTCGATGAATTGAAGCAGCTTGCCGAGCCGCTGGAGTTCGTCGCCGTCAATCAATGCTCGGGCAACAGCCGTGGCTACTTTGCTCCACGCGTCAACGGCGGCCAGCTGTCGAATGGCGCCATGGGCAATGCGCGCTGGACCGGAGTGGCGCTGAAAAAAGTGCTCGAGAAGGCGGGCATACAGGCGGGGGCTGTGCAGGTGACGTTCGGCGGACTGGATCGGCCGCCGCTTGAATCCAGCCCGGCATTCGTCAAGGCGCTTGCCATCGAGCATGCCCTCGACGGCGAAGTCATGCTCGCGTGGGCGATGAACGGGCAAGATCTGCCGATGTTGAACGGCTACCCGGTGCGTCTGATTGTCCCCGGGCACTATGGGACCTACTGGGTCAAGCATCTGTCCGACATCAGCGTCCTGGACAAGACATACGACGGATTCTGGATGAGTCGTGCCTATCGCATCCCGGATAACCCCTGCGCGTGCGTGGAACCCGGCACAGCGCCCATGGCGACGATTCCAATCAATCGCTTCAATGTCCGTTCCTTCATCACCAGTCCGGCCGAGGGCGCGGCAGTACCCGTCGGCTCGAGCAGCACCGTGCGAGGTATCGCCTTCGACGGCGGATACGGCATCGCCAAGGTGGAATTTTCGGCCGACGGTGGGCGCTCCTGGACCGATGCACGTCTAGGCCGAGACCTGGGCAAATATTCCTTTCGGACCTGGACGATGCCGTTCAGGCCCGCAACGCGCGGGCTTTATTCGCTGAAAGTGCGTGCGTTCAACCGTAGGGGCGAGAGTCAACCCATGATCGCGGGGTGGAACCCGGCCGGGTACATGCGCAACGTGGTCGAAACCACGACGGTTTCCGCGGTATGAGGATGGTTCTCCTCGGGCTGATCGTTGCGTTGCCGACCGCTTCGGCGCTGGAAATCACGCTGCCGCCGGAAACCGCGAGCTACAAGCCGAGCGATTTGCCGGGGTACGCGCTGGTGCAGCGCGACTGCCTGGTCTGCCATTCCGCCCACTACGTGCAATACCAGCCGTCCTCATCGCCGCGCAGCTACTGGGAAGCCACCGTCAAGAAGATGAAGACGCCCTTTGGAGCGCCGTTTGCCGAGGAAGATATTCCCGCGATCGTGGATTACCTGGTCAAGACCTACGGCACCGAATGACGGGCCGGGGGGCTTGGCGCAGCCCGGTCACTTGAACCATACGCGCGCCTCGACTCCGGCCGTCCTCGGTTGATTGACCACGAAATGCGGCTCGCCGGGAATTTCCGCCCCGATCATGATGGCGTCTGCCAGGTTCGCGTGCTCGTTGGTGAGATTCTTGACGAACGCGGCGACCTCGTAGCGCTCGCTGCGCCCGCCGAGCCGGAAATTCCCGATGTTGTAGGCCGGCCGGTAAAGTGGGGCCACTTGGGTATTTGTAGTATAGCTTCCGCTGACATGGCTGTAGTCGAGGCGAGTAAATCCGGTCCAGCCCGAAGTCAGGTGCCGCTCGTACTCGACGTTGCTATCGACGGTGATCTCCGGTACGTCGTAAACAGGACTACCCACCAGTTGCGGACTGCCCGCTCCTTGCTGGGTGATACGAGCGTCCGTGTAACCGACTCCGAGGCCGAGCGTGAGCTCCGGAACCGGCCGCCCGCTGAATTCGAGCTCGAAGCCGGTGCTGCGAGCGGCGCCTGAATTTCCCGTGATGCCATAACCGCATAGCGGGAGTGAAATCTGCTGCTGGATGTTGCTCCAGTCGATCAGGAAGCCTGCGCCGTTCAGCGTGAACCGACGCTCCGCGAAACTCGACTTGAAACCGAGCTCATAGCTCCAGAGGTCGTCGGACTTGAAAGTGGCCACCTGGGCGGCGGTCAAGCCGGCGTTCGCCAGATCCTGGCTGCATCCTATCGGGGGCGGCCCGAGAGGCAGCGCGATATTGTTGCCCCCCTCGCGAAAACCCTTGGCCCCGCTTGCATACACCAAGAGATCGGACGTCACCTTGTATTCCAACAGATACCGGGGGGTAAAGCCGCTCTCGGTAGTCGACGGCGCGACATAGGTGCTGGGGGTGAAGCCATAGAACGCCCCGTTCGTGTACTGGTGGAACGTTGCTATGTCGCGAAACCAACGCACCCCCGCCGTTGCCTTGAGATCGGGCACTATGTCCCACGATACATCCCCGAATACGGCCTCCTCGGTGGCTTTTCGCGAGTCGATGAAGGACAGAATAAGATTGCTCGGGGAGCCCGTAACCGCGCCGAATCCCGGTGTGTTCCACTCGTAGTCACGCGGGCGCGTGCTGTCCGAGTAGAAGGCCCCCAATATCGTCTGGAACGGCCCGGTGAATGTGGACGCGAAGCGCAGTTCCTGCACGAACCGCCGCAGGTCGATCTCGCGCGTAATAGGTGACGGAATCGGAGTCGCAAGGCCGAAGGCATACGCAGTGAAGTCGGTATCGTCCTCAGTCTCGAACGTTTTGCGATCGAAGTAAGCGGTTGACGAGACGAACGATCCCCACGGCACTGCATAGTTCACCGTGAAGCTGTCGAGCCACCACTTGTCGGTGCCCCCCTCGGCGACGTTGAAAACCTGGCGCTGCAGGAGATTGTCGGCATTGCCGAGTGCATAGGGAACGCCGTCCTCCACCGTCTCCTGGTACATGACTCGTGGGGTGATATTCAGCCCTTCCATAGGCTCCCATCTCAGCGCGACCTGGCCGCCGTAGTACTCCATGCTGCCGATGTCGTGGAGGATCGAGGTCGGCGGCGCCGACTCGGGCCCCAGCCCCTTATCGAAATACCCGCTGTCGAACTGGTAGAACCCGCTCGCCCGCACGGCGAGGGTGTTATCGATCAGCGGCAGGTTGACGTCGCCCTCCGTGATCCCATTCACGGAGCCGTGTTCGGTACCGGACGTCCCCACATGTATTTGTCCGCTGAACGCGCTCGCGTCGGGCTGGGCGGTGATGATGCGCACCGTGCCGCCCATCGACTCCGCGCCGTAGAGGGTGCCCTGCGGGCCGCGCAGCACCTCGATACGCGCCACATCGACGATGTGCGGATCGAGCGTCTCGAGCACCGGCGTATCGTCGATGTAGAAGCCGGTGGTATTCGCACCCTGGATCCCGCGCAGCGCAACTCCGCGGGCCGCGAGCGAGCCATCCGCCGCGCCGATTGCGAACGACAGATTCGGAATGGAGTTCCCATAGTCGAAGAACTGCTCCACCCCTTTCGACTCCAATTGTTGCGCCGTCAACGCGGTGATGCTGAGACCGACGTTTTGCAGGTCCTCGGAACGCTTGGTCGCGGTGACGACGATTTCCTGGAGCGCGTCGCTTCCGGCACCGCTTGCGGCATCGGCGGTCGCCATGTCCGCTCTGACCTGCACGGCACCGAACGCGCCCACAGCGAGGGCCAATGTCATCGTGCTCGGCACGGCAGTTCGAATAATGCTCACCCGGATTCTCCCAATTGCGTCGTTATGCGTCGCACCCCGGGCGTGCAATCGTTGGTTTGGCGCTAGTCAACCCGATTTTAGAGAATTTGACCGCGACCAAAGCATGCAATCCGACGGAAAAACCATGTTTTCCGCTGAATACGGCCGACCGATCGACCCGCTGACCGTCCGCGCCGGCAAGGTACCGGAGGGAAAAGCAGCTCGGAACTACTCTTCTGTCATTTGCATATGCGATTCAAGTATCGAGTACAACTCGCTCTGGGTGGCGCCCCGACTCTAGCGAGGTTTGACCCTGGCGAGAAACTGCAAGACGTTAGCCCAAGCGTCATAGGAGCCCTCGCAGTTTGCATTCGGCAGCCCGCCCGTGGCCTCGAAGTCCTTGGCGACGGGATGGAAGATGAAAGAAGACAGCGGGCCGCCGCTGCCCACGCGCGAGACCATGTGACCGGCGCCGGGATAGATGTGCAGCTCAACCAGGTCGGCCTTGCCATGGAGTGCCAGCCGGCGGCGAATCTGCTCCGCGCCGATGAACGAGGGCCACATCTCATCGGCGCCGGCGCCGATGGCCAGCACCGGCCCCTGCATCCTCTCGAAGGGAATCCCGAACGTCGACGATATCGACGCATCGCTCCAGGTGTTGAGATAGTACGGGGTCCCGACGAAGCCCGGGGGCTCATTCGAATGCGCGGCATCGCCCGCGTTATTCGAGTCGGTTTCCCCGCGATCGGCCGGCAGGGGTTTGCCCTCATACGTCCAGGCGGCCTCGACTTCCGTAACGCCGGTTCCGAACGCGCCATTGCTCAGGTGGGAGGGGACCAATACCACGGCAGCCGCGAAGTCCTGCGGAAAGTAGCTGGCTGCCAATCCGGCCGCCTCGGATCCACGCGAGGTGCCCATTACCGCGACCCGATGAGCGCCCGTGCGTTGCTCGAGCCATTGTGCCGCGGCGCGAAAGGTCTCGAGCGGGATGGCGCGCAGCGTCGAGGGCAGGTCTTTGTAGCCGAAGATCCCCTGCGCCAGGGCCGGATGACCGTGACTGGCGAGCAAGGCGGCCTGGGCTTGGGGCAATCCTCCACCGGAGCCCGCCAGGACGATGACGGGTATCTTCTGCGGGACGTGGGCCGCCGACGGATAGAATAACCCGCGCACGCCTCCGGCCGCCGTAACCTCCTCCGGTACGATGCCCGCCCCATAGCTGCGCGTCGCCGTAGCGGTCGCGACCGTGTTCCCGCCGATGCTGGCAGCGACGGTCACCGTGTACAGCGCACTCGCGTCGAGGGTGGGTGCGGTTCCGAGTTCAGGGTGCTTCGGCAGCTCGGCGACATAGGCACTCAGCTGCTCGGGCGCCACCGGCAGAGCCGAGCACCACAGGGCGTGGGGGCTCACCCCCTCATAGCTTCCGCCGAGCGAGGGAGAAGTGTCGAGGTCTACGCTGCCATTCGCATCCGCAAGATACATGCCCACGGCGGTCCAGCTGCGGCCGTGAACATCCGGCCGTTGCGCAGTCACTTTCACCCTTGAGCCCGGCAGAATGTGGTGGATCACCACATGAAACGGCGCGTCCACCGGCCCTACGGCCGGCGTCACGCTGAGCTGCGGGCCTTCCGCCGCGGCTGCCGCCGCTGCCACGCCTACCGCGCTCCACGCGAAGATCGCGAGCGCTCCCCGTGCAGTCAGCGCTACCACACCGGCGCCATCGAGGAACCGGTCTCTTGATAGTCCGGTATGTGACTGTGGTCGAGCCGCAGCGCCGTTCGATCGATTAGCGCGCCTTCCTTGATGACCACGGCGATGCGCCGGGTGTCGCCGATGCGTTCGTCGGGTTTGCCGTCGACGATCACGAGGTTGGCAAGCTTGCCGGCCTCCAATGTTCCCCATTCGTCGGACGCATTGACGATGGCGGCGGCGTTCTTGGTCGCGGTCGTGATCGCCTGCAGCGGCGTCAGCCCCGACTCGACCAGCAGCTCGAGCTCGCGATGCAGCCCCTCGCCTTGGAAATCGCCCGGATAGACGGCATCAGTGCCCGCCGCAAACAGGATCCCCGCATCGCGCATGCGAGGTACGTTGCTTTCCGCTCCCTTCAGATCCACATGCATGGTGTAGTCGTTCTTGGCGGCGAGTTGCTCGGCGCTCAAGCCCGCGTATTGCTTGCGCAGCGCATCGAGCGCGCGCTTCGGCGTCGTGTCGGCGATCAGCGGATCATCGAGGAATGATAGGTCCGCAAAGCGGCGCCCGAGGCTCGACTCCTGCACCGCGAGCGTGGAAATCAGGAAGACGTGGTGCGCTTTGATCGTTGCAATCGTCTCGTCGCTGATCCGATGGCCGGGGAAATGCGCGAACCCCGCGATACCTTCCTGGGCGATGTCGGCGGAGCCGTTGCGCCTCCACTGATCGATGATCGTGCGCACATTGTGTTTCCCGGCTTCCGCGGAAATCGCATGGATCAACTGATCCGAGAGGCCGACGTAGAGCTTGATGAAATCGACCTTCTCTCCCGCCAGCGATTCGACGATGCGCGGCACCTGATCCTTCGACGAAATCGCCAAGGAGAGCGCCGGCCACACCGGATCTGCCCCGTCGAGAATCGGGCCGACGCAGTAAATTCGCGGCCCCAGCACGAGGCCCGCCCGAACAGCCGCCCGGAGCTGCAGCACGAAGGGTTCCACATTGCCGGTGTCCATGACGGTGGTCACGCCGGCGTACAGCAGCGCGTTCAGGTATTTCTGATATCCGAGAATATCCAGCCCAACACCGTCAATTCCCCCGAGCAGGTGCAGGTGCATGTCCGCAAGTCCCGGCAACACCGAACCGCCCTTGCCATCGATGCGGCGGCTGCCGGCCGGCACGCGCACATCGGACGATCCACCGACGGCGACGATCCGCCGGCCATCGACGACGATCGTTCCATGCTCAATCGGGATGCCGCCGTTGCCGTCGATGATTCTGACATTCGTGATGGCGATCGGATTTGCGCTCGACAGGTTCGCGGCCAGTCCGAGCAGGGCGATGCAGACGCTGCGCATGGTTCTTTCCTCAAAGCGGGACGGGACGATCGCTCGCGCGATGATAGCTACAGACGGAGCGTGCAATGGGCCGGGTTTTTTCTGTTTTTGTCGGATCTCATTACTTATATGTCGATTTGCATTATCAAACGCTTCGAGAATACGGCATCCGATCACGGGAGGTCACACTGCGCGGCAGCTTCCCATAGAATTTCTTGAACGCGGACGTGAAATTGGCCGGATAGTCGTAACCCACCTCGTAGGCCACTTCCGCGATTCCGTAGTTGCCGTTCAGCAACAGATCGGCCGCGCGCTCCATGCGGCATTTGGTGATGTAGCTGTAGATCGTGAGTTTCGTGACCTCGCGGAAGCCTGCCTTGAGCTTGGTCTGATTCAGACCCACCATCCGCGCGAGTTCCGGAATCTTCGGGGGATTTCGGTAGTGTTGCGTCAAATAGTCGCGCGCCTCGTAAATGCTGTTGACATCGCGTGGGCGGATGCCGGTCGGTGCACGGCTCATCATCGCCCGGTCGCTGAATTCGCCGAGGACCTGCAGGAGAATTTCGGTGCTCAATGCCTCCAAATACCGTCCGCGCAAGGCCGGCATCATTTTGTGCCGGGATTCGACCATCAGCTGGACCGCGTGCATGAGGCTCGTGTCCAGCGAAATCCTTTGGTTCTCGGCCTCCGGGTTGCGCGCGAACAATTTATTCAACGGCGGCGGCACTTCACTGGAGTTCAACCCGAAGTCGCGCGTCAACACCGTCGGCCGGCAGTGCAGTACCACCATTCGAATCGGTTGCGCGCCGAGAATGTAATAACCCCCGCGGCTGGCGCCCGGCGACAGGTAGAGCAGCGCCTCCGGACCCTGCGCAATGATCTCGCCCGAGGCCGAGCGCAGCGAGCCGGCCAACAGTAGGCGGAGCTTGAAAAATGCGGCCCCCTCGACCCGGACCCACGTGTCCTTGCGGTATTGCGCATCGGTGATCGAGAGCAGGAAGCCATCCGAGATTTTGAAAAAATCCCAATACCCGTTATCCTCCGGCTCGTTGAGAAAATGCCGCATTCCGCGTGTCGCCCAGTGTTGCGGGCGCTGAGCACCTTCCAGTGTCAACGGTGGCATTCCTCCGGTTTCCGTCGCGAGCGTACTGCCGAATAGCTGTTCGATGTCCTGTTGGAGCATCCCCACCAACGGCTGACGGGCGACGAGGATGTCATCGAGCGCTTCGGCATGGTGCTCACGCCCCTCCTGAGCCGTCGCACCCCGCTGCCTGGGCGACCGATTCTCGGGAGGGGTTTTGGATTTGCGTGTAGCCATGGCGGCGCCCGGGGATTTGGACAGGAACGACGGTCGGGATGTATTGCAGCACGGAGGCGCCCTTGAGGCACGCGAAAAGATCGAATCACTCGTCGGATCGCAGTAGTCAGACGTCGTCCGTCATGTTTGCTCGATTTGTGCTCCTGCTACTCTCCCCTCCACATGCCTGCAAATAGCGAACCCGCGACGCGGAAAATCCTGGAAGGCCTGCTGGCGGAAAGCCCATTTCAGCAATTGCTTGGGTTGCGCTTGGACGCCTTCGACTTGGCCGCGCAGACGGTCACGATCCGATCGATTTACGGACCGAATGTCGAGCGTTCGTCGGGGACCGGCCAATACCACGGCGGCGTCATCGCAAGCCTGATCGACATCGCGGGAGATTTTGCGCTCATAGCCGTACTCGGCTACGGCGTGCCGACCATCAATTTCCGGGTGGACTATCTGCGGCCTGCGGCCAACTCGGACCTTCTCGCCGCAGCGCGGGTCCGACGCGCCGGACGAACAATCGGCGTGGTTGACATCGACGTGACGGACGCCGGCGGTAAGCTGATCGCCCTCGGCCGGGGTTGCTACGGCACCCAGCCCGGCTGATTCATGGAGGGAAGGGCGATGAAGGCTGTCTTGACGACTGGGCACGGCGGGAAGGAGTTCCTGCAACTGCGACATGATTTCCCGGCGCCCGTGCCTGCGCCGGGCGAGGCGCTGGTGCGGGTGGCCGCGACCGCAGTGAACTTCCACGACATCTTCACCCGCCGCGGCATGCCGGGAGTCAGGATCAATTTGCCGGTAATCGTCGGTTCCGATATCGCGGGAACGGTCGAGTCGCTCGGGCCGGGGACGGAAGCACACTGGCTCGGCAAGCGCGTGTTGATCGATCCGGTCATGCGCGACGCAGGCCACTTCGGCATGTTGGGCGAAACCGTGGATGGCGGCCGCGCGGAGTGGGTGGCGGTGCGCCAATCGATGTTGCTGGAAATTCCCGCCGGAGTCAGTTTCGAGCACGCGGCGGCGCTGCCGCTGGCATATGGCACCGCTTATCGGATGATGATAACGCGAGGCAAGATCAAGGCCGGCGAGCGGATCATGGTCCTCGGCGCCAGCGGTGGCGTCGGCGTCGCCTGCGTACAGCTCGCACAAATGGTCGGCGCCGAAGTGCTCGCGTTCGCCAGCAGCCATGCCAAGATGCACCGGCTCAAGCAGATCGGCGCCCACCACGTTGCCAACTACGTCGAGAGACCTTTTTTCGAAACGGTCAAGGAGGTCTACGGCAAGCCTCGAATTACCGGGACCGGCGGTGTGGACGTGGCAGTGAATTTCACCGGTGGGGATACACTGCCGGCAACGCAGAAATGCGTGAATGTCGACGGCAGGATCCTTTGCTGTGGCGCCACGGCCGGGTTCGACCTCACCCTCGATGCGCGCTATTGGTGGACCTACGAGCACACGCTGATCGGTTCCAACGGCTGGCAGAAGGACGATCTGAAAATATTGCTCGACTTGGTGGCCGCCGGTCGCCTCGTGCCGGTGATCGACAAGGTACTGCCGCTCGAGGAGACTGCCGAGGGCGAGCGTCTGCTCGAGGACCGTGAGGTGGTGGGTAAGGTGCTGCTCAAACCGTGAGTGCCATGACGCAGAACGAATCGGGTTTTATCAACCTCGGGGATATTCTGCAGCTTCCGGCGCATGGCGAGCGCAGCGCCATCGTCGATCTGCGCAATGCATCGCAGCCAAGGCAACTCTCCGCTTTCGAACTCGATGCCCTGTGCGACGCCGTCGGCCGCGGCCTTCTGCGCCGCGGTATCCGGCCCGGCGCCCGCGTCGGCATTCTCGCAGAGAACCGAGTCGAATTCGTTGCTTGTTATTTCGGCATCATGCGCATGGGGGCGGTCGCCGTGCCGGTCAACCACAAGCTGCCCCGCGCGACCATTGCACATATATTCCACGATAGCGGCATCGAACTGGCGTTCAGCGACGCGGCACGCCGGCCGTTCGTGCCGGATACCGTGCCGACGATCGACTTCGACGGCAGCGGCGCTGACGGATTCGACGCCTTCCTCGACTCAGGGGAGCTGCAGACATTTGTACCCGACGAGGCCGCGCTCGCCGAGATTCTATACACGTCCGGCTCCACCGGCGTGCCGAAAGGCGTGCCGCTCACGCATAGCGGTCAACTCTGGGCGACCGTACGCTACATCGAACCGATATCGCCCGACTTGCCGCAGGACTCAACCATTGTCGTGGCACCGCTGTATCACATGAATGGATTGTTCAACATCACGGTTGCGCTCGCGAATCGCATGCAGGTGATATTGCTGCCGCGCTTCGACGCCCGCCGCTTCCTCGAAACCGTGGCTCGGTACCACTGCAGTTTTCTGTCCGGGATCCCGACCATGTATGCGTTGATGGTGCGCGAGCGCGATCTCGTCGAGCGGCTCGACTTGGGTAGCGTTCGCGACGTGTCGATCGGCTCGGCACCCTTGACCGATGCGCTGCTCGCCCAAGTCCATGAAATGTTCCCGAACGCACAGATCGAGAACGGCTACGGGACAACCGAAGCAGGACCCGCCGTCTTCGGGCCGCACCCGGAAGGTCGGCCCCGGCCACCCTTGGCGCTCGGTTATCCCCTGGCCGACATCGGATGCAAACTCGTCGACGGCACCTCCTCCGACGACGGCATCCTGGCGCTGCGCACGGCGGCGCTGACCCATGGCTATCTGAACCAGCCGCAGGCGACCGCGTCCCGTATGCGAGACGGCTGGTACCTGACCGGCGATGTGATGCGGCGCGATACGGACGGGTTTTACTATTTCGTGGGTCGCGCCGACGACATGTTCAACTGCGGCGGCGAGAACGTGTACCCGGGCGAAATTGAAAAGATGCTGGAGCGGCACGCGGCGGTTGCGCAGGCGATCGTGGTGCCGGCACCCGACGACATCAAGGGACAGATCCCGATCGCGTTCATCGTGCCCCGCCGCGGCGCGGCGCCCACGGCGGCGCAGATCAAGGAGTATGCCCTCGAACACGGACCGGCCTATGCACATCCCCGCTTCATAGAATTCAAGGACAGCCTGCCCGTATCCGGCACCGAGAAGATTGACCGAACCTCTCTCACGGCGGAGGCGGAGCGCATCGTGCGCGCCGCCGGCCGGAGTCATTAGCGTGAATCCCTATCTCGATCACATCATATGGGCCTGCGCCGACCTCGAACACGGTTCGCGCCGCTTCGAGGCACTGACGGGGGTTCAGCCGCGCTTTGGCGGTGTTCATGCCAGCGGGTTGACGCACAACGCACTCGTCGGTCTGGGAAACCGCTGCTATCTCGAAATTCTGGCCCCGGTCGGGCCGGCAGGGCCCGGCGACGATCACTGGTGCCGCCTAGCCCGGGCCGCGCGCGAGCCGCAGGTTTTGACCTACTGCCTTCGCAGTGCGCGCCCTTTACCTGAGCTCGCGTCGACCTTCGGCGCGTTGGGCTGGAAGAATGCCGTGGTCGCGAGCAATGGCCGTACCACCCCGGAAGGGGTTCGGTTACGCTGGCAGTGGCTGGCACCGACCGTTGAGCGGTTTGGTCTCGCCTTTCCGTTCTTCATCGACTGGCTCGACTCGCCTCACCCCGCGGAGTCTTTGGCTGCTGCGCCATCTGAGAATGGAATTCTCCTGCAGCACTTCGCGGTCGGACATCCGGACGCGGCCGAACTGCACCGGACTCTGGCGGATATCGGCTCGACGGTCGAAACCTATGCGGCTGACGATGTGCAGTTTCGCCTGCAGCTGCAGACGCCGTTGGGGGCCGTTTCACTGTGAATGGTGCCAACCCGCGGCCTGGTGAATGGCTCGGGTATCCCAAGGGCGCATTATTGATCATTGGCGTCGAGTTTTGGGAGCGGTTCAGCTTTTACGGCATGCTCTCGATCCTCGCACTCTTTTTGACCGCCAGCCCGCTCCACGGCGGGTTCGGTTGGACGGCAGCCGAAGGGCTCGCGCTCGTTGGCGCTTACTCGGGCGCAATGTACGCGTTGCCCGCCTTCGGCGGCTACTTCGCGGATCGAGTGCTCGGCAGGCGCCGTGCCGTGACGCTCGGTGCAACGTGCATGCTCGTGGGGCAGATCATGCTGGCATCGCCGGTATTTCTGCCGGAGCTTCTGGGATGGTGGCACGAGGCGCCGCTGTTGCAGGCGCTGCACGAGCTGGGAGTGCCCCTGGGACGAGTGCTACCTTCGGAAGCCGTCCATGCGGCGATCCTGCGGCATGGCGGCGCGCTCGATGCCCATTCAGGTGCCGCGTGGCTGAAGCAGGCGTATTCCCTGGCCACCTTCGGATTCTTTTTCGCCATCTTCTGCCTCATCCTCGGCAACGCCCTCATGAAGTCGACACTGGTCGTGTTGTGCGGCGAGACCATGTCCACGGACGACCCGCGGCGCGAGGGAGCGTATACGTACTACTATCTCGGCATCTCGGTCGGCGCGATGCTGTCGGGAGTTGCCGTCGGCTCGGCCGCGCAGGCCTTTGGTTGGCACTTCGGATTCGCCGTCGCCGCCTGCGGGATGAGCGTGGCTCTGGGATCCTATGTGCTGCTGGCTCCACGTTGGCTCGGTGCCATCGGTCTGCGTGCGGACGGACGTCCGCCGATCGGCGGGCCCATGAGCGACACTGCGACAGCCGCCGCAAAGAGTGCCGCCGCCGAAGCGCGTATGCGCATCGGGATTCTATTCGTGCTGGCCTCTCTGCTGTGCGCGTTCAGCGTGGGATGGTTTCAGCTCTTTGGAAGCTGGCTGCTATTCATCGAGAAGGACGTCAACCGAGCGGTCGGCTCGTTCGTCATTCCGGTGCCCTGGTTCACCTCGATCAATGCGGCGGTCGTGATCGTCTTGGCGCCCATGGTGGCTGCGTTCTGGGTGCGCCTGGGCACCCGCAATCAACGCGTCGACATCGTGCAGAAATATACATTCGCGCTGGCCATGGTAACGATCGGCCATCTGCTGATGTATGTGGCCGCGCGAGGTGCGGCGCCGAACACCCCGGCCTCCGTGTGGATCCCGTTGGCCTCATTGTCGCTGCTCGGGGTCGGTGAAATCGTCGCGTGGACCGCGACCTACGGGATGGTATCGAGAGCCGCACCGGCGGGATTTGCATCGGTGGCGATGGGCGCTTGGTACCTGATGACCTTGGGGCTCGGCGGCTACCTTTCCGGATTCACCGGGGGTCTGCTCGAATCGATCGGGTTTGCCGGCGCGTTTGCCACAGTCGCCGCGATCATGGGCGCTGCCTGTGTCACCGCTCTGCTGCTGCGCGGTCCGCTGTTGCGGCTCGCCGCCCGTGCCAACGTCTCGCTCTAGCGAGGAGTCCGGCAGCATGGATGCCGACATCGGAAGCACCCTTAAGCTGCATCGCGCGCTCGGCACCTTCGACCTGGTCCTGCTGAACGTCGCCGCAATCGTCGGGCTACGTTACCTCTCCATGGCGGCACAGATCGGCCCATCCAGTCTCGCGCTCTGGCTGCTGGGGCTGGTCGCCTTCCTGATTCCCGCGGCTCTGACGGTACTGGAGCTGAGTTCGCGCTTGCCCGGTGAGGGTGGCATGTATTTGTGGTCGAAGGCCGCGTTCGGCGACCTGCATGCATTCATCGCGGGCTGGAGTTATTGGATAGCCAATCTCGTCTTCTTTCCATCGCTGCTCATCTTCGGTGCCGGCGCGTTTCTGTACATCCATGGCGGCACATGGCTCGAACTCGCGGACAACCCCATTTACACCGGCACATTCTGCCTCGGCACCCTTTGGCTGGCGATACTGCTCAACATTGCCGGGCTCGAACGTGCAAAGTGGCTGCAGAACGCAGGTGCGGCGGCGACATGGGCGGTCGGGGCGCTCCTGCTCTGCGGCGGTTTCCTTGCCTGGCGCAAGTTCGGTGCTGCGACCCCGATTGCCCTCCCCGCGCTGGTACCGAAGTTGAGCTCACTACCGACAATGGCCAGCTTCGCGACCATCGCACTTGCATACTCCGGTCTCGAGCTCGGGCCGATTCTGGGTGGCGAGATCAAGGATCCGCGGCGCACCATCAGACGCGCGCTGCTCATCGCAAGTGTTGCAATCGGCGTGCTCTATATCGCCGGTACGGCGGCATTGCTGATGGCACTTCCGGCGCGGCAGATCAACACAATCAGCGGCATTCCCCAGGCGCTCACGGCGGTCGCCATGCGTGCGGGCATGCCCATGTTTGGAGTCATTGCGGCCGCGCTCGTGACCCTCTCACAGATCGGCAGCCTCGGCGCATGGATCACCGGTACCGCGCGTTTGCCGTTCCTCTTTGGGCTCGACCGTTATTTGCCCAAGGCGCTCGGCGCCGTTCACCCGTCGTCCGGCTCCCCCTACATGGCACTACTGACGCAAGGCGTTCTTGCAACGGCCGTGCTGCTCACTGCGATCTCCGGTTCCGCCGTCCATGAAGCGTATCTCATGCTGATCGACATGACGGTCATCCTGAGCTTTTTGCCCTTGCTCTATATGTTCGCTGCGCTGCCGATGCTTCGCCGCCGTGCCAGCGGCGATGAGGCGAATATCGCCCTCGTTCCCGGCGGCCCGCTCGCGTGCTGGCTGGTGGGCGGGACCGGCTTCGTCGTAACGCTTTTCGCGTTAGGTATGGCAATGGTACCGCCCCCCGACAGTGCAAGCCCCGCCCTCTTCGCGATCAAAGTCATTGGCGGCTGCGCGACGTTGATCGCCGTGGGACTTGTCTTCTATGTTCGCGGCCGCCACCGCGAACGTCTCAGGATCAGAATCTAGCTGCGCGGCGGTTGATCGATCCATTTCCAGTCTTTGGCCGACGCCTTGCAGCCGCCGCCCGATGCCCCCGTCCAAGCGCGTCCACGCAGAATGCGTCCGGGAAGGCTTCCGGTGGGCGCCCCATCACGCAAGGCGAGCTTGCCGTTGATAAAGACGTCCGTCACACCGGTTGCATACTGCATCGGCTTCGCGTACGTGGAGTGGTCTTGAAATGTCTTAGGGTCGAATATCACGATGTCCGCAAAGGCGCCCTGCCGTAGGCGTCCCCGATCCGTGAGCGACAGCACATCCGCCGGCAGCGAAGTCAGCTTTCTGACCGCCTCCTCGACCGACAGCACGTGCTCCTCGCGCACATACTTGGCGAAGATGCGCGCAAAGTTGCCATAGGCGCGGGGATGCGTGGATGAAAGCAGAAATACGCCTTCCGGCGCACTCGATTCCGCATCGGAGCCCGAACTGACCCACGGCAGCACCAATTCCCGCGGGATATTGTCCTCGCTGATGATGGTATAGGCTGCGCCGGCTCCCGCGTCATCCTCGATCACCAGATCGATGATGGCATCCTCCGCACTGACGCCGCGCATCTTCGCGATCTCCGTGATTGTCTTGCCGATCAACGGCTTGAGGGCGGGCTGTTTGACCGCCAAGAGCAGCATGCCGTCCGCACCCGACTGACGATACAAATTTTCCCAGTCCTTGGGGTGTTCCTCGCGCATCGCTGCAAGCACCTTCGCTCGAATCGTGGGATCTTTGAGCCGCGCGACCATGGCTTCCGGTCCGCCGTCGTGAACCCACGGTGGCAACGACGCGTCCAATGAGGTTCCGCCGGCGGTATAGGCATACATGTCGGCGGTGATACGCACGCCGGAGGCGCGCGCCGCATTGATCATGCCCACCACCCGGTCGAGCTTGCCCCAGTTGGATTGGCCAATGAGCTTCAAGTGATGGATTTCTGCGGGTGCGCCGCTGGCACGAGCGATATCGATGGTCTCCTGTACCGCCTCTTCGATATGGTCGCCTTCGCTGCGCATATGGGCGGTATACATGCCGCCGCAGCGCGCCGACTCCTCCGCCATCGCAATGAGCTCCGGCGTCTTGGCATAGTTCATCGGCGCGTAGATCAACGCCGTAGTGACGCCCATCGCTCCTTGTTCCATTGCCTGGCGAACCAGGGCGCGCATCGCGATCAGTTGGTCGGGTGACGGTGTAACGTCGCCCTCGCCGAGCACGTTCACCCTCAATTCGCCCTCCCCGACGAAGCTCGCCACGTTGGGCGCGATTCCCCGCTTCTGCAGGTGGTCCAGGTATTCACCGAGACTGCGCCACGTCACTTCGTACTTCAGGTCGCCCTGACGCTCGGCCATCCGGCGAGCCATCTCAGGGGACAAGGGACCCATGGACAGTTCGGTAAATACGTCGAGAGTGACGCCCTGCTTCAAACCGCTGACGGCTCGGCCGTCGACCAGCAGCGATTCCTCGGAATGGCCCATCATGTCGATGAAGCCCGGCGCAACGGCCTGGCCATGAGCGTCGATTTCGCTGCGCCCTTCGAGCGGGCGCCGCACACCGACATAGGCGATGCGATCGCCGTCGATTGCAATCTCGCCGGCATAGGGCTTGGCGCCGGACCCGTCGTAGATCACCGCGTTGCGGATGACCACATCGTGCACCTGCGGGCTCGCCGCCCAGGCCGATCCGGCCCCCGCACTCAGCGCCGCGGCAAACACGGCGAAGTTTCTTATCAAGCGTCGCGACACCCCATGAATCATTTCGTTCTCCCGAGAGTTGTTCAACGCGTCTCCCTCCAAAGCCGTCGCAGACCCAGAGTCAGGACCGGCAACACAAAGATGCCAAGAAACACAAAAGCGAGCGCGCGATAGCCCCGCGCGATCAATGTCACCAAGCCGAAGCGGGCGGCAAGAAAAATCGATCCGATGAGCAGAGCGCCCGTGATGCACGCGCGTGCAGCCACCGGAAGGACCCGCCCTCGGCGCGTGGAATACGCAAGCGCCACCCGTTCGTTGATGGCATGCACGAATCCCGTGCTGCTTTCCAACAGGGCCATGAAGATCATCAGCTGGAACAGAAAGTGAAACGCGGGAAAATTCAGTCGCGTGAGCAGGAAATCAGAGGGCAGCGCCTCGCCGGCTATCTGCGGGTAGTACGCGACCATGCAAATGAAAAACAACAGCGCGGGTATCATCGCCAGAGGGCCGGCGAGCAAGCCCGCGACGAGTGCATCCTTGTTGCCGTGAAGATGCCGGAGCACGGGAAGGATGATCACGGCTCCCACCAGGTTGTAGCTCGCATAGGTCAGCCCTCCTGCAGCCCACCCGTTCATGGGCGCGGGAATCGTCAGATTCGTGAGTATTCGGCCGCCGAATGTGAACAGGGAGAGTGCGACAAATATGGCGTAGACGCCGTAGAGAAGGATGGAGACCCACTTGAACAATTGCTCGACGGACGCGTTGCCGTGGGCGGAGAACAAGATGATGCCCGCGATCAGGCACAGAGTGCCCACGAGCGGCGGCCACCCCAGAACTGCCGCCCCAATCGCGCCCGCCGCCGCGCCGAACACGGCGAGAATCAAGATCATGAACAGCACGTACGCTGCCTCAAAGATCAACCAGAAGGGTCCGAGCAGGCCCTTGAAGAACGTTCTGTAGTCCCAGCTCGCGGTCACTCGCGCCAGGCAGAATGTGACCGCACACACGGCGCTCCAAATCAACATGGCGAGTAAGATTGCAAGCAAGCCGCCCTGCGGCCCGCTGGGCAGGAAGAACTCGGCGAGTTCGCGTCCCGTTGCGTACCCGCCCCCGATCACCACCGCTTTGAACGCGAGGCCCGGCAGCAAATAGCGCTGAAACCACGAACCCTGCCCTGCCGTTACCGCCCGCGGTTCGCTCATTTCGACGTTTCAATCGGCGTGAACAAGAGATCCTGATAGTCGTAGCTGAAGTCGGCGACGGGCGACACCGGTTTCATCGTGATTCGTGCGACCTTGCCGTCGGCATCCAGACCGAAGGTCACGTACGCCGGCTCAATCGTCTTGTCGTCGAAGCGGGTGATGAAACTGTCGTACTGCCAATGCTCGAGTATACCGCCCATGCGCGGCGTCGACTTGAAGTCGATGGTGAGTTTTCCGTCGACCTGCGCGATGTCTATCTTGCCGTACCAGGGATCGGCATAGGTCCCTGCGTAGCATTGGAGCGCAAGCGAAGGTCCGACGTTGGCCGGGCTTGCCGCCGTCGATTGGAAGGACTTCAACGCATCGTCCAATCTTTGCCGCTTCAGCGCTCTGAATTTTGTTGGCCAATCATTGGCAGGCTGACCCAGATAGAAATCCAGCAGCTCGAACAAGAGGCCGTTGATGATCTCACCGTCCTCGCTGTTGATCAGGATTGAAAACCCGACGTGCTTCTCCGGAATCAACACTACCGCTGCGAGGAACCCGAATACCGCGCCGCCGTGCCAGACAATCTTGGCGCCGCGATAGTCCCGCACATCCCAGCCGAGGGCGTAGGTATTGAACATCGGCTGCGTCAGCTTCAGGTTGTCCGGGCGCGGCGTGATCGGCTGCAGAACCACGGGCCGCCACATCTCATCGTGCGCCGCTTCGCTGAACAATCTGCCGTTGCCCTCGGGTAGTTTGCCGTCGTCGAGCTGGATCAGCAGCCAGCGCGCCATGTCATTGGCGCTGATCGCGAGTCCCCCGGCAGGTGCCGCCGTTCGCCCGAGATCGTCGCGCTCATCGAGGCGAGCCTGCTCGCCGATGCCGCGAAAGACCCCTTGCACCCGCGCGTGCGGCTGGGCGCGATCCGTGGTTGCGAACCGCACGTCATTGTCGCTGGTGGAATGCAGCATACCGGCGGGCTTGAAAACGCGCTCGGCGACGAACTTCTCCCAGGTCTCGCCGCTCACGGCTTCGATCAACTGGCCCGCGACCATGTACAGGATGTTGTCGTAGGCAAAGCCGCTGCGAAAGCTCGTTGCGGGCTTGATGTAGCGCAGCCTGCGTACCGACTCGGCACGACTTAGATTCGTGCGCGGTACGAACAGCAGATCGCCGGCGCCGAGCCCGAGTCCGCTGCGATGCACGAGCAAGTCACGGATCGTCATCTCGCGTGTAACCCACGGATCGTACATCTGAAATCCCGGCAGGCGGTCGATCACCTTGTCGTCCCAGCCGATCTTGCCCTCATCGACGAGTATGCCGAGCGCTGCCACTGTGAACGCCTTGCCGGTGGAACCCGTCGGAAATATGGTGTCCGCATCGACCGGCACCGGCGAGCCGAGGGCCCGAACGCCGAAGCCTTTGGCGAGAGTGACTTTGCCGCGTTCGACGATCGCGATCGCCATGCCGGGGACGCCGATGTCCTTGCGCAGCTTGTCAACCCGAGCGGCGAAGGCATCGGGTGGCGCCGCCTGCGCCGACGCGGCGAGGGCGAGACCGAACATCAGCACGGCGAGAACTGTACGATTCATGTGTACTCCGGTTGAATTGCCGCCAATGAGTCCGCCTCGCGGGCTCGAGCCGATTCGATGCGTCGCGTTGCGCGGTCGAGAGCGAAGAGCATGCCGGCCGCCAGCGTGGCGATGCCGGTCAGCAAGACGAAAAAGCGCGCGTGTGTGGTGGCGCTCCACAGGGCGCCGACGGCTCCCGCCGTCAGGCTGCCGCTGAAGATTGCGAGAAACCATGCTGCCACGGTGGTCGCGCCGAATCCGGCCGGTGCCAGCCGAGCGAACAGACCGAGACCCGTCGGTAGGATGTGCAACTCGCCCAGGGTGAAGATCACGAAGAACAACGCGAGCCACAGCCAGCTCGCACGGCCGGCTCCGGCCTCCAAGGCGACGATGGCGAGCAGCAGATATGCGGCGGCCACCATCAGCGCCCCGAACGCCATTCTCCGCATCGACGACTGGGGCCGCCCCGCATCGGCTTGGCGCCGCCAACGCGCGAGCAGCAACGGCGTCATCATGAAGACCAGCAGAGGATTCAGGGACTGGAACCAGGTCATCGGTATCGTGAACAAAGGGGTCGCGCGGTTGACGCCGACATCGGCCCACAGCGCAACCGTGTTGCCCACTTGCTCGTAGGCGCCGCGAAATACCGTCACGGCGAGACCGATCGCAAACAGCAGGAGGAGGGTCGAGCGATAGTTCATCGGGGAAGCGGCGGCCGGCGTCTCCTTGCGCGCAACGCGCCGCTGCTCCGGCAGGTACTTGCCGCCCGCAACGTAGATTATCAGGCCGGCCAGCATCCCGACTCCCGCCGCGCCGAATCCCCAATGCCACCCGTAGAATTCCCCGAGCGTGCCGCACACCAGGGGGGCTAGGAACCCGCCGAGGTTGATGCCCACATAGTAGACATTGTAGGCCCAGCCTCGCCGCGGATCGTCTGCGCGATACAGGTCATTGATTTGGCTTGGCAGGCTCGGCAGGAACAAGCCGTTGCCGAGTGCGATCGTCGCCAGCGCGAAATAGAACGCCGGTTGGAACGTCATCATGAAATGACCCGCCGCCATGATGCTGCCGCCGATGATCACGGCGCGCCTCTTGCCGAGCCAGCGATCTGCGATGACGCCGCCGAGTATCGGCGTGAAGTACGCCATCGCCGTATAGGTGCCGTAAATGAGCGAGGACCTTTCCTGTCCTAGGGCCAACTGCTTGGTCATGTAGTAGACCAGGAGCGAACGCATGCCGTAGTAGGAGAATATCTCCCACATTTCGGTCAGAAACAGGATGGTCAGTCCGCGTGGCTGACCGAACCAGGCGGGCTGGTTTGCGCTCATGCATGGCCCGCGTGTGTTGCCCCCCACACGTCGTCGCCGCTCCACACGGCCCCATTGACGTAGGTCACGCTGGGCGTCCGATCCTGCGCGAGAAATATCGGCCCGTCGAGATCGACTACGTCGCAAAGTTGACCGAGCACGAACGCGGGAGCCATCGCAAGACTGGTGCCGACCATGTTGCCGACCATGACCCCCAATCCCAGGCGGCGCGCCTCCCGCGCCATCGCCAGTCCCTCGGTCAGTCCGCCGCACTTGTCGAGCTTGATATTCACCATGTTGAAGCGGCCTACGAGGCCGGCCAGGTCGCCCAACTTAAGCGCACTTTCGTCCGCGGCGATCGGTATCCGCGAGGTGAAGCCCTCGAGGTCCGCTTCCCGGCCGCGTTTGAGCGGTTGCTCCAGCAGCGAAATGTTCGCGGGCACGAGGCCGCCCACCAGGGCTTCGAGCGCATCGATGCCGTAGCCCTGATTGGCATCCACACCCATCCACACCTCAGGCCGCGCGGCGCGAACGGCCCGCACACGCGCGATGTCCAAGTCCAGATCGCCGGTGAGTTTCAATTTCAGGCAGCGCGCCTGCGCATACTTACGTGCGCCCGCGGCCATCACGGCGGGATCTTCGGCACCCAGGGTAAATGTGGTCACCAGCGGCTTCGCCGCCGGCAAATCCGCGACCTCCCACACCGGCATGCGTCGGCGCTGCGCCTCGAGTTCCCACAACGCGCAATCCACCGCATTGCGGGCGCCGCCCGGCGGCAGTAAGACCTGGAGCGCCGAGCGATCGATGCCCGCCTCGACGGCAGCACGCGCGCCCTCGATCGCCGCCACCATGGTCTGCGCCGTATCGCCCAGATAGTAGATGCCCGACGCTTCGCCCCTACCTCGGTGCGCTCCGTCCTCGAGAGTCACGACGACGACCTCTTGCTCTTCGAAAACAAACCCTGAGATGCGGAACGGCGCGGAGAGGCGCAATTTCTCCACGGCGACGCTGAGTCTCAACGCGCCCATCAATAGTACAGCCCGAAGCCGATGAGATTGAACGCGAAAGCAACCCACAGCACGAAGAACGCGGCGAGGACGAGCACGATGCTCCACACCTTGGCCGGCCAGCGGCGCACGCCGCTCCACACCGTCCATAGGTGCCACAACATCACGCCGAAACCGCCGATGAAGGCGACGATGCCGAAGATCTGCGCAAAGCGCACGCTCGAATCGAATTTCGAGCTGAGATTGTTGATGTCTTTGATCATAAGAGTCAGCGTCACCGCCCATGTCCCGAAAGCGGCGGCGATCACAATGGCCGCAATCTTGCTCAGGCGATATGCGCGCAGCGACTTTGGATCGAGCGCCAGTGCCGCCCCGTAGCGGCGGCGCACGATGGCGACGATCGGCCACATCAACGCGGTGATCACGAGCGCCGCAAGACTGGCGCTCAGCACCGGCAGCAGCCATGCGCTATCCTGATACCAGGGTACCCGGTAAAACACCATGAACGGCGACAGTAGGTCGATGCTGAAGCGCACGACCTTGCCATCGACTACCTTGGCGGCAAGCCGCTCATGACTGCCGCTGTCCCGCCAGACGAAAGGCGCCGTCTCGACCCAGTGCCGAGGCTTGCCGTTCAATCCTGGGATGGGCACCAGCAACCCGCCCTTCTTGTCGATCCCAGCCTTGGTCTGCCCAACCAGCCCAAGTGCGGCAACGAAATTCGACTGGGAACCGCGCGAGTTCACCCAGGTGCCCTTCAGCATGGCCGCGTGCCCGGCCGCGATCTTCTCGTCGACCTGGGTGTCCTTCGCATCGGTCGGAAAGTAGCGATCCGCGAAATCCTCGAACAGCGCGCCGCGCAGGCCGTGGGCGGCACCATCCTTGCCAGGGCTGTTGAAAGATACGTAGAAGCCGACATTCTCCTTGAGGAACAGGTGCAGCGAGGTGTGGAAATACTGCGTATCACCCAGATGCGCGACCACTTCGCGGCCGTTGACATTGGTCTCGAAGAACCCCAATTCCATCCGATTGAGCGGCGGCAGCAGCGTCAACGGGCTGTTGTGCATCATCTCGGCGGTTTCAGCGCGCAGAATGCGGTTGCCGTGATATTCGCCGTTTTGCAGATGCGCGATCATGAAATGCGCCATGTCCTCGGCCGGAGAAGACATCGACCCGGCGGGGGCCGGTCCGACGATTTCGAAAACATGCGGCTCGTCCGAGCCGAGTTCGTAGCCCTTGGACATCAGCGGCACGAGATCCGTGGGGAGCGGCTGACGGAAGGTGGAGTGCGTCATCTCCAGCGGCGCGAAGATGTGCTTGTCCAAGTAATCGTCGAAGGATTCGCCGGATACGCGCTGGACGATGTATCCGGCGAGCGACGCGCCGTAATTCGAGTAAGCCGGAGTGGTCCCGGGAGCAAAGACTCGTTCGGGCACCCATTGCTTCAGCAGCGCTTCGTAGCCGGGGGCTTTGGGATCCTCGGACATGATGTTCTTGGCCTGCTCTTCGAAGCCGGCGACGTGCTGCATCAGATTGCGCATCGTTACCGGCTTGCCGTCGCGCGCCGGAATCTTGAAATCGAGGTACTGATTGACGTCGGCGTCGAGGTCGATTTTCCCCTGCTCGACGAGCTGCATCACGGCGGTCCAGGTGATCAATTTCGAAACCGATCCCGGCCTGAACAGCGTGAGCTTCGGGTCGACCGGTGTGCGCTTGGCGACGTCCGAGTAGCCATAACCCCGTTCCGTCAGGATTTGTCCGTCCTTGACCACGGCGACGACTGCGCCGGCGATGTCGCCCGTGTGCAGCGCATACGGCAGGTAACCGTCGAGCCAAGCATTGACATCATCGGCGGTCAGTGCGACCGCGGCGGAGTCGGCCGTACCGCCCTGTGCCGCTGATGCCGCTGATGCCGCCGCCAATGACAACAGAGCAGCCGCCAGTACTTTTATCGTGTGCATACCTTTATCCGATTGTGTTCGCTTGAGGTTGAGGATTGGCCAGACAGGAATCGACCAGTGCTTCGAACGCCGCGCCGCCTCGAATCGGGTCGGCGACGGGCAGTCGATACCGCGCACTCTGATCGGCGAGTAAGCGATGCGCCTCCCCTGCATCGAGCTGCGAAGTATCCAGGCTGATGCCGGCGCAGCGAATTGCCGCATTGGTGCGGCTGCCGAGCCGCAGATTCAACTCCATGGTTTCCTCAATGCTCGGGAGTGCGTAACCGGAGTTGCCGAGGACGTATTCTCGCCCGGGCCGATGGCAGACGACGATGACGTCCGGCTGGCTGCCGTGCAGCAGACCCAAGGAAACTCCCGCGTACGCGGGATGGAACAACGAGCCCTGGCCTTCGATCACGTCCCAGTGCCGCTCGGGCGCATCCGGAGTGAGCATCTCCGCGGCGCCGGCGGAGAAATCCGCAACCACCGCATCCATCGGAATCCCGCGGCCCGAGATCATGATGCCGGTTTGCCCGGTCGCTCGGAAATCGGCGTCAACGCCTCGCCTGGCAAATTCCCGCGCCAAGGCGAGCGCCGTGTACTTCTTGCCCAGTGCGCAATCCGTGCCCACCGTGAGCAGACGCTTGCCTGATCGCTTGCGTCCCGAGGCGATCGGGATATTGCGCGGGGGCGTACGCACGTCGATCAGCCTGCGGCCGCGCCGGTCCGCCGCACTCTTCAATTGCGGCGTGTCATTGAGCTTGTTGTGCATGCCGCTGACGATGTCGAGGCCGGATTCGAGCGCTTCAATCAGCGAGGGCATCCAACTCTCGCTGATGAAGCCCCCCGAATTGGCGACACCGATCAACAGCGAACGCGCACCGCGGGCGCGGGCTTCCTTGGGAGTCAGCCGCGGCAGCCCCGTCGTCACCGTTGCACCAGCGCACGACCATTCACCCAAGCAACGATCAGGCGCCCAGTCGCGCAGCCCGAATGCAGTCTTGGCAAATCCCGGCTCGGTGGTATCGCCGAGGAACAACAGGTACGGGTGAGGGAGATCCACCACCTCCGACATCCGCGGCTCGCGTTCTGTGCTCATGTCTGCGACGGCCATTTAGAATTTTGCGGCGAGCGTCACACCAATCGTTCGCGGTTGGATGACCGTGATATCGCCGGCCAGCCCCGGTGCGCCGCTGCTGGCGTAGCTCGTGATGCCGCGCGAATCTCCCAGATTCTTGCCGTAGAGAGTAACGCGGTAGCGATCGTTCTCGAGGCCGATGCGGGCCGCGAAGGTATTGTAGCTCTCCAAGCCCACCTGCACCGGGGTTGTGCCTACGGAACTGCCGAAGTCGGTGCTTCTCGTACCGACATAGCTCCACGTGGCGCCGACAAAGCCCTTGTAATTCGAGAACGCAGCCCAGTCGTATTCGCCGTCCAGCGAGGTACCCCACTTCGGGGCGTAGGGCAGCGGGTTGCCGGAAACGCCGCCGACGCCCGGCGCGTCCGAGGTCAGCTGCGCGTCCGTGTAGGCCCCGGTCCAGCTGAACGTCAGGCCGTGCACGGGAATGTACGCGAAAGTCCACTCCAGACCCTGGCTGCGCGCCGTGCCGCCGTTGCCGTTGAAGTTGAAACCCCCGATTGCTTCTATGAGTTGAATATCCTTCCAATCTACATGGAAGGCCGCAACGTCAATGGACAGCAGACCCTCGAGTTGCGTCGATCTGATGCCGAGTTCGATGTTGGTTGTCTTGTCTGCACCGTACTCGCGGGGCACGTCGGGCGGCGCGAGCGGCGGCAATGCGTTGGGACCACCCGGGCGATAGCCCGTCGCGATGCGCGCATACACCATCGTGTTTGCGTCAACGTGCCATCGTGGCGCCACGGAATACGTGAAGACGTCGCCGCTCGAGGGCGTAGTGAAGATTTGGGGCTGGACAAGCAGGCCGGTGACGCTTTCCGAGGCGGACTGCTTATTGCTCGAATAACGGCCGCCGGCCTGGATGTCGAATTGTGAGTTGAAGTGATAGGTCAGGTCGCCGAAGCCGGCCCACTCCTTGTAGGTGGAAGCGATTATTGGGATCTCCAGCGATGGAAGGCCGGCGGGCGCGCCGCCGGGTAGAGAGATTGCGTTCAAATGTTCGATCAAGGCGCCGGTCTCGCGGGTGAAGTAGCCTCCGACCTGCCACTCCCACCGATTAGAAGTCGGCGACGACAGACGAATTTCCTGCGTGAATTTCTTCATGTCCACAAGGTCGTCGAGGGATGCGCCGAGATTCGGCCCAACCGCCGCGCCGAGCAGGTCCTGCACGGTCAGCCCGGGCGCAAGGAGTTGGTTCGACGCATCGCTGAACGTGTCCGAATTTAGAATGCCGTAACTGGTGGTCGATAGGATGCTGAAGGGTCCGGCATTCCAATTGATCGTCGCATTGTAGTTCTCGTACTTGAAACTGCTTGGTTCCGATACGTTACGTTCCTGAGTAAGATCGCCGTGGACCGGCTTCAAGGTGACCGGGTCGACATCGATCGCGGGGGTTCCATCATATTTGGATTGCTGCGATGTGGCGGTCAATCGGATGGTCAAATCGTCCGTGGGTGCCGCCAATAGGGAGGCCCTCCCGCCCTCCTTGTGACCCTCGTTCACATCGCTCTTGCCGCTCAAGGGATCGTTAACGTAGCCGGGGACATCCTGGTCGAAGCCGCTGATGCGGAAAGCGACCTTGTCGCCCAGGGGCAAATTCAAAACCGCGCGTACGTCGCCGCCGTTGCCGCCGTGATCCACGCTCTCCCCCGTCACTTCGGCAGCGCCCGAGAAGCTGCCGAGAACCGGAGCTGTGGTCACGAACTTAAGAAGACCCCCTTCGCTGTTGGCGCCGTACAGCGTGCCTTGCGGTCCGCGCAGCACCTCGATGCGCTGCAGGTCCCAGGTATCGAAGTCTCCGCTCAAGATGGAGCCGTTGAGCAAGGCGCTGCTCGATCCGAACGGCGATTCGTCCAAATAAACGGCCACCGTCGAGCCGACGCCGCCGGCGTTTTCGCCGCGTAACGTCAGGCGCGTCAGGCCCGGTTGAGAGCTCACCAGCGACAGGCCGGGTACCATGGCGGCATACTCACTGAAATCTCTATCCTGCAGCTTGTCGAGAGATTCGCCGCCCAGGGCGGTCACGCTCATCGGCACATTCTGGAGGACCTCTTCGCGCTTCTCCGCGGTGACGACGATGGTGGTCAGCGCATCACTGTCCGCCGCCGGTGTTGCGTCAAGCGCCGCGCTCTCCTGCGATAGGAGAGGTCCGGCCGCCCCTAATGCCGCGAGTACTGCGAATTTGAGAGTCGTATTCATGAATTTTTCCCCTATCTTGTTCTTCGCGTCCGTTCACATGCCTTTGAGACAGGCGGTGACGATGACGTCGAGCCCCGAGCCCGCAACGACATGACTCGATCCCTTAATGTCGTGCTTGGGCCAGTATGATCCTGATTAGAGAATTGTCAAAGATAATTCTCTAATCAGGATCATCTGTGTCAAGCTATCTCGGCCGATCGATTGATGCGATTGATCGGACGATGTGCAATAAAATGGCGCGGTCTTTGCGGAGCTTCGAAGGTTGACCAGCGGCGTTCCACCTGTATGCTTTCCGCCTCGAATGCGCCCCATTAACTCAATGATTCAGATTGGAAAATTTTGACATGGACGCAAAAGCGCGCCACTCGACCCTTGGGAGCCTATTGCGCTCGCTGCGTCTGCGAAACAGGTGGACGCTGAAGGAAATGAGTCAGCGCACCGACATACCCGTATCGACCTTGTCCAAGGTCGAGCACGATCACCTGACACTCACCTACGACAAGCTCGTACAACTCAGTCAGCGGCTCAATATCCGGATATCGGAATTGTTCGCGGATACTACCGGTGGCGTCGAACCGGCCGTGACGGCTCGCCGAAGCATTGGACGGACCGAGGATGCGGTACGCGTGAGCACGAAGAACTACGATTACTACTACCTCTGCCCCGAGTTGCGCCGCAAGCGAATGATCCCGATCCTCACGCGAATACGCGCGAAGAGCGCAGAGGAGTTCGGATCACTCGTGCACCACTCCGGCGAGGAATACATCTACGTCCTCGAAGGCAGCATCAAGGTGCTCACGGAATTCTACGACCCCGTCGTCCTCAAGGTGGGCGAGTCGATTTACATCGACAGCAAGATGGGACATGCATACGTCACCGCGGAAGGGGGTGGCGAGGCCGTGGTTCTGGGCGTCTGCTCGAGCACGGATGAGAGTCTGCTGGAGTCCTTGTTGTCGTTGCACACCGACACGACCACCCCCGCGCCGTCAAAGTCGGCCGATAGAGCGCGTCCTGCTACCAAGCCAACCAAGGGTCGCAAACGCCCCTAGGGTGACTCATGCCAACTTGAGCAGGATTGCCAGCAGGCCTGCCACGAGTAGGAGTCCCAGAACCATCGCCTGCCAAATCGCTTTTCCATAGACCATCGCGTAATCGAACGCCGACTGCCACGACGGGGCGGGGGGGGTGCGCGGCAGTGCCCATCAAAATTGATTTGCCGATCGATTGATTGGCGGAGGCGAGGAATGCCTGGTTGTAGTACGGCATCCACTTGACATAGAGAAGACCCGCGACTGCGATGAACAGTACGATGCTGATGCGGGTGACCGGCGTTAGCGGTCTGTCGTAAAGACGAACAACTGCCATGTGTCTACTCGATGTAAATCTCCCCGCTTCCTGCAGTCATGCGACCGATCACCGACGCCTGCGCAAATCCAAGACGCGCGAAGATCGATTGCACGCGCGGCAATTCCTTCGGGTCGCAGGCGACCAGCAGTCCGCCCGACGTCTGCGGATCGGTCAGAATTGCCTTCACCGAAGGGCTCACGGGTCCTGGCGACCGTACATCCTTGCCATAGGACAGCCAGTTTCGGGCGGACGCACCGGTCGCAATTCCGGATTCCGCAAGCGCGGATACTCCGGGCAGCAACGGCACCTTGTCCACCTCGATCCGCGCACTGAGACCGCTTCCCCGGCACATCTCGAGCAGATGACCCAGCAATCCAAACCCCGTCACATCCGTCATGGCGTGCACGCCCGGGAGATCCCCGAGCTCCATGCCCGGAACGTTGAGTTGCGTAGTCGCGTCGATCAAGGCGCGGTAGGCGGCAAGGTCCAACAAATCCTTCTTGAAGGCCGCGGACAATATGCCGACGCCGAGCGGCTTACCAAGGATAAGAAGGTTGCCCTCCTGAGCGCGGCTATTGCGTTTGACCTTCTTGGGGTCAACTACTCCGGTGACAGCCAGTCCATAGATGGGTTCTACGGAATCAATGCTGTGACCGCCCGCGATGGGGATACCGGCCTGCGCGCATACCGCCTCGCCGCCGCGCAAGATGTCGCGAATGGAATCGCGGGACAGCGTATTGATCGGCATGCCCACTATTGCCAAGGCCAGCAGAGGCCGCGCGCCCATGGCATAGATATCGGAGAGAGCGTTGGTCGCGGCAATGCGGCCGAAATCGAAGGGGTCATCGACGATGGGCATGAAAAAGTCGGTCGTCGCGACGATTGCCTGCTCGTCGTTCAAGCGATACACCGCGGCGTCATCGGAAGTATCCGCGCCCACCAACAAATCGGCGTAACGCGCGCCCGGCAGCGCGCCCTGCAAAAGCTCGGATAGAATCCCGGGAGAAATCTTGCAACCGCAGCCGCCGCCGTGCGAGAGCGAGGTCAATCGCGGTGTCGGTGCAGATGCCGGCGGTGCTCTCATTGGATCTCGCATCGACTGTGGCGGAAGGTAGCAGGAGTCGAACCTACCGGGAAACGTTTGACGTCCCCCGCCGGGTTTGAAGCCCGGCCGCACCACCGGATGCGCATGCCTTCCGTAGCCGTCGTCAACCCATCGCGACGATTACACCGAGTCTGTTTCATGCCAGCTGCTGTCGGCACGCAGCACTCGTCCCCGGGGCGTGCGGCGAGTATAACCAACGCGGTCGAAGAACTCCAAAACCTGAATGGTGCGTTTTCGGCCCAATCCGATTGAATCGCGATAGTCGGCGGCCTCGACGAAGCCGCGTTGCTGGTACAGACTGCGCAGCTCCCGAGCCAACGCGCGAACGCTGTCTCGGTGATAAAAGAGATCGCGCACCACCTGGTATACCTCACGCTGCACCATGCACTTGCGCAGCACCAGCCTGACCTCGTCGTCGTCGACTCGCGCCTCGTGCGCCAGATCGCGCACCCATGGCGGATCGAAGCGTCGCGCGACCAGAGCGGATTGCAGTCTTTGCGCCAGCTCGCGTTCGCGCTCGTTCAGCGTGGCCCGATGTTCCGGAACGTGCAGCCAGAATTCACTTTGCTTCACGAGCTGCTGCTGCAAGAGTTCATCGATCAGAGCGCGCCAGACTGCGTCCGATACGGTCGGTGCGGTCATGCGGCGCAGGCGCCCCCTGTCGATCCCCGGCTCGTCGGGCTGTTGTCGATGGAAGTCCCCCAATGCATCGAGCGCGCGTTTGGCCAAGCTCTGCCAATGTGAATCCAGAATGACGACGTTCCGCCCCGCGGCTTCGACGATCCGCGCCTGCGGCGGCAATGCGATACGCTCCGGCGCAAGACCCGTCAGCAGCACCAGCTCCCGCATCTCGATGCCCAGCGGGGAATTCTCGAGCACCGGAACGACTCCCTCACCCGAGAGCATGCTCTGGATGGCCGCAAGATAGGCCAGTCGATCCGGGCTGCGCCGACGGCGCGCGGGTGCAACAGGGTCGATGACCACTCCCCCACCCTGCGTTCTGCGCGCCTGCGCATCGCGCACGATGAAGACATCGCCCGCGGCCGCGCAGACAGATTTCTCGAACACGAGTTGCGCGAGGGCATGACCGCCCCCGGTCAGTTCGTTCGCGTCCAGCAAGACCGCATGCGCGACGCGGTGCGCCGTGCCTAGATGCACATGCAGCGGTGCTCGATCCGCGAGCGTCGCGCTGTCCTGCATCCAGCGCAGCCGCACATCGAGACGCATACTGGAATGGAGCGCGCGCGGATCGGCCAACCAATCACCACGCGTCAGTACCGTCTTGTCGATCCCGGCCAGATTCAACGCACAGCGCTGGCCTGCGCGACCGGATTCGGAATCGCTGTTTTGCGCGTGAATGCTGCGCACCCGAACCGGCGTGCCGGCCGGCATGACGGTGATGGTATCGCCTACGCGAACGCGTCCCGCGAGCGCAGTGCCGGTGGCCACCGTACCGCGGCCCGGCAGAGTGAACACGCGGTCGACGGCGAGCCGAAACAAGCCATCCTCGGAGCGCATCGGCCAACCGGCTGCAGTGCGAACCAGGTAAGCACGCAGCGCGGCGACACCCGGGTCCCCGGGCGCCACGGCATTCAGCGCAAACAGCGGCGCATCGTGCAGCGCCGTTGAAGACAGCAGCGCTCTGATCTGCGCCGTCACCGCCAGGCATCGCGCCGGGTCCACCCGATCGCCTTTGGTGAGCGCAACGGCACCGCGACGCACTCCCAGAAGTCCGAGGATGACCAGATGCTCACGCGTCTGCGGCATGACGCCGTCGTCCGCCGCAATGACCAGCAGCGCGAAATCGATTCCACCGGCGCCGGCCACCATCGTATGTACCAGCCGCTCGTGCCCCGGGACGTCGATGAACCCCAACGCCTCGCCGCCGGCCACAGCTGAGTAGGCATAGCCGAGTTCTATGGAGATGCCCCGTTCCTTCTCCTCCTTGAGCCGATCCGTATCGACACCGGTCAAGGCGCGCACCAGACTGGTCTTGCCGTGATCGATGTGACCGGCGGTACCGATGATCATCGGCCGAAAGCGCTCCATTGTGCGGTGAATTCGGCTTCATCGGCGACTTCCAGGCAGCGCAGGTCGAGCCACAGCGCCTGATCGGCGATGCGCCCGATGATGGGACGGGGCAGTTCCCGCAGCATGGTCTCGAGTCGATTGAGACTCGAACGCTTGGTCGGCGATTTATCCGCGCGCAGTCCGAAGCTCGGCAACCGGTCGGCCGGCAGCGCACCGCTGCCTATCTGCGAAGTCATGGGCGTCGCCGCCACTTCGAACGCCTCACCCAATGCCGCCTGGACCGAGGGCAGCAGGCGTCGAGCCTGGCTCTCGATGTCCGTCACGGAACGCGTCAGTAAACGCAATACGGTCAGATTCTCAGCAAGCAATTCCGGCGCACGGTACAGCCCCAAAACCGCCTCCAGCGCGGCCAGGGTGAGCTTGCCAACCCGTAGTGCGCGTTTCAGCGGATTCTTCTTGATGCGTTCGATCAGATCGGCGCGCCCGACGATGAGGCCGGCTTGCGGCCCACCCAAGAGCTTGTCGCCGCTGAATGCGACGAGATCGGCACCGGCGGCGATCGCCTCGCGCACCGTCGGCTCTTTCGGCAAGCCCCATTTTGCAAGATCGATAAGACTGCCGCTGCCGAGGTCCACCGCCAACGGCACCCCGTGCTCCCGGCCCACGGCTGCGAGCTCACCGATGCCGACCGATGCCGTGAATCCGGTGATCGCATAGTTGCTGGTGTGCACTTTCATCAGCAGCGCGGTACGCGGGTTGATGGCCCCCGTGTAATCCGAGGTATGCGTGCGATTGGTCGTGCCGACTTCGATGAGTTTGGAACCGGCACTGCGCATCACGTCGGGGATGCGGAACGCGCCGCCGATTTCGACCAGTTCTCCACGCGATACCACGACCTCGCGTCGGTTGGCCAGGGTATTCAGCATCAGCAGAACCGCCGCGGCGTTGTTGTTCACCGCCGTGGCAGCCTCGGCGCCCGTTAACTCGCGCAGCATGGGCTCGACCACATCATCACGGTCGCCGCGGCGACCGGTACCCAAGTCGAATTCCAAATTGACGGGCGCGCCGAGGGCGCGCACCACGGACTGCTGCACTGCGGCAGGCAGCAGCGCTCGCCCTAGATTGGTGTGCAGGACCGTGCCCGTCAGATTGAACACGCATCGCAACCGCGGACGGGTCTCCCGCTGCAATTGTGCGTCAACACTTCTTGCGATGGTCTGCGGAATCAGCGCATGGCGATTCAGCTCGCCGAGGGCGGCCTGCCGGCGCAGCGCGGCCAGCGCCTCGCGCAATGCCGCGGTCACCTGCGTGCGCGAGTAGCGCGTCAGCGCGGGCGCGAAATCCGCATCATTCAACAGCCTATCCAGGGACGGGATATCGGCCGCGCGCGCCGGCGTGACGTCGGTAGGCACATCAATTCTCGTTGGGCTGCCACAGGAGCGGATTGCCGCTCGCGCGATGATAGCCCTTCTCGCCGAGCAACAAATCGAGGTTCAAGCTGGCGAGGTCGTCGGCCACGGGCTCGACCCCGGGATCCTTCTCCTGATAGAGAATCTTGCGGTAGCCATGGCATTCCTCACAGGTTTCCGCACGTACGGCTGTCTGCGCCGCACTGCCGTCGTTCTCCTCCTGGGTACCGATGGTGGCGGATTGGTAGGCAATGCTCTTGCCGGAGGCGCCGCATCGGGTGCATTGCACACGCACCATGTGCCACTCGGTGGCGCACAATGCACAGTGCAGATAGCGATATCCTTGGAACGGCGACTGGGCATAGACCACGCTCGCCACCGGCTGAGTGCCGCACAGGGGGCAAAGACCCGGCACATCGAGTGGACTCACCTTATGGGCGGCGAAAGAAGCGGCCGATGCGACCCAATGCACCTGCAGCGACGCCATGAGGACGGGCGCGGCCGCCGCGTCGATCGGCTCCTCTCCCGATTGTAGCAAGGCGTCCGCCTGACTCTCGATCCAATCGCGGGGGGCACGGCGAATTCTCGAGATCGTCTCAGTCACTCCCGCCGGAAATTCCGGGTGCGCGGCCAGCGCCTCGCACAGGGTCCGGAGCGTTCGGAACCACTCATCGCTGCGAGGCCACTCGGCCGGTTGAATGGGCGGCATGCCGTGCTCGGCCGATACCTTGATGCGCTCGGGCGTCGGAACGGAGACGGATAGGTCTTTGAGGGCCACATGCTGCGCGTCCACCAGCACCGCGAGGAAGCGCAGGTAATCGCCGATGCCGGCGCCCAGCCCAAGTTCGCGCAGGCGCGTCGCGCGTCGCGCAAATACCGTGACGCGGACCGGCAATCGAACTCGCGCGATGGATCGCTGCGCGAGGGTTTCGATCTCGCCGGGCTCGAGGATGCGTTGCGCCATGGTAGGCGCAACTCTACCTCTGTTGGATGCCCTTGGTCACCTCGCGAAACCAGGCGCGGTGATGCTTCCACGCCCAGCCCGGCGTGACCCAGCCACGCGTCATGGCGCGAATCGACCCCTTGACCCAGATTCCCGCATAGATGTGCACGACGATCGCACAGATGAGAACGAAGGCGAAAAACGCATGTGCGAGCGCCCCGAGACGCACCAGGTCGATGGGGAAATAACCCGAGAAGTACTGCCGCCAAATGAGGATGCCCGACAGCAACAGACAGGCCAGACAAACCACGATGGTAAAGTACAGCAGTTTCTGGCCGCCGTTATAGCGTCCGACCTCCGGCAAGCTCTCTTCCCGGTTGTTCACCACGTCCTGCATCTTACGCAGCCAAATCCAGTCCCGCTGCCGCAGCAGGTTGTCGCGCCACAGCTTCGCTCCGTACAGAACGAACGCCGCCACCATGAAGCAGCCGATGAAGGGATGCAGTATCCGCGTCCACGGGCCGCCGCCAAACAGATTGGTCAGCCAAAACAAGGCTGGATGAAACAGCGCGAGTCCGGATAACGCCAGCAGCACGAAGCTGATCGCCACGATCCAGTGGTTGATGCGCGTGCCGGCGCCGTAGCGCACGATTCGATCCGGAGAGTGCAAGATCATGGCGTTTTCTCCAACTCACGGCGCGCGGCGTCCTCGTCTCTCTCATCGGTCTCGTTCGGGCCGATGCCGATGTAGTGCAGGAAGCCCACCGCAGCAGTGGCGGCGATCGCGAACAGCGCCAGGGGTTTGGCGACGCCCTTCCACAGCCTCACGGTGGAGCTGATTCGGGGTTTTTCGGGCAACCCCGCGTACAGCCCCGGCTGATCCGCGTGATGCAGAACGTACATCACATGCGTGCCGCCCACACCCGCGGGATCGTACAGGCCGGCTTGGTCGAAGCCTCGCGATTTCAGGTCCTCGATGCGCTCCTCGGCATGCTGAGTCATGTCCTCCTTGGTGCCGAAAACGATGGCCCCCGTGGGACAGGATTTGACGCACGCAGGTTCCAGGCCCACTGCAACGCGATCGGAGCACAGCGTGCACTTGTAGGCCTTCTTGTCCTTCTTCGAGATGCGCGGAACGTCGAATGGGCAGCCGGTGATGCAATAGCCGCAACCGATGCAGTTCTCTTCCTGAAAATCGACGATGCCGTTGGCGTACTGCACGATCGCGCCCGGCGACGGACACGCCTTGAGGCATCCTGGATCTTCGCAGTGCATGCAGCCGTCCTTGCGAATCAACCACTCGAGATCGCCCTTGGGGTTCTCGTACTCGGTGAAGCGCATCAGCGTCCAGGAATGCTCCGAAAGGTCGTGCGGATTGTCGTAGTGGCCGGTGCAAGTACCGATCTCATCGCGCAAATCATTCCATTCCATGCACGCGACCTGGCATGCCTTGCAGCCGATACACTTCGTGGTGTCGATGAGTTTCGCGACCTGGCCGGTGTGCGCGCCGCGCGCCTCGGGCGATGGCAGGGTGGTCGCCGAGCGGCGGACGATGTCGAGCGATTGCAGCGGCATGGTTTCTCCTAGGCCCTCTCGACTTTGACTAGAAATGCCTTGAATTCCGGCGTCTGCGAGTTGGCGTCGCCCACGGACGGCGTCAGCGTATTGGCAAGGAATCCCGGCTTGGCAAGCCCCATGAATCCCCAATGGATGGGCACGCCCACCGTGTGCAAGACCTTGCCGTCCACATTCAACGGCCGGATGCGCTTGGTAACCATCGCCACCGCCTTGATGAACCCGCGGTTCGAACTGACCCTGACCTGCTCGCCGGTTACGATGCCGATTTCCTTGGCGAGTCCTTCGCCGATCTCGACGAACTGCTGCGGCTGAATAATGGAGTTCAGGCGCGCGTGCTTGGTCCAGTAGTGAAAATGCTCGGTGAGCCGATACGTGGTCGCGACATGCGGGAACTGCGCCGCCTTACCGAACTGCTCTCGATCGTCCGGAAACACCCGCGCCGCCGGATTGTTCGTGGCCTGCGGTTGTTTCGGATTCAAGGGGTTGTAACCCAGCGGAGTCTCGAACGGCTCGTAGTGCTCCGGAAACGGGCCCTCGGCCATGCCGCCCCGGGCAAAGAATCGCGCGACTCCTTCGGGGTTCATGATGAACGGACCCATGCCGCCGGCCGGATTTTCATCGACCTTGAAATCCGGCACGTCCACCCCGCTCCATGCCGTGCCGTTCCAGCTGATGAGTTTGCGCGCGGGGTTGTAGGGCTTGCCGCTCGGGTCGCAGGACGCCCGGTTATATAACACCCGGCGGTTGGCGGGCCATGCCCACGCCCAGTTCAAGGTCTGCCCGATGCCGCTGGGATCGGAGTTGTCGCGGCGCGCCATGAGATTGCCGGTCGGACCCCAGGAACCGCAGAAAATCCAGCAACCGCACTGCGTGCTGCCGTCGTCGCGAAGTTCCGCAAAACCCGCCAGCTGCTCACCCGACTTGCGCGTAATCTTGGTTGGATCCTTCGGATCCGGCAGATCCTTGAGGGCGTTGCCGGAGTATTCCCGAGCCAGCTCTTCCGGACTGGGGCTCTGCGGCTGCGCGTACTTCCAGGTCAAGTTGAGGATGGGATCGGGAAACGCGCCCCCTTCCTTCGCGTACATGGAACGCATGCGCGTGAAAATGCCCGCCATGATTTCTATGTCGCTGCGCGCTTCGCCGGGTGGGTTGGCACCCTTCCAATGCCACTGCAGCCAGCGCGCCGAATTCACCAGCGCTCCGTCTTCTTCCGCGAAACAGGTTGTCGGCAGGCGAAACACTTCCGTTTGGATCTTGGCTGAATCGACGTCGTTGAGTTCACCGTAATTGCGCCAGAATTCGGAAGTCTCGGTCGCCAGCGGGTCCATGATGACCAGAAACTTGAGCTTGGACAGGCTCGCCGTCATCTTGGCCTTGTTCGGCGCAGCGGCCAGGGGATTGAAACCCTGTGCCAGGTAGCCGTTGACCTTGCCCTGGTGCATCAACTCATACATCTGCAGCATGTCGTAAAGCTTGTCGACCTTGGGCAGGTAATCGTAGGCCCAATTGTTCTCCGCCGTCGCCGCATCGCCCCACCACGCCTTCATGAAGCTCACGTGAAACTTCGGCGTGTTCTGCCAGTAGCTCAATTGATTCGGCCGCAGCGGCTTGAGCGTCCGAGCCGTGATGAACTTCCCGTAGTCGGTTTCGCTCTCGAGGGGCAGCCCGATATAGGCCGGCAGTTGATTCGACAAGAGACCGAGATCGGTGAGCCCTTGAATGTTCGAATGTCCGCGCAGCGCATTCATCCCGCCGCCGGCGATGCCAATATTGCCGAGCAGCAGTTGCACCATCGCACCGGTACGAATCATCTGCGAACCGATCGAATGCTGCGTCCAGCCTAGCGCGTACATGATGGTCATCGCCCGCGTCGCCGTCGCCGTGGAGGCGATCAGGTCCCAGATGAACAGCATCTTGTCCTTGGGAGTACCGCAGACTCGTTCGACCATTTCCGGCGTGTAGCGCGCGTAGTGCTGTTTCAGCAACGTATACACGCAGCGGGGGTGCGCCAGAGTCGAATCGACTTTGGCATACCCATCCGGGCCGATTTCGTAATCCCAGCTGGATTTGTCGTAGCTGTGCTTCTCGGCGTTGTAGCCGGAATAGATGCCCTCGTTGAAAGTGAACTCTTCCTTGACGATGAACGACAGATCGGTGTGATGGACGACGTAGTCGCGTTGGATCTTGTCCTTGGTCAGCAGGTAGTTGATCAGGCCGCCGAGGAATACGATGTCGGTGCCCGAACGAATGGGGGCGTAATAATCCGCCACCGATGCCGATCGCGTGAAGCGTGGATCGATGACGATGAGCTTGGCTTTATTGTGCGCTTTCGCCTCGGTGACCCATTTGAAGCCGCAGGGATGGGCCTCGGCGGCATTCCCACCCATGATGAGCACCACGTCGGCATTTCTGATGTCGACCCAGTGATTCGTCATCGCTCCACGGCCAAACGTCGGGGCAAGACCTGCCACCGTCGGACCGTGTCACACACGAGCCTGGTTGTCGAACCCCAATAGTCCGAAGGACCGCGCCACCTTGTGGGTGATATACCCGGCTTCGTTGCTCGACGCGGATGCCGCAAGCATACCGGTGGTCAGCCATCGGTTTACGGTGACGCCGTCCGGCGTTTTGGCGACAAAATTGGCGTCTCGATCCTGTTTCAGGAGTTTGCTGATACGGTCGAGCGCATCATCCCACGTGATTCTTTGCCACTTGTCGGATCCCGGCGCACGATACTCGGGGTACTTGAGGCGGCTCTCGCTGTGCACGAAGTCGATCAGGCCGGCGCCTTTCGGGCACAGGGTACCGCGATTGACCGGATGATCGGGGTCTCCCTCGATGTGGAAGATGCTCGGCTGAGCGTTCTTCGCGCCATCACCCAGGCCGTACATCAAAATACCGCAAGCGACCGAGCAATACGGACAGGTATTGCGCGTCTCGGTGGCCCGCGTGAGTTTGTACTCACGCACCTCCGCGAGCGCTTCGCCGGGTGAAAAACCCATGAGTGCCAAACTCGAACCCACCAGCGACATACCGGTGACCTTCAGGAATTGGCGTCTCGTCAATTCTGACATGGCATTCTCCTCGTGTGAGAACAGCCTGAGTCTAGATCCGCCCCGGGCACACGACAATATTTATTTTTGTAACTAATTGAATACTCACGATCTTGCGGGGTCGTTCCCGGCCGATACTTCCGCGCCGTCAAAGCCGGCCGACAAAGCGCGTCCGGCTGTCAAGCCAACCCAGGGTCGCAAACGGTCCTGACACCGAGACGTCGTCGGTCCACACGCGGAATTCCTGCAGAGTGTTCGGCCCGAACGCGGTACTGATGGCCACATCCGCGGCATCGCGTCCCCGAGCGATCAGTATCCGGCCGATCCGGCGCTGGTTGTTGCGCGGGTCGAAGGTGTGCCACGCGCCGCCGATGTAGGCCTCGAGCCATCCGGAGAAATCCATAACGGCATCGGTAACCGGCACGCCGATATCGCCGAGATAGCCGGTGCAGTAGCGCGCCGGAATGTTGAGGCAGCGCAGCAGTGTGATCGCGAGGTGCGCATAGTCCCGGCACACGCCCTGGCGCTCGACGTGTGCCTCCACGGCGGTTTTGGTCGGCCGCGCGAAATCGTAGCCGAACGCGATGTGTTGGTGCACGAAATCGCACACCGCTTGTACCCGCGACCACCCGGGCGCGACATGCCCGAACAGCCGCCACGCCTCTTCCATGAGCCTCTCCGTCTCGCAGTAGCGGCTGCCCAGGAGGAACATCAACACATCGTGGGGCAGCGCCTCCACGGGATGCTCCTGGGCGTGGGCAGACGTTGGGTCGGGAAGGCCGGTGTCGCGGATCAATGCATCGGCGGTCAGCCGGATGCCTCCGGCCGGGACGAGAATTCGGGTGCAGGTATTGCCGAAAGCGTCCGCGTAGATGTCGAGGGGCACCTCCGGATCCGTGATCATGCGGTCCGGCCGCATCAAATCGGTGCTTCGGCTCTGATGGGCGTGCAGCATCAGGATCATCGGCACCGGTTGGGTGCAGGTGTAAACCAATTGGTATCCGAAACGAATATTCATGGCTTCTCTAGGGCGCCGCATCGATGGGTCGAGCCTCGGCCCTTATGGCATAACCCGGGCACGGACCGCGTAGGAATTTCGTGGCTTCTGGCGTAGGCGCCCTGCCTGACTCGCGGTGCGGCGGAAAAGCGCGAGATTTCTCCCCGATCGCCTCGCTTTCAAAGACAATGCACAGATCTCGCAACGAGATTGCCGATGAAAACCTTTCACTGCACCCACTGCCAGAATTTGGTCTTCTTCGAGAATGTACGCTGTCTCAACTGCGACCGCTCGCTTGCGTTCTTGCCGAATCGTGGTCTCATGGCAGCGCTGACCCAGAGTCCCGACGGGCTCTGGCGAACGGAGCCTCCGGCTGCCGATGCGCGGGGCTATCGCCTGTGCGCGAACTACGACCAGGCGAGCGTGTGCAACTGGGTCGTGCCCGCGGACGACACTTGCGATTTCTGCCGCTCGTGCCGGCTGAATCGGGTGATTCCCGATCTATCCACCGATCGCAATGCCGTCGCCTGGTTCCGCTTGGAGGTTGCAAAGCGGCGCATGCTGTACACCTTGCTGGGTCTCGGCTTGCCGATCGTACCGAAGAGCGACGACGGGGACGGAGGACTGGCGTTTGAATTTCTCGAGGACTACTCCGGCGGCGACGCCAAGCGCGTGCTCACCGGTCACGACAACGGTTTGATCACGCTCAACATCGCAGAGGCGGACGACGTGCACCGAGAAATGGAACGCACCCAGCAAAAGGAGCCGTACCGCACTCTATTGGGGCACTTCCGTCACGAAATCGGCCATTACTTCTGGGATCGGCTGATCGCGAACGGCCCACAGCTTGCGGCCTTCCGCGCGGCCTTCGGCGACGAGCGCGCCGACTACCCGGCGGCTCTCCAAAGACACTATCGGGACGGTCCGCCGCCCTACTGGGAGAGCAATTTCATCAGCGCCTACGCCACCATGCATCCGTGGGAGGATTGGGCGGAATCCTGGGCGCACTACATGCACATGGTCGATGCGCTCGAGACCGCCGGCGCCACGGGCCTGACGCTTCGGCCCAAGCGCAGCGATGAACCGCGCATGCAGCCGCCGTTGGATCCCCTGAACCCCGGCTACCGCGACTTCGACTCGATGATCGAGTCCTGGTTTTCGCTGACCTACGTATTGAACAATCTGAGCCGCGGCCTTGGACTCCCCGATAGCTATCCCTTCGTGCTCTCGATGCCGGCAGTCGACAAGCTGCGATTCATTCACGACACCGTCGACCGCCAAAGAAGCGCTGCCGCGGATCGTTGGAGTTCGGCGCGCGTGACCGCGGCGCCGAACTGAACGCATGTCGATCCACGTCGCACTCAACCACGTCATGCACTACCGGTACGACCGGTCAGTCGTGCTCGGGTCACAGATCATCCGTCTGCGTCCGGCCCCGCATTGCCGCACCCGGATCCTGTCCTATTCCCTCAAGATCGAGCCCTCCGAGCACTTCATCAACTGGCAGCAGGACCCTCAGTCGAATTATCTGGCGCGGGCCGTATTCCCCAAGCCGGCCCGGGAACTTCGCATCGAGGTGGACCTGGTGGCCGAGATGGCCGTGCTCAACCCGTTCGATTTCTTCCTGGAGGACTATGCGCAGAAATTCCCCTTCAGTTACCAGTCGACCGAAGAACGCGGGCTGGCACCGTTCCGCTTATCTAAGCCGGCGACGCCCCGCCTGACGAGATATCTCGCCGGCATTGCACGGGAGTCGCAAGTCACGGTTGATTTTCTGGTCGACCTGAACCGCCGCCTCGCGGCCGAGGTAAAGTATGTGATCCGGCTGGAGCCGGGCGTCCAGTCGCCCGAGGAGACGCTCGAAAAGCGTTCGGGATCGTGCCGGGACTCCGCCGAGCTTCTGGTGCAGATCTTGCGCCACCTGGGGTTCGCCGCGCGATTCGTCTCCGGCTATCTCATCCAACTTACCCCGGACTTGAAACCCACCGACGGTCCCGCCGGACCCAGTCGGGATTTCACCGACCTGCACGCCTGGTGCGAGGTGTACTTGCCGGGCGCAGGATGGATCGGACTGGACGCCACCTCGGGATTGCTCACCGGCGAGGGACACATCCCGCTCGCCTGTACACCGGAGCCGCAATCCGCGGCGCCGCTCACCGGCATCGTGGAAACCTGCGAGACCACCTTCGAGTACGTCATGAAGGTGCAGCGCCTCTGGGAGGCGCCGCGCGTCACCAGGCCCTACACGGAGGAGCAATGGCAGGCCATCGATGCTCTCGGCAAGGAGGTGGATCGGAATCTCAGCGACCACGACGTGCGTCTGACCATGGGCGGCGAGCCCACCTTCGTGTCGAGCGAGGACTCGCTGGCCCCCGAGTGGAACACCGCCGCGCTCGGCGAGAACAAGCGCACCATCGCCTCGCAGCTGTTCCGTCGACTGAAGGAGCGCTACGCGCCCCGCGGCCTCGCGCACTTCGGTCAAGGGAAGTGGTATCCCGGCGAACCGTTGCCACGGTGGTCGCTCAACTGCTTCTGGCGCAAAGACGGCGAGGCGATTTGGAACGATGCGGCGCTCATCGCCGATGAAACCCGCGACTATCCCGGCGCCGCTGGAAGCGCGCCCCGGCTGTTGCAGGAGGTCGCACGGCGGCTAAGTCTGGGCGAGGACCATGTGTTCGCAGCGTTCGAAGATGCGCTCTACTATCTATGGCGCGAGCGCAAGCTCCCGGCCAATGTCGATCTGTCGACCGCCACGCTGACCGACCCCGGGGAGCGCGAACGTCTGTCACGAATCCTCGGCCGCACGCTCGACCAAGCCGTGGGATTCGTGCTGCCCCTGGCCAAGGCCGCCGAGGGCGCTCCCTGGCAAAGTGGATCTTGGCCTTTGCGCAACGAGCGCTGCTACCTGGTGCCCGGCGACTCGCCGATGGGCTTTCGGCTGCCGCTCGATTCGCTCCCATGGGTAAGACCCGCCGATTTTCCGCACATGTATCCTCCGGATCCGGCCCAATCCTTCGGCCCTCTGGCGAAGCCCACGCCCGATCGGTCCACGCAGGACCGCGAGCTAGACGACCGGCGCACCGCCGCCGCCATCGCACGGGCAACGGCGACGGGCTCGGCAACGGCTGCCGACGTCGCGCCCAAGGTGGCGGCACTGCCCGAAGCGATAGTGCGAACCTCGATGTGCACGGAAGCGCGCGCGGGCGTCCTGTATGTCTTCATGCCGCCGACCCGCTGCCTGGAGGACTATCTCGAGCTGGTCGCGACGGTCGAGGCCAGCGCAGCCGTGCTCCGCCAACCGGTGATCATCGAAGGCTATGAGCCGCCGCCCGATCCGCGGCTCGTGAATTTCAAAGTCACGCCCGATCCGGGCGTGATCGAGGTCAACGTGCAGCCGAGCGCCGGCTGGGATGAGCTCGTCGCTCGCACGGTGCATCTGTACGAGGACGCCGCGGGCTGCAAGCTGCGCTCAGAAAAATTCATGATCGACGGCCGGCACGTGGGAACCGGCGGCGGCAATCACATCGTGATGGGGGGAGCCACACCACAGGATTCCCCGTTCCTCAGGCGCCCCGATCTTCTGCGAAGCCTCATCTCCTATTGGCACAATCACCCCTCGCTCTCCTATTTGTTCTCCGGCCTCTTCATCGGACCCACGTCGCAGGCGCCGCGCGTGGACGAGGCGCGCAACGACTCGCTCTACGAGCTCGAAATCGCGTTCAGCCAGTTCCCGGCGCCTGGAACCGAGGTTCCACCTTGGCTCATCGACCGTTTGCTGCGCAATCTACTGATCGATGTCACCGGCAACACGCACCGGGCAGAATTTTGCATCGACAAGCTGTTCTCCCCCGACTCGAGTACCGGGCGGCTCGGGCTGGTCGAGATGCGGGCGTTCGAGATGCCGCCGCATGCGCGCATGAGCCTGGTGCAGCAAGTGCTGCTGCGATCGCTGGTGGCTCGATTCTGGCGCGAGCCCTACGCGCCCGCGCGCCTGGTGCGTTGGGGGACGGAGCTCCACGACCGCTTCCTGCTGCCGCATTTCGTGCGGAGCGACTTCGAGGATGTGATCGAGGAAACGGCGCGCGCCGGCTTCGGCCTGAGCCTCGAGTGGTTCGCGCCGCACTTCGAATTCCGCTTTCCCAAGCTTGGCGACTTGTCGCTGCCCTGCGGGTCGCTCGAGCTGCGGCAGGCGCTCGAGCCCTGGCACGTCATGGGTGAGGAGGGAACCGGTGGCGGCGCGGTGCGCTACGTGGACTCGTCGGTGGAGCGGCTGCAAGTGAAGGCCGGCGGCCTCGCCCCCGATCGCTATGTCATCACCTGCAACGGCCGCCCGATACCGCTCCGGCCCACCGGGCGTACTGGAGAATTTGTGGCAGGCGTGCGCTACCGCGCCTGGCAGCCATGGTCCGCACTGCATCCGAACATCGGCGTCCATTCGCCGCTGACATTCGATATAGTGGATACCTGGATGAAGCGATCGAGAGGCGGTTGTCGATATCATGTGGTGCATCCGGGCGGTCGCAGTCACGACACATTTCCGGTGAATGCCTTCGAGGCCGAGAGCCGCCGGCTGGCGCGGTTCTTCCGCCAGGATCACACCCCGGGGACCATGAACCTCAAGCCGGCCTCGCCCGACGATGAATTCCCGTTCACCCTGGACTTGCGCCACCGCTAGGCCCGGCCACCCACATCCATGGAGAAGGGAACGACGCAGAGCGATCCGAGACTCGCAAGCTATCGAAGCTATGCCGGGCGGTACGATGAGCTGATCGCCGACGACGGCGGCATTCGCGGCCATTGGCGTCCCCTGATCCGCGGTGTGTCCGAGGACGACGCGCGCGCCGCGCGCCGCGCCACCGAGTTCACGCGCCGCATGATCGTCGAGAACGGCGTCACCTACAACGTTTACGCAGATGAGCAGGGACGCGATCGCCCGTGGATCCTGGATCCGCTGCCCTACCTCCTGACCGCGCAGGAATGGAGAGCCATCGAGGCCGGCGTCGCCCAGCGCGCGCGCCTGCTGAACGCGGTGCTGTCGGATCTCTACGGCAAGCAGGAACTGTTGTCGAAAGGTGCATTGCCCGCCGACCTCCC
>Ga0210391_10000214_pt1 | contig 68208 bp, 56 predicted proteins | sample IncBWC12OmetaG_FD_160573 | JGI IMG/M metagenome (GOLD analysis project Ga0210391, IMG submission 160573) | Forest soil microbial communities from Barre Woods Harvard Forest LTER site, Petersham, Massachusetts, United States - Inc-BW-C-12-O ...
GAAGCGGTCGGCGAGCCAGCCGGAGGCCGGGATCAGCATGGCCATGGTCAGGGAATAGGCGATGACCACCGACTGCATGCGCAGCGCACCTTCGCCCAGGCTTTTCGCCATCGCCGGCAGTGCCGTATTGACGATGGTGGAATCCAGCGTCTGCATGAAGAAGCTGGCCGCCACCAGCCACAGCAGCGGTTTCAGCGCGTGCTGCGGATCCGGGCTTGCGGTCTCAGCCACCGGAGCGTTTGGCCTCGTATCCGAGCTTGAGCAGCTCCTCGACCAGACGATCGCGGTGATCGCCCTGGATCTCGATCACCCCGTCCCGGACCGCGCCACCCGCGCCGCACAGTTTCTTCAGCCGGGTAGCGAACGCCTCGAGCTCTTCGGCCGACAGCGGCAGACCGGTGATGACGGAAACACCCTTGCCGCTGCGCCCGGAAGTCTCGCGTCCGACCCGCACGCGCGCATTGCCGGGACCCCCGGTCGGCACGGGCCCATTGGGCGCCAGGGCCTTGAGTCGCGCGGCGGGGTCGCGCTTGACGATCACCCCGCGAAAAGTATGCGTCGGCTTCACGACGCCAAGGGTGCACTCAACTGCCGTGTGGCGACAAGTGCTGGTGATGACGTCGCTGCCGGTTCACGCGTGGGGCCGCCGGCCACTGCAGGTAGAAGCGATACTGCGCGCGGCAGTCGCGCAGAAACAGCAGCGGGCCGTAGCCGGCCGATTTGAGTACGCGTCGGTGCGTCGCCCACACCACGAGCGCGGCGCCCGTGAGGAGGCTTTGTTCCCAGGCCCCCAGCAGGAATTTGCTGAATCCCCCCTTGCCGCCCTTCAGCGCCAACAACAGCTGTGACTCGAACGCGACATGGGCCAGTTCATCGGCTGCCAGCGAACGGCAGAGTATCTGCAGCCGTCGACAATCCGTGACGACCTCGAGCGCACGGTAATACACGATCCCGACGAGCTCCGCGCTGACCAGTATCCGCAGGCGTGCTTCCAGACCGCCGAGGCGGCGTAGTGCCCGAAAGACCTCATCGGTGAAAGTCCGTTCGCACAGCGCGATGCCGTGATCCTGCATGAACTCGCGCAGCAGGCTCGCGTGCCGTTGTTCCTCCGCGATGAACAGATCGAAGATTTCCACAAAGGTGTCATCCTCGCGCGCCTGGCAGTACCGACGCACGGCGTGGCGCAGCTGCGCCCCAGCGGAACTCTCGCCCAGCTGGAAGATCGCGATGGATGCCGCGATCAGGCGCCGTTCGCGGCCCGTCAGTGTGTCATCAAGCATCGCGGGAACCTGTCGCGGGTGGGCCGCTTGAGCGCGGAAGTGCGCGAGCCAGACCGGAAGATCCTGGAGCATGGGGTCACCTGCGGGTTTTCGGGTGACTTCAAGCTTCGCGCCGCTTTCGGCTATTCGGGTGGGGCAATTCGGGCAGATTGTGGCACGATGACCCCCCTTGGGATTGCCTCGCGCGGGAGTGCCCGTGTCCGGATCGAAACAAGCAGCCGCACTGGCCGGGATGCTGCTGGCCGCCGCGCTGACCACGCCGCTCACCGCGGCGCCGCCGCCGCACGCTGAATCGGACGCCGATGGGCGATTCGCGACGCTGGAGCACACCTACATGGTGTACAGCATGAGCCGCTTCCCGGTGATGGCGACCTACCTCGGGGGATCGGCATTTGATCCGCGCCTCGCCGAGGTGGACGGAACCCTGCGCGATTATTCGCCCGCTGGCATCGCGGCCGAGGATCAGCATCTGCGTGAACTGCGGCTCCAGTTCACGCAGGCGGAGCCGCGGCGGCTGTCGGCACGGCGGCGCATCGACCGCACCGTGGTGCTGGCGCAGATCGATTTCCTGCTGCATCAGCATGAGGTGCAGCGCCATCAGCAAAACTCCCTCGACTCCTACGTCGATGAACCGCTGCGCGGGGTGGACTGGCAGATCCAGGGCATGAAGCCCACCGGGGCCACGACCTCGGGCACCGAGGCACAGTGGCAACGGGTGATCGCCCGCACGCGCGCGGTGCCCGCCTACCTCGCGACGGCCCAGGCGCAACTGGCGGCCGGCGTGCGTGCCGGACACCCGCCCGATTGGCGCGTACTGATTGATTTCGGGCTCAACAGCACGAGCGCGGATGCCGACTACTTCGCCAAGGCGCTGTCGGTAACTGCCGCACAGCTGATGACGGGTGCGAATCGGGAGCCGCTGTTGCGCCAGCTGCAGCAGGCCGGCAAGGACGCGGCCGCCGCCTACCAGCAGCTGCATGACTATGTCGCGGCGACTTTCTTTGTGGATCCCGCCGGCACGGATGCCAGGGCCGTCAAACCGCAGTTCCGCGCCGACCGCTTTGCCGACGGCGAGGCCGAATACAACTGGGCCCTGCATAACAATCTGCATCTGGAGACCAACGCCGCGGCGTTGTACCTGCAGTCCTGGCCGGTGGTGCAGGCGACGCGCGCGCAGATGATCGCGCTGGCGCGCAGCATCGCGCAGAGCCATCACTGGACGCTGCCCGCAGGTCCGGCCGGCGCAGCCGATGCCATGGTGCGCATGGTGTTTGAGCATCTTGAACAGGACGCGCCGGCCAACGATGCGGCGATGATCGAGTCCTATCGCAAGACCGGTCAGCGGCTGGTCGACTATGCCCGCACCACCCATCTGTTCGAGGTGCCTGCCCAATACCGGCTGGATGTCACCATCACCCCGGCGCCGCTGCGCGCCTCCATTGAAAGCGCCGCGTATTATCCGGCGCCGATCTTCACCCCCGATGGGGTGGGGCGCTTTTACGTCACGCCCACTGGTGATGATCCGGCGCTGCTGCGCGAGCTGCACAATCTCGACGCACAGCCGGATCTCGCCGCCCATGAAGGCTTTCCCGGTCATGACTGGAACTACAAGGTCATGACTGAATATCGCGCGGTCATCTCACCGGTTCGCTGGTTGACGCCCGGGGCGGTCGAGGACTCCTCATCGATGTGGGAGGACTCGGTTGCCGCCGAAGGGTGGGCGCTGTATTCGGAAGGCCTGATGGCGGAACCGCAGCCGGGCGCCCCGCATGGGTTTTATTCCCCGGAGGAGCGTCTCTATCAGCTGCAGGGCGAGCTGTTGCGGGACCTGCGCGTGCGCATCGACACGGCCATCCACACCGGACGCCAGTCATTCGAGGATGCCGTCACCCAGTTCTCGGAGGTCGTCGATTTCATTCCCGGTTCCTGCCGCGATCCAAAGGCGCTGAGCGGTGCCGGCAAACGCGCCAGCTGTGAGAGCGCGCGCAGCGAAATCAAGCGCTATGCGCGCTGGCCCACCCAGGCCATCACCTACCGGCTGGGCAAGGAGCAGATTCTGTCCCTGCGGCATCGGGCGCAGCGGCTGTTCGGGCCGGAGTTTTCCGAGCAGCGCTTCCACCTGGAGTTCATGAAGCAGGGCACGATTCCCACCGGCTATTTCGCGGAGGAGCTGCTGCGCGAACTGGGCCGGCCCGCCTCCTAGAGCGGGGGCAGCACCTGCACCAGCCATTGGCTGATGGCGAGGATTTCCGGCGCGCACAGCTGATGTTCCATGGGGTAGTCGAGCCAGCGGGGCGCAAAGCCCGCGCTCTTCAGGGCATCGAAGGACTGGCGCGCCAGCTCCAGTGGCACGATGGGATCGTGACGCCCATGGCACATCAGGATGGGAATCGCCTGATTGGCCGCGGCAGCTTCCGCGGCGAGATTCGCGCGCAGCGGCAGGTAGGTGGAGAGCGCCAGGATGCCGGCCAGCCGTTGCGGGTAGCGCAGGCCCGCCTGCAGGGCAACGGCGCCGCCTTGGGAAAATCCCGCCAGCACGATGCGCTCGACGGGAATTCCTAAGGTCCGCTCATGGTCGATCAGCCCGGACACGAGGGCCGCCGATTCGCGGATGCCGGTGGCGTCCTCCCGGTCGCGGATCCCGCGGCTGTAGATGTCATACCAGGCCCGCATGGGCATGCCGTTATTGACAGTGACCGGACGCACCGGCGCATTCGGAAAAACGAAGCGCGGCGCGACGTTGTCCGGCAGACGCAATTCCGGGACCAGCGGCACGAAATCGGTGCCGTCGGCGCCCAGCCCGTGCATCCAGATGACGCTGCCGGTCGCGGCCGTGGCGGGGGTCATGACAATGGCGTCGCGATCCGTGTGAGTCTCGTATTTCATGTGCGAATGTTACGATGCGCGCATGCCAAATGCGCCCCTTGATTACCAAAGTGCCGGGGTCGACTACCATCGTATCGACGCGCTGAAGATCCTGGCCCAGCGGGCGGCCCGCGGCACCGCCCGGCACCTGGCCGGCCATGGCGCCTCGGAAATCGAAAGCTCGCGCGGCGAATCGGCGTACGTCGTGGAAACGCACGGCGTGCTGCTCGCGTCCATCGTCGAGTGCCTGGGCACCAAGGCGCTGGTGGCCGATGCCATGCGCCCGATCAGCGGCCGCAGTCACTACGACACCATCGCCCAGGACACCATCGCCATGGCGGTGAATGACCTCGTGACCGTGGGCGCCGCGCCTATTTCCATCCACGCTTACTGGGCGGCGGGTGGCAGTGACTGGTTTTCCGATATTGCGCGCATGGAAGACCTGGTGCGCGGCTGGCAGGCCGCCTGCGATGTCTGCGAAGTCTCCTGGGGCGGCGGTGAGACGCCGGCGCTGGCGGGCGTCGTGGCCCCCGGCAGCATCGACCTCGCCGCCTCCTGCGTCGGCATTGTCCCGTCGCGCGCGCACCTGACCCTGGGGGCGCAGTTACGCGCCGGGGATGCGATCGTGCTCTTGGCCGCCAGCGGCATTCACGCCAACGGTGTAAGTCTGGCGCGCAAACTGAGCGAACAATTGCCGCAAGGCTATGCCACGCGCCTGAGCGACGGCCGCCTGTTCGGGGAGGCGTTGCTCGCGCCGACGGTGCTGTACCCGCCGGTGTTCAAGGCGCTGTGGTCGGCCAACGTGTTGCCGCACTACTGCGTCAACATCACCGGGCACGGCTGGCGCAAGCTGATGCGCCACGCGGCGGATTTCACCTACCGCATGCACACGCTGCCGGCCGCGGTGCCCGAAGTGCTGTCATTCATGCAGCGCGAGGGTCGTATGCAGATGCGAGAGGCTTACGGCAGCCTCAACATGGGTGCGGGCTTCGCCTTGTTCGTGGCGCCATCCGATGTGGCCGCGACCATTGCCGCGGCGCGTACCACCGGCCTTGACGCCTGGTGCTGCGGCAGTGTCGAACCCGGACCGCGTCGCGTGCTCATCGAGCCGCTCGGCATCGAGTTCGCCGCCGACGAACTGGCCCTGCGCGGTTAGGATGTACGTCCTGGCGCGAGCGCTGCTCTTCGCGCTGGACGCCGAGCAGGCGCATCGCCTGACCCTCGTCATGCTGCGCGTGGCGCATCGCCTGGGTCTTTTGAAACTGCTGGCGGCGACGCAGCCGGCCAAGCCCATCGATCTGATGGGACTGGTGTTCACCAATCGCATTGGCCTTGCGGCCGGGTTCGACAAGAACGGGACCGCCGTGGACGCCATGGGCGCATTGGGATTCGGGTTTGTCGAGGTGGGAACGCTGACTCCCCAGGGCCAGGCTGGCAATCCCAAACCCCGGGTGTTTCGGCTGCCGAAGGCGCATGCCGTGATCAACCGCATGGGCTTTCCGAACGAAGGGGTGGCCGCCGCGGTCGCGCGGCTGCGCCGGCGCCGCTATACGGGTGTGTGCGGGGTCAACATCGGCAAGAACGCCGCGACGCCGCTTGCGCAGGCGACGGGCGACTATGTGACCGCGCTGCGGGCGGTGTATGAGTTCGCCGACTACGTGGCCATCAATATCAGCAGTCCCAATACCCAGGGGCTGCGTCAGTTGCAGGATGGCGAGCAATTGCGGCCGCTGCTGCAGACATTGCTCGCGACCCGTGACGAGCTGGCGGAGCGCGTGGGCTGGCGCGTGCCCCTGGTGGTGAAGCTGTCACCGGACCTGTCGGCCGATGAGCTGGCCGCCACCGCACAGGTGATCCGTGAGCTGGGAGTGGATGGGGTGATCGCCACCAATACCACTGTCGAGCGCGCCGCGGTCGCGGGGTTGGCCCACGCGGACCGTCCGGGAGGCTTGAGTGGTGAGCCGCTGCGCGCGCGCGCGGTGGCGGTGATCGCGCAGCTGCGCACGCTGCTGGGGCCGCAGATGACGCTGATCGGTGTCGGGGGTATCAGCAGCGCGGCGGACGCCGCCGCCATGCTCGCCGCCGGTGCCGATCTGGTGCAGGTGTACACCGGCCTCATCTACCGCGGTCCGGGGCTGGTGCGGGAGCTGGTGGCGGCCGACCATCTGGCCCTGCAGAAGCGCCGGCCGAAACCGCGCCACAATCGGCCATAAATCTTCCCGTCCCCGGCATGATTGCCGCACTTGGCGGTCCCTTTGCGGGCGTGAACTGTACCGGTAGCGGCGGCAACGTGCCGTCGTCACTATCAAGAGGTACGGGTCATGAATGCAAATGCGCGCAAGGTACACAGAACGGTGGTGGGTTTCGGCATGGCATGCGCCGTGGCGGCAGCGCTGCCTTGCGTTGCCGGTGATGCCGCCCCCGGCATGGATACGGTGACGGTCCAGGCCGACAGCATCGCGACGCCCGACAAGAAGCCGCGTAAATCGGCGCCGGCCGAGGAGAACATCGGCTTCTTCAGTGGCCTCGCCATTGGCGCGGTGGCCGGCGGACCTATCGGTGCGGTGGCGGGCGGTATCACCGGGGCTCTGCTGGGAGAGCACTACCACAAGCAGAAGCTGCTCAATCACACGCTGGCGGCAGACCTGTCCGGCAGCAATGCCGACAAGGCGAAACTGACGCAGGCCGTGATGCTGCTGGGCGGCTCGCTCGACCATGCGCGCGACCTCACCGTCAACATCGCCTTTCGGACCGGCGATTCGAACCTGACAGCGGAGGACATCGATCAGCTGACCACGCTGGGCAAGCTCGCCGGAGGCATCGCCGGCATGCAGATTCAGGTCAGTGGCTACGCGGATCCGCGCGGCTCCGAAGAGTACAACCAGGAGCTGTCAAAGGAGCGCGCCGAGGCCGTCGCCGCCGTGCTGACCAACGCGGGAATCAGTCAGGACCATGTCGTTATCGCGGCGCTGGGAACCAACGGCGCCAGCAAGACCGGCAATCCGGATGACTATGCCTTGCAGCGGCGCGTCAGCGTCAAGCTCATCGGCACCGACGCCGAGGATGCCAAGAAGTCCACCCTGACGGTGGCGCAGGCCCAGTGAAGGGTTGGCGGGACCAATGCCGTGCGGCAGAACCAGCCGCACGGCATTGATCGACGCTGATTCGACGCGCCTACAGCGCCTTGATCACCGAGCGCAGCGTCTCGAAGATCTGATCGATGTGCTTGGACTCGACGATCAGCGGGGGAGACAGGCAAATGATGTCCCCGGCCTGACGCGTCAACAGGCCGCGCTCGAAGCACTTCACATACACATCGAAGGCGCGGGTGCCCGGCTTGCCGGCAACGGGATCGAATTCCAGTCCCAGAATCAGTCCGTAATTGCGCACGTCGATGACATGCGGCAGACCGCGCAATGAGTGGCAGGCATCTTCCCATTCCTTGGCGACCGTCTTCGCCCGGGTGAGCAGATTCTCGCGCGCATAGATGTCCAGCGTGGCCAGGCCCGCGGCACAGGCGGTGGGATGGCCCGAGTAGGTGTAGCCGTGGAAAATCTCGATGCCATCCGGACCCTTCATGAAGGCGTCGTAGATGCTCTTGCTGACGATGGCGGCGCCCATGGGCACGCAGCCGTTGGTGAGCCCCTTGGCACAGGTAATGATGTCCGGCGTGATCCCGAACTCCTGCGCGGCGAACGGCGAACCGGTGCGACCGAAGCCGGTGATGACTTCGTCGAATATCAGCAGAATGCCGTGCTTGGTGCAGATATCGCGCAGGCGCTGCAGATAGCCCACGGGCGGCAGCAGCACGCCGGTGGAGCCGGCGATGGGCTCGACGATGACCGCGGCGATGGTCGAGGCATCCTGCAGGGCGATGATCCGTTCGAGCTCGTTGGCGAGTTCTGCGCCATGCTGCGGCAGACCCCGCGAGAAGGCATTGCGTGCCAGATCGTGCGTGTGCGGCAGATGATCCACATTGGGCAGCAGGGCGCCCGACCACATCTTGCGATTGGCCGCGATCCCGCCCACCGAAATACCGCCAAAGCCGACACCGTTGTAGCCGCGCACGCGACCGACAATGCGGTTACGACGCGCCTCGCCGCGCACCGCGTGGTAGCCGATGGCGATCTTCAGCGCAGTGTCCACGGCTTCGGAGCCGGAGTTGCCGAAGAACACATGGTCGAGTCCCGCAGGCGCCAGCGCCGCCACGCGGTTCGCCAGCTCAAAGGCCCCGGGATGCCCCATGTTGAAGGGCGGGGCATAGTCCATGGTCTCCAGTTGCCGCGCGACCGCCTCAGTGATCTCGCGACGGCCATGACCGGCGTTGACACACCACAGACCCGCCACCGCATCGAGAATCTGCCGGCCATCGCCGCTCCAGTAATGCATCCCCGAGGCCTTCGCGAGAATGCGCGGTTTGGCCTTGAACTGGCGATTCGGGGTGAAGGGCATCCACAGGGATTCGAGCGAGGGCGTCGACATGGTCGTATGTGCTCCGGAGCGGGCTTACGGTAAACGAGGGGCGCGATGATAAAGAAAGTTGACAATTTGGGCTACAAGAGCGGAAATTTCGCCCCCTTCGTTGAGTATCCTCAACATCTTAGTTGTTTACATAATATGAGTATCGACGTTGGCGCGAAGCTGCGCAGCGTGCGGGTGGCGTTTGGACTGTCGCAGCGGGCTCTGGCGCGCCGCGCCGGGGTGACCAATGGCCTCATTTCCCTGATCGAGCAAAACCGCGTCAGTCCCTCGGTCAGCTCGCTCAAGAAAGTGCTGGATGGCGTGCCCATGTCGCTGGCGGAATTCTTCACGCTCGATGAGGCCAGTGCGCCGCAGATGTTCTTTGCTGCGGAGGAACTCAAGGAGACCGGCAGCGAGGCGGTATCGCGGCGTCTGGTGGCCGCCGAGCGCAGCGGTCGGCAGCTGTCGATCCAGCACGAGCGCTATCAGCCTGGCGCGAGCAGCGGCGACGAACTGCTGGCGCACCGCGGCGAGGAAGGCGGCCTCGTCACGCGCGGTCGCATCGAACTTACGATCGGCGGGTCCACTCGCGTGCTGGGTCCGGGCGATGCCTACTATTTCGCCAGTCAGCTGCCGCATCGCTTCCGCAATGTCGGTCGTGACGTGTGCGAGATCGTCAGCTGTGTAACCCCGCCGAGGCAGTGACAGATGAGCGCTTTGCCTGACGACGGCGCGGCGCTGTCATTGATTGCCAGCTGCCCGCGGGGACTCGCGGACCTGCTGGTCCAGGAGCTCACCGCCTGCGGTGCCAGCGCCATCCGCGATCGCACCACGGGGGTGACCTTCCAGGGTTCCCTGGAATGTGCGTATCGCGTCTGTCTGGGCTCGCGCACGGCCAACCGGCTGTTCCTGGTAATCGCCACTTTCAATGCGGCGACCACCGAGGAGTTCTATGCCGAGGTCCGGCGCATCGACTGGACGCAACATATCGGGCCGCAGGCGACGCTCGCCTGTGACTTCAGCGGCCAGCATCCGCAGATCACCCACACCCACTTTGGCGCTCTGAAGCTGAAGGACGCGATCTGCGATGGGCTGCGCGCCTGGGCGGGCTTCCGGCCCGATGTGCAGCGCGAGCGCCCCGATGTGCGGGTCCACGCCCACGCCAATGGCGCGCAGGTGACGGTATCGATCGATCTTTCCGGGGAGAGCCTGCACCGCCGCGGTTATCGCGCCGAGGCGGGCGAGGCGCCGCTGAAGGAAAACGTCGCGGCAGGGATTCTGTTGCGTGCCGGTTGGCCGCAGCTCGCCGCGGAGGGCGCGGGATTCCTCGACCCGCTGTGTGGTTCCGGCACGCTCGTGATCGAGGCGGCGCTCATCGCCGCACACCGGGCGCCGGGATTGGGCCGCGAGTATTTTGGCTTCATCGGCTGGCGCGGCCACGACCCGCAGCTGTGGGCACGGGTGCGGGAAGCGGCGCAGGCGCAGGTGCGCGAGCCGCCGACGCACCATCAGCCGCTGCGCGGTGTCGATCGCGACGTGGCGAGCATTCGGGCTGCGCTCGGTAATGCCCAGCGTGCCGGTATCGCGCCGTGGGTGCATTTCGCCACCGGCGTCCTCGCGCAGTCGCAGCCGCTTGCCGGGCAGAGCGTGGGACTGCTGGCCACCAATCCACCGTACGGTGTACGGATGGAGGACGAGGCGGGTGCGCGCGTCACGCACCGCGAGCTGGGTATTGTACTGCGCGAACAGTTCCAGGGCTGGCATGCCGCGGTCTTTACCGGAACGCCCGAGTTGGGACTGGAGCTGGGCATCCGCGCGCGGCGCACTCACACCATGTGGAACGGCGCCATCGAGTGTCGGCTGCTGCGCCTCACGGTTGCGGCGGCGAGTTTTCGCGAAGTGGGGCAGAAGCGCACCGGCGCGCTCGGCGATGCGCAGCTGGCCGCCGCGCCCGGCGCGCGGATGTTTGCGAATCGCCTCGCCAAGAATCTGAAGCGCCTGGACAGCTGGGCGCGCGCTGAGGGTGTGTTCAATGTGCGTCTGTACGATGCCGACATGCCCGAGTACGCCCTGGCCATCGACCGCTACGCCATCAGCGCCGCGACGGGGAGTGAGGATTGGCTGTACGTCCAGGAATACGAGGCGCCCGCAACGATCGATCCGGAGGCGGTGCGCCGCCGCCGCGGCGAGGCGCTGTCGGTCTTAAGCGAAGTCACCGGCGTGCCGGGAGAGCGCATCCGCGTGCGTCTGCGCCGCAAGCAGTCCGGCGGCGGCCAGTACCGCAAGCTTGAAAGCCAGGCGGTGTTTCACATGGCCCGCGAGGCCGGCCAGCGCTTCTGGGTGAATTTCGATGATTACCTGGATACCGGACTGTTCCTGGACCATCGCATCACCCGCGAGCGGTTGGGTGCCCAGGCGCGCGGCCGACGGTTCCTCAACCTGTTCTGCTACACCGCCACGGCCACGGCGCACGCCGCTGCGGGCGGTGCGCTGGCCAGCACCTCGGTCGACTTGTCGCGCACCTACCTGCAGTGGGCGCGCCGCAATCTGGATCTGAACGGCGTGGCGCGCGATCCGCATGAACTCATCCAGGCGGACTGTCGGCAGTGGCTCGACGATGCGGTGGCGGCGCGCGAGCGCTATGACTTGGTGTTCCTGGATCCGCCGACCTTCTCGAATTCCAAGCGCATGGAAGGGGTGCTCGATGTCAGCCGCGATCACAGCGCGCTGATCGAGCTGTGCACCCAGTTGCTCAATCGCGATGGCCTGCTGGTTTTCTCCACCAATGCGCAGCGCTTCAAGCTGGACGAGTCGATCAACGAGCGACACGATGTCACCGACATCTCACGGGCCACCATCGCGCTCGATTTCGAGCGCAATCCGCGCATCCATCGCTGCTTTGAAATCCGCCCGCGCTAAAGCAGATCCTTGAGGCGGTAATAGAGCATCGCGAGCACCAGCGTCGGGCGCCGCAACGCCGTGCCGCCCGGAAAGGCGCGATGTGGAATGCGGGCAAAGACATCGAAGCGACCGGCGTCCCCGGCGATCGCCTCACTCACCAGCTTCCCGGCGATGCCCGCCAGGGCGATGCCATGCCCGGAGAATCCCTGCAGGTAGTACACATCCGGATCGAGCCGGCCGAAATCCGGCGCGCGGTTGCGGGTAATGTCCACAGCGCCGCCCCAGGCGAACTCCAGTCTCACGTCCTTGAGCTGCGGAAACACCGCTGTCATCCGCGCGCGCGTGGCCGCTGCAAGCCGCAGTGGATCAAATCCGGCATAGCTGACGCGGCCACCGAAGAGCAGACGGTCATCCGCGGAACGACGGAAGTAATCCAGCACCCAGTTCATGTCGGCGACGGCCGCATTGTTGGTGATGAGTGCCCGGGCGCGCTCGGCCCCGAGTGGCTCGCTCGCCACAATGCCGGTACCGACGGCCATGATCCGCGCCTGCAGCGGCGGTGCGGTGCGGCCCAGGTAAGCATTGCCGCACAGGACCAGTTGCCGGCAGCGCACATTGCCGGCGGCCGTGCGCACGCGCACCGGGGCGCGGCCGTTGAAATCAAGGGCGCGCGTGCCCTCGAAAATGCGCACGCCCAGCCGTTCGGCCGCCGCCGCGAGACCGAGGACATAGTTCAGGGGATGAATGTGTCCGGCATTGGCATCGTAGAGCGCCCCCAGGTACCGGGTGCTCGCCACGATGCTGCGCACTTCGTCCTGCGGCAGGTACCGCACGCCCTCATAGTCATAGCGCCGCTGCAATGCATCGAGGTGGCTGCGCAGTTCCTGCGTCTGGCGCTGTTTTACCGCGGTGAGCAGGTGCCCGGCCACATACTGGGCGTCGATGCCATGGCGGGCGATCAACTCCCGTACCAGCCGCACGCCTGCGACGGATACGTCCCAGACCTTGCGGGCATCCTCCGCGCCGATCAGTTTTTCCAGTTTGTCCTGGCCCGCGGCCATACCGGGCAGCACCTGCGCGCCGCTGCGACCACTCGCGCCCCAGCCAATCTGCTGCGCCTCCAGCAGGATCACCTCAAACCCGCGTTCGGCCAGATGCAGGGCCGCAGAGGTGCCGGCGATGCCGCCGCCGACGACGCAGACATCGCAGGTGCGACTGCCATGGAGCACGGGGCGCGCGGGTGCCGGGGAGTGGAAAGCGGAATAGTAGGTGCGAGCGAGCGGCCGGCCGGCCATGACAGCAACCCCGGGGTGTTTAAAATATTGAAAGCGCCGACGCCGCATGCCGCACCCCGACGGCAGGCGTCCGGGTACGCAACTGGGCGCCCGCAAATGGCTGTAATGCAGGGCTGGGACGTTAGTTTACCACTGATTCGCGGGTGGCGAAATTGTGTGCCGGGACGCCCCCGGTAGCGCCGCCATGTGGTCTAATAAGCCTCGGTATTGAGACCAGAAGGCGAGCGTTGTTTAATAATTTAAACATCGCTCGAATCAACCCATGAAATCGCGACGCCCGGTTATCGGCATATCCGCTGATCGCCGCATCATCGGCCATCACCCGTTTCACATGGCCGGCGAAAAATACATGATCGCGATCACCGCGGGCGCGGGGGGCATTCCAGTCCTGCTGCCTGCCCTGGGCGACATGCTCGACATCGAGGAGGTGCTGCGGCATCTCGACGGCATTTTGCTGCCGGGAAGTCCCTCGAACGTTGAGCCGCACCGCTATGCCGGCGCTCCGAGCGCGCCGGGCACCTTGCATGATCCGCAGCGCGATGCGACCACGCTGACGCTGATTCCCCGTGCGGTCCAGATGGGTGTGCCGCTGCTGGGCATCTGCCGTGGCTTCCAGGAGATGAATGTGGCCTTCGGCGGGACCCTGTTGCAGCGAGTTCATGAAACACCCGGGCACCTGGACCATCGGGATGATGAGTCCGCGCAGCTCGAAGTGCAGTACGGCCCGGCGCACGAGGTGCGACTGGAGCCCGGGGGTTTGCTCAACACTCTGGCGGGCGTGGCTCAGATCCAGGTGAATTCGCTGCATTGGCAGGGCGTTGAGCGATTGGGCGAGGACCTGCTGGTCGAGGCGCGCGCACCGGATGGTCTGATCGAGGCTTTCCAGGTGCGCAGCGCGCCCCGCTTCGCGGTGGCGGTGCAATGGCACCCCGAGTGGCAGGCGATGGACAATCCATTTTCGCGTGCGTTGTTTGCGGCGTTTGGCGATGCCAGCCGCGAGCGCGCGCAGACCAGGTGATTCATGGCCACTGATATTCGACAGTTCTTCCGCGACCACGGCATCTCCGAGGTCGAGGCGATCATTCCGGACATGGCGGGCATCGCCCGCGGCAAGATCATGCCGGCCGAAAAGTTTGCCGAAGACGAAGGCATGCGACTGCCGGAGAGCGTGTTCCTGCAGACGGTAACCGGCGACTATCCGGTGGACACCGGGAACGCCATGAACCCGGCGGAAATCGACATCATCCTGAAGGCTGATGCGAAGACGGTGCGGCGCGTACCCTGGGCGGCCGAGCCCACCGCGCAGGTCATTCACGATTGCTACTACGGCGACGGCCGCCGGGTCGCCATGGCGCCGCGCAATGTGCTGCGCCATGTATTGGAACTGTATGCCCAGCGTGGCTGGGACCCGGTGGTGGCGCCGGAGCTGGAGTTCTACCTGGTTGAGCCGAACCTCGACGCCGACTATCCCTTGAAGCCGCCGGTCGGCCGCTCCGGCCGTGCCGAACCGGGTCGGCAGTCCTACAGCATTGCCGCCGTCAATGAGTTCGATCCGCTGTTTGATGACATCTACCAGTTCTGCGAGGACCAGGAAATCGAGATTGATACGCTGATCCACGAGGACGGTCCGGCGCAGATGGAGATCAACCTGATCCACGGCAACGCGCTCGACTTGGCCGATCAGGCCTTCCTCTTCAAGCGTACGGCGCGCGAGGCGGCGCTGCGCCACAAGATGTACGCGACCTTCATGGCCAAGCCCCATGCCAAAGAGCCCGGCAGCGCCATGCATATCCACCAAAGCGTGCTCGATCGCAAGAGCGGCAAGAACATCTTCAGCAGTGCCGATGGCACGCCCTCGCCCCTGTTCTTCTCGCATATCGCCGGTCTGCAGCGGTATCTGCCGGCGGCCATGGCGCTGTTCTGTCCGAACGTGAATTCCTACCGGCGCCTTACCCGCTACCAGACCGCCCCCATCAATACTCACTGGGGCTATGACAACCGTACCGCGGGGCTGCGCGTGCCCAATTCCGACCCGGCGAACCGCCGCGTGGAAAACCGCTGCGGCGGCGCCGATGCCAACCCGTACATCGCCATGGCCGCCTCGCTCGCCTGCGGGTATCTGGGCATGACCGAGGGCCTGCAGCCCACCGATCCAATCAGCGGCAGTGCCCATGATCTGCCCTTCAGCCTGCCACGCACGCTCGATGAGGCGTTGCGCGAGTTGCGCACCTGTGAGCCGCTGGTGGAACTGCTGGGGCCGACCTTTGTGGAGGCCTTCGCGCTGGTGAAGGAGGCCGAGTACGAGGTATTCCTGCAGGTCATCAGCTCCTGGGAGCGCGAGCACCTGCTGCTGAATGTGTGACGGCCTGTAATATAGGCTGATGGGAATTCCTGTGCGTATCCTGATCGCAGGCTGCGTAGTGCTGGCCTGCGTTGCCGCCTGCGGCGGCCGCTCCGCCGGCAATGAACCGGTGCTGAACGTCTACAACTGGTCCGACTATGTGGCGCCAGGTGTCATCGATGACTTCGCGCGCGAGTACGGCATCAGGGTCAACTATGACGTCTTCGATTCCAACGAGGTGCTGGAGACGAAAATGCTCATGGGGCACTCAAATTTTGACGTCGTGGTGCCGTCGGGCCCGTTCCTGCAACGCCAGGTCACGGCCGGTGTCTACCAGAAGCTCAACAAGGCATGGCTGCCGAACCTCAAGTACGTGGATCCGGAAGTGGCGCGCGAATCCGCCATTTACAATCCTGGCAATGCGTACGCCGTGGACTACATGTGGATCACCTCCGGACCCGGCTACAACGTGGCCAGCATCCGCGAGCGCATGCCGGATGCGCCGGTGACTTCGCTGCGCATGATCTTCGACCCCGCGGTGGTCTCGAAATTTGCCGACTGCGGCGTCTCCATGCTGGATACCCCGACCGAGATGCTCGGCGCGGTGCTCCTGTACCTGGGGCGCAACCCGAACAGCGAATCGCTGGAGGATCTGAAGGCCGCCGAAAAGGCCTTGATGGCCATCCGTCCCTATATCCGCTACGTGCACTCATCCCGGTATATCGATGACCTGGCCAATGGCGAGATCTGCCTGGCGATGGGTTGGTCGGGGGACGTGAAGCAGGCCCACGACCGCGCGGTGGAAGCCGGTCGCGGCATTGAATTGGCGTACCAGATACCCATGGAGGGTGCGATGCGTAATTTCGACACGGTGGCGATCCCGGCCGATGCACCGCACGTGCGCAACGCCCACCTGTTCATCAATTTCCTGCTGCGCCCGGATATTGCCGCCCGCAACAGCAATTACGTGAAATACGCGAATGGTGATGACCCCTCGCTCGAGCACCTGGATCCCGCCGTCCGCAATGATCCGGGCATCTATCCGCCGCAGGATGCGCGTGGGAAGCTGGTGCCGGAACTGGCCAAAACCCCGCAGTTCACACGGTTGTTGAACCGCATGTGGACCCGATTCAAGACTGGCGAATAGGGCGTAACGGTGAACGAACAGCAGGCATACGTGCGCATCGTCGGCGTCACGAAACGCTTCGATGACTTCGTGGCAGTGGATGACGTGAGTCTGGATATCCACCGCGGCGAGATTTTCTGCCTGCTGGGCGGGTCCGGTTGCGGCAAGACGACGCTGCTGCGCATGCTGGCCGGATTTGAGGCGCCGACGGCCGGGTGCATCCTGGTCGACGGGCACGACATGAGCACGGTGCCGCCGTATGAACGGCCGGTGAACATGATGTTCCAGTCCTACGCGCTGTTTCCGCACATGAATGCGCAAAAGAACATCGCCTTCGGCCTGGAACAGGAAGGCATCGGGCGCGATGAGATCAAGCGGCGGGTCGGGGAGATGCTCGACATTGTGAAAATGGGCGGCTTCGGCCAGCGCAAACCGCACCAGCTCTCCGGTGGCCAGCGTCAGCGCATCGCGCTCGCCCGGGCGCTGATCAAGCGGCCGAAGCTGCTGCTGCTCGATGAGCCGCTCGCGGCCCTGGACCGCAAACTGCGCGAGCACACCCAGTTCGAGCTCATCAACATCCAGCAGGCCCTCGGTGTCACCTTCATCGTGGTGACGCACGACCAGCAGGAGGCCATGACGCTCGCGACGCGCATGGGCGTCATGAACCAGGGCCGGATCGTGCAGGTGGGCACGCCCGCGCAGATCTATGAGTCGCCGGCGACGCGCTTCATCGCCGATTTCATCGGCTCGGTGAATCTGTTTGAAGGCCGGGTGCTGGGCGATCCCGAGGAGCGCCAACGCATCCGCTGCGATGAATTGGGCTGCGTGATCAGGGTCGATCGGCAACTGCCGGTGGCGCGGGACGCCACGGTGTGGGCGGCGGTGCGGCCGGAGAAGATTTCCATGACCCGCGCGCCGCCGGCCGGTCTTGGCGAGGTGCGGCCGGATAGCGAGAACGTGGCGCGCGGCGTGGTGCGCGGCATCGCCTATATGGGCGATGCATCGGTTTACATGGTGGCGTTGGATTCCGGCCGCGAGGTACGGGTGACGCTGCCGAACGCGGCACGTGATCCCGAGCAGCGCATTGCCCAGGGGGAAGTCGTGTTCCTGTCCTGGCAAAGCGGCAGCCCCGTGGTGCTGACGGAGTAGGGCGTGAACGTGGCGCAACGCGGGCGGCGGCTGGTGATGGGCATTCCGCTGGGATGGCTGATCGTGCTGTTCCTGGTGCCCTTTCTGATCGTGCTTAAGCTGTCGTTTTCGGAAACGCGCCTCGCCATACCGCCCTATGCCCCGTTCCTGGAATGGATCAAAGGCGTGCCGCATCCGGTGCTGCACCTCAACAATTATGCCTTCCTGTTCACCGATCCGTTATATGTGAGCGCCTACCTGTACTCGCTGAAGGTCGCCGCCGTCTCGACCCTGTTCTGCCTGCTGCTGGGCTATCCCATGGCCTATGTGATCGCGCGCGCCACGGGCACCTGGCGCAGTGTGCTGCTGATGCTCATCGTGCTGCCGTTCTGGACGTCATTCCTGCTGCGCGTCTATGCCTGGATCGGGCTGCTCAAACACAATGGTGTCATCAACAATGTCCTGCTGTACCTGCGCGTGATCCATCAGCCGCTGACCATGCTGCAGACGGACTTCGCCGTGTATGTGGGCATTGTCTATTCGTACCTGCCGTTCATGATCCTGCCGCTGTACGCCAATCTGGAAAAGCACGATGCGGCGCTGCTCGAGGCCGCCGCGGACCTGGGGGCCCGGCCGCTCACCGCATTCCTGCGCGTGACGCTGCCGCAGTCCGTGCCCGGTATCCTCGCCGGCTGCCTGCTGGTGTTCATTCCGGCGGTGGGCGAGTACGTCGTGCCCTCGCTCCTCGGGCGCACCGACCAGCTGATGATTGGTCGGGTGCTGTCGGATGAATTTTTTGAGAACCGCGACTGGCCGCTGGCGAGTGCCGTGGCCATCCTCATGCTGGTGCTGCTGGTGGTGCCCATCATGCTGTTCCAGCGTTCCAGCGCCCGACAGCTGGCGGCTCACCGATGAGGACCTCGGGCGCATTTGCACGCACCATGCTGGGCGTCGGGCTGACATTCCTGTACGCGCCGATCCTGTCGATGATGCTGTTCTCGCTGAACAATTCGCGCCTGGTGACGGTGTGGGATGCGGCGCACTCACCGACCCTGAAGTGGTATGGCGAGCTCTTGGGGAATGATGAAATCCTCGATGCGGCGTGGCTTTCGGTGCGGATCGCGCTGCTCGCCGCAAGCGGTGCGGTAGTGCTGGGCACGCTGGCCGGAGTGGCCCTGGCACGCTTCGGTCCGTTCCGGGGTCGCACTTTACTGGTCGGCATGACCACCGCGCCGCTGGTGATGCCGGAGGTCATGACGGGACTTGCGCTGCTGCTGCTGTTCATTACCCTGCAGCAGGCGATCGGCTGGCCACGGGGCACCGGCATGCTGACCATCATCTTCGCGCACATCACCTTTTGCACCGCTTACGTGACGGTGGTCGTGCAGTCGCGCCTGGTCGGATTCGATGAATCGCTGGAAGAGGCGGCGCTGGATCTGGGCGCGCACCCCGGCACGGTATTCCGCCGGATTACGCTGCCGCTGGTGGCACCGGCGCTGATCTCCGGATGGCTGCTGTCCTTCACCTTGTCCTGGGATGATCTGGTCATCACGCAGTTCGTCGCCGGTCCCGGCTCCAGTACGCTGCCGATGGTGATATTTTCCAAGGTGCGGCTCGGGGTCAGTCCGGACGTAAACGCGCTGGCCACCATCATGGTGCTGCTGGTGGCAACGGGTATTACGCTGTCGGCACTGTGGATGCGCTATCAGAACCGGCGGCGTGAACGCGATATGCAGCTGGCCGCGGCCGCCAACCTTTGAAGGGTCACTCCATGCAGAAGGCCGTGAGTCAGAACGTGCTCGGAATCGATGTCGGCGGCTCGTCCGTCAAGGCGGGGGTGGTCGATGTGACCACGGGCCTGCTACTCGGCGAAATGATTTCGGCGCCGACGCCGCAGCCCTCGACACCGGATCGCATGGCGGGAGTCATCGCGGGGCTTGCGGCGCGTCTGCCGCAGGCACAGGGCAGTGTCGGAGTCGCCTTTCCGAGCGTGGTGCGGGATGGCGTGATACGCACCGCCGCGAATATCGATCATTCCTGGCTGGGCGCGAACGGTGCGGCGGTGGTGGGTCGAGCCCTCAAGCGACCGGTGGTGTTTCTGAATGATGCGGACGCCGCCGGTGTGGCGGAGATGCGTTGGGGCGCGGGCAGGGGTGTGACGGGCAGCGCCATCATGCTGACCTTCGGCACCGGCATCGGCTCGGCGCTGTTCGTGAACGGCAGGCTGTTTGCGAATACCGAGCTCGGGCACCTGGAGTTGAACGGTATGGACGCGGAAAAATTCGCCTCCGCGCACGTACGCACCGCATTGCAGCTGGACTTTCCTGCCTGGATCGAGCGCGTGAATGTCTATCTCGCGCGGATGCACGCGCTGTTCTGGCCGGACCTCATTATCCTGGGCGGCGCCGTCAGCGAGCGTTACGCCGAATTCGCAAACCTGCTCAAGTGCGAGTCGGAACTGCGGCCGGCCCAGTTTGCCGGCCAGGCCGGAGTGATCGGAGCGGCGATGGCGAGTGTTGAGCAATGAGCGAATTCGGGCGCAGCAAGCTACCCGATGTGGGCACGACCATCTTCACGGTGATGTCGCGCCGCGCGCGGGAACTCGGCGCCTTGAATCTGGGCCAGGGATTTCCCGATTACGATATCGATCCGCGGATCGGGGAGCTCCTGGCGCAGGCCGTGCGCGAGGGCCACAACCAGTACGCACCCATGGAAGGCAGCCTGCTGCTGCGCCAGGTCATCGCCGCCAAACTCAAAGCCACCTACGGCATCGAGCGCGACTGGGAGTCCGAAGTGACGGTTACCCTCGGGGCGACCGAGGCCATCTATTCGTCCATCCAGGCGGTGGTCGGTGCCGGCGATGAGGTCATCGTCTTTGATCCGGCCTATGACTCGTACGATCCGGCCATACGGTTGGCAGGCGGACGCTGCGTGCATATCCCGCTGCAGCCCCCGACGTTTGGCTATGACTGGGAGCGCGTTGCGGCGAGCATCACCCCGAGCACGCGGCTGATCATCATCAACTCGCCTCACAATCCCAGCTGCACGGCAGCGACGGCCGCGGATCTGGATGCGCTCGCCGCGTTGATCCGCGACCGGGACATCCTGGTGCTGTCGGACGAGGTCTACGAGCATGTGATGTACGACGGGCGCCGGCATCATTCGGTCGCGGCGCACCCGGAGCTTGCCGCGCGTGCGTTCGTGGTGTTTTCGTTTGGCAAGACGCTGCATGCCACCGGGTGGCGCGTCGGCTACTGTGTGGCGCCGCCGGCACTGACGCTCGAGCTGCGGCGGGTGCACCAGTTCAATACCTTTACCATTGCCACGCCGCTGCAGCAGGCCATTGCCCAGTATCTGCGGGAAAAACCCCAGGTGTGGAGTGAGCTATCGGGATTCTTTCAGGCCAAGCGCGATCTGTTGCGTCAGGGTCTGGCTGGATCGGCATTTGACTTGCCCCCGGCGCAGGGGACTTTTTTCCAGCTGCTCGACTTCAGTGGCCTGCCTGGCCAGTCGCGCGGCGAGCTGGCGGCACACGCCGACGTGCGCTTCGCCGAACAACTGCTGGTCGAGGCCGGGGTGGCGACCATCCCCCTGTCGCCGTTCTACGTCACGGCGCCGCCCATGCCGTTCGTGCGGCTGTGCGTGGCAAAGCGCGATGATACCCTGACCCAGGCGGTGACCCGGCTGCTTGAGTTCGCGGGCAACGCGCCGCGGAGATAAACCAATGAAGCGATCCACGAGTGTCAACCATCCCCCCGAAGTCGCATTGCCCCAGGGCAATCGCCCGCTGGTGATGCCGATCTATCAGTCCGTCAAGTTCGATTTCGAGTCTTTGGATGACACGCTCGAATTCCTGCGTGGCGACCGACCGGGATTCTTCTATTCACGCGCCGCGAATCCCACCACCCGGCAGCTGGAATTGCAGCTGGCCGGCATGCAGGGCCGCGATGACTGCGTGGTCACCGGATCGGGCGTCGGGGCCATCTCCCAGGCGCTGCTGGCGCTGACCCGGCAGGGCGACCATGTGCTGTGTTTCGTCGAAACCTACAATCCGACCCGCTACCTGATCCGCCGGCTGCTCGCGCGCTTCGGTGTGGTCAGCACCATGCTGTCGATCGAGGACCTGGCGGGAGTGGAGCGGGTACTGAGCACCGCGCCCACACGCCTCGTGGTCTTCGAGTCGCCCACCAACCCGGTGACCAAGATTGCGGATATCGAGGCCATCACCCGGCTGGCGCAGGCGCATGGCGCCCTGACGTTGCTCGACAATACCTTTGCCGGAATGCATCAGCACGGCCAGTACCCGATCGATATCTTCATCCACAGCCTCACCAAGTACGCCTCCGGAGCCGGTGATGTCATGGGTGGTGCCGTCATTGCGCGCAGTGATCTCATTCGCAGTCTGCGCGGTGAGTTCGGCACGATGGGCGGGATCCTGGATCCGCACGCCGCATTCCTGATTGCGCGGGGCCTTAAGACCTACTACCTGCGATACGCGGCCCAGACCCTCGCGGCCCAGCGCATCGCCGAAATGCTGGCGGCCCACCCGGGCGTCGAGAAAGTGCATTACCCCGGACTTGCGGGCCACCCGCAACATGAGCTGGCGCGCCGGCAGATGGAGCACTTCGGCACAGTGGTCACGCTCGATGTGCGCGGCGGCGATGCGGCAGCGGCCCGGTTCGCCGACGCCTTGCAGTACTTCTCCATTACCGCAAGCCTTGGTTCCACCGAGTCGCTGGTGGTGCCGCCGCAGATGATGTCCAGTCGCGACCTGACGGCCGACCAGGTTGCGGTGAGCGGCGTGGCCGCAGGCACCGTGCGCTTGTCCATCGGCCTCGAGGACGTCGAAGATCTGATGGAGGATCTGAGTCAGGCACTGGAACGCGCCCGCGCATGACCGCGACCCTGAAGAGCACTCCCGCCCGGGACGGCTTCCGGATGCCGGCGGAAGCCGCGCCGCACGAGGGGTGCTGGATGCTGTGGCCGGAACGGCCCGACAACTGGCGGCGCCATGCGCAGCCTGCGCAGGCGGCTTTCGCGGCGGTCGCGACCGCGATTTCGCGCTTCGAGCCGGTGACGCTGGGCGCCTCTGCAGCCCAGTTTGATACGGCACGCGCGCAGTTACCCGCCAGAGTGCGTGTGGTGGAACTGTCGCACGATGATGCCTGGATGCGCGATGTCGGGCCCACCGGCGTGGTGAACGGCGCGGGTGAATTGCGCGGTATTGATTGGCCGTTCAACGCCTGGGGCGGCTTTCAGGGGGGCCTGTATGCGCCCTGGGATCTGGATGACCATGTGGCGCGCAAGGTGCTGGAGATCGAAGGCGTGCCGCGTTACCGGGCGCCGATGATCAATGAGGGCGGTGCGATCCATGTCGATGGCGACGGGACTGCCCTGGTGACCGAACAGTGTCTGCTGAATCCAAACCGCAATCCGGGATTCACGCGTTCACAGATCGAACGGCACCTTCGCGACTACCTTGGTGTGAGTTGCGTGGTGTGGCTCGGGGCCGGCGTATTCAATGATGAGACGGATGGCCACATTGACAATCTCGCCTGCTTTGTTCGGCCGGGCGAGGTGTGCCTGACCTGGTGCGATGATCCGCGCGACCCACAACATGCGATTTCGCAGGATGCGCTGGAGCGGCTGATGGCGGCGCGCGATGCGCACGGGCGGCGCCTGCTGGTGCATAAGCTGCCCACGCCGGGACCACTGCACATGAGCGCGCGCGAGGCCGCCGGCATTCAACGCAAACGCGGTTCGCACGCGCGTGTCGCCGGATGGCGACTGGCGGGCAGCTATGTCAACTTCTACCTGGCCAATGGCGGTCTCATCATGCCGCTGCTGGACCCGCGCACGGACCGTGCCGCGGCGCGCGTTCTCAAGCGCCTGTTTCCAGAGCGGAAAGTGCTGGGAATCCAGGCCCGCGAGATCCTGCTGGGCGGTGGCAACATCCACTGCATCACGCAACAGGTGCCGCGGCGCGTAACGACCCCGTGACGCGCGACCCATTTCGAGTCGCCATGGGCTGCCATGATCCGGTGCATGCGCCCGTTCAAACACTGGGGACCGGCACTGGCAATCCTGGCGGGGATACTCAGCGCGACATGCGCCGCGCAGCGCGTATCGGGCGCCGAACTCAATCCTGTCCGGCATAATCCGCGGCCCGCGCCGCTGCCGCCCTCACCGCGCATTATTCTCAAACTGCGGGCCGCCGTGGCCGGCGCAGCGATGGCAGAGTTGCCTGCGACGCGCTTGGATCGCGTCAGCCGCCGCACGGGCGTGGCGCTAAGCCTGCTGCACAGCATCACCGGGCGCATGCAGGTCCTCGAGGCGGCGCCTTCGCAGCAGGGCGAGGCGCTTGCGACGACGCTCATGCGCCTGCAGGCGGATCCGGAAGTCGAATACGCCAGTGTGGATGAGCGTCGCTATGTGCATCAGGTCGCAACCGATCCGTTGTTCGTACAGCAGTGGTATCTGCAGAACGATCCGTCCACCGTATCGGCCATCGATGCCGTCTCAGCCTGGGACACGACCACGGGCGCCGCCGGTGTCGTGATCGCGGACCTCGACACCGGCGTACGCTTTGATCATCCGGATCTGCTGCGTGCCTCGCAGAACGGGCGGCTGCTGTCAGGCTACGACTTTATTTCGAACGCGGCGGTCGCCAATGACGGCGACGGCTGGGATGCGGATGCGTCGGATCCAGGTGACTGGGTCACCAGCGCCGAGTCCACCGCGGCACCGTTCAAGGGGTGCACGGTCAGCAACAGCAGCTGGCATGGAACCCGCACCGCCGGGATTCTCGGCGCACTGACCAACAATGCGACCGGCATCGCGGGCATCACCTGGGGCACGCAGATTCTGCCGGTGAGGGTGATCGGCAAGTGCGGCGGCTACGATTCCGATATTCAGCAGGCCATGCTCTGGGCCGCCGGGCTGCACGTGAACAATGTGCCGGACAATCCCAATCCGGCGCGCATTCTCAATATGAGTTTCGGCTCCTCGGGCGAGACCTGCCCGCAGTCGTACCAGGATGTCATCCAGCAGCTGACGGCCCTCGGCGTGGTGATCGTGGTCTCGGCGGGTAATGAGGGCGGCCCCGTGGATACGCCGGGCAATTGCCCGGGCGTGGTCGCGGTGGCGGGGCTGCGCCAGGCGGGCACCAAGGTGGGATACAGCAGTCTGGGTGCCGAGATCGCCTTGAGTGCACCGGCCGGCAACTGCGTGAATACCGCTCCCGGTTCGCAGTGCCTGTACTCGATTCTGACGACCACCAACTCCGGTACGACAGTGCCGCAGACCAATACCTATACCGACCAGTTCGCCGCTGCCAACCTCGGCACCAGTTTCTCCGCGCCCATGGTCAGCGGCATTGCCGCACTCATGGCGAGCGTCAATCCGGCCCTGAACAGCTGTCAGATGACCGCTCGTCTCAAGGAGGGGGCGCAGCCGTTTCCGCAGGTCTCGGCCGGTGAGACGCCACAGCCGCCGCTGTGCCATGTTCCGACCGGGGCAAGCGATGTTCAGAATGCGGAGTGCGTGTGCACGCTGGATGGCAAAACCTGCGGCGCGGGCATGGCCAATGCGCGCGCCGCGGTCGCCGCCGCCCTGCGGCCCATTGCCGCCGTGGCCATCAGCACCCGCCAAGGCTCGGCGATGCTGGCCGCCACCGGCAGCGTTGCGGCGCTGAATCACACGCTCTCAAGCTATCAATGGCGCGCCATCAGTGGTGTCGCCGTGAGTCCGCAGGGCGCCGGCACCGCCACAGCGACGGTCCCCTTGCCGTCATGTGGACTTGCCACCGTAGAGCTCACCGTCACGGATGATGCGGGACGAACCGATACGGCCGATGTGGTATTGACCCCGACCGGGGCAACCTCCGCGGCGCCGACGGCTGCCACCAATCTTGATTGCTCCGCGTCGGCGCCCGCCGTGGAGGTGGCCGTTTGCCCGGCAGCCGCGCAAGTGACGGTGGGTACGGGTGCCCAGACCTATTCCGCATCCGTCGCCAATACATCCGATGCCGGGGTCACCTGGCAAGTCAATGGGGTATCCGGCGGCAACGCCACTGTCGGCACCATCACCAGCAACGGGGTTTTCACCCCGCCGGCTACTCTGCCCGCGCAGGCATCCGAAACCATCACGGCGGTGTCCGACGCTGATTCCACTGTGACGGCGAGCAGCATCGTGACGCTGGCGGCGGCGGGGGCCGCGACGAGCGCCGGCACGCCTTCGCACGGTGGCGGCGGCGGCTTTGGTTGGTGGTCTTTGCTGTTGCTGGGGGCGGTTGCGGTTTGCGCACGCGCAGCCGCGCGGCGCTAACGGCCCAGCGCCAGGCGCTGGGCGCTATCCAGCCAGTCGCGCTGGGCCTTGCGGTAATGCGCCGGCGCAATGCGCGCCTGCTCCAGCAGATCCTTGGCAACGCTGCGGGATTCCTCGACCCGGCCCTGGGCCTTGAGCAGCTGGGCGTAGCGCACCGCAGCCTCGGCACCGGGGTAGGACGTCGACAGCGCGTGGTATTCCGTCAGTGCTTTTTCGGCATTGCCTTCGGCCTCGAGGGCCCGGGCGTAGAGCAGATGCGCTTGGGGTGAGCGAAAGCCAGGGTTCATCCGCAGCGCCTCGTCCAGCGTCGCACGCGCTGCGGCGGCATCGCCGCCACCGAACTGCGCGCGCGCCAGCCCCAGCATCAGATCAGGATCGTGTGCATACAGACCGGTGAGGATCTTGCGGTAGATGGCAATGGATTCCTCGAAGCGGTTATGACGCAGCAACTCCTCGGCGTAGCGCTGACTGCTGGCGACATTCTGGGTGACCTGCGCCTCGTCCTGAAACCGCCGCAGCTGTGCCTGCGGATCCAGGGCATGTTGCACGTTGCGCCGCGTCGTCGCGAGGGTCCGACTGCGCGACAACTCCGGAATCAGCTCGACGATCAGGTAGGCGATGCCCCCGGCCAGCGGCAGGAAGATGATCAGCCAGATCCATAGCGTGTTCCGACCGGTCTTCAGAACGTGGATGACGAGCAATACCTCGAAAATGATGGGAAGCGCTGCGTACAGGTAAGCCATGCGGGTCTTTGTGAAAAGCGGTGGCTGCAAGCTTACTGGCGGCTGCCGATGATCTCCACCGGCCTACCGTAAGCCCGTGATTGTCCAGTCGTTCTTGCCGCGGGTGCTGGTATTCTTGGCGAGTGAACCGCACCCACCGGTCGACTGGCCCGAAATTCGCACGCTGCGCGGCCTTGACGAGCGGCTGGCTGGCGATGCTGGCGTTCGCGGTCGGTGCCGTTGCCGCCGATCCGCCCCCCGGCCCGGCGCCGCCACATCGTCCCCGCATCGGCCTCGTATTGTCCGGCGGTGGCGCCCGTGGCGCGGCCCATATCGGCGTGCTCGAAGTGCTGGAGGAGATGCACATACCGGTCGATGCCATTGCCGGAACCAGCATGGGCGCGGTGGTGGGTGGGCTGTATGCCAGCGGTCTGTCGGCCAAGGAAATCGCCGTGGTCGCCAATTCATTGAACTGGCAGGACGCCTTTCATGATCGACCACCCCGCACGGAGCTGACCTTCCGCCGCAAGCAGGAGGACGAAAGCTTCCTGGTGAATTTTCCGTTGGGCGTTCGCGACTGGCGCTTCCAGTTGCCGAAGGGACTCATCAAGGGGCAGAGCCTGGAGATGCTGCTGCGCCGGCTGACGCTGCCGGTGGCGACGACTGATTCCTTCGACGCTCTGCCCACGCCCTTTCGCGCGGTGGCCACGGACCTGGCGAGCGGAGATCCGGTGGTCATGCAAAGCGGTGATCTGGCCTCGGCCATGCGCGCCAGTTTGTCGGCGCCAGGCCTGTTCGTGCCGGTGGAACGGGAAGGGCGGGTACTCGTGGATGGCGGTATCGCCAACAATCTCCCCGTCGATGTGGCGCGGGCCATGGGCGTGGACGTGCTGATTGTGGTGGACGTCGGTGCGCCGCTGTTTACGCGCGATCGCCTCGGCAGTGCCACGGCGATTTCCAACCAGATGCTGTCAATACTGATCCGGCGCGATGCCAACCGGCAGCTGGCAACGCTTAGCGCATCGGACATCCTCATCAGCCCGGTCATGGGCAACGCATCCTCCTTCGATTTTGGCATCGTGCCCCGGGCGATGGCCGCCGGTTCCCAGGCGACTCAGGAAATGAGCGACCGGTTGCGGGCCCTGGCGCTGAGCCCGGATGACTATGCGCGCTACGTGGCCGGCCGCGACGCCCGGCGGCGCGACCTGCCGCACATCGACTACGTGAAGGTGGCCGCCTCCTCGGCGCCGTATGTCGACGCACTCACTGACCTGTTCGGCAAGTTTGCCGGCCAGGTACTCGATCCCAAGGCGCTGGAGCGCATCATCAATGACTACTACGGGCGCGGAAAACTTGATGGCCTCGACTATCAGGTACTGACGCAGGGCGATCAGCACGGCCTGCTGATCTCCGCGCAGCCCAACTCCTGGGGCCCCGATTTCGTACGCTTTGGCCTCGGGCTGGAGGACGATTTTCAGGGCAACGCCACCTACAACATCGGCGCACGCTTGGTGATGGGGGACATCACCAAGCTCGGCGGCGAGTGGGTCTGGGATCTGCAGGCCGGCAATTCACCGCACATCTACACCGAGCTGTACCTGCCGTTCGAGCAGACCTCGGCATACTTTGTTGATCCGCATACTGAGTTCGATGATGTGAATCTGCCGCTGGTGGACGCCGATCAGAATCGCCTGGCCGAGTTTCGCGTGCGCACGTTCCGCACTGGCGTGGACTTCGGGCGTGAACTGGAGAACATCGGGGAGCTGCGCTTCGGTCTCTACCACGAGCAGGGTGGAACCTCGGTGCTCGTCGGGGAACCTGAACCCCGGACCTCCTTCAATGCGAACGGGTATTTCGCACGCTTCTCCCTGGATCAACTGGACGACGTGCGTTTTCCACATAACGGCGAGCTCGCGAGCGTTGAATGGGACAGCGAGCGTTACGAGGCGGGCAGTGACAATCCCTACGAGGGTGACAAACCGTTTGACCGGTTGTCCGTGAACTGGCTGACGGCGGGAACTTTCGGGCGCGAAACCGCCATTTTGTGGGCCTCCGGTGGCGCAACGTTCAATCAAACCAATCCGACGGACGTCCGGACCCAGTATCTGCTGGGCGGATTGTTCAACCTCTCCGGGATTGCGGCGGATTCGCTGGCCGGTCCGCAGTACGCCATTGTCAGGGCGCTGCTGTACCGCAAGATTGGCCGCGGTGGCGACGGGCCGTTTGATTTTCCGACCTATGTCGGCGTCTCGCTGGAGGCGGGAAATGTCTACCAGAGCCTGGGCGACATCAATTTCGGCAGTACGCGCAAGGATGCCAGCATCTTTCTGGGAATCGACACGTTACTGGGACCCGTCTACCTCGCCACCGGATACGAGGAGCACGGCCGGGAGGCGTTCTACCTGTTCCTGGGCCGCACCTTCAAATAGCGCGGGCCGCCGCGCTTACAGCCCGCGACTTTCCGCGAGATTCTCGATTTTCTCGAACCGCAGTGAGGGCGCATCCGTGGCGCGCGAGTACTCATGTCGGCGGCGCATCTCCGCCAGATCGTTATCGCGCTCCTGCGGAGTGGCATACCAATGGATGCGGTGCCACTCGGGCCCCAGGAGTTTGCGCAATGGATCGCCCGAGGGCAGGCTCACCCGCAGGCCATAGGGGCGCAGTGACTCCACCGGCGGGGAGCGCAGATTGTGTGCGTTGCTGATACCCATGCGGCGATTCTACCGCGTCGGCGCGTCGCCGGGGAGGGCCTTGGCGCATCGGCTACAATCCTCATTCCGCGGCCTTGTGGCAGGAGTTACCCGATGCATTGGCGAATTCGCGCGATCCCGGCCGCTCCTGCGGTTGTGGTGGCTCTGGTGCTTGCTCTTCAGCCCCCGGCAGCAGCGGCGGACGGTGAGGGGGCCTACACGACGCATGCCTATCACGATCTGTTCGCCGAACAGCTGGCGAAGAGCCCGGACGAAGTCCATGCAAAAATCGCGCGGGCATTCGCGCAGCTTTTCCACGGCGACGGCCAGGAGCAGCGCATCTATTTCGAGACCGGCGCCAATGCCAACGGCACGCTGGCCTACATTACCGATTGGGCGAACAACGACGCCCGTACGGAGGGCATGAGCTACGGCATGATGATTGCCGTGCAGCTCGACCGGAAGCGCGAGTTCGATGCCCTGTGGAACTGGTCGCATACCTACATGCTGATCACTGATCCCGGCGACCCGTCGGTTGGATACTTTGCCTGGTCGATGAATACCGATGGCACGCCGCGTTCGACCGGTGCGGCGCCCGATGGCGAGGAGTATTACGTGATGGCGCTGTATTTCGCGGCGCGTCGCTGGGGCAATGGCAAGGGCACCTACAACTATCAGCAGCAGGCCGACCGGATCCTGCGTGGCATGCGTCATCATCCGCAGCTGACGGCTACACCGCCATTCCGTATCCATCCGGATGACCCGCCGTTCATAGCGCCGCTGGCGCCTTGGCCGAGCCCGAATAATCGCAACGCGATGGCCGAGGCAGCCAAGGAGGGCAAACCCTGGCCACCGGCTCGCGCGGCCCAGAGCACACATCCGGTGACCGTCGGACCGATGGTGGACGAAGCCCACACGATGATCCGCTTCGTGCCCGAGATCAACGTTCCGGGCACCGATGCTTCGTACCACCTGCCGGCCTTCTATGAATTGTGGGCGCGCTGGGGTCCGAGCGAAGACCGCGCCTTCTGGGCCACGGCTGCGCATACCAGCCGCGAGCTGTTCGCGCGGGTGACGGGCCCGGATACGGGTCTGGCCCCCGACCGCAGCAATTTCGACATGTCGCCTGCCACAGGTCGGGACGGGCAGCCCGTGCCGTTCGGCTACGACAGTTGGCGCACCGTCAGCAACTGGTCAGTCGACTACAGCTGGTGGCACAAGGATGCGCAGGAACCCGTGCTGAGCGAACGCGTCCAGAAATTCCTCTTCGACCAGGGCATGGAGAGATTTGCGGACCGCTACACGCTCGATGGCCAACCGCTGTCGACGCGTCATTCTCCAGGAATGCTCGCGGCAGCGGCAGTGGGCGGTCTGGCGGCGAGACCCGGCCCGATATCCAAGGCGTTCTTGCAGGAGCTGTGGGACATGCCGGTGCCTGCGGGTGAGCAGCGGTATTTCGACGGCATGCTCTATCTGATGAGCATGATGCATTTGAGTGGGACGTTTCGCATCATCCAATGATTGAGATCGTGCGAATCGCCATGGCATCGAGCCTCCATCGGCGGCAGCGGTTGCGGCGGCGATGTCACCGAACTTACTGCGATGACTGCCTGAATGGGGCAGCAGCCCGTTCGATGCGCGCGCGCCATTGGCGGGTATCGTGCAGCGCCGCGATGTTAGGCGGCACGCTCGCAATCTGCTGTGCCGCCTCGCGGATGAGCTTTGGACGTGCATGCTCATCGACGAGCGCCTGCGCGTACAACGCAGCAGCGAACTCCACCGGCAAAAATTGATCGCCATGATTCCTGGCCGACAGCCGACGGTACAGCGGCACAATGGGTGCGATCAGCTTGGCCGCTTCAACCCGCTTGCCTTGCCCCGCCAGCGCCATCGACAGCAAGACCAAGCTCTGTGCCATGGCACGGTTGCCCCCAGGGGCTTCTGAACTGACAGTTGTGACGGCGCCGATCGAGGCGCGCTCGTCTTGCGCGGCAGCAGCGAAGTCTCCGAGGTTGAATTCGACGTGGGCGCGGAGATCAAGAAGCGTGGCGAGTACAGAGTCGCGCATGGCAGACTGCAGACCGCCCGTCGCTGTGTTGCCTTGTAGCTTGACCACCGCGTCGTTCAAGATGTTCCGAGCCGCGGCGCGGTCCTCGCGCACGTAGGCAAGATACGCCGTCGAATAAGCCCGCAGGACATCGACGAACACCTCGATATATTGACCACCCAATCCTGCCTCGCGCAGCTTGCCTGGACCCACGAGCGCGTCTGCGTCCACCAGCGTGGACGCGGCTCCTGCTGCATCGCCGATTTCGGCCTGCAGGTTCACTGCGACGGCCATGTCACTGGGCACTGCTCCAGCAATGAACGCTCCGCCGTGCAACGCCCGGCCGCCGACCCGCATCGCCTCCTTGGCGGCACCGATCGAGTCGCGCAATCTTCCGGCAGCCCACAGCGCCGTTGCGAGATCCGAGTAGGCACCATGCAGTTCGATGAGGTAAATGAAATTCTGGGGCTCGAGTTTGACGAGCGCGTCAGCATCCTGCTGCTCCAGGGTCGCCCAGCGCGCCGCCTCGGCCGGGTCTGTCTCGGTAACCGCAACGGCGGAAAGCGATCCCTCAGCCTGCAGCTTTCCGATCAATGCAGCGGGATCCTGCGGACGTTGTGCCAGAACCTCCCCGGCCGCCCGCAACACCTCGGCGCTTGCATGATGCGCGTCCTCATTGCGTCCGAGGCCTGCGAGCGCGGCGATGAAAGTTCCTCCCGCCGCCACGTAGGCGGAATCAAAGGTCACGTCCAGCTTACGGCCGGCACCGAACCGGGCGCACACCTGCATCGCCTCGCCTGCATGCTTCGCGGCATCCGCGTTTCTGCCGATGAGAATTTCCACGAAGGCGATGTGATACAGCGCATCGATGTAGGCTCTGGCCGCCTCCGGGGGTGAGCCCGCGCGCGCAACGATTGGACGCAGCAGATCGGCGGCGTGTCTGATGTCCCTGTCCCCATTCGGACCGCCCTGATCGTATTGAACCAAACCCTGCGCCGTGTAGGCGCTCGCCAGCACAATGGTGGTCGCCTCGGACCGATCACCATCGCGCCGCTGCTGTTCCAGCCGTGCGATCGCCTCGGCCGCGTCCTTAGCGGCTATTGCCGTCTGTTGTAGACCCGCCTCTGTCCCGGAGTGGTTCACGAGCGCGAGGGCGCCGTTACGGACAGTCTGTGGGTCCTTCAGCGCCGGCGGCAATGCGTGGAAGTAATTGATTTCCTGCCGAGATAGCTCGGCGACGGTCTGAAAGCGGCCGAAGGCCGTCAGCTCCCGCACGAAGTCGTCGGTAAGATAACCCAGCAGCGCTTCTGCCTGGCCGCGGGCCTGTTCTGAGGTTGCACGTGTCTGGCGTGCATCGGCCTCGGCGCGGCGTGCCCGCTGCACGTTCACGATAGCAAGCCCCGCGGCCACGACGGCAACGGCCGCCAGCACCGTGCAGCCAAGGGCGATCGCGCGGGCGCGCCGCAGGTTGCGCCGGGCCGCCTGTTCGCGCGCATGCTGCTCGGCGAGTAGTCGTTCGGTTGCCGCGCGTGCTTCGTGTTCCAGGCGCTGGGCGCGGCTGGCCTTGACCACCCCGGTCAGGACATCATGGGTCAGTTCCACCCGCCGCACGTCCAGGCGCTCCTCGATGCGTAGCAGCCGACGATCTACGAGCGTGCCGAGTGCGTCGGGGGCCGCACCAGCCGCCGTGAGACGGCGCAGCACCCGCTCCTCGGCGAGGTTCTCGCGGTAGCCGGACTCGGTCAGCAGCTCATCCTCAATGAGCCGACGCACCGACACCGGTTGGTCGGCGAGCGCGCGCTCGTAGAAGCTGCTCAGGATGCTCTCGTGCGAGCCCGCCAGCAGATCAAGGGAGATCTCCGGGCGCTGCTGCGCGATACGCTGTTCGTTGAGCTCGCGGCAGATCAGACTCAGCAGCGAAGGTTCCACTTCGGCGTTGGCAAGTTCCGAGCCTCCGGCCACAAAGCGCACAATGGCCTGGGCCACCTCTTCGGACACCAGGTGTTTACCCGGTTGCAGAACGGCCTGCAACGCCTGCGCGCCCGTCATCGGCGCCACCCTGAGCCGGTTTTGCGACAGGCTCGGCATCTGCTTCTTCAAGCTCTCAAGCGGCGCCAGATAATCCTCGCGCAGCGCGATCACCACCCGGTAGTCGCTGCGGGAGAAGTCAAAGCGCTCGGCGGTGCTCTCGTCAGCTTCGAGCTTCGCCTCGAGCGCCTTAGGCGCCCGGTTCTCCACAAGATCAGCCAGCTCCTCGATAAAATGCGTCGCGCGGGTGCGCCCCGATTCATCGCTTTGGGCGAGCGTGAACAGCTCTTCGAACTGATCAAAGATGAGTAGCGGGATCAGCCGCTGCCCGGACGCATCCCTCAACACATCATCGCGATGGTGCAGGTACTCCCAGATCGACTCCCCGGGCACCGCCACTTCGGTCTGCGTCCACTGTCCCACGGCAGCAGCGCGATTGATCGCCTGCTTGATCTGCTCGGAAGGTTCGGGGCTTTCCGGTCCATAATCGATGCGGATATAGACGGGGAAGTATCCGCGATCCCGCAGCCTCGGCACCAGGCCCGCCTGCAGGATCGAGGTCTTGCCCAAGCCAGACTTGCCGAACAGGACGGTGAGCAGCTTGCGTTGCACCCGCCGTTCCAGCTCCGCGACCTCCTCCTCGCGGCCGAAGAAGAAGGCGCGGCTGTCTTCGGTGAAGGAGGCCAGGCCCAGCCAGGGACTTTGAGCGTCGACGCTCATGGGCTGCGCAGCTGCATGAATTCGGCCAGGCGCTGCGCGAACTCGGCAGTCACATTGCCGCCGGGAAGCTGCGTAAAGTGCAGCGCCTTGAACCGCTCAGGCACGTGCGTTTCGGCCGCGTTCAGCTCCTGCAGGGTCACCGGCAGGATGAACAGGGCTCCGTCTGCCATGTTGCGGGCGCGATCCAGGGCGTAGCTCCATTCGCGACGGAAGTAACCCTCCAACTGGCCCTGTGTGGTATTGGAGATCACCGGGATAAAGTAGGAACAGCGGGCAATGCTGCGCTGGATCTTCCGATCGTGGTCGTCCCCGGCCTCTAGCCAGTCGATGTCGAACCAAGTGGTGATGCCGGCAGCCTCAAGTCCCGCCTTGATCTGCTGCACCGCCGGCAGATCCGCCCTGGCATAACTGATGAACACCGCGTTGTCCGGCATCTCGCGGGAAGGGGGAAGGAAGCGCGCCGGAGTCGCAGCCGGGGCGCCCGGGGCCCGTTGCCGCTTCTGCCAGCGCTCGTGCAACTCTGCCACGAACCGCTCCGCGCCACTGTAAATGCGCGTGCGCACGCTGACACGCTGCAGAAAGGACAGGAGCAGATCATCATCAAGGGTGTGCTCATCCGCGAGTACCTCCCCGACATCCCGCGGGTCGGAGAGCCGGTGGCGCTTGGCCATGCGCAGGAACAGCCGTGCCAGCCAGTTGGTGAAGCTGCTGCCGATGAAGAGCAGGTGACTATGCTCCAGCTCATGGAACAGCCTCTCGGGGACGAGGTTCTCGTTCTGCAGCGCGCAGATGAACTCCAGCAAATCCTCATCCGAGATTACATAGTTAGGGGAGGCCGAGAGTCGACCGAAGAGGTGGTAGACCACCGGACGTGTCAGCCGCCCGCGCTCGGTGGGAAGGTCCGTCACGCGGTTAGGCGCGTAAGATAGCACCTCGGTGGAGGGCATGCCGCCGAAGCGTTCCAGGTTGATCGCCTGCTCCAGCAAGGCATCGAAGGTCGTGGTGACGAACAGATCAAAGTCGGTGATGGTGGCCAACTGCCGCAGTGCCCGCGGCGGCTCAAACGAGGCATCCTTGAGGATCGAGCGCAACCGCACATAGGCCTCCTCGCGCCGACCGCGGGAGGAGAGGAACCAGCACACCACATCGTTCAGGTTGTAGCTCGTCGGCAGCTGCGAGGTGTCAACGTTCAACCGGCCGGCGAGCATCTCGGCCGCCCAATCCAGCAGCAATCGGGGCCCCCGACTGGTCTGAACTTGCAGCAGCTCCGGCCCGATGATTGGAATCACCCGCCGCTCCTCAATGAAGCTCAGCAGGTCCTCCCACCCATCTTCATCCAAGGTCGTCGACGGCAGTATTGCCAGAGAACCGGTATTCATGTCGCTCGTCAGCCCAGTCGCAAGCCAAGCCCACCCTGCGGCCGGGCACCCGACGCGGCAGACTCTAGTCCGGGAACGCAGACTCATCTTAACAGCGGCCTGCACGTGTTGGTGCCGAGGTGAGCAAGGGCGGTCTTAAAGCCGCTTGCTGCATCGCAGTATCACACTTATCGGGCGTGCTCATTGCACGTTGCCGACATCGAGGTTTGCGCGACCAAAGCGACTTTCGCGGTGGCGATGTGTGATGCGCCTTCAGATCAAGGACTGTGCAGTCTTCTCACGTCCATCGCCCATGGCCAGTCGCAGGCTACCGATCCGGCCGTCTTTGATCTGAATCTCGAGGTACGCCGCGCTATATGAATGAGATCGTACGGATTTCCATGCTCTGACGGGGCGGCGCGTCCTGCGGCGTTTCCGGATCGTTGATCGCGGTGTGTCCGGTCCACTGCGGACGTGCTGAATCCGAGTCATACAACTTGAACGCGAACAGTTCGTCGGGCTGCATTCGGGAGGTGTAGTACCAGCGATGGTTACGGTTATAACTGAGGTTGTAGCCGTAGAGCGGCGCGCGGTTGGGATCGTCAAGGCCGCCGCGGATTTCGCTGTCGTGCAGATCATCGGCCTGTACGGTCGAGGCGTCACACAGCGCGAGCGGCGTGCGATGGACGGTGCTGATCGGACGCCAAAGATTCATCAGCACCACCCGTTTGGCGAGCCAGTAATCCGCCCGCGCGCCGAGAATCGGTCGCGCAATGTCTTCGATGGTGCGCCGCCCATAATCCACATGGGCGCCGAAGGCCGGCAAGCGACTTTGACTGTTGCCAGGTCGGTCGCTGCGGGCGACCGGACCAAAGGCGAGCGCGTGGGCCGCGCCATTGAGCCGCTTCGCCAGCGCCACGGCCTCCGGATATAGCACCTGCTCGATCTCGCCTGCGTCGAGGAAATCCTTCACGGCGCTATCGTGACGCAGCATCGTGAAACCATTGCGGTCGATACTGGGCGGCTCCTGCAGCGAGCGCAGATCGGTGACCAGCACTTCATGATCGTCGCCGGGCCAATAGGATTTGTCGCGTTCGGAGGCGTAGAAGATCGCCCGTTCGCCTTTGACGACGTAACGAATGGTCGCCTTGATCTGGTGCGGGGCCTTGACCGCCGGCATGAAGACTGTTCTCTTTGCGCAGACCGGTGAGCACTATAACAGAGGGGGTTGCATGAGCTTGCTGGGCATCCGACAGCACATCGAGCACTCGCCCATGCGGGCCTGCCAGATCCTGGTCCTGGCGCTGTGCGTGGCGATCAACATGCTGGATGGCTTTGATATTCTGGCGCTCTCCCTCATTTCACCCACGCTGTCGCGTGAATGGCACCTGGCCTCAAGCACGCTCGGCCGCTTGTTCAGCGCGGGATTGTTGGGCACGGCGGTGGGCGGATTCGCGTTGTCGCCGCTCGCCGATATCTGGGGGCGTCGCAACGCCATCCTGATCAACCTCGGGCTCATGAGCGTTGGCATGACGCTTTCCGCGACGGCTGGCTCCGTTGAAACATTGGCAGCGCTGCGCTTTTGCACGGGTCTCGGTGTGGGCGCCATGGGTGGCTGCGTTGGCACGCTGGCGTTCGAGTACTGTCCGCTCAAGACGCGCGCCCTGGGTTTGGGGCTGGTGGTGATCGGCTATACGGTGGGTACGTTGTTGGGCGGCTACATTGCCCCGCCACTGCTGGCCGATTTCAGCTGGCACGGAATTTTTGTCTTTGGCGGCCTGTGCTCCCTGCTGTTGCTCGCCTTAGTCTATTTTCTGCTGCCTGAATCGCTGGATATCCTGGCGGCCCGCCGCGGCCCGAAGGCGCTGGCAGCCCTCAACAAAGTTTTGGGGCGTCTGCAACTGCCCGCTATGGCCGAACTTCCCGGGCCAGTGGCGAAAGCGGCGCAGGGCAGCCTGCTCGACCTGCTGCGACAACCCATCATGGTGCGAACCTTGCTGATGGGACTCACGTATCTGCTGTTCATGATGACGGAGTATTTCTTCCTCAACTGGAACAATCAGCTCACCACCAATGCCGGATTCAGCGACGCGGACGGCATCTCCATTTCGCGACTCACCAGCCTCGGCGGTCTCGCCGGCGGAATCGTCGTGGGCCTCCTCGGAGTCCGCTTGCCGATACGCCTTGTCGCCGCGCTGGCGCTCCTGGTGATGGGAGTCAGCGTCGTAGCGTTTGGAGCCGCGGGGGCCGATCTGCCGCTGGCGAAGGTTACCGCCACCCTCATTGGTTTCGGCATCTTTGGTGCAGCGGTTGCCGTTTATGCGACCGGCGCCAACTCCTTTCCGGCACGGGTGCGCGCCACGGGCATGGGCATCGTCATGAGCGCCGGCCGCGTGGGCTCAATCTTCGGGCCCTCCATCGCAGGCTCTTTGCTGAGCGCGCAGTTCACCCGGTTTACGGTGTGCGCGCTGCTCGCGATCCCGGTGTTGCTGGCGATTGCTGCCGTCGTCAAGGTGCCCCTCACGCCTCTGGAATACCAGCCTCAGAGGCAATAGTCGTTCAGCCCCCGGCAAGTAACGCCGGGCAGTCAGCGTCCTCGGCTGTGCCGCGGTCGACCATCTTGAACGCGGACCCGCTGGTCTGGATGCCCAAAGACGGGTGCGCCAGAGTGCCACGCACTGTGATGGGCGCACGCAGTCGAAACAGCCTGACACTCTTGGGTCGGCCACGAATCTCCAGATCGAGACTCTCGGAGTCGAGATGAATCTGACCTTCGCCGGTGATCAGGACGGGCTCGGTGTCCGCCACCAGACGCTGCACGACCAGCGTGCCTTGGTGAACATTGAAGTTCGCGATGGCGCAGCGAATCGGGACCTCGCGCTTATTCCGGGTGAGCAATAAGCCCAGTCCGCGCAGATCAAGACCAGTGAGCTCCGCGAACGAGTCGCGAAGCGCTCCGTGCGGGAGCTGCGTTGTCACGGTGCCATTGGCGCTCGCGGCCACTTCATGGATCGAGCTTCCCGCGCCGGTCAATGAGACCTGCATCTGCAGGGGCCCTTCCACGGGGGGATGATCCGGATCCTTGTACGGGAACTGGCCGAGTTGCAGATCGGTGACCCGCACGTCCATTTTGGCGATCGGAATTTCCGGCCCGGCATCGAGCTTGAGGTGCGCGTTGACGCGTCCCCCTAAGATCTGTGCCGACAGCGGCGCTACCGTGACGACGCCGTGATCGATGGTCCCTTGGACCGACACGGTCTGTATCATCAGGCGGCCTAACTCAAGCGCGTGCGCGCGGAACTTCACGTTCACCTCCCGGGTGCGCAGCATGGTGAGACTGAGCATGGCGTCGGACAGCAGCAGCGGCGATTTGGCCTCGGTGGCGCGTCCCGCCGCCCGCGGGCCCAGATCGGACAAGCGCAGCAGCTGAGAGTTGAGATCGATGTCGAGCTTGCGCCGGACGATGTTCGTGGAGTCGATCGCCACCGTGCCGCGCATATCGCTTTGCCCGGACTTTGCGACAAGTTCGCTGAACACGGTATGTTTTTGCCGGCGCGAGACACGGCCGGTGAGGCGATAATCGCCAGTGTCGATCAGATGTACACCCGTCAGGAAAAACAGATCTTTCAGATCCGGTCCGACCGCCTCGAACGTTGCATCCACGACGTCGTAGGCGAACGGTTCGGACAGGACGCCGCGGCCCTCGATCCGCGAGCCACTCGATTGTTCCGCAAAAGTGAAGTGATAAGGGCGCTCGTGGCTCGCGGTGGCGAGCGGATCAGCGGTCAGCTGGAAAGAGGCGGTGCGGCCATTCAGCTGGCCGCCGCCCGCGATCCGCAGTGGCTGTGGTGCTGCCGCCCCGCTCGGACCCTGAACAGAAACAGTCCCGTTAAACTGCAGGTGTCGGAGCGCGTCATTGAGAATGACGTGGGCGTTCGGCACCGTCAGGATGCGGATAATCGGCGCGTCCTTGTTGGCGGCTGTTTTGGGAGGATAGCTCAGTTGCCAGTTGGCATGACCGGTCGCATCGCGCGCGAGATAGAGTGTGACCGCCTGCACATCGAGAGCCTCGACACCGGCCCGGTGCGAAAATCCCGGCAGCTCCAGCACCATGGAGACCCGGCCGATTTCCGCGGCGCGACCCGCCGGCATCCAGGGTGGATTGTCTATGGTGACGCCCTCGGCAACGATCTGCGGGTGGCGTGAGAACAGGTGCGCCTGCAACGTTCCGACCTGCACCGGGCGGTGGACGCGCGCGGAGACCACGCGGACCAGCAGTGCGTGGCCGTAACCGGCATTGACGGCCGTGACCAGGCCGGCGGCCAAAACCAGCACTGCGGCCAGTGCCGCTAATGTCCATGCCAGAATCCGGCGTACGAGTAACCCAGTTCTCATCATGCATTAACGCACAGATTGATTGGACTGGCGCCAGCTCATGGGATCCCGTGACGGTGGGGTGCCGTAGTTGGACCCCCTGTATGGATCAGAGTATCGTTCACGGCGCACCGGGTCTGGGGGGATGAGGGGTATGGCAGCTCGATTCGGCACGACTGTTCTGATGGCCGTCGTGATGCTGGCTATGGGCGGCGCCGCGCTTGCGCACCACTCCGTGGGCGGCGAGTTCAATGTCAACAAGACCGTCAAACTCAATGGCGTCGTCTCCGATGTGGAGTGGGCCAATCCGCACATCTACATTCATCTGGAAGTGAAGGATGCGGGCGGCGGCGTCACATTGTGGCGCCTGGAAAGCGTCCCGGTCGGCATGATGCGCAAGGCCGGACTGACCAAGGCCCTGCTGCTCGGCAGCGGCCAGATGGCCAACGTCGATGCCTATCCGGCACGCGACGGCACGCCGCATCTGGGATACCTGGTCAAGATCACCTACGCAGATGGACATCACTACCAGTTCGCGTCCGATAAAAACTAGGCGCTGTGGCAGCCGCACCTGAGGGCCGTTGCATGAAATCTCGCTTGATACTGGTTGGCGCCGCGCTATGGCTCGCAAGCGCTACCGCTTCAGTGCTATTCGCGCAGACACCCCGTCAGCCGGATGGCCATCCGGATCTGAATGGAACCTGGGACAACGGCTCCGGCATCGACTTCATTCATCCGCAGCATGAGGCCGACGGCTCAATCTGCGTCTCCGGCTGTGCTCCACCGCCCCCAGCCGCAACCAAGACTGGCACGCCAGCCCCGGCGGCGGCGCGCCCGCCACGTAATTTCCCCAAGTATCGACCGCAGTTTTTGGCGAAAGTCGCCCGGCTGGACAAGAATCAGCTGCAGCTTGACCCGGTGTTGCACTGCCGCTCTCCCGGGCTGCCGCGGATTGGACCGCCGGACAAGATCGTGCAGATGCCCGGACAGATCGTGTTTCTGTACGACGATGTCTCCGGCAGTTTCTTTCGCATCATTCCAATGGATGGGCGCCCCCACCGCAACGATGTTGATCCGAGCACCTTGGGCGACTCGATCGGACACTGGGACGGTGACACACTGGTGGTGGAGGCGAATCAGTTCAATGACGACAGCTGGCTCACCGACAATGGCGCCTTTCATTCTACGGAGCTCACCGTGACGGAGCGGCTGCAACGCGTGGGGACCACCCTGCACTACGAGGCTGTCGCGACAGATCCCAAGGTGCTGTTGGAGCCCTGGAAGGTCACCCGGTTGGCGCAGCTCACCGACGTTGATCTGATCGAGGCGACCCCGTGCATCGACAAGGATCTCAGCCACGTCGTCGATGGCACGCACCACGACAATCCGCGCTGAGCCACCACGACCCACGGCTCATCAGCCGTGCGTCTTGGTCGCTTCGGCCTCCGGATTGGAATCCGTGCAGACATATTCCTTGAGGCGCAGACCGGGCTGGCGCCGAAAAGTCACGCGGGTACTCCACGGCTTGGTATAGGTCTTCGGATCCGTGACGGTGATCAAATCCTCGAGCGTATCGGCATCGAGCTTGCGGATCCGTTCGGAGATACGCATTTCGGTCGAATGTGGCAGGCCCGCGCTGTCCAGGGTGGTCAGGTCGTTGAACCCCTGACTGTCGACCACCAGGGTGTCACCGTCCCAACGTCCGGCCGATTGACCCATCCAGTTCGGATCCATGTCTTCGAGTTTCGGCAGCGGCATATCCAGGTAGACCATCCGTGGCATGTGGTGGATTTCATGGATGAAGGTCACCTGCGTGGGCTCCTGGACTATCTCGATGGGATAGGCGGCGAACAGGATGCGCGGCAAGCCGTGGGGCTTGCAGGTCTGGATGGTGTCGAAATCAGGCTTGCCGTCCCGCCGGGCCTTGACCGCCGCCGCGTAGCGTGCGGCCGCGGCCTTGTCCATCGGCGGCAGCTTGCCGTCGACGGTTTTGAGCACCGAATGATCTCCCTGGATCAGCCAAACCCCCTCGAAGTTCTGACCGGGCGGCGGGTTGTAGATCGCCTGGGCGTAGAGCACGACCGTGGCGCCACCCAGTGAAAGCGCGCCCAGAACCAGAATCAGCAGCCGCCGGAATTTGCGCATCATTTTTTCGCCGTGTGGCCGGATACCGGCATGTTGCGGTTGTTTTCCTCGCAGATGTACTCGGCGATTCTCAGGTCAGGTCGCCAGGCGTAGGTGATCCGCGCATACCACGGCTCGGTGAAGAACTCCGGGTCTTCAATCCGCACGACATTCTCGAGCGCGTGACCGCCTTCAATCTTGCGGATGCGCTCCGTCACATGCAGCTGCCTGCCATGAATGACGCCTATTTCGTCGATCCAGGTGCGGTCGTTGAAGCCAACGGTATCGACGACCAGGGTATCGCCCTCCCAGTGTCCAGCCGAATCGCCCATGAAGCTGGGTGTTACCGACTGCGGATGCGGCTGATCCATGTAGATATGGCGGATGTTGTGGGCGACTTCATGCACGATCACGGTCTCGCCCGCGGTTTGAATGATCTGAATGGGGTAGGGCGAGTTCATGACCCGCGGCACCCCATGAGGCCAGCAGTACGAAGACGCATCGGCGATGGGCGAACCGTCCTTCGCGGCTTTCACCCGCGCGTCCCATTCCGCCTTGCCACGCGCCGTGAACGGCGGCAGGCGCCCCAGAGTCGAGTTGATCTGAGGATTGTAGAGACGGATGTACCAGACTCCGGAGAGGTCGCGGGCATCGGACGAAGAGACCGCCGAGCGGATCAGCGGACCGTCAATCACATCCGACGGCGCTCCCACCGATGCGGCACTCATGAGCACACCAAGTCCCAGAATGCTTCCACGCAGCAGGCATCGCATTTCGTCGTCTCCTCGTATGGGCCACGCCCGGCAGGCCCATGGGCATCTTAATGTGGCGTTGGCGGCTAGGGAATGGCGCTCGCCGGAATCATCCCCGGCAACACAAACTGCTGGATGACAACCAGCGCCACGAGCAGCAGGGTAAGCACGATGCTATGGACAAAGGTGCGGGCAAATACCGCACCTTCCTGGCCTTTCAGCTGGGTGACGGCAGCACCGGTGGCGATGTTCTGCGGGGAGATCATCTTGCCCATGACCCCGCCGGAGGAATTGGTGGCGGCGAACAGCACCGGATTGAGCTGCAGCTGCCGCGCCGCGACCACCTGCAGATTGCCGAACAGCGCATTGCCGGACGTGTCGCTACCGGAGAGTGCCACGGCAATCCAACCGAGGAACGGCGACAGCAGGATGAACAGATACCGCGTCGATGCCGCAGCCTTGCCCAGCGTATACGCGAGCCCGGAGTAGTTCATCAGGTAGGCGAGCGCCACGATCAGCACCACGGTGATGACGGCGAGCCAGATCTGGTGAATAGTCTGTACGACGCACTGCAGAAAGGCGCGCGGCGATACCCGAAACAACAGCGCGATGAGCACACAGCCGGACAGGACCGCAGTCCCGGTCGCGAGCGGCTGAAAGGACCAGATCGCGGCATAGGGTTTGTCGTGATACAGGGTGATCGAGATCGCATTGTTGAGTCCCGGCCAGGCGATAGCGCGCTGACCCTTGGCCGCCACCCCGAAGTAGGACCAGCCGATGATGATCGCCGTCAACGTGAGCCACGGCACCCATCCTTGCCAGGTGGGAACAGCAGCCGGCGACTGCGATGCGCGGGGCGCTCCTGCGCCGATCAGAAACGCCGGGTCCGGCGTTGGCTTCCAGACCCGCACGAATAACAACGTCGCCGTGAGTGACAACAGCGACGACAGCACGTCGGCAAGGGTGTAGTCGATATAGTTCGATGCCAGGAACTGGGCCGCGGCGAATGTGGATCCGGCGACCAGCAGAACAGGCCAGAGACTACGGATTGAACGCCATCCACCATACAGTGCCGTGACATAGAAAGGCAGGATCAGCGCGATGAACGGCAATTGCCGCCCCACCATTGCCGCCACGGTGGTGGCCGGCAAACCGGTTACGGAGCCCAGCACGGTGAGCGGAATACCCAGAGCGCCGAAGGCTACGGGAGCCGTGTTGAAGATCAAAACGAACACCAGCGCTTCCATGGGAGGGAAGCCAAACAGAATCAGGAGCGAGCTGGTAATGGCGACCGGGCAGCCGAAACCGGCGATACCCTCGAGCAATGCGCCAAAGCAAAACCCGATGACTACCAGTACGACGCGCCGGTCGTTGGGGAGATTGGCCGTCATCCAGGCACGAAAGGCTTCAAACCGCCCCGACCGGACCGAGATGTTGTAGAGCAGCAGTCCGTTGAACACCAGCCACATCACCGGCCACAGCGCGAAGGTGGCGCCGCTCAACATGGACTGGATCGCCGGCTCGACCGGCATCTGCCACGGGCCGATAGCCACGACGAACGCAACGACCAGGGCTGCCAGCGCGGCCTGCCACGCCGGGCGGCGCAGCACCCCCAGAAGAATCACCAACGCCAGGATTGGTAGAGTTGCAACGCAAAACGAAGCGCCAAGACTGTTGTCGATTGGGGTCAGCAGCTGATGGAACATGCATGTGCCTCTGGCGACGTGCGCGGAGCATATAGGCTCGCGGAGCGCAACACGATTATTCGCGCAATTTACTCAAGCCCAAGCTTAAGCTTTCCGCCGCCTTTCATATTGCTGCATGACAAAATGTTCAGCAGACACTTTGTCACTAATTGTCGAGTGCAGCGTTGTAGCTGCTCAGAGGCTTCCGTCACCATCGGCTGTCATGGCAAATCGCCGTGAGCGGGCTGAGTGGCGAGGTCTGGAAACCGGCGGGCCCCCGCTCGCCTCAATTGAAAACCTAAGGAGATGCCCTTGAAGATCACAAACAAACCGCTGCTGGCGGCGTTGCTGCTGGCGCTGACACTACCTGTTGTCGCCAACGCCGATGTGCCCGGTAAACACCCGGCTTACCTGCATGCTCTGTCTGATCTGCGCGCGGCACGCTGGATGGAAGCGCATCGGCCCGGAGATGCGGCCGTGAGTGCCCATGAAGATGTCGCCATTGCGGAGATCGACGCTGCCATTGGTGAGATCAAGCATGCCGCCATCGATGATGGCAAGAACATTGATGACCATCCGACGGTGGACGAGCCTAAGAATCGTTCGGGACGATTGCACAAGGCGCTGCAGCTGCTGCGCAAGGTGCACGCGGATGTAGCGCGCGAAGAGGATGATCCGCTCACGCGTGGACTGCGCAATCGGGCGGTCGGGCATATCGATGCCGCGATCCGCGCCACTGAAGGGGCGCTCGCCGACGCCGAACACGGCGGTTAATTTCGGCAAACATGAGAAGGGGCTGTCACCTCACAGAGGGCAGCCCCTTTTTTTTATGGGAGTGCAACGTCTCAATGTGGCAATGCGGGCGCAACGACCTGCCGGCCGTTGATGACCTCAATGCGATCATTGTCACCACAGTCGTCAGCGATCATTCGATCTATGGCCAATCGGACGTAACGCAGTTTCACACGCCAGGCCTGCGTGAAACGAGCAAGGTCCTCGATCGTCATATCGTCTTCGAGCGTGTTTGGATCGATCTGATGCAGGCGCTCCGTGAAGCGCGCGTCTTGACTGAGTTCGATCGTGTCCGGAACCGGGAAGGGTCCGGCGAATCCGGCGGTATGCGCAATCGTATCGATGACGAGGGTCTTGCCTTCCCAATGTCCAATCGAATCGCCCGTAGGTGTCGGCCACAGATCATCTTTGGTCGGATGCCGCCTTCCGTCTGTATAGATGTGCCGCACTCGGCCGTCGGCGGCGAGGATCAAGGTCTCCTCCGGTGTGACGACGATTTGCAGTGTCTCCGGTGACTCCATCATTCCCGGAAACGGCACGACGCAAACTTTACCCGGTGGCGGAGGCCCGGTGCTTGACCGCATCCGGGCCGACACCGCTTGTCGCTTGGCTTCCCACGTCGCATTGTAAGGCCCCGGCCCCATCAGCTTGGTGTGCGCAATGATCTGGGCGGTGGGGTCGTCCTCTGTACCTGGAACCCGTCCTGAAGCGTCCGCTGTTGCCCACCAGGGGTTCTGCCAGACGCCGCGCCAATCAGGCAATGCAGCGAAGGCCCGTGCACGCGCCTGCGCCGTTGGTGGTGCCTGCGCGTGCGAAACCGGACTCACTAGCGGTGCAGCCGCTAAGCATGCCAGCGAGGCCGAGCGGATGTGTCGTGACCAGAGGCTCATCGCGCGGGACTCGCCGATACAGCGCGGACGGCGACCAGAGGCGTGCCGTCCGAACGCGTTGCGGAAACAAGCTTACCCGCGGGGCTGCTGTCACGTGTGGGGTGTACGACTATCTTCAAGTGATCGCCCGCGCCCACCGTTCCGGGTCGCCATCCACCGCGAAACAAATCCCCCGTCGAGCCCATCTCGACGCTCCACTCGCGAGGTTGAGCATTGCCGGGAACCTGGAGTTGGATGAAGCAGTGAGGATTTCTCCACTGGAACTCCCGAACCGTTCCGGAGAGCGTGATCGACTGCTTGTAGTCGTACATCGCCCCGGAATGATGGGCCCAGACAGAGCCTGACAAGGTCGCAAAGAGCAGGATCGCCCCACCGCGGACTGCGCCTCCTTTGAGAGTCGGTTCACGCACAGCATTCCCCGTTCGAGGGACTCGTAAAACCTGTGCTCAGCCTATCATGGGCCCGCGCAATCGCCAGTAATCGTCAGCGGCGAATACTACGGTTCGACCTTGCCCTCGGGTTGGGGGTGATCCGGGCGGTTCCACCAGCCGCCGCCCAACGCGACGAACAGGGCCGCGGTATCGGCAAGGCGGCTGCCGCGCGCCTGCTCCAGATTGGCGATGGCCTGCGCCTGAGCCTGTTCCGCATTCAGCTGATCCAGATAGGTGACGGACCCCTGTTTCAGCGAGGCCCGCATGGCCTCGAGGCTCTCCCGCGCCGCTCCTTCGGCATGCTCGTTGGCCTCGACGGCTTGGGCGTCAAACTGCAAAGCGTTGAGCGTGTCGGCCACATTCTGCAGCGCCGTCAATACCACCACGCGATACTGCGCACCGGCCTCATCCAGGGCCGCGTCGGCGGCCAGTTTGTGGTGCCACAACTGACCGCCCGCAAACAGCGTCTGACTGAGGTTGGCGCCCGCGGTCCAGAACAGATTCCCGCTGGCGAGCAGGGTCGAAAGACTCGTGGAGGCGGCGCCATAGGTCCCGGTCAGATTGATCTGCGGCAACAGGTCGGCCGTGGCGACTCCGACCTGCGCGGTGGCGTAATGCAGCTGCGCTTCGGCGGCCAGGATATCCGGGCGCTGACGCACCAGGGCCGAGGGCACGCTGACAGGCAGGTCCTTGGGAAGCTTCAAGGCTGCCAGATCAAATGTTTGTGCAGGGGGTTCGCCGGGCGAGCGTCCCGCCAGCACCGCCAGCAGGTCACGCTGCAGCGCGAGTTGTTTGCGCAGCGGTGGCAGCTGCGCCTCGGCCGCCGCCACGGCAGCCTGCTGCGCCATGACTGCCGTTTGCGCGATCGTGCCGAGTGCCAGCTGCCGGTTGAGGATCGCGAGCCCATCACGCTCGCCGCGCACGATGGTTTCATTGGCCTCAATCTGAGCGCGCAACGAGGCTTCCTGGATGGCCGTTGCGACCACATTGGACGTGAGCGTCAGGTAAGCGGCTTCCAGATCAAAACGCTGACTGTCCGCCAGGGCCTGCGCAGACTCGATCTGTCGCCGATTGTCGCCGAATACATCCAGCATATACGAGACACTGACCTGCGCCGTCTGCAGCGTGAACTGCGACTGTCCCGATGTGAGTGTCGGCGACAGTGTGCCCGTCGCGTCGCGCTCACGGGTGGGCGCGTAGCTGGCCTGCAGTGTCGGGAACAGCACCGCTCGCTGGGCCTTGACCAGTTCATTGGCCTGGCGCAGCGCCGCCTGTGCAGCCCTGACCGTGGGACTGCCCTGCAAAGCGCTGTCCACCAGGGCATTCAGCGCCGGGCAGTCGTAGATTCGCCACCAGTCATATGGAACGTTTGCGCCGCTGGCGAACGATTGCGGCAGATCGGATGCGGTATAGCGATCGGTCGCTGGACTTTGGGGAGGCTTGAAGTTCGGTCCCACTGCACAGGCTGCCAACCCGAGTAGTGCGAGACTGATGAGGGCAGTCTTCATTCAATGACCTCCGGGGTGCGCGGCGTAAACTGCCGCCGTGATGCCATCAGGATCATCGAGGGCAGTACGAACAGCACCAGGACCGGCGTCAGCAGCATACCGCCCACCACCACCAGTGCCAGGGGGCGCTGCACCTGGGAGCCGATACCCCGCGATAGCGCCGCCGGCACCAGGCCCACGCATGCCACGGTGCAGGTCATCATCACCGGGCGCATCTGGACGCGACAGGTATGCACGATGGCACTCACGCGATCCATGCCCTGCTCGACGTGCAGGTTGTAATACGAAAGCACGATGATGCCGTCCATGGTGGCAATGCCAAACAGCGCCACAAAGCCGATCGCCGCGGAAACGCTGAAAGGCGTGCCCGTCAGTGCCAGCGCGAAGATCCCGCCGACGAGCGCCATCGGTATGACGCTCACGGCGAGCAGTACATCGATGATCGAGCCGAAATTGATGAACAGCAGAATGCAGATGAGGGCGAGGCTCACCGGCACCGCGATCTTGAGCCGCTGCAGGGCGTCGCTCAGATTGCCGAATTCGCCCACCCATTCCAGGCGGTACCCTCCGGGTATGGTGATGGCGCGGGCCACGCGCGCCTGCGCATCGAGAACCGCGCTGCCCAGATCGCGACCGCGCACGCTGAACTTGATGGGTACGTAGCGCTCCTGCTGCTCGCGATAGATGAAGGAGGGCCCCGACACGAGGTGCACCGTGGCGACATCGGCGAGCGGTATCTGAACCGCCGCGGAGCCGCCGGTTGGATCCGGCGCGCCGACCGTGATCCGCCGGATCGAGTCCAGGTCGGCGCGGAAGGGTTGCGCGAGTCGCACCATCATTGGAAAGTGTCGATCGCTGCCGGCCTCGTACAGGTCGCCGGCGGATTGACCGCCAATCGCGCTCTGCACGGTCGCATTGACGTCCCCGGGCGCCAGCCCCAGTCGCGAGGCGCGCTCGCGATCGACATCGATTCGGATGGTCGGCTGGCCCAGCGGATTGAATACCGCGAGATCGGTGATGCCCGGCACGCTCTGCATCACATCGCGGATCTTGTCGGCAGTCGTGGCGAGCACGTTCAGGTCATTGCCGAAGAGTTTGACCGAGTTCTCGCCCTTGACGCCCGAGGCGGCCTCCTCGACATTGTCCTCGATGTATTGCGAGAAATTGAAGTCCACGCCCGGGAATCTGCTCGCCAGCGTCGCGGTCAGTTCCTGCGTGAGTTTCTCCTTGTCGACGCCCGCGGGCCAGGCACCGGCGGGCTTGAGCGGTACGAAGAATTCCGCATTGAAGAATCCCGTCGCGTCCGTGCCGTCATCGGGACGGCCATGTTGCGAGACCACGGTCTCCACTTCCGGAAAGCTGCCGATGATCCGACGCATCTGATTGACGTAGCCGTTGCTGGCGTCGAGCGACACTGAGGTGGGCATGGTCGCGCGGATCCAGAAGTTGCCTTCTTCCAGGCGCGGCATGAACTCAAGGCCGAGGCTGCGCGCGGCAATGCCGGCGACCACCAGCAGCACCCCGAGACTGCCCAAAGTGATGATGCGGTTGGCGAGGGCGAACTCGACCACTGGTTCATACACCCGCCGCAGCCCGCGCACCAGCACGGTTTCGGTCTCCGTCACGCTGTTCGGCAGCAGCAGTGCGCACAAGGCCGGCGAGATGGTGAACGTTGCGATCAGGCCTCCGGCGATGGCGTAGCCATAGGTGCGGGCCATGGGACCGAATATGTGTCCCTCGATGCCGCTCAACGTGAACAGCGGGACAAATCCCGCGATGATGATTGCCGCGGCGAACAGAATGGATTGATTCACTTCGGTGGCGGCGTTGGCGATCACGCCAAACTTACCGCGAAACAGGTTGTTGCCGCGCACCACCTGCAGGAGCGCGCCACCCGCGCGGCGCGCTTCGGCGCTTTCACTCAGATGCCGGAAGATGTTCTCGACCATGATGACCGTGGCATCCACGATCAACCCGAAATCGATGGCACCTACGGACAGGAGATTGGCGGACTCCCCGCGCAGCAGCATCAGCCCGATGGCGAATGCCAGTGCGAAGGGAATGGTGCAGGCGACGATCACGGCGCTGCGCAGGTTGCCCAGAAACGCCCACTGCAGCAGGAAGATCAACACGATGCCTGCCAGCACATTGTGCAGGACGGTCCGGGTCGTCACGCGGATCAGGTCAGAGCGGTCGTAAATGCGCTCAATGTGCACGCCCGGCGGTAGCACGCCCGAGCTGTTGATGTCGCTGACCTCGGCTTTGACTTTTTCGATGGTGGGCATGCTCTCGGCGCCGCGGCGCATCAGCACGATGCCCTGCACGATGTCATCGCTGTCGCCGATGCCCGCAATGCCAAGCCGGGGTTGATGACCGATCTGAACCTGCGCCACATCCTCAACCCGTACCGGCAGGCCGTGATCGACCGCCACCATGGTCTGGCCGATGTCCTCCACGGAGTGGATCAGGCCGACGCCGCGCACCACCGCCGACTGCGGTCCGACATCGACAGTCTGGCCGCCCACATTGATGTTGCTGTTGCCGAGTGCCTGCAGCACCTGCGGCAGCGTGACGCCGTAGTGCTCCAGGCGGTGCTGATCCACATTGACATCGTAGGTACGGGTCTTGCCGCCCCAGCCCGTCACGTCCACTACGCCTGGTACGGCCTTGAAGCGTCGTTCCAGCACCCAATCCTCAAGGGTCTTGAGGTCGGCGACCGAATAGCCGGGCGGCCCGACCACCTGGTAGCGGTAGATCTCGCCAATGGGACTGGTCGGTGAGATCTGCGGTGTCGCGTTATTGACCAGGGTGGGCAACTGCCCGAGCCGGTTGGTAACCCACTGCTCCGCCTGGTCGTAGGTGAAGTCGTAGGTGAATTGCACCTTCACGTCCGAGAGGCCAAAGAGAGATATGGTGCGTACCGAAGTAACGTGAGGAATGCCCGCCATCTGCACTTCGATGGGGATGGTCACGTAGCGCTCGATTTCCTCCGCCGACTGGCCTGAGCTTTGCGTGACAATATCGACCAGCGGCGGCACCGGATCGGGATAGGCTTCAATGTTCAGCGCGGCAAAGCCTAGCGCACCGGCGATCAGTACCAGCGGCAGCAGCAGAGCCAGGAAGATGCGCTGTCGGAGCGCGAACGTGATCAGCGCATTCAATCGGGTTGCGCCGCGCTGTCAATGAAGAGACTGCCGGTGGTGACGATGCGCTCCCCGGCTGCCAGGCCCTGACGTACTTCGGTGAGCGACCCGCTGCTGCGTCCGGTTTGGATACTCCGTTCCATCAACACACCGTCGGGTCGGACCACCCACACATGGGCCTGCTCTCCCTCCCGTACGATGGCGGCCTCCGGCACTGCCGGCGCCAAGGAGTCGGCGCTGGTGATGATTTCGGAGCTGGCGAGCATCGCGGGCCGCAAATGGCCATCGGCGTTGGGCACCGTGGCCCGCACCATGACCCGATGGGTGGCGGGATCCACTTCCGCCCCGACCGACTGCACCGTCGCGTGATAGTCGTGTCCGGGCAGCGCCGGCACGCGCAGCAGTATGGGCTGACCGACGGCAATGCTTGCCGCATCACTGTCACGCACAGCGCTCAACAGCCAAACGGTGGCGAGGTCGGCGACGGTAAATACCGGTGTTGAGTCGCCGGCCTGCACGACCTGCCCGGGACCGATCTGCCGATCCGTCACGAGGCCTGTGATCGGTGAGGCGATGGTTGCCGTGGGACTGGCTACGCCGGCGGCCTCCAGTGCCTGGATCTGAGCGTCCGAGCTACCGAGTACGCGAAGACGCCCGCGGGCGGCGGACAATGCCGCCTCAGCGGACGTGAGGTCGGCCTGTGCCTGCTGCCAGTCCTGTAGTGAGCCACCGTGCGAATCGTAGGCGGCATGTCGACGTGTCTCGGTCAGGCGCGCCAGGCGCGCCTGCGACAGCGCAGTGATCAGGGTAGTCTGGGCATCGAGATTCTCGCTGGCATCCACTGTCAGCAGCGCAGCACCGGCGCGTACTTTGTCGCCGACCCCGGCCAGTACCCGTATGACACGGCCGGAATAGGGAGAGAAGACCTGGGTGGTCGAATCCGCGTTGACAGCGATCTGGCCATCGGCGACCACGGCGTTGTGGAAGGCAATGGCCTTGACGGTGATGATCCCCAGCGTCGCCAGCTGCTCGGAGCTCAACTTCACCGTGCCGGCCGTGGGGGCCGGGGCGGAAGGCCCAGTGGCTGCTGCTGACTTGCGGCCCAGCGCCATCCACACCAGAAGCAGGACTGCGGTGATGATCGCGACAGCGAAGAGTACGCGGACCTGCCGGCCGACCGGCAGTGCCCGGCGCTGCAGGAAGGAGAAGTCGTCTGGCATAGTGGTCAGGGTGGCGCCGGCAGTGGCGGGCAGCGGAGTCTAGCGGTGCAACGGTTTCGGAACCCTTACACCGCAGAGGCTGCGAAATGCCTGCATTTCAAAGGGTTCGCAGCTTACGACTGACTTACGCCCACAGATCCACGCCGCCGCTGGCCGGGCCGACGGTGTCGACAGCGCCGGCGCGGCCGGCCAGGCGGTTCATATGCTCCTGAGCGGCGCTGATCTGGGCCGACAGGGAACGGATCTCGGCCTGTCCTTTCGGCGTCGTGGCGGAAACGCAGGTCACCCAGTCATTGAGCTGTTCGCGGGCGGCACGGATCTGGCCTTCGAGTGAGGCCGCTGTGCTTTGTGTTGATAGGTTACTGAGGATGCTGCCCGTCGCCGCTTTGGCGGGGCGCGCATGCGGCAGCGCCGGGGTGGTCGGACCCGGATTTGAAGCGCCAATGCTGCCAACAGACACGGTGGTGAGTTCCTGGGCAAGCTATCCAGAGTCCTGAATTTTACCGGGCGCGGCCACAGACACCGGCTGTGCGATCGCGATTTGTGGGGCAGGTCTCACAGGGCTGCCCATTCATGCCCCGAAATGAAACAATATGTCCTGTGAAAGACGACGTGCCCAGCCGGACCGCGTATGGCGTTGCGCTCAGTCGCGCCGCCCACCAACTCTTTGACCAGCCTCGCGTGTTCGATGACCCGGTGGCGCTGAGCATTCTCGGACCAAAGGCCGTCAATGGCCTGCGCGCCGCAGAGAAGCGCTTCAATCACCGCTTTGCGCGCTATCTGCGCGCGTTCCTGGTGGCACGCAGCCGCCTGGCCGAAGATGCCTTGGGTGAGGCCGTTGCCCGCGGTGTGCGCCAATACGTGGTGCTGGGCGCGGGACTCGACACCTTCGCCTATCGCAATCCGCATGCAGCGGCGGGATTGCGCGTTTTCGAGGTGGATCATCCGGCCACCCAGGAATGGAAGCGCAGGTTGATCAGCGAGGCACACCTCAAGCCGCCCGGATCGCTCATCTATGTACCGGTCGACTTCGAACGCGATCAACTGGCCGAACGGCTCACCGCCAATGGATTTCGCGCGGATGAGCCGGCTTTTTTCTCGTGGCTGGGCGTAACCATGTACCTCACCCACGAGGCCATCGCGCAGACGCTGCGGTTCGTGGCCCACTCCAGTGTCACGCGCAGCGCTATCGTCTTCGACTATCTGACGGTTCCGCCGCGCTGGGATTTGCTGCGACGATGGGGACTTAAGCTGCTGATGGGCCGCCTCGCGGCAGCCGGAGAACCCTGGCGGACCTTGTTTGAACCCGGCCAGCTACCGGGTGAGCTGACGCGTCTGGGCTTTGCCACCGTTCGTGACTTCGGACACGACGACATCAATGCGCGCTTCTTCGACCACGCCGGCGCGCGGCTGCGCGTCGGCGGGTTTGGCCGGGTGATACTGGCCCGGATGTGAACCGGATCAGTGTTTCGGCTGCTGGAGCATTTCGAAGTGATTGCCGGCGGGGTCCACCCCCAGGCCGATCGTGATACCGGTATTGCCGAACACGAAAGGCTCCCGTTCCATCTTGCCACCCGCTGCCGTAATGGCTGCGGCGGTCGCCTTCATATCCGTGACGTTGAAGATCAGATGCGCCGTGGCATCCTTAACGTCGTCCGAGGCACGATGCTGGATGACAATCTGCGCTCCCGGATTGGCCTTGGCGCTCGCCACCGAATCGCCGAAGTTCAGCATCACTTCCATGCCATTGCCGATGTTCTGGACTTCCTGCATGCCGAAGGCGGTTTTGTAGAATTTCTCCAGCGCCGCCACGTCCGCGGCGCCCACGCGCGCCGAATTCAGCGTCACGCCCGCCTGGGCACCGAGCGCCACGAGCACTGCCACGCCCAGCGCAAGTGCGCACTTCATTTTCTTGTTTCCGATCATGCTGCATCCCCCTTTGATGACTGTTTGGCCATTCTCGCTCGATGGCCGATCATAGCGCGGGGCTTCAGGCAGTGTCACAAACGAAAACGCCGGAGGGCGGGGGTACTCGCGCCCTCCGGCGAGCTTTGCAGCGTCAGGCAGCGGGCTTGGTTGCCTTCTCGATCACTTCCTCGGCCACATTGCGCGGTACCGGGTCATAGTGCGAGAACTCCATGGTGTAGGAGGCGCGACCGCTGGTCATGCCGCGCAGATGCCCGATGTAGCCGAACATTTCCGACAGCGGCACACTGGCCACCACCGCGACGTTCGTGCCGCGCTCCAGCTGATCCAGGATCTGGCCGCGACGGCGGTTGATGTCACCGATCACATCGCCCAGGTAGTCACCCGGGGTCACCGTCTCCACCTTCATGACCGGCTCGAGCAGAATCGGTCCGGCCTTGCGCATCGCTTCCCGGAAGCAGGCCTTGGCCGCGATTTCAAAGGTCAGCGCGTTGGAGTCGACATCGTGGTAGCTGCCATCCGTCAGGGTGGCTTTGAAGTCCACGGTGGGGAACTTGGCGAGTACGCCTTGCTCCATCTGCTGGCGCAGGCCCTTCTCGACCGCCGGAACGTATTCGCGGGGTACCGAGCCTCCGGAAGTCGCGTCGACAAACTCGAAGCCCTTGGAACGTTCCTGGGGTTCGAACGTGATCCACACCTCGGCGAACTGGCCCGAACCGCCGGTCTGCTTCTTGTGGACGTACTGTTCGTCGACCCGCTTGGTGATGGTCTCGCGGTAGGCGACCTGGGGTTCGCCCATGGTGCCTTCGACGTTGAACTCGGTGCGCATGCGATCGAGCGTCACTTCCAGGTGCAGCTCACCCATGCCGCGCAGAATGGTCTGCAGCGTGTCGCGGTCGGTTTCCAGCCGCAGCGAAGGATCGGCACGCACCATCTTGCCGAGGGCTGCGCCGAATTTTTCCTGTTCGGTCTTGTTCTTGGCCTGAACTGATACGCTGATCACCGGCTCGGGGAAGCGCATGCGCTCCAGGATCACCGGATGGGCCGAATCACTCAAAGTGTCGCCGGTTTCGGTATCGGTCAGGGAGACGAGCGCGATGATGTCGCCGGCGCGGGCCTCGTCAATCGGGTTGGCTTCCTTGGCGAACATCTCGACCATGCGGCCGATCTTTTCGCGCTTGCCGCGGGTGGTGTTCTGCACCGAGGCGCCCTTGGCGAGTACACCGGAGTACACCCGCACGAAGGTCAGCGCACCGTAGGCGTCGTTGATGACCTTGAACGCCAGCGCCGAGAACGGCTCGTCATCCGAGCACTTGCGTTCGCCATTGGGCTCGCCATCGGCATCCACCGTGTTGATGGCGGCCACATCGGTCGGGGCCGGCAGATAGTCCACGACCGCGTCCAGCACCTGCTGCACGCCCTTGTTCTTGTACGAGGAGCCGCACAGTACCGGGTTGAAGGCGGAGTGCAACGTGCCCTTGCGCAGACAGGCGCGCAGGGTGTCGGGCGAGGGGATCTTGCCCTCACCAATGAACGCCTCCATGGCCTCGTCGTCCATCTCCAGGCAGGTGTCAACCAGCTCGGTACGATACTGGCCGATCTTCTCCAGCAGTTTGAGATCGCCGGGGTTCGTCAGGCCGACCGTCGCGCCCAGGTCCGGCGTGATCTCAAGAACGCGCCACTCGGCATCCTTGTCGTCCGAATCCCATACCAGGGCCTTCATCTCGACCAGATCGACCATGCCCTTGAAGTCATCCTCGGAGCCGATCGGCAGCTGCACGGCGAGCGGGCGCGCGCCGAGGCGCTTCTTGATCATGTCCAGGCAGCGCTCGAAGTTGGCGCCGCTGCGGTCCATCTTGTTGACGTAGCACAGCCGCGGCACATCGTAGTTGTCCGCGAGACGCCAGTTGGTTTCCGACTGGGGCTCCACGCCCGCGACGCCGTCGAACACCACGACCGCGCCATCGAGCACGCGCAGCGAACGGTTCACCTCGATGGTGAAGTCGACGTGTCCCGGGGTGTCGATGAGATTGATCTTCTTGTCGCGCCAGAACGCCGATACCGCCGCGCTCTGAATCGTGATGCCGCGCTTCTGCTCCTGTTCCAGGTAGTCAGTCGTCGTCGACGTCTTCAGATCCTTGGTATCGTGAATGTCGATGATCGTGTGCTTGCGCCCCGTGTAATAAAGGATGCGCTCGGTCGTGGTCGTCTTGCCAGCGTCAACGTGGGCGATGATGCCGATATTGCGAATGTCGGCAAGGGCAGTCGTTCGGGCCATGTCAGATTTCCATTACAGTTTCTTGGGCGTAAACACACGTGCCAGCAAACCGCGCTGATCGCTTGGGCGGCGATACAGCGAGCTGGTCCGGCGCGGGCATAGGTAGCCCACCATCATACACCAATCTTGCCGAACTGCCGAAAATGCCTCGGACTTGGGCGTGGCGGTAAGCCGGGGGTCAGATCTCTTCGGCCCGGTGGCAGGCGACCCAGCTGTCACCGACCGCTCGCGGCACCGGGATTTCCATCTCGCAGCGGGAGACCGCGTACGGACAGCGGGTGCGGAACACACAGCCGGAGGGTGGGGAAAGGGGCGAGGGGATCTCGCCAATGAGCGGGGCCGAGCGCCGGGCCCGGGCGCGTACCGGATCGGCGATCGGCACCGACTGCAGCAGCGCACGGGTGTAGGGGTGACGCGGCGCCGCAAACAGCGCGGTCCGCGAGGCAACTTCCATGATGCGGCCCAGGTACAGCACCAGCACGCGATCGCAGGAGAACCGTACCGCCGCCAGGTCGTGCGCGATGAACAGCAGCGACAGATTTGTCTGCACCTGCAGATCCTTCAGCAGATTGGCGATCTGCGACTTGATCGACACGTCGAGCGCCGATATCGGTTCATCACAGATCAGCACCTGCGGCTCGAGCACCAGGGCGCGCGCGATGCCGATGCGCTGCGCCTGGCCGCCCGAGAACTCCTCCGGATAACGGTTCAGATGCGCGGGCAGCAGGCCGACGCGCTCCATCATTGCCAGGACCTTGGCGCGGCGGGCGGCGGCCGTCAGATCGCGGCGATGTTCGCGCAGGGGTTCATCGATGATCTCCCCGACGCTCATGCGCGGATCCAGCGAGGCCAGGGGATCTTGAAAAATGATCTGCAGGTGCCGGCGCATGCCGCGCAGCTCCTCCCGCGGCAGCGTCAACAGGTCCGTGCCCCGAAACCGCACCGCCCCGCCGCTGGCGGGCAGCAGGCACAGCACCGCCCGCGCGATCGTCGATTTACCGCTGCCGGACTCCCCGACCAGTCCCAGAGTCTCCCCCCGCGCCAGGGCAAAGGACACGCCGTTCACGGCCTGCAACACGCGGCCGCCGGGAACGTGGAAGCGCACGCTCAGATCCTGCACTTGCAGTACCGGTTCATTCATAGGTTGGCGCGTCCCAGGGGACCTGTGTAAAAGCACGCGCAGTCATGAGCGGCAGCCACCGTCGCGAGCGGCGGTTGCAGGGTCAGGCACGGCGTGAACGCGTAGGGACAGCGCGGGGCGAAGGCGCAGCCCGGCGGCAGAAATGCGGGGTTCGGCGGGTTGCCGCCGATGCTCGGCAGCCGCTCGGGCAGCGGGCCCTCGAGGTCGGCGATCGAGCGCCGCAACCCTTCCGTGTAGGGATGGCGGGCCTGCGTGAACAGCGTGTCGACGCCCGCCTGCTCGACAATGCGCCCGGCGTACATGACGACGACGCGGTCGGCGACTTCGGCGACCACACCCAGATCATGGGTGACCAGGATCATGGCGGCGCGCGTGCGGCTGCGCAGTTCCCGCAGCAACGTGAGAATCTGCGCCTGCACGGTCACATCCAGCGCAGTGGTCGGTTCATCAGCCAGCAGCACATCCGGCTCACAGATCAGCGCCATGGCGATCACCACCCGCTGGCGCATGCCGCCGGAGAGTTCATGCGGATGTTGCGCGAAGCGCCTCGCCGGCTCCGGGATATGCACGGCATCGAGCAACTCGATGGCCTGCTGACGTGCCGCGCTGCGGCTGATTCCCTTGTGGTGCTGCAGGCCCTCGATCAGCTGAGTGCCTATCGTCAGATAGGGATTCAGCGCGGTCATCGGATCCTGGAAGATCATGGCGATGCGCGCGCCGCGGATCTGCGACAGGGTTGCTTCGCCCGCGTTCAGCAGTTCCTGCCCGCGAAAGCGGACGCTGCCACCCAGCCGCGCATTGGGGCTGTTCAGACCCAGCGTCGCCAGCAGCAGCTGGGTCTTGCCGGAGCCGGATTCGCCAACGATTCCCAGAAACTCCCCTGGCGCGAGATCCAGGTTCACTCCATCGACGGCGCGCAGGGATCCGGAGGCCGTGGGGTAGCTCACACTCAGATCGCGCAGGCTCAGCAAAGGCGCATCACTCACCTAGCGTTGCTCCCGCGGGTCCAGGGCATCGCGCAGGCCATCACCCAGGTAGGAAAAGCAGCAAATCATCACGATCAGGAAGGTGGCGGGCACCGTCAGCAGGTATGGATTCGAGCGCAGCTGACTCGCGCCATCGGACACAAGCGACCCCAGCGAGGCGAGCGGCGCATGCACGCCCAGCCCCAGAAAGCTCAGGAATGCTTCGAACAGGATGACCGTGGGGATGGTGAGCGTGGCATAGATGATGACGAGGCCGAGCAGATTCGGCACGAGGTGCCGAAATATCATGGCGGGCGTGGAGATCCCGAGGGCACGCGCCGCCTCGACGAATTCGCGTCGCTTCAGCGACAGCGTCTGGCCGCGCACGATCCGCGCGATGTCCAGCCAGGACACCGCACCGATCGCCACGAACACCAGAAAGAAGTCGCGGCCGAACAGTACTGTGAGCACGATGACCAGGGGAATGAAGGGTACGGTGTAGAGAATGTCCACAAATCGCATCATGAGTGAATCCACGACGCCGCCCGTATAGCCGGCGGTCGCCCCCCACAGGACTCCGATCACAACGCTCACCACACTTGCGGCAACCCCGACCAGAAGCGAGATGCGGCAGCCCCACATGACCCGGACCAGCAGATCGCGGCCCAAACTGTCCGTACCAAACCAATGCGTCATGCCGGGCGGCTGATAGATGGCGTCCCAGTCGGGAGTCGCGTAGTTATAGGACGAGACCAGCGGCACCGCCAATGCCAGTGCCACCATGACGCAAAGCACGGCGAGCGCGACCAATGCGCTGCGATGCCGTCGCAACCGCAGCCAGGACTGCCGCCACTGGCTGTGGGACTGCGGTGTGGCATCGCTGAGGGTGCTCATGAGTGAAGCCTGACCCGCGGATCAAGCCACGCATAACACAGATCGGCGAGCAGATTGAACACGATGATGAGCACGCCATAGAGCACGGTGATGCCCACGACCAGGGTGTAGTCGCGATTGACGGCACCCTGGACAAAATACCTGCCGATACCGGGCAGACCGAACACCGACTCGATGATTATCGAACCGGTGAGCATTCCGGCGAACGCCGGCCCGAGAAAGGAAACCAGCGGCGTGAGGATTGGCCGCAGCGCGTGGCGCAGGATCACGGTGCGGGGCGGCATGCCCTTGGCGCGTGCAGTGCGAATGAACGGGCTCGCCATGACTTCAATTGCGGCGCCGCGCACCATGCGCGCAATGTATGCGGTATACGGTAACGCCAGCGCGACCACCGGCAGCACCAGGTAGCGGACCGATCCGGTCACCCAGTCACCACTCGGGAGCCAGTGCAGCCGTATCGCGAATACCAGGATCAGCATGGGGCCGATGATGAACGTGGGCAGCGATATGCCCAGTGCCGCGAAGAACATGGGTACATAGTCCGCGGAGGTATTGCGGTGCAACGCCGCGAGAATTCCAGCAGTGCCACCGACCAGCAGCGCCAGCAGCAACGCACAGACGCCGATCGTCGCATCAACGGGAAAGCCCTGTCTGATCAGTGAATTCACCGAGGTATCGCGGTACTGGTACGACGGGCCGAGATCCCCATGAGCGAGATCACCGAGGTAACGCGCGTACTGGCGCCACAGCGGTTCATTCAAATGGTACTTGGCCTCGATGCTCGCCTGGATGGCCGGCGGCATACGTTTGGCCGAGTCGAACGGGCCGCCGGGAGTCGCATGCAGCAATGCGAACGCCAGGGTGGCGATGATCAGCAGCGTCGGAATGGCGGTGAGCAGACGATTGAGAAGAAAGCGCAGCATGCTAGCGTCCCTCGTGCTCCAGCACGTGCAGATAACGCGTCGGTATCCGGTCCTGCAGATTGTAGTGCCAGCCCTTGATATAGGGTTTGATCAGGTGGCGGGAAGTGTAGTAGACCATGGGCAGGAATACGGCCTCCTGGTTGAGCAGCTGTTCCGACTGTTCAAAGTAGCCATAGCGCTTGGCATTGTCGGGTTCATTGGCGGCGGCCGTCAGCAGGGCTTCAAACCGGGGATCGTTGAACCTGCCGTAGTTCTGCGGATTGTCCTTCTGCGCAAGCTGCACGAAGGTGAACGGATCAGGAAAGTCACCGATCCACGAATCCCAGAACAGCACCGGCTTGTGAAGCAGCAGATTCTGCTGCAGCACCCGAAACTCCTCGTTGTACGGTTCGACGTCCGCGCCGAGATTGATGCGCCATATTGCCGCGAGCGCGGTCATGATGTCGCGGTTGTTGTCGTCGGTCGGGTAGTCCAGCTGCACCTTCAGTGGGTGCGCCTTAGAGTAGCCGGCGGCGGCGTACAGCCGTCGCGCCTCGGCGTGGCGTTTGTCATCGCTCCAGGAAGCCCAGGCGGGCAGCTGTGGCGTGTAGCCCGGCAGGGCTGGAACGATGGAATAGGCCGCCGGGTTCATTCCCTGCGTAAGTTTGACCAGGATATTGCGGTCCAGGGCCATGGAGAGCGCGAGCCGTAAATTACGGTTGTTTGCGAACGGCGGGTCTACCATGTTGAAGGCGAGCATCTGGACGCCCAGGTACGGGCCGGTCACCACCTGGTCGCCCAGCTGCGATTTGAGCCAGCGGTACTGCACGCCGGGGAAGTAACTGCCGAACTGGATGTCGCCGGCGATGAAGCGACTGACCTGTAAGTCGGTATAAAGCGGATAGCAGTTGACGCGGGTAACCCGCACGTCCTTCGCGGCCCAGTACATCGGATTCTTGGTCAGCGTAATGCGATCTCCGACGATCAGTTCCGTGAGCACGTAGGGTCCGTTGGACACCATGTGCTCGGGGCGGGTCCAGCTGTCGCCATAGCGTTCGATGGTGGCGCGCGGCAGCGGCTGGAAGTAGCTGTCGGCGACTACCGAAAGCAGGTAGGGGGTCGGGGACACCAGTGTGACGCGCAGCGTATGGTCATCAATGGCATTGACGCCGAGGCTTTCAACTGGCGCCTGGCCCGAGGCGATCGCGGTCGCATTGACGAGCGGCGCGAGCGCCGCGGCGTACTCTGCACCGGTCTTGGGGTCCACCTCCCGTCGCCAGGCATAGACAAAGTCAGCTGCCGTGACCGGATCGCCATTGGACCAGCGCGCGGTGGGCCGCAGGTGAAAAATCCAGGTCTTGCCATCGGCGCTGACTTCCCAGGAACTGGCGACGCCGGGCACGATGTCGTCGTTCGGGCCGATCGCGGTCAGGCCTTCGAACAGATCATCGACGACCGCCTGTCCATCCTGATCCGTGAGCAAGGTCGGGTCGAGGGTTCGTGGCATGGCATTCAGTCCGCGCTCCATGGACTGATCTGCCGCCAATGCCGTGCCGACCTGGATTGCGCTGGGAGCGGGGGCGTCCATGCCGCCGCCGCTGCAGGCTGCGAGCACAGCGGCCACCAGTGCCGGCAGACGCTTCATCTAGTGTCTTAAGTCCGCGGGAATGACGGGAGTAGTGCCAACGCGCATGAATCGGATGTTACACAGAAGTCACTGTGGCGACAGCGCGGTAATTTCACATATCCGCACAGGACTTTTTTCCGCCGTTGCGCGGCGTCGTTCACACTTCAGGGCTTGGGCGCTGCGGGTGCTGGGGCCGAGCCCGCCGCTCCCGGAACGCCGATGCGCATGCGGATACCGCCGGTCTGCGGATCCTGGTACTCCCGGTTGGCTTCGCAGACATATTCCAGAATCTTGTAGCCGGGCTTGCGCACGTACTTCCAGGTGAATTTCCACGGCATGGTCAGGTACTGCGGATCGGTGACCGTCACCTGGTCTTCGAAGATGTCGTGCGACAGCATCCGGATGCGCTCATCGATCTGCATGTTCGGGCTGTGCGGAGCGCCGCGAAAGCGCACCTCTTCTTTGATGCCGACGGTATTGACGATCAGGGTGTCGCCCTGCCAGTGGCCCACCGAATGCCCCCAGAAACCCGGTTCGGCATCATCGATCGGGAGCTGCTTCTGATTCAGATAGATGCGGCGCACCTGGTTGTAGGCCTCCTCGATGATCGTGATCTGCCCGGGCGTCTGCAGCACTTCCATGGGAAACATTGCCATCATCATGGCCGGCATGCCATCGGGCAGGCACTGCGCATAGCCGCCGTAGAGAGGTTGGCCGCGCGCATCGGCTTCCTTCGCGGCCTTCTGCTGCGCGTCCCATTCGGCCTGATACATGGGTTTCAGTGGGGGCGGAGGCACCGGCGCGGCGGCGGTGACCCGGGGATCCAGCGTCGCGGTGCTGTAGCGGTCCCAGGCGCCATTGAGTGCACCGTGGTCAACGGGCGCGGCCTGTCCCGACCCGGTGCACAGTGCGGCGAGCAGGGCGACCAGGATGGGCAGTGATGCTGTGCGAAAGATGCTGGTCATTGAATGTTCGCCTTGCCCGCCGGTGCACCATTTTCGAACTTGCGGCCGTCGGCGAGGGTCACCAGCTTGAGCAGGCCGCCGGCTTCCCCGGTGCGCAGCGGCGCGATGATGGTCGTGATCTTATCGCCGACCTTGATCATGTTGAACTTCCAGCCGATGCGATCGAGGATGCCGGGGTTGGCACATTCGATGGTGTAGTGCTTGAGTTCGCCCTGATCGTTGGTGCTGTCCAGGTCGATGTAGACATGCGGATTGGTCCACTGGAAATGAGTGACCGTTCCGGAGATCTTGATCTGGTGATCATGGTCGAACATCGCGAACGAGTGATGGGCCTGCGCGGCGGCAGCCCCCAGCAGTACCGCCACCGAAGCCAGCCGCACGCCAAGTCCGGTCAGGTTCACCATCGCTGTCTCCCCTCATTTTGTCATTGGAAATCATAGCACTACTCAGGCAATCACTCGCCGCGGCCGGCTGATATAATTCGCGGTTTCGCCGGAATCGACATGACCACCGCCAAGATCATCTATACGCTGACCGACGAGGCGCCCGCGCTGGCGACTTACTCCTTATTGCCGATCGTGCAGGCTTTCGCCCGCAGCGCCGGGATCTTAGTGGAGACCCGGGATATCTCCCTCGCCGGCCGCGTCATTGCGAACTTCCCGGACGACCTCACGGTGCCCCAGCGCCAGAGCGATGATCTGACCGAGATGGGGGAGCTGGCCAAGACCCCGGACGCCAACATCATCAAGCTGCCGAATATTTCGGCCTCACAGCCGCAGTTGAAAGCCGCCATCACGGAACTCAACGCCCAGGGCTACCGCATTCCGGAGTATCCGGAAGATCCCAAGGATGATGCGCAGAAGAAACTCAAGACGCGTTTCGCCAAGGTGCTGGGCAGCGCGGTCAATCCGGTGCTGCGCGAAGGCAACTCGGATCGGCGTGTGGCCAAGGCCGTGAAGAACTACGCCAAGACCCACCCGCACTCGATGGGCGCATGGAAGGCCGATTCGCCAACCCATGTCGCCAGCATGAGCGGTGGCGATTTCTACGGCAACGAGCAGGCGGCGCTGATCGGGCAGGCCGGCACTGTCCGCATCGAACTGACCGACGCCAGTGGCAAGGTCACGGTGCTCAAGGACGGCATCAAGGTCCAGGCCGCCGAACTCATCAGTTCCACCTTCATGCAGACGACGCGGTTGCGGGAGTTCTACGCGGCGCAGATCGAGGATGCGAAGTCCAAGGGGCTGCTGCTGTCGTTGCACCTGAAGGCGACGATGATGAAGGTGTCAGACCCCATCATGTTCGGCCACGCGGTCAGCGTGTACTACAAGGATGCCTTTGCCAAACATGCGGCCTTGTTCGGCGAGCTCGGGGTCGATCCCGATAATGGCATCGGCGACGTCTATGCCAAGATCCGGTCGCTGCCGCCGGAGCAGCAGGCACAGGTCGAGGCGGATCTCAAAGCGACTTATCAGACGCGGCCGCCGCTCGCGATGGTCGACTCGGACAAGGGCATCACCAATCTGCACGTGCCCAGCGACATCATCATCGATGCCAGCATGCCCGCCGCCATTCGCACCTCCGGTCGTATGTGGGGTCCGGACGGCAAGGCGCACGACATGAAGGCGATGATTCCGGATCGCTGCTATGCCGGCGTGTACCAGGCGGTGATCGATGACTGCCGGCAGCACGGCGCGTATGACGTGACCACCATGGGCAATGTCAGCAACGTGGGTCTCATGGCACAGGCGGCCGAGGAATACGGTTCGCACGACAAGACCTTCAAACTCGCGGCCGACGGCGTGGTGCGCGTGGTCGATGCCGCTGGCCAGGTCCTGACCGAGCACAAGGTGGCGCGAGGCGATATCTGGCGCATGTGCCAGACCAAGGATCTGCCGATCCGCGATTGGGTGAAGCTCGGTGTCAACCGCGCCCGGGCCACCGGTCATGCGGCCATTTTCTGGCTCGATGAGCAGCGTGCCTACGACCGGCGGCTGATCGAGAAGGTGAAGACCTATCTGAAAGATCATGACACCGCGGGACTGGATATTCGCATTCTTGCACCGGTGGCCGCGGTCTCGGCGACCATGCAACGGGTGCGCGCCGGTGAGGACACCATTTCGGTGACCGGCAACGTGCTGCGTGACTATCTGACCGATCTGTTCCCCATCCTGGAGCTGGGTACCAGCGCCAAAATGCTGTCGATCGTGCCGCTGCTGGCCGGCGGAGGCATGTACGAAACCGGCGCCGGCGGCTCGGCGCCGAAGCATGTGCAGCAGTTTCTGGAAGAAGGGCACCTGCGCTGGGACTCACTGGGTGAGTTCCTCGCCATCCAGGTATCGATCGAAGACCTTGCGGGCAAGACCGGCAACGCGGCGGCACTGTGCCTGGCCAAGGCCCTGGATGCCGCAAACGGCACGTTCCTGGACCACGACAAGTCACCGCAGCGCAAGGCGGGGGAGCTCGACAATCGCGGCAGTCACTTCTATCTGGCGTTGTACTGGGCACAGGCGCTTGCGGCGCAAACCGAAAACGCGGCGCTACGCAGCAAGTTCACCGCGGTTGCGGCCGAGCTGGCGCGCGAGGAAGCAAGCATTGTCGGCGAACTGAGTGCGGCGCAGGGTCACGCCGTAGACATCGGGGGTTACTACCATCCGGATCCGGCGAAGTGCCAGGCCGCCATGCGCCCCAGCGACACCTTCAATCGTATTCTGGCCACACTGGCCTGAAAGGGCAGACCTAGCGGACGCTGCGTATCGAGAGGGGCACCGCCGGGCAACTGTCATTGACACCGTGGCCGCACGGTCGGGGTAGCAGCTGGGTGGTCAGGCAGACCCGTACCTCCGAAAGTGCGGCACGATTGCACGCCACGGTCATGGAATGCGGCGGCAGATCGGGATTCGCGGCGCGGAACGCGGCCAGGATCTGCTCGGGCGCAAGCTTCTGGTCCGCCTTCGGTGCTTCGAATATTGTCGGGATGTGGATCACCGCGAGCGCCCGATCGGCGGTGCGGAAGTAGTTCACGGGATCGAGGCCGCTGCAGCTGCCATGTATCCGCCACTCATGCTGCATGAGTTCAGGGCTCGGATACAGGGTGCGGCCGACCGCTTCAGCCGCCGGGTCCGGATCGACATTGGATTCGCAATTCTGCGGATAGCCGCCGGCATTGAACTGGGGCCACAAGCCGTGCAGCACGAAGCCGAACCCGCGGCCCTGGCACTGGTACCGGTCGCCGGGATGCACCAGGCAGTAACTGGGGGACCAGGACAGGGACAGCAGGTAGTAGTCGAAATGCCCGGGTATGTTGCTCGCTGCGTTGCTGTGTGAGTGGTGGCGCGCCAGGACGACGGGGGAGAGCACACTCAGCAGCAGCACGGCTGCCAGGTGTGCCGCGCTCGCGCTGAAACGGCGGGAGGATCGCATGGGGCGCATCCTGCACACTGGAGAGGCTTAGTTGCAAGAGGGAATGCCGGTGCCGGAAGACGAATCGGTTCTGACGCGCAGTGCCCGGGCGCCGGATCGGGTCATTGCCTATGGTGCAGATCCCACCCAGAACCTGGAGATTCGCGGTGGCGGGGCGGGCGCCGGCCAGCGTCCGCTGATCGTCATTATCCATGGCGGATTCTGGCGTCCCGATTTCGACCGTGCCCACGTGCGGCCCATGGCCGACGCCATCGCCGCGGCGGGCTGGACTGTGGCGTTGCCTGAGTACACCCGGGTGGCGCACGACCCTGCGCCGACATTGGCGGACCTGACCCTGGCGCTGGGGCGGGCCGCCGGGTGCGTGTCAGATCACAACGGTCGCGTGCTGCTGGCGGGTCATTCGGCCGGCGGACATCTGGCCTTGTGGGCAACCGCAGCAGGACTGTGCCCGACATTGGTCGGCACGCTCGCCCTCGCGCCCGTTGCGGATCTGCTGCTGGCACATGAACTGGGTCTTGGGCAGGGTGCCGTCGAGCGGTTCCTGGGCGCGGATCCGGTGAGCCGGCCCGACATCGATCCGCGCCAGATGGCCGCGCCGGGCACTGCCACGACCCTACTTCATGGGATCGATGATGCCATCGTGCCGCTGCTGGTCAGTGAGTCCTACGTGGCTGCGCATCCGCTGGTGCGGTTGATTCCGGTGCCGGGCGCCGGTCATTACGCGCTCATCGATCCGCACTCGGCGGCCTGGCCGAAGGTCATGGCGCAACTTGCTCGATGGCCTGATACGCCGAGCGCAGCCAGGTCTTGAGGCGCTCGCGTTCCAGCACCCCCAGAGCGCTGTGCTGGTCGTTGTCCTGGGTGGCGGCCCAGAAACTGCTGCTGTGGTCGTCAATCTTGATCATGGTGCTTTCCTGCAGGCGCCCGATGGAGATGATCGGGGCGTGATACTCCTGTGCGCGGGCCGCAAGACCCGACTCGGCGAAGATGTGGAAATCATCACCGCGCATATGGTTCTGCACCAGCACATAGTTCAAGCGCGCCTCATGGCGATCAAAAAGCTGTCGCAGCATCTCGACCGAATCCCGCCCCGAGTCCATCACATGCCAGTAGCGGATGTGCAGATTCAGCTCCGGGGCAACCGCCAGCAGCTGGGATTCATCCATCCAGCGAGTCAACGCGCCTCCGGTCTGCGCCGCCAGATCCACCACGATGCGTCGTTCCGGCTGGCCGGTAGCGGCCTCCACGATGGTGTCCAGGCTCTCGTACTGATCCACCAGCACCGCTGAGGCATAACCACCATAGAAACGCAGCAGCGCGCCATGGGCACGATCCGCGTCAAATCCGGTGAAGGCCATGGAGTGATCGATGAAGTATTGCGCCAGCAGCCGCGCGACCACCGACTTGCCGACGCCGCCTTTTTCGCCACCAATCAGATGTATCTGCGTCATTGCTGTCATGAAAATTGTTTCGGGCCGGTTATTGCTGTTGGGTAGCCCGTTATGAGCGTAGAAGCGGGGTCGTCGGCAAGTCAACGGCCTGCACCGAAATGCAGCAAAAAAAAGGGCGGCTGTTGCCAGCCGCCCCGATTATCTGAATCCCTGTTGCGAAATCGCCTGCCGCTAGGGCTGTTTTTCCCAGCCGGTCTTTGAGTTGTAGGGCGCCGTGAAGCCCATCGCCTCGATTTCATGGATCTTGCCGCCCTGCACCTTGAAGATATGGGCCGCGGGCAGATCGAAGGGCTTGAATTTCATCGGCACGCTGGTCACGCCGGGATAGCCCACGATGTCCACGTGGTCCTCCTTCATGGGATGGCGGAACTGCGACAGACCGAATACCAGACCGGTCTCGGTGTCGGCGATCCACACCCGCCTGGACATC